>Ga0102590_1001767_pt1 | contig 29732 bp, 32 predicted proteins | sample AraplaMF_Col_mMF_FD_76859 | JGI IMG/M metagenome (GOLD analysis project Ga0102590, IMG submission 76859) | Arabidopsis root microbial communities from the University of North Carolina, USA - plate scrape MF_Col_mMF | ecosystem: Host-associated > Plants > Roots > Endosphere | place: USA... | reverse complement strand
ACCGACGGCCGCATCGCCCGCTTCCCGGTCCGCTGCCGCATCGACACCCCGACCGAGCTTGAATACTTCAAGAACGGCGGCGTGCTGAACTACGTGCTGCGCAACCTGGCCAAGGCCGACTAGACGCAACACGCATCGCGCCCCTCGGGGCGTCGAGAAGACGAAGCCGGGTCCCTCCTTCCGAAGGGGCCCGGCTTTTTCTTTGGGTTTCCTTCGGGTTTCGATCGAGGAAATGTCTTCTTTTACGCGAGAAGGCCGTCCTTCACGGCCTCGTGAACGGCCTTCGTCCGCGATCTTGGCTTAAGTGCCCCGCACATGCGTCAGGCCCTGATCTCTCTCATTCTCACCACCCTCGCGGGTTTCTCAGCCGCGCCCGCTTTCGCCGCGAAACCCCCGGTGGTCGTCGAGCTGTTCACGGCCCAAGGTTGCTCTTCCTGCGGCAAGGCCAACCAGGTCATCGCCGACATGGCCGACGAGAAGGGCGTGCTGGCCCTGACCTATTCAGTCGACTACTGGGACTATCTGGGCTGGACCGACACCTTCGCCAAGCCGGCCTTCGCGGCCCGCCAGCGCGCCTACGCCCAGAAGTTCTCGCTGCGCGACGTGCCGACTCCGCAGGTGGTGGTCGCCGGTCGCGAGCAGGCCTCGGGCGCCAAGGCCGAGGCGGTCGAGACCCTGGTCAAGGACGCCGCCAAGGCCCCGTCCAATCCGCCCGACATGGAATTCGTCGGCGACGGCCGCCGCGTCGCGATCGGCTCGGGTCCCGCGCCCCGCGGCGGCGGCGAGGCCTGGCTGGTGCGCTACGACCCGCGCGAGCAGGACATCGCCGTCAAGCGCGGCGACAACCGCGGCCAGACCCTGGTCCACCGCAACGTGGTGCGGGAACTGGTCCGCCTGGGCCCCTGGAACGGTCGACCCAAGCTCTATCGCCTGCCAGCGGCCGGCGACGAGGCGCTCCGGACGGTGATCCTGGTCCAGGGCGTCAAGGGCGGCCGGGTGATCGGCGTGCTGCAGGACGCGGCGGAGAAATAGGCTTCGGCCTTTACCCGACAATACGGTCGCCATCCCGGCTCTTCGCGCCGCGCGCTCGTCCAGGACGACCGCTGTCGGGAAACCGCCAAAAGAAAGACCCGCGCGGGGAGGGGACACCGCGCGGGCCTCTTAGGGGGAGGGGAATGTTAGACCGTCGGCCGACCGGAGCCCGGGTCGGAGGGCTGGGGGGCAATCAGGGTCCGAGCCAGGACGTCCGATCAGCCGACAGTGACCTTATGGCGGGCCAAGCCGGCGCTCGCAGGGCGCGATCAAGGTCGTTTCACGGCGGTTCGTGTCCGGGATGTGTCGGCCGGCCGAAAGGCGTGATTGGGGAGGGCTCGGACGGCGCGCACGCGAAAACCCCACGTGGAGAGGGGCGCCACGCGGGGTTCTAGAGCGGGTATTCCAGAGGGCTGTCTGTCGGCCGACCGGCCCACGATCAAGGGGGCTGGGGGGGCTGTTCAGGATCCTGAACCGCAGGATGTCCGATCAGCCGACAGCTTCAAGATGGTGAGGCAAGCGGGCGGCGACGGGTCCAAATTAAGGTCATTTCGTGTCCGCGCCCGAGGCCGCGGACATTATCAGCGCTGCTGTAGCGGGGTTGCAACGTCGAACCGGCCGTGCACGGCGGCGCTCGCATCCGGGCCCGATTTGGGTTTAGGATTCGTCCGATGGCCCTGGATTCCCGCCCCCCAGTCACTGGCAAAGACGGCGTCGTTTTCTTCGAGCGCCGCGAGATCGACCAGCTCATGCGGCTCTATGGCCGGATGGTCGCCGCCGGCGAGTGGCGCGACTACGGCATGGCCGGCCAGGCCGACCACGCGGTGTTCTCGGTCTTCCGCCACGCCGCCGAGGCGCCGCTCTATCGCATCGAGAAGCACCCGGCCCTGGCTCGCAAGCAGGGCGCGTGGGCGGTGATCGGCCAGGGCGGCCTGACCCTCAAGCGCGGCCACGACCTGGCCCAGGTGCTGCGGATGTTCGACAAGGGCCGGTTCAAGGTGGTGGATTAGAGCCGCCCTGCGTCCTTCGAGGCCCGCTACGCGGGCGCCTCAGGATGAGGAGCGTTGTTGCTGATTACCTCATCCTGAGGTGCGTAGCGAAGCGAAGCCTCGAAGGACGCAACGCCTCTCAAACAAAAAGCCCCGGCGGTTTCCCGCCGGGGCTTTCGCGTTTCAGGTCCGACCCGGATCTAGCGGCGCGAGCCGAAGATGCTGAGCAGGAATTGGAACAGGTTGATGAAGTTCAGATAGAGCCTCAGCGCGCCGTAGTTGGTGGCCACCGCCATCGACTGCTGGTCGCCGCCGATCTGGTAGTAGCTCATCTTCAGGTTCTGGGTGTCGTAGGCGATCAGGCCCGCGAAGATGAGCACGCCCAGGATGCTGATGATGAAGCTGAGGCCCGGCAGGTGCAGGAACATCTGGACCAGCGAGGCCAGCACCAGGCCGATCAGGCCCATGAGCAGGAAGCTGCCGAAACCGGTCAGGTCCTTCTTGGTGGTGTAGCCGAACAGGCTGAGGCCGCCGAAGGCGATGGCGGTGATCAGGAACGTCGTGAACACCGACTGGATCTGATAGACTAGCAGCCACAGGCCCAGGCCCGCGCCGATCGAGGCCACCAGCGCCCAGTACAGCGCGCCGGACGAGCGGGCGGTCGGGTTACGCATGGCGAAGATCGACACCAGGATCATGGCCAGCGGCGCGAAGCGCAGCACCATGCCCAGCACCGTGAAGCCCTGCAGGCGGCCGTCCGGGGTCAGGACGTAGAGCAGGTTGGCGACCGGCGCGTAGGCCGTCGTCAGGAAGGCCAGGGCGGCCGAGAGCAGAAGACCCAGCGCCACCTTGTTGTAGACGCCGAGCATGAAACTACGCAGGCCGGCGTCAACCGACATGTCGGCGCGATCCGCGGGGATCGAGCGCGCGTAGCCGCGGTTGAAGTCGTTCATAGGGGTATGGCCCTTCGAAAAGCAGCGCGCCCGTGTTGGACGCTCCCCGAATATCGGGGTCCCGCCAGGATCATGCAAGATGTTGCGCTTTCTGCGGCGCGCGCCAGCCTCTATTCAGTTTCGCGAATCTTCGATGGGGATCACATGGACTACGTGGAACTCGGCCGGACCGGCATCCAGGTCTCGCGCTGCTGCCTGGGCACCATGACCTGGGGTTCGCAGAACAGCGAGGCGGAAGCCCATGAGCAGATGGACTACGCGCTCGACCAGGGCGTGACCTTCTGGGACACCGCCGAGATGTACGCCAGCCCGCCCAATCCCGAGACGCAAGGCAGCACCGAGCGCCATATCGGCGCGTGGCTGAGGAAGACCGGCAAGCGCCAGCAGGTCGTCCTGGCCTCCAAGGTGGCGGGCCGGGGCGCGGCGTTCGGCGGCCTGTCCTGGATGCGGCCGGACGGCGGACCCACCCGCCAGACCCGGGTCCAGATCGACTACGCGGTCGAGCAGTCGCTCAGGCGCCTGGAGACCGACTATCTGGACCTCTACCAGCTGCACTGGCCCGACCGCCCGGTGCGGGTGTTCGGCGGCCAGACCTACAAGGACTACGAACAGGACTTCGAGGCTTTCGGCGACATCCTCGAGGCGCTGGACGCCCACGTGAAGAAGGGGACGATCCGCGCGATCGGCGTCTCCAACGAGTTTCCGTGGGGCGTGATGCGCTTACTGGCCGAGAGCGAGACCAGGGGCCTGCCCCGCATCGCCTCGATCCAGAACGCCTACCACCTGGCCAACCGCACGTTCGAATACGGCCTGGCCGAGATCGCCATGCGCGAGCAGGTGGGCCTGCTGGCCTATTCGCCGCTGGCCCAGGGCGCCCTGACCGGCAAGTACCTGGACGGCAAGCTGCCCGCCGGCTCGCGCAAGGCGCTCTACAACCGCATGCAGCGCTATGAGGGCCCCGGCGCCGAGCCGGCGATCCGCGGCTATGTCGAGCTGGCCGCCCATTTCGGCGTCGACCCGGCCCAGCTGGCCCTGAAGTTCTGCGACACCCGCGAATTCGTCACCGCCACCATCATCGGCGCCACCACGATGGACCAGCTGAAGACCAACATCGCCGCCTTCGACCTGTCCTGGACCGAGGAGATGGAAAAGGCGGTCAACGCCCTGCACGCCCTGCAGCCGAATCCCTGTCCTTAAATCCTCCCCCTGTGGGGGAGGCGGCCGAAGGCCGGTGGGGGGAGCCGTAGCGTCGTCGATCCGAGTTGTGGTCGCCTTCCGACCACTTCCCCCTCCGTCGGCTTCGCCGACACCTCCCCCACGGGGGGAGGATCGGCTAAAATCCCGCCCATGATCCGCCTGTTCACCGCCATCGCCATCCCCGCCGAGGTCGGCGACCATCTTTTGCCGCGCCAGCACGGGATCGAGGGCGCGCGCTGGCGACCGCGCGAGGCGTTCCACGTCACCCTGAAGTTCATCGGCGACGTGCAGGAAACCACCGCCGCCGACCTGGACGAGGAGCTGCGGGGAATCCAGGCCCCGGCCCTGGATCTCGAACTCCAGGGCGTCGGTCATTTCGGCGAGGGCGTCGAGATCCACGCCGTCTGGGCCGGCGTCGCCGAGAACGCCGACCTGCGCCGCCTGGCCAAGGCCAACGAGAGCGCCGCCCGCCGGGCGGAACTGAAGCCGGAGACCCGGGTCTACACCCCGCACGTGACCCTGGCCTATCTGAAGCGTCCCACCGTGCCCGAGGTCGCCGCCTGGATCCAGGCCAACAACCTGCTGCACTCGCCACCGTTCCGCGTCGACCGCTTCGGCCTCTATTCCAGCTGGCGGACCAGCGAGGGTTCGGCCTACCGGCTGGAAACGGAGTATCCGCTGGGCTGATCTTCGCGGCCGCCGTTCAACCAAAGCCGAAATGTCCAAGAACGGCGTTCGCCCTTGCGGTTTGATGACGCCGCGCGCCAGATCACGGCGGCGCTCGACCGGCCGGAGACCCGCATGTCGCTCTATCTGTTCGCCCTGCTGATCGGGGTCGTCGCCGGCCTGCGCGCCATGACCGCTCCGGCCGCCGTCGCCTGGGGCGCGCATCTGGGGCTCTATTCCCTCGAAGGCACGCCGCTCGCCTGGGTCGGCGGGACCATCGCCACCTGGGTGTTTACCGCCCTGGCCGTGCTGGAACTGGTCGCCGACCAGTTGCCCAAGACCCCCAGCCGCAAGGTCCCGGTACAGTTCGGAACGCGGATCGTCAGCGGCGCCTTCTGCGGCGCCGCCCTCGGCATGACCCAGGACGCCTGGATCGGCGGGGCCGTGGCCGGAGCCCTGGGCGCGGTGATCGGCACGCTGGGCGGGGCCGAGGCGCGCGGCCACCTGGCCAAGGCGTTCGGCAAGGACCTGCCGGCCGGCCTGCTGGAGGACGTGGTCGCGATCGGCGGCGCGGCCCTGATCGTCTCGGCCGTCTGATCCATGGCCGCCCCCAAGTCCAAGACGCAGAGCTTCGACGCCATCATCATCGGGGCCGGCCAGGCGGGCCCGGCCCTGGCCGGACGATTGACCGCCGCCGGCTGGACGGTGGCCGTGGTCGAGCGCAAGGACCTCGGCGGAACCTGCGTCAACACCGGTTGCATGCCGACCAAGACCCTGGTGGCCAGCGCCTACGCCGCCCACCTGGCGCGGCGCTCGGCCGACTATGGCGTCGTGCTGCAGGGCGAGGTCGGCGTCGACATGAAGCGGGTCCACGAGCGGGCCCGCACCGTCACCCTCAACGCCCGCGGCAACCTGGAAAAGTGGCTGGGCGGCATGAAGGGCTGCACGGTCTTCCGGGGCCACGCCCGGTTCGAGGGGGCCGACACCGTGCGGGTCGGCGACGACCTGCTGACCGCCCCGAAGATCTTCCTCAATGTCGGCGGCCGGGCCAACGCGCCGGCCATGCCGGGCTTGGACGACATCTCGTACCTGACCAATGTCGGCATGATGGCGGTCGAGACCCTGCCGGCCCACCTGGTGATCGTCGGCGGCAGCTATATCGGCCTGGAGTTCGCCCAGATGTACCGGCGCTTCGGGGCCGAGGTGACGGTGGTCGAGATGGGTCCGCGCCTGATCGGCCGCGAGGATCCGGAGGTCTCCGACGCCGTGCGCGAGATCCTGGAGGCCGAGGGGGTGAACATCCGCCTGAACGCCGAGTGCATTGCCTTCGCCCCCTGCAGGACGGAGGGGGGCGATAAGGGCGTCTGCGTCCACGTCACCTGTCAGGACGGTGCGCCCCAGGTGGTGGGTTCGCACGTGCTGCTGGCCATCGGCCGCAGGCCCAACACCGACGACCTGGGCCTGGACAGGGCCGGCGTCGATCTCGACGCGCGCGGCTACGTGGTCGTCGACGACCAGCTGCGGACGAGCAATCCCGGCGTCTGGGCCCTGGGCGACTGCAACGGCAAGGGCGCCTTCACCCACACCGCCTACAACGACTTCGAGATCGTCACCGCCAACCTGCTGGACAATGATCCCAGGAAGGTCAGCGACCGCATCGCCTGCTACGGCCTGTTCATCGACCCGCCACTGGGCCGCGTGGGCCTGACCGAGGCCCAGGCCCGCGCCACCGGGCGGCCCCTGCTGGTCGGTCAGCGTCCGATGACCCGCGTCGGCCGGGCCGTCGAGAAGGGCGAGACGCAGGGCTTCATGAAGGTGGTGGTCGACGCCGAGACCAGGCAGGTCCTCGGGGCGGCGATCCTGGGCCTGAACGGCGACGAGGCGGTCCACGGCCTGGTCGACCTGATGTACGCCAAGGCGCCCTACACGGTGATCCAGCGCGCGGTGCACATCCACCCGACCGTGTCGGAGCTGATCCCGACGATGCTGGGCGAGATGAAGCCGCTGGTGTGATTTTCCTTCTCCCACAAGGGGAGAAGGAAGGCCGCTCACGCCACCGCGTGGTCCTTCAGCACGCCCAGCGGCACCACCGCCAGCATCTCCTCGTGGGTGGCCTCCAGCACCACCCGCGGGGCGACGCCGGCGTCCAGGGCCTCCTTCCAGCGGCCGGCGCACAAGCACCAGCGGTCGCCGGGCAGCAGGCCGCGGAAGGCGTATTCGGGGCGCGGGGTCGACAGGTCGTTGCCGGTGGCCGCCGAGAAGGCCAGGAATTCGGCGGTCATCACCGCGCACACGGTGTGCAGGCCCAGGTCGTGCGGCCCGGTCTCGCAGCAGCCGTTGCGGTAGAAGCCGGTCACCGGGTTCAGCGAGCAGGGCTGCAGCTCCTGGCCCAGGACGTTCTTGGCGGTGTCGTCGTAGCGCGTGGTCATGGCGTCAGCTTAACCCCATTCCGGGGATTTCGACCGGGGAATCTGGACGCCGTTCCGGCGTTGCGGCGCGTGACGGCTTCCGGTGGGCCCGTTCCGGTGCTTAAGAGGAAGGACAAGCCCAAGACGTCTCGCGGGAGCCTCATGTCCGACCTCGCCCGGCCGCGCCGCAGCGCCCTCTACATGCCCGCCTCCAACGCCAAGGCGGTGGACAAGGCGCGCACCCTGGACGCCGACGTGATCATCCTGGACCTCGAGGACGCCGTCGCCCCGGAGATGAAGGACGCCGCCCGCGAGGCCGCCGTGGCGGCGGTCAAGGCCGGCGGCTTCGGCCCGCGCGAGATCGTCATCCGGACCAACGGCCTGGACACCCCCTGGGGCGAGGCCGACCTGAAGGCCGTCGCCGAGGCCGGTCCCGACGCGGTGCTCGTGCCGAAGGTCAACGACGCCGCCGACGTCCACGCCTACCAGGCCGCCCTGCACGCCGCCCCGGTCCACACCCGGCTGTGGACCATGATCGAGACCGCCAAGGCCGCCTTCCACCTGTGGGAGATCGCCGCCGCCGCGCGCGCCACCCGGCTGAGCGGCTGGGTGATGGGGATCAACGACCTGGCCAAGGAGATGCGGGCCCGCCAGACGCCCGGCCGCGAGGCCTTCCTGCCGATCCTGTCGCTGTCGGTCGCCGCCGCCCGGGCCCACGGCCTGACCATCCTGGACGGGGTGCACAACGACATCGACGACCTTGCCGCCCTGGAGGCGGTCTGCGGCCAGGCCGTCGACTTCGGCTTCGACGGCAAGACCCTGATCCACCCCAAGCACCTGGCCGTCTGCAACCGCGCCTTCTCGCCCACCGCCGAGGAGATCGCCTGGAGCCGGGCGGTGATCGCCGCCTTCGCCGCGCCTGAGAACGCCGGCAAGGGCGCCCTGCGGGTCGAGGGCCGGATGGCCGAGCGGCTGCACCTGGTCCAGGCCGAACGGCTGGTGGCGGTCGCCGCCGCCATCGCCGAACGCTCGGCCGCCTAGATTCGAAAGACCGTCAAAGCTCCTCATGCGCGCGCTCCTGATCTCCCTGCTGGCCCTCTCCGCCGCTCCCATCCCTTCCGGCCGGGCCTGGGCCCAGGAGGCGCCGGTCGTAACCGCGCCCGTTTCGACCGCACCCGTCTCGACCGCGCCGGCCCAGGCCGCCCCCGCGCCTGTCGACCCGAACGCCGTGCCCGTCGTGGCCGCGCCGCCGGCCCCGGACACGGCGGTCTCGGCCGACCAGGCCGTCGATCCCCTGGCCGACCTGATTTCCCAGAGCGGCCCCCAGACCACCGACGAGGAGGACACCGCGCCCCAGGCGCCGGCCCCGCCGCACAAGCCGACCATCCTGCCGATCCCCGCGCCCGACCCCGACGAGCTGCCCGGCCATGCGATCCCGCAGGGCGGCTACGTGCCGGTGGCCGAGGCCTACGACCTGCGGATCAAGGGCTCGATCCTCGCCGCTCAAGGCCTGCAGGGACCGCTGGACGGCGGCTGGTCGATCGAGGGGACGGACGGCGCGGCGCTGTACCGGCTGCAGATCGTCGACAAGGTCGGCGGCGGCGACGCCCTGGAAGGCGCCTGGCGCGACCCGCGCCGCACGGGGGCGGTGGGCTCCACCGGCCTGATCGATTTTCTCGACCGCTCCGACAGCGGCTTCCTCGCGCGGTTCTCGCCGCGCGCTGGCCGGCTGGCGACCCTGGACCTGACGCCGCGCGGCGACGGGTCCTGGACCGGCAAGCTGAACGAGAACGGGACCGAGACCCCGGTCACGGCCCGTCGCGTGGCCCAGGCGACCGTGCCGGCCGGCTATGTCCCAGTGGGCCGGGGTCCCGTCGTCTGGGGCGCGCGCCCGGCCGCGCCGCGCATCGTGGCCGCCGCGCCCGCCAAGGCGCCGGCCTGCTCGACCCGCGGCAAGAAGGGCAAGGCCCTGAAGGCCGCCAAGGCCAAGTGCGCCGCCACCGCCCGCAAGGCCGGCAAGGGCAAGGCCACGGCGGCCAAGGGCAAGAAGAGCGGCAAGGGCAAGGCCGTGGCGTCGCGGAAGGGCGGCAAGGGCAAGGCGGCCAAGGGGGCGAGCCGGAAGAAGCGCCGATAGTGGGCTAGACGCCCAGCGCCGCCTTCGCCGCGGCCGTCGCCCGCGCCAGGGCGTCGGCCGCGTAGGCCTTGCCCGGCGAATGGCCCCAGACCGGGCCCGGCCAGGCCGGATCCCCGACCCGCCGGCCCAGGACGTGGACGTGCAGCTGCGGCGTCACGTTGCCCAGGGCGCCGACATTGAGCTTGTCGACCGCCAGGCCCAGCCCCGCCGCCACGGCGCGGACGGCGCCGCCGGCCAGCACCGTCTCCTCCACCAGCCGCGCGCGGTCGGCCGCGCTCAGGTCCTCCAGCTCCCGCATCCCGGCGAGGCGGGGGATCAGCACCACCCACGGATAGCGGGCGTCCAGCTGCAGGCGGGCGTGGCACAGCGGCAGGTCGCCCAGCGACGCGGACGTGGCCACGAAGGCCGGGTCGAGGACGAACTCAGCCACGTTTCGGAACCGCCGCCCAATGGTCGAAGTCGAGGATGACGCCCGGCGCATAAGCTCCGGTATCGTCCCCGAGCGTTTTTTTGTCGGGAAAGTCGGCGCAGGGTCGGTCCACCGTCGCCACCAGCCGCAGGCGCAGGGCCCCGACCGTCGGCGACAGCTCGGCCTTGTCCAGAACCTCCGACCAGGCGAACACCGTGCCGCCGGCGAAATAGGGGCTGACATGGCGTCCGCCGTTGATCGCCAGGATCAGCCCGGCGTTCTGCAGGCCGTTGAACGACAGGGCCTTGGCCGTCGAGATCACCACCCCGCCATAGACCAGCCGCCGGCCGGAGGGGTCCCCCCCGCGCTCTATTTGGGCGCGCTCGAACTGGTTGAAGTGGACCTTGGCGGTGTTCTGCCACAGCCGGGTGGCCATCTGGGCTTCGGCTTCCTCGACGACCATGCCGTCGACATGGTCGATCTTCTCGCCGACCGCGTAGTCCTCGAAGGCGTGCGGCGCGCCGGCGTGGGCGAAGTCGTAGCGCTTGAAGTCCAGGCCCGGCGGCGCGACCAGGTCGGCGGCGGCCACCGCGGTCGCCAGTTCCGGAACCGTCCCCCCCTCGACGACCGCACCGGGGTCGCGCTTGCGCACCATCACCCAGCGCACATAGCTCAGCACCGCCACGCCGCGCTGGTTCACCCCGGTGGTGCGGACATAGACCACGCCCGTCTTGCCGTTGGCGTTCTCCTTCAGCCCGATCACCTCGGACCGGGCCGACAGGGTGTCGCCCGGGTGCACGGGGCCCAGGAACCGGCCCTCGGCGTAGCCGAGATTGGCCACGGCGTTCAGGCTGATGTCGGGCACGGTCTTGCCGAAGACGACGTGGAAGGCGATCAGCGGGTCGACCGGGGCGGGCTCCAGCCCGCAGTCGCGCGCGAAGACGTCGGACGAGAACAGCGAAAAACGGGGCCCGTACAAGGCCGTGTACAGCGCCACGTCGCCGGCGGTGATCGTGCGCGGGGTGGCGTGGACGATCACCTGGCCCAGGCGGAAGTCCTCGAAGAAGCGCCCCGGATCGGTCTTGCTCATCCCCGCATGTCCTTATCGTCGTTCAGGCAGTCTTGCCGCACCGCAGCGAAACGGGAAAGAGGGCTTGAGACTGAACCGCAGCGGGCGTAGACCGCGCCCCGACATTCATCGTCCACAGCCCTGACGGAGACCCCATGGCTCGCGCGAAGATCGCCCTCATCGGCGCCGGCATGATCGGCGGCACCCTGGCCCACATCGCCGCGCGCGAGGAGCTGGGCGACATCCTGCTGTTCGACATCGCCGAAGGCACGCCGCAGGGCAAGGCCCTGGACATCGCCGAGGCCTCGGCCGTGTTCGGCAAGGACGTCGCCCTGAAGGGCGTCAACGACTACGCCGACATCGCCGGCGCCGACGTCTGCATCGTCACCGCCGGCGTGCCGCGCAAGCCGGGCATGAGCCGCGACGACCTGCTGGGCATCAACCTGAAGGTCATGAAGGCCGTCGGCGAAGGCATCAAGGCCCACGCCCCCGACGCCTTCGTCATCTGCATCACCAACCCGCTGGACGCCATGGTCTGGGCCCTGCAGCAGTTCTCGGGCCTGCCCAAGGAAAAGGTCATCGGCATGGCCGGCGTCCTGGACTCGGCGCGCTTCGCCTACTTCCTGGCCGAGAAGACCGGCGTGTCGGTGGAAGACATCCATGCCTGGACCCTGGGCGGCCACGGCGACGACATGGTGCCGATGGTCCGCCACTCGACCGTCGGCGGCTTGCCGCTGCCGGAACTGGTCAAGCAGGGCTGGATGACCCAGGAAGAGCTCGACGGCATCGTCAAGCGCACCCGCGGCGGCGGCGGCGAGATCGTCGCCCTGCTGAAGACCGGCTCGGCCTTCTACGCCCCGGCCGAAAGCGCCATCGCCATGGCCACCAGCTACCTGAAGGACAAGAAGCGCGTCCTGCCGTGCGCCACCTTCCTGACCGGCCAGTACGGCCTGGACGGGCTCTATGTCGGCGTGCCGGTCGTGATCGGCGCCGGCGGCGCGGAGAAGGTCATCGAGTTCGAAACCAACGACGAGGAAAAGGCGATGTTCGCCAAGTCCGTCGAGTCGGTGAAGGGCCTGATGGAAGCCTGCAAGGGCATCGACAGCTCGCTGGTCTAGGCGACTTCGACTGCCAGATACGGAAAGGGCGGCTCCTCGCGGAGCCGCCCTTTTTCATTTCACCCTCTCCCGGAGGGGAGAGGGAGGGGCCCATCGCATCGCGATGGGAGGGTGAGGGGTGAAGGCGCTCGACGGCGCGCCGGCACGCCGGCCAGGAACCTAACCCCTCATCCTCCCACGCCTGACGGCGCGGGCCCCTCCTTCTCCCTCCGGGAGAAGGTGCTATTGAGCCGCCGTATCAGCCGGTTCCGCCGAGATCTCCTCCAGCGTCTTGCCGACCTGCTTGGCGCCGTAGTCCTTGGCCACGTCGCCCAGCGACAGGATGCCGGTCAGGTTTCCGGCCTCGTTGAGCACCACCAGGCGGCGGATCTGGTGGCTGGCCATCTTGGCGGTGGCGTCGGCCAGGATATCGTCCTCGCGGACGCTCTGGACGTCGCCCTCGCTCATCGCCTCGGAGATGGGGCTGTCGAAGCTGCGGCCTTCGGCGACCACGCGCAGGACGATGTCGCGGTCGGTGACCAGGCCCACCACCTTGCCGTTCTCGACGATCGGCACGGCGCCGGTTTCGACATGGGCCATCACCTGGGCGACCTTGCGCACGGTGTCGGTGGGGGCGGCGGTGGAGACCTGGCTGGTCATGGCGTCGCTGACTTTCATCGGGAATGCTCCTGAAGGAGTGAATCGAACCCCTACGAAACCCCGCGCCGCCACGCCCGTTCCGCCGGGCGCCGCCGAGCGTCCTTCGAGGCTCCGCTTCGCTACGCACCTCAGGATGAGGAATTCAGCGACATGGCTCCTCATCCTGAGGCGCCCGCACGGCGGGCCTCGAAGGACGCACCGCGTTGACGCCTAACCCAGCGCCGCGCGATGGGCCTCCAGGAACGCCGCCACCGAGACCGGCGCCTGGCCGGTCAGCGTCTCGACCACGTCGGTGACGATGGCGTGCTGGCCCTCGGCGGCCGCGACGTCGAAATCGACCAGCACCGCGACCAGCGAGGGCGGCAGGCCCGCGCCGAGCAGGCCCTGGCGCAGGGCGTCGGCGGGCAGGGCGTGGTGGGTGACCGGCTTGCCCGAGAGCTTCGCATAGAGGGCGGCGACCTCGTCCTGGGTGACGGCGGCGGGCCCCGAGACGTCGAGGATCCGGCGACCCTCGCCCTTGAGCAGGGCCGCGGCGTCGGCGCGGGCGCAATCCTCGCGGCTGACATAGGCCCGGCCGGCCCCGGCGGCGGCCGAATAGAGCGCGCCGCTGGCCACGGCCTGGCCCGCGCCCATCAGCAGGATTTCCGCATAGAGATTGTGGCGCAGGATGGTCCAGCCGGGGATGGCGCTGGCGGCCAGGGCCTGCTCGGTCCAGAAGTGGTCGTCGACCACCCCGCCGCCCTCCTGGGGCCGCGCGCCCGGCGCGGAGGTGTAGACCACGTGCTTGACGCCGGCCGCTTCGGCCGCGGTGATCGCCACGCGGTGCTGGGCGATGCGCCGGCCCGGCTGGTCCAGGCTGTCGGTGCTGACCAGGAGCAGGCGGTCGACGCCGGCGAAGGCGGCCGCCAGCGAGGCCGGCTCGTCGAAGTCGACCCGACGGGTCTCGACGCCGCGCGCCGCCAGCTCGGCCAGTTTGGACGGATCGCGGCTGGCGGCCACGATGTTCGGCGCGCCGGCCTCGAGCAGCAGCTCGACCACGCGGCGGCCCAGCTGGCCGCCGGCGCCGGTGACCAGGAGGCGGGGAGAAGAGGCGCTCATGGGATGATCCTTGCTTTGGTCTCTGATTGAGACCACGTATAGATGTGAGACCTTGGTCCGACCGTAAAGACGGCAGGTTTTGGGGAGATAGGCAGCTTGAAGGAACCACCTGAAACGGTCGAGCCGTCCGCCGGCCAGACCCTGTCGGCCACGTTCCAGGCCTGGACGGACCAGGAACTGAACGCCCAGGCCTGCCCGGTGCGCGACGTCCTCGACCACCTGGGCGACAAGTGGAGCACCTTGCTGATGATCGCCCTGGCCGGCGGACCGCTGCGGTTCGGGGCCCTGCGCCGCGCCGTGCCCGACATCTCCCAGCGCATGCTGACCCAGACCCTGCGCGACCTGCAGCGCGACGGCCTGATCGAGCGCCGGGTGTTTCCGACCAAGCCGCCCAGCGTCGAATACAGCCTGTCGCCGCTGGGGACCTCGCTGCAGGAGCCGCTGGCCCGGCTGGTCGGCTGGGCCGAGCGCCACCACGCCGAGATCCGCGCTGCCCGGGCCCGGTTCGACGCCGAGGCCGTCTAACGGGGCGCGCCGGGCTTGGCGGCGAGCGCCTTCAGGGCCGCGGCCTCCTGGGCCGGCAGGTCCAGGCGGCGGGCGGCGTCCAGCGCCTGGCGCCGCAGGGCCTGGGCGGCCTCGACCCGGCCCAGGGCCTCTTCGGCATCGGCCAGCGACAGCTGGGAGAAGGGCGCGAACACCTCGAAGCCGATCTTCTGGCGGATCTCCAGCGAGCGGGCCATCAGGTCGCGGGCCCCGGCCTTGTCGCCAGCCGCCTCGCGCACGGCGGCCTGGTGACGCAGCACGTAGGACAGCTCAAGCTCGCAGCCGCCGGCCGTGGCGGCCTGGAACGCCTCGGCCAGGGGTTCGGCCGAAGCCGCCACGTCGCCCGCCGCCTGCGGCATCAGGCCGGCGAAGAACAGGGCCTCGGCCCGCAGGCAGGGATCGGTCAGGCCGGCGGCGGCCTCGCGATAGGCCGGCTGCAGGTCCATGGACCTGGAGACGTCCCCGGCGGTCAGGTCGTGGAAATAGGTCGAGGTCGTCTGGCGCAGGCTGGCCAGCGCCAGCAGGCCGGGGTCCCGGACATAGGGCAAGAGCACCTTGACGGCGCCCAGGGTGATCCGCTCGTCCGGGCTGACCTTGCCCGACAGCCGCTGAGTCTGGTGCACCCGCACCCGCTGGAGCAGGAGCCGCAGGACCTCCTCGGGATCCTCGGAGACGGCGAGGGGCGCGGCCAGAGATTCGGACGCGGCTTCGAAGGCCCCGGCATAGACCGCCTTCTCCGAAGCCCGCAGCGCCTGCGCCGTCCGGGCCGGAACCGGGCCCCGCGCCATGGCCGGGCCCGCGCACAGCAGCAGGGCGGCGACGACCAGGACCAGGCGACGAAGGGGCGGAGCGGAGGCGTCGGTCATGGCGGACGGGCTTGAAGACTTGGAACGTCGATCAGGCGTCACGGTGGCGCTCCCCTTTTTCCAGACGGTCTGGCTCACGACGATTCGGCGCGCTAGGACTGCGCCCTTCTCAGCGGAGCTCCCATGACCCTCACCATCCATCAAGCCAGCGTGCCGGTCTTTGTCCAGGGCCTCAAGGGCCTGAAGGGCGTGCTGGCCAAGGCGGCCGCCCATGTCGAGACCCGCAAGCTGGACCCCGACGCCCTGCTGAAGGCCCGGCTGTTCCCCGACATGTTCCCGCTGCTGCGCCAGGTGCAGATCGCCACCGACTTCGCCAAGGGCTGCGCCGCGCGCCTGGCCGGCGAGGAGGTTCCGGCCTGGGACGACGTCGAGACGACCTTCGACGCGCTGATCGCCCGGATCGACCGCGCCATCGCCTATGTCGAGGGCCTGGACCCGGCCCGGTTCGAGGGCGCCGAGGATCGCGACATCACCCTGACCCGCCGCGGCGAGACCAGCGTGGTCAAGGGCCTGGCCTATCTGCAGGCCCAGGCCCAGCCGAACTTCTTCTTCCACCTGACCACCGCCTACGCGATCCTGCGCAAGAACGGCGTCGAGATCGGCAAGAAGGACTATCTGGGCGCCGCCTGACGCCCGGACCGGGATCCCCGGCGGAAGCTCAAGGCTTCCGCCGGAACGCCCACACCAAGGTCGCCAGGGCGGTGAACACCCCCGCGACCGCCGACAGAATGATCGGCAACTGACTCAAAAGCTCCTTGTCCATGACCGCACCCACTGACCCGCCAACAGCGGCGGGCTACGCGCCAGAATGACTCCGGGCCACGTCGAGTCCGGACGTATGTTCCGTTTTTGTTCTTGTCGTAAGGCCTCTCTCGCGCCTAGGAATTTGCTCTGAATAGCCTGTCATCCCGGACAAGCTCGGCGAAGCCGAGCGCCGATCCGGGACCGCCGGAAGCTCTGAGCTCACGCCCCGGTCCCGGATCTTCGCGCTGAGCGCTCGTCCGGGATGACAACCATCTTTGGTCACCGGCCCGCGACCTCAAACCGCATGGCCGGCCGATCAGCGTAAACGGCTCTTAACCCTCTTGGGTCACAACATCGGGGTTCTACGAGTGCAAGGTGACTTCTGATGGCGCGAGCGGCGCGGCGATCGAGTGTTGAACTGGTCTGGGACGCGGTGCGCTACGGCTGGGGCCAGCCCTGGTCGGCGCGGTTCCGGGGCGGGGTGATCTGCGTGGTCGGGGCCGGCCTTCTGCTGTCGGTCGCCACCTACAACGCCGCCGATCCCAGCCTGAACGCCGCCACCGGCCTGCCGGCCACCAACGCCCTGGGCGGAACCGGCGCGGCCCTGGCCGACATCGTCATGCAGTCGATGGGCCTGGCCGGCTGGATGGCCGCCGCCCTGATGCTGGTGTTCGGCATGTCGCGCGTCACCCAGCCCGACCCGGCCGCCCATCGCCGCGACCTGCGGGTCCGCGCCCTGGTCGGGGGCCTGGGCCTGCTGGCCCTGGCCGGCCTGCTGGCCGCGCCGCCGCGCCCGGCGGCCTGGCCGCTGGCCAAGGGCCTGGGCGGGTTCTGGGGCGACGGCGTGCTGAACCTGCTGGCCGGCGTGCTCGGCTTCGCCCGCCTGCCCGGCGCCCACCTGATCGCCGCCCTGCTGCTGGCGGTCGGGGCGATCGTCGCCCTGGGCTATGCGATCGGCGTCCGCCGCATCGATCCCGAGGCCGTCGGCGACTTGATCCACGGCCTGATGCAGCCGCGCGAACGCGCACCCGCGCCCGTCCAGGCGCCCCAGCCCGAGCCCGCCGCCCGCCCGCGCGCGCCGCGCAAGGCGGCCGCGCCGGTGATCGACATCGAGCCCGAGGCCGCGCCCCGCAAGGCCGCCAAGCCGTCCAAGGCCCCGCCGCCGCCGGTCGAGGACGACGACGCCTTCGAGCCCAGCTTCGAGGTCCGCCCCCTGGCCATCGCCCAGCCCAAGGTTCCGGCCAAGTCCAACAGCCGCGAGCAGCGCGAGCAGCAGAAGGCTTTCGACTTCGAGGACGAGGGCGGCTTCCAGCTGCCCGAGCTGGCCATGCTGGCCAAGCCCAAGCCGCGCTCGGCCGAGTTCGACGAGGAAGCCCTGCGCCAGAACGCCCGCCTGCTGGAAAGCGTGCTGGCCGAGTTCGGCGTGCGCGGCCAGATCGACCAGATCCGCCCGGGCCCGGTGGTCACCATGTACGAGCTGGTGCCGGCGGCCGGCACCAAGACCGCCCGGGTCGTGGCCCTGGCCGACGACATCGCCCGCTCGATGAGCGTGATCTCGTGCCGCGTGGCCGTGGCCCAGGGCCGCAACGCCATCGGCATCGAGATGCCCAATTCGCGGCGCGAGACCGTCTACCTGCGCGACCTGCTGTCGTCGTCCGACTACGACAAGGCCACCCATATCCTGCCCATGGCCCTGGGCGAGACGATCGGCGGCGAGACCTATATCGCCGACCTGGCCAAGATGCCCCACCTGCTGATCGCCGGCACCACCGGCTCGGGCAAGTCAGTCGGGGTCAACGCCATGATCCTGTCGATCCTCTACAAGCTGCCGCCCGAGAAGTGCCGCTTCATCATGATCGACCCGAAGATGCTGGAGCTTTCCGTCTATGACGGCATCCCGCACCTGCTGGCCCCGGTCGTCACCGATCCCAAGAAGGCGGTCGTCGCCCTGAAGTGGACGGTGCGCGAGATGGAGGACCGCTATCGCCGAATGTCGAAGATCGGCGTGCGCAACATCGGCGGCTTCAACGAGAAGGCCGTCGAGGCCCTGGAGAAGGGCGAGCACTTCGAGCGCACCGTGCAAACGGGGTTCGACGACGCCGGCCGGCCGATCTACGAGACCGAGAAGATCCGCCCCGAGCCCATGCCCTACCTGGTGGTGGTCATCGACGAGGTGGCCGACCTGATGATGGTGGCCGGCAAGGACATCGAGGGCGCCGTCCAGCGCCTGGCCCAGATGGCCCGCGCCGCCGGCATCCACCTGATCATGGCCACCCAGCGCCCGTCGGTCGACGTCATCACCGGCACCATCAAGGCCAACTTCCCGACCCGGATCAGCTTCCAGGTCACCTCCAAGATCGACGCCCGCACCATCCTGGGCGAGCAGGGGGCCGAGCAGCTGCTGGGCCAGGGCGACATGCTGTACATGGCCGGCGGCGGGCGGATCACCCGCCTGCACGGGCCGTTCGTCAGCGACGGCGAGGTCGAGGCAGTGGCCAAGTTCCTGCGCGACCAGGGCATCCCCAACTACCTGGAGGAGGTCACGGCCGGCGGCGACGAGGAGCAGGAGGAGGCCATCGAGGGCGCCTTCGCCGGCGAGGGCGGGGCCAACGACCTCTACGACCACGCCGTGGCCGTCGTCACCCGCGACCGCAAGGCCTCGACCAGCTACATCCAGCGCCGCCTGCAGATCGGCTACAACCGGGCCGCCTCGCTGATGGAGCGGATGGAGAAGGAAGGGGTGGTCGGCGCGGCCAACCACGCCGGCAAGCGCGAGATCCTGGCCCCGCCGCCGCCGCCGATGTAGGGGCCGGCGGGGAAACCCGGGCCGTTCGCCGGCGTTTCCCTTCGCTCCAACCACCCGAACCTGAACGCCGCTTCATCGCGGCGCCGGAAAATGGTCGCGTCGCGGCCTTTCGCTCGTCGCACCGTCAGGGCAAAGGTTGAGCCATACCGTGACGGGCGTTCCGTTCGCAAAGCCGCGCACACCTTTGCGGAACGCCCTCGAGGAGATCGCATGAGCACCACCACGACCTCGACCCGCCGCCTGATCCTCGCCGCCGGCCTGGCCGCCGCCGTGGGCGGACAGGCCCTCGCCGCTCAGAGGCCGCCGGCCGCCGTGCTGTCGGCCGAGGACCAGGCCCTGGTCGACAAGGCCACGGCCTATATCCAGACCCTGGGCTCGGCCAAGGGCCGCTTCGTCCAGACCGACGCCCGCGGGACCCAGACGCAGGGGACCTTCTACCTGCAGCGCCCGGGCAAGGCCCGTTTCGCCTATGACGGCCCGGCCGGTCTGCTGGTGGTCAGCAACGGCAGCAACGTCAACATCTTCGACAGCCGGCTGAAGACCTTCGAGAGCTATCCGCTGAGCCGCACGCCGTTGAACCTGCTGCTGGCGCGCGAGGTGCGGCTGGACCGCGGGGTGGTCATCACCGGGGTGCGCAAGCTGGCCGACGGCTTCACGATCACCGCCGTCGACGCCAAGCGCCAGACCCTGGGCCGCATCGCCCTGAACTTCAGCAACGAACCGGCCCTGACCGGCTGGACGGTGACCGACGTGAAGGGCGGGGAGACCCGCGTGCGGCTGGTCGACTTCGAAAACACCGCCGGCCTGGACCCGAAACTTTTCGCCCTTACCGATCCGAGGCGCCGGGTCGGCAAGCCCTAGTTGTATTCAGACCATTCGACGCGGCCGGAATGCGACAATTTCACAACATGCAAGTTGTTAACGCGATTGTCCTTGACTTAGATTCTCGCCGTGGCAGATTTAACACGCATGGCGAGGAGCGCCCGACCCGCTCTTCGCAACCGTGCCGGACCTATCCCCTCCCGGCGGCGGCATGAGAGACCCGACTTTCGCCCAGGCGCTCATGCGCCTGGGCGTTTTTCGTCGTTCTGGCGCCCAGGCGCTCCAAGCGTCCGGGCGTTTTTCGTTGTGGTCCGGGGAGTCCAGGCTCTAGAGGAACGGCATGCGCCTCCGTATCGCCACCTGGAACGTCAATTCCGTCCGCCTGCGCGCCGAGCAGGCCGCCCGCTTCGTCGACGAACAGGCGCCCGACGTGCTCTGCATGCAGGAGATCAAGTGCCAGGAGGGGGAGTTCCCCCGCGAGGCCTTCGTCGCCATGGGCCTGCCGCACATCAAGATCATGGGCCAGAAGGGCTGGCACGGCGTGGCCATCGCCTCGCGCCTGCCGTTGGAGGAGGCCCCGGTCCTCAACGCCTGCCGCGAGGGCCACGCCCGCTGCGTGTCGGCCAAGGTGGCCGGCGTCGAGATCCACAACTTCTACATCCCGGCCGGCGGCGACGTCCCCGATCGCGCCCTGAACCCCAAGTTCGACCACAAGCTGGACTTCTACGAGACCCTGACCACCGAGATGAAGCGGCGCGACCCCAAGGCCCCGCTGATCCTGACCGGCGACCTCAACGTCGCGCCCGGCGAGAACGACGTCTGGAGCCATCGCCAGATGTCGAAGATCGTCAGCCACACGCCTATTGAGTTGCAGGCCTTCGCCGGCCTGGTGGGTTCGATGGACTTCCTCGACCTGCCGCGCCTGGCCACGCCCGAACCGGAAAAGCTGTTTTCCTGGTGGAGCTACCGCGCGGCCGACTTCCGCAAGTCCAACCGCGGCCTGCGCCTGGACCACATCCTGGCCAGCCCCGGCCTGCGCGACGCGGCGATCGTCGATGGCAAGGTGTCGTCCAAGGTGCACGACACGGTGCGCGAATGGGAGCGGCCCAGCGACCATGCGCCGGTGACGGCGGACCTACGGGTCTAGGCTCCGCCGCCGCCGATATCCGCGTGCCCGGCCAGCCGGAACAACGCTTCGGTGTCCGGATCCGCCGGCCGGCCCATGACCCGGTCGGCCAGGTAGTCGCCGACCAGCGGCCCGTGCTTGAAGCCGTGGCCGCCGCCGCCGCTGGCCAGCCAGACATTGTCGTAGTCGGGATGCCGGTCGATAATGAAATGGCTGTTGGCGGTATTGTCGACCTGGCAGGCCCGGGTCTCCAGGATCGGGGCGTCGCGCATGTCCGGGAACCGGCGGCCGATATAGTCGCGGCCGCGCTTGAGCAGATAGTCGGTGGGCAGGCGCTCGGCGGTGTCGGGATCCTGGGCGACGCGACCGCCGGCCTCGGGCGAATATTTCAGCCCCCGCTCCAGGCTGCCGAAGCCATAGCCGCCGGCGACATGGTCGTGCCAGGCCGGCTGGTGGGGCCAGGAGAACCGCGCGTCGCCGGCCGGCGGACCCCAGTAGAAATATTCGCTGCGCCAGACCGCCACCTTGGGGCCGACCAGCTTTGGAAACAGCTTCGGCGCCCACGGGCCGCAGGCGAAGACGAACTGCCCGGCCGCCAGGGTCCCGCCGTCGCCGAGCGCCAGGGCGTCCATCCGCCGGCCGGTGGCCGCACCGGGCAAGGCGCGGGCGATGCGGAACTGGCCGCCCTTCTTCTGGAACACCTCGGAGACCACGATCATGCTCTCGCGCGCCTTGATGACCGCGGCGCTGGCCGCCGTCTCGACGAAGGCGAAGTCGACATCATCGAACGCCATCTGCGGATAGCGGACCCGCAACTGGTCGCGCGACAGGATTTCATAGGGCAGCTTCAGGTCGTCGAAGATGCGACGCTGGGCGACCATCTCGGGCAGCCAGCGGTCGGCCAGCTCGATGCGGTCGTTGGCGTAGAGCAGGGTGCGGCCGAACTCGGCCTCCTTCAGCCGCCACAGCTTCAGGGCCTTGACCGCCCAGGCCGAATAGAAGCCCTGGGCCCCGTAACCGGCCCGGATCGAGCGGGTCTCGCCGGCCGAAGAGGCGCGAGGATTGGCCGGGCCGTATTCGTCGAGCGACACCACCGACAGGCCGCGCTCGCGCAGGGCCAGCGCCGCCCAGCCGCCGAACGCTCCGGCCCCGACCACCACCACGTCCGGCGCGCCCTTGACCAGATGGGCGGCGGCCGGCCCGGCGGCGGCCAGGGCCCCGCCGGCCGTGACGTTCAGAAAGCCCCGCCTGTCGATCATCTCGCTAATCCCGCCTCGAGTCCGCGCTCCGGCGATCAAGCCTGGACGCGGCGGGCGCGGCGATGAAATCCGCCGCGAGAGTGGCCGGGCTCGCCGCCAGGCCCGCGATTGTCCGGTCGCTGGGCGCCGACGCCTGCGGGGCGGGCGGGAAGGGTTTTCCTCCGAACGGGATGGCTTCACTGGCAGGCCGATGGAAACGGAGCCGGCGCCGAGGTCGCTCGCCCCATTGCGGACTGGCCGCTGGGGGCGGACTTGGCAAGGGCCAGGAAAGAGCGCGGAAAAAACCTGCCCCATCGCTCCCAGCGTAGTTCCTCAACGAATTCAACGCGCCAAAATCGTTTATCCTCCCCCTTTCGCGCCCGCTGCATAATCAACCCACTTCAAGGCGATGGGGAGGGCGTGAGGCCTGCGACCTTCGCGGCCTTGGAGGGCGGTCGAGCGGGAAGCGCTCGTCGGCGGCGGTTCCATCAGGGGCCGCGACCTCGTCATCTGGTGCCGGCCGGGCCCGTTTTACGGATACGGCGTTGACGAAGGGCCGAAGAGGGCGACAGGCCTGTGGTGACGCAGGCGTCCCGGGACGGGCTCCGCAAGCCCGGCCCGCCCGTCGGGGGCTTTAGACCGGCGAGGTCCGAACAGGATCCACCGCCGGACGCTCCCGGATAACGATCGCGCGGAGCGTCGATCCTGGTCGAAACGGTAATTCTTACAAAGCTTCCGGGCCCGGCCCGGCGCTCCGCCTCCCTCCCCGAACTTCAGCGGCTTTCCGCGTGAGGCGGCCAAGTCGCGCCTACGATCGGGGACAGGCGCATGCGCCTGTCCCCGGCCGCAACCCAAAGAGAGAACGTCATGCCCAGATCCAAGACCCGGGCCCTGATCCGCGCCGCCGCGCGGACCGCCCGCGAGAACGCCGGCGAAACGGACGATGACAGCGGCCGCACGCCCGCCCGCGTCGATTATGTCCGCCGCGAGATCCGCAGGCGACTGGGGCTGAGAGACGAGGTCAAGGCCCGGCAGGCCGCGCGCCTGGGCGAAGACCCGTGAGGCGGCGTGAAGCGTTCAGGCCTCGACCACCACCCCCACGCCGAACTGGATCCAGACAGCCTTGTCCTTGAGGTTCTTGCGGACGAACGCCGCGTGGATCTCGCGCTCTTCCTCGGTCGAGCGCGGAGCCAGCGGCCGGGGCCGGGCGCCGTACGATCCGGCGCGGGCCGCCGAGACGGCGGTGACCGCGACCACCTGGGTCAGTTCCAGCGCCCGCTCCTTGCCGCCCTGCAGCTCGAGATAGACCTCGGCCAGCAGGTGGGCGTCGATCAGGGCGCCGTGCTTGTCGCGGCTGTCGAGGCTGATCTTGAAGCGTTTGCACAGCGCGTCGAGCGAGTTGTACATGCCCGGGAAGCGCTTCTTGGCCATGGCCAGGGTGTCGACCCAGCGGCTCTCGGGCACCGGCGCGCGGCCGCACTTCTCCAGCTCGAAATTGACGAAGCTGCGGTCGAAGCCGGCGTTGTGGGCGATCACCGGCGAGTCGCCGACGAACTCCAGGAACCGGTCGGCGATCTCGTGGAACTTGGGCTTGCCGGTCAGGAAGGCCGACGACAGGCCGTGGACCTTCTCGGCCTCGGCCGGCATGTCGCGCAACGGATCGCAATACTCGTGGAACGACTTGCCCGTGGGCATGTAGTCGACCACCTCGATGCAGCCGATTTCGACCAGGCGGTCGCCGGTCTTGGGGTCGAAACCGGTGGTTTCGGTATCGAGGATGATTTCCCGCGCCATCGGATTCTAATGGGCTTGTTCGTCCCGGCCTTCAAGCGCGGCCGCCGATCCGAGGCGAGTCAGGATGTCGCGGACCTGGTCGCGGGCGGCGTCCAGGCCCCGGCCGGTGTCGATCACGAAATCGGCCCGGGCCCGCTTTTCGGCGTCCGGCGTCTGGCGGGCCAGGATGGCCTCGAACTTGGTCGGATCCATGCCCGGCCGGGCCAGGACCCGCTGGCGCTGGACGTCGGCGGGCGCGGAAACCACCACCACCTTGTCGACCTTCCTGTCGCCGCCGGTCTCGTAGAGCAGGGGGACGTCGAGCACCACGATGTCGGCGCCCCGGGCCCGCGCGTCCTCGAAGAAGCCGATCCGATGGGCGCCGACCAGCGGGTGGACGATCGACTCCAGCACCGCCAGGGCCTCGGAATCGCCCATCACCGCGGCGCTGAGCCGAGTGCGATCGATGGCCCCGTCGACCACCACGCCCGGGAAGGCGGCCTCGACCGGAGCGACCGCCGCCCCGCCGCTGGCGTAGAGCGCGTGCACGGCCGCGTCGGAGTCATAGACCGGCACGCCCTCGTCGACGAACATCCGGGCGGTCGTCGACTTGCCCATGCCGATGGAACCGGTCAGGCCCAGGACGATCATCCGGCCGCCTCGCCCAACTGCGCCAGGGCCAGGGCCCGGACGTCGACCCCGGCCGGCGGGGCGACGCCGAAGAAGGCCTCGAAGCTGGGAACCGCCTGGCGCAGCAGCATCTCCAGCCCGTCCACCGTCCGGCGACCCGCCGCCTCGGCGCGGCGCAGGAACTCGGTGCGCAGCGGCTTGTACACCATGTCGACGACCACGGCGTCGGCGGGGGTCAGCTCCAGGCGCGCCGCCGGACCGGTCCCGCCGCCCAGGCCCAGGGAAGTGGCGTTGATCACCAGGCCGGCCCGGGCGAGCAGGGCGTCGAGCTGGTCCTCCGACGCTGCGGCGACGCCATGGCCGATGGAGGCGGCCAGGGCTTCGGCCCGGGCGAGGGTGCGGTTGACAATGCTGACCCCGGGCGCGCCGGCCAGGGCCAGGGCGGCCGCCGCGCCCCGGGCCGCGCCGCCCGCGCCCAGGATCACCACCGGCGATGCGGCCAGGTCGAAACCCGGCGCCTGGACGGCGATGGCACCGATCAGGCCGGGGCCGTCGGTATTGTCGGCGACGACCGTTCCGTCGGGCTCGAACACCAGCAGGTTGGCCGCGCCGGCTAGCCTGGCCAGGTCGCTGCGGCGGTCGGCGCAGGCCAGGGCCCGTTCCTTGAACGGGATGGTGACGTTGAGCCCCCGGATCGCGCCGCCGCGCAGGCCCTCGACGAAGGCCTCGAAGCCGTCCTCGGCCGGGGCGAAGGGGACATACGCGGCGTCCAGCCCGGCCGCGGCGATCCAGGCGTTGTGGATCACCGGGCTCATCGAGTGGCGGATCGGCCGGCCGCAGACCCCGGCGACGACGGCCGCGCCCGTAATCTTGCCAGAAGCCACGCTCATGCCTCGAGGGCTCCATGCAGGCGAAGGAAATCGAACAGGCCCACGACCGGCAGGCCCAGGATGGCGAAATAGTCGCCGTCGATGCGGTCGAACATCTGCACGCCCTCGCCCTCGAGGAAGTAGCAGCCGACCGAGGACAGGATGTCGGGGGCGTTGCGCGCCAGATAGCCGTCCAGCCAGGCGTCGGTGAAGGGGCGGACCGAAAGCCGGGTGGTCTCCACCACCCGCCAGATCGGCCGGCCGTCGCGCGCCACGACCACGGCGGAGTGCAGCTTGTGCACCTTGCCGCGCAGCGCCAGGAGCCGTTCGCGGGCGGCCTCGACGGTGTCGACCTTGTCGAACAGGGCGCCGTCCAGCTCCAGGGTCTGGTCCGAGCCGATCACCAGGCCGGGGCGCTTGGTCGAGACCTTGAACGCCTTCAGCTCGGCCAGAGCGTCGGCCACTTCCCGCGGCGAGGCGCCCTCGGCCAGCAGGCCGGTCTTGGCGGCGTCCTCGTCGACGCCGGAGCCGACCGCCTCGAACGCGACGCCGGCGTTGCGCAGGATCGCCTGGCGGGCGGCGCTCCTGGACGCCAGGGTGACGGGGGTGCGCGGTGAGCCGGTCATCCCAGCACCTCGACCTGGCCGCGGCCGCCCGACAGCAGGTTGATGATCGCCGCCGCGGTCTCCTCGACCGACCGCCGGGTGACGTCGATGATCGGCCAGCCCTGGCGCTCGAACAGCCGGCGCGCGGCGATGATCTCCTGCCGGACGGCGTCGGTGTCGATATAGTCGCTCTCGCGGTTCTCCTTCAGCGACAGCAGGCGGTTGCGTCGGATCTGGATCAGCCGCTCGGGCGAGGTCATCAGGCCGACGATCAGGGTGTTCTTCAGGGTGAACAGCTCGTCGGGCGGCGGGCGGCCCGGGACCAGCGGCACGTTGGCGGCCCGCACGCCGCGGTGGGCCAGGTAGATGCAGGTCGGGGTCTTGGAGGTGCGCGACACGCCTACGAGAATGACGTCGGCCTGGGTCAGGTCCTGGCCGCCCTGGCCGTCGTCGTGGGCGATGGCGTAGTCCAGGGCCTCGATCCGGTCGAAATAGTCGTTGTTCAGCGCGTGCTGGGCGCCGACCCGGGTGGAGATCCGCGCGCCCAGATAACGCGACATGGCGCTGACCACCGGGTCGAGGGCGGCGATGCACGGCATCTCCAGCCGCCGGCAGCCTTCCTCCAGCGCCGCGCGCAGGTTGGCGTCGATGATCGTGTGCATGACCACGCCCGGCGCCCCGGCGATCTCCTCAAGGGCTCGGTCAAGCTGGCGGGTGGATCGCACCAGGGCGTAGATGTGCTCGATCGGCAGGATGTCGGTGAACCGGGCGCAGACCGCCCGGGCCATGGCGTTCAGGGTCTCGCCCGTCGAGTCCGACACCAGGTGGATATGGAAATAGGTCGCGAACCGCGGCGCGGTCCTTTCGCTCTCGGGAGCCCCAGCTTCCTGTGGATCATCCGTTAACGGTTGCTTAACCACTGGCCTGGCCCCTGGGGATGAGCGGGGGTGAATCCCGGCTCGTTACGGTGCGTCGAACTGCCCCTGTGTTAAACGGTCGCGTTGATCGCGGACAATCCCCAGTCTCGGTTCGTCTTCACAGCCCGTGCGAATCCGATTCCCCCAAGTCGGGGATGAGCGGACGCTCATGGTTACGGCGCCGTTCACCATATTAACGTTTCATTAGTAATTTCGAAGCACTAGCGGACTGTCCCCAAAGTTCACAGCCCCGCGTCCACATGTGGGCCGAGCTTGGATGGTTTTATGACGGACAGGTGACAGGCAGCGTCGCGAACGGGTTTTCCCCGTTAGGCACTTGCTCACCATCTCCTACAATCTTCCTTAAAATCTTCTTAAAGAATGAAGGAAGAAGGGAAGAAGGCCTCCGGGGAGATACGGGCTTGAGCCCAAGGGCCTGACGGGATTTAAGCCTGACATGACCTCGCCCACGAAGCCCTCCGTCCAGCCCAAGCTCCTTTCCGTCCTGGATGGCGCAAGGACCGAACGCCCGCCCGTCTGGTTCATGCGGCAGGCCGGACGGTACCTGCCGGAGTACCGGGCCGTTCGGGCCACCGAGCCGACCTTCATCGACTTCTGCCTGAACCCGGAGAAGGCCGCCGAGGTGACCCTGCAGCCGATGCGGCGGTTCCCCTATGACGCCGCCATCGTCTTCGCCGACATCCTGCTGATCCCCCAGGCCTTGGGCCAGAAGGTGTGGTTCGAGGCGGGCGAGGGGCCGAAGCTGGGCGAACTGCCGTCCATCGAGTCGATGCGCGAGCTGACGGGCCAGGCCGGCCAGGCGCTGGGCGCGGTGGGCGAGACCCTGAGCCGGGTCCGCTCGGCGCTGGAGCCCGAGCGGACCCTGATCGGTTTCGCCGGCGCCCCCTGGACCGTGGCGACCTACATGATCGAGGGCGGGTCCAGCGATCGTTCCGGCGCGCGGACCTTCGCCTACCAGAACGCCGACACGCTGGACGCTTTGATCCAGGTGCTGGTCGACGCGACCATCGACTACCTGGCCATGCAGGCCGCCTCGGGCGCCCAGGTGCTGAAGCTGTTCGAGAGCTGGGCCGAGGGCCTGTCCGAGCCCTTGTTCGACCGGTTGGTGACGAGGCCGCACACGGCCATCGTGGAAGGCTTGCGGGCCAGGGGCGTGACCACGCCGGTGATCGGCTTCCCGCGCGGGGCCGGAACCCTGGTCGAGGCCTATGCCAGGACCGCACCGGTCCAAGGCGTGGCGCTGGACACCCAGGCCTCGGCGGCCTTGGGCCAGGCGATCCAGAAGACCAAGGCCATCCAGGGAGCGCTGGACCCCCTGCTGCTGCGGGCCGGCGGCGACGCCCTGCTGGCGCGGGTCGACCAGTTGCTGGAACAGTGGGGCGGGGGTCCCTACATCTTCAACCTGGGTCACGGCATCCTGCCCGACACGCCGATCGCCCATGTCGAGGCGGTGCTGGCCCGGGTCACCGGCAAGTGACGACCAAGCGCGGGAATGGGCGCAAGATCGCCGTCGTCCTGTTCAATCTGGGCGGGCCCGACGGGCCGGACGCGGTGCGGCCGTTCCTGTTCAACCTATTCCGCGACAAGGCGATCATCGGGCTGCCCGCCCTGCTGCGCTATCCGATCGCCGCCCTGATCGCCGGAACACGCGCCAAGTTGGCCAAGCAGAACTACGCCCTGATGGGCGGCGGCTCGCCCCTGTTGCCGGAAACGGAGAAGCAGGCGAGGGCGCTGGAGGCGGATCTCGCCGCGCGGTTCCCCGACGCGGACGCGCGCTGCTTCATCGCCATGCGCTACTGGACGCCGCTGACCGACGAGACCACCAAGGCCGTGAAGGCTTTCGCGCCGGACGAGGTGGTGCTGCTGCCGCTCTATCCGCAATATTCCTCGACCACGACGGGGTCGTCGCTGAAGGCCTGGGCGCGGGCCTATCGCAAGGGCCCAGGCCGGGTCTCGACGGTCTGCTGCTATCCGGTGGACGAGGACCTGGTCCAGGCCCATGCCGAGCTGATCAAGGCCGCCTACGACAAGGCCGGACGCCCAGGTCCGGCGCGCCTGCTGTTTTCGGCGCATGGCCTGCCGGAAAAGGTGATCCTGGCGGGTGATCCCTATCAGAGCCAGGTCGAGGCCACGGCCGCCGCGGTGGCGGCCCGGCTGGGCGAGGGCTGGGACTGGCGGGTGACCTACCAGAGCCGGGTCGGGCCGATGAAGTGGATCCGCCCGTCGACCGAGGACGAGATCCGAACCGCCAGCCAGCAGGGCCGGGCCCTGGTGGTCACCCCGATCGCCTTCGTCTCCGAGCACATCGAGACCCTGGTCGAGCTGGACCACGAATATCGTGAAGTGGCGATCAAGGCGGGGTGTCCGGCCTATGTTCGTGTCCCGGCCCTGGGCGTCGCTCCGGATTTCGTCCGCGGCCTGGGCCGCGCCGTCCAGGCGGTCCTCGAGGCGCCGGACCGGGTCGTCACGACCTGCGCCTGGCGCTGTGGCGGCGATCGCACCCAATGTCCGAACCCGCGGGGAGCTTGCGCATGATGGACGTCCTGGCCGGTCACTTCGACCTGATCCGCGGCCTGCACATTATCTTCGTCATGGCCTGGATCGCCGGCATGCTGATCCTGCCGCGCCTGTTCGTCTATCACATGAAGACCGAGCCGGGTTCGGACATGGACGCGGTGTTCAAGCTGGCCGAGCTGCGGACCCTGCGGATCATCATCAATCCGGCAATGATCCTGGCCCTGCTGATGGGCCTGTTGCTGGCGATGATCGACACCCAGCGCCTGGGTCCCGATTTCTACCTGAAGCCCTGGGCCCTGACCAAGATCGCGGCCCTGGTCTTCCTGTTCGCCTGGCACGGCTTCGTCTCCAAGGCCCGCCGCCAGTTCGCCGCCGGGACCAACACCCGGTCGGAGAAGTTCTGGCGGATGACCAACGAGCTGCCCTTCCTGGCGGCGATCGTCATCGTGCTGTCGGTGACGACCAAGTTCCTGGGTCACTGAGGCTGGCTGGCGACAAGGCGGGCTTCGCTTGACCGGCGAGGCCGCTTGTGGTTCCCATCCG
>Ga0102590_1001766_pt1 | contig 29776 bp, 19 predicted proteins | sample AraplaMF_Col_mMF_FD_76859 | JGI IMG/M metagenome (GOLD analysis project Ga0102590, IMG submission 76859) | Arabidopsis root microbial communities from the University of North Carolina, USA - plate scrape MF_Col_mMF | ecosystem: Host-associated > Plants > Roots > Endosphere | place: USA... | reverse complement strand
CGTCGACAAGGGGCAGCCCGACCGCATCGTGAGCTTCTGCGGTCAAGGCATCAGGAAAATCTCGGCCACCCAGTTCGAGTTGCGCGCGACCGATTTCACGCCGACGCAGGATCTCAACATCCTGATCCTCGGTCCGCGATAGACTAGCCCCGTCATTGCGAGGAGCGAAGCGACGAAGCAATCCAGGTCTTGCCTGGGGCGCTGGATTGCTTCGCTTGCGCTCGCAATGACGTGGCTAATGTCGCCGATCGAACCACATAGCTTCACAGTGTGGCGCGGCACGGTGCCGCCTGACCCGGCGAATATGTCTACTTTTCCAGGTTGAACGACTTGATGCCGACGTTGGCGGATTGACCGGATTTGGCGAGCTCATCCGAGACGCGCGCGAAAACCTGCTCGGCGGTGCCGAGTTCCATCGAGTCGGGTTGCGGCGGCTTGAGGGCGTCGAGCGGCTTGCTGGTCACCAGCGCGAACAGCAGCTGCAGCCGCGGCGGACCGGCATCGCCCCGCTTGATGTTGATGGTGAACGATTTCGGATCACCGTCCCCCTTCAGGAGCTGCTTCAGCGACAACACGATACCTTCATGGTCGACCATCAGGAGTTCGACGTTGCGGTTGCCGAAATCCGCGACGAAGCCGCTGACGTAGCCGCTGCTCTTGAGATTTCCGGCGCTGACGTCGAGGCGCGGCGCCGGACCGCGCTGATTGCGCAGACGGCCGAGAAAACTGATGGCGGCGCATTGCGGCGGCGTCACCGCGTGATAGCCGACCGACGCCTCGAAACCGTTGGCACGCTTGAATTCGAAATCGAGCACCGCAAACGGCGTCGCCGAACGGCCGTAGCCTTCGAGCGTGGCGTTGCCGTCGGCGACGGCGACCGGCGCGACGAAAAAGCAGTCGCCGCCGTCGTAGGAGTTGACGAATTGGCGGATACGCTCGGTCGGATCGCTGGGTGGCTTGTCGGTTGCCGAGAGCCGTCCCGGTTCGGGCTTGGCGTTGGCCTCGGCGATCTTCTTGGCTTCTTCGGCACGCCGCCGCGCCTGCTCCTCGGCCGTGAGGCGCGCATCTTCGGCCCGGCGGGCGTCCGTGCTGGCATCGGGATTGAGCACCGGCGGGCGCGCCGCCGTGCTTTCCACCGCAGGCGCCGAGGACGAGTCCTGCGAAAGATAATAGGCGCCCATTCCGCCGCCGAGCACAATGACGGCGGCGAGCCCGCCGATCACCCAGACCAGCGGCCGCCTGGTTGCCGGCTCGCTCGTCCCGGCCGGCGGCCGCGGTGCCGCCGCCTGCGCGGCGGCCTCGGGACGCCACGCCGCGACCGCCGCCATCGAGTCCGGCCGATCCTTCGGATCGGGTTGCAGCATCGCCGCGATCAGCGGCCGGAAGCGGGCGTCGATCGCCGTCAGATCCGGCACCGAGCGACGCTTCTCCAGCACTTCGAACTGGCTGCCGGCCATGTCGATCGGGTGCCCGGTCAGGCACTGGGCGAGCACCAGGCCCAGACTGTAGATGTCCGATTTGGCGGTGACGTCCGCGCCGAAAAGCCCGAGCTGCTCCGGCGAGACGTAGTTGTACTTGCCGGCAAAGCCGGAGCCGATGATGGTGCCGTCGCTGTTCTTGGTCGAGCGCGCGATGCCGAAATCGATGATCTTGGCGAGACCGACGTCGCCGCCGGGGATCAGCACGTTGTCCGGCGACAGGTCGCGGTGGATGATGCCGTGCCGGTGCGCGGCATCGAGCCCGCTTGCCAGCCGCTCCTGCAGATTGCGCACGGCTTCGAACGAGAGCGGGCCGTGCCCGACCAGGTCGGACAGCGGCTCGCCGTCGACGAACTCCATCGCGAGGTAGTGGCGGCCGGTGCCGGGATCGAGCGAGAAGATGTAGTAGCGAACGATGGCGTCGTGGTGGATGTAATGCAGCGCCGAGGCTTCCTTGCGGAACAGCGCAAGCGCCGTGGTGTTGTCGGCGAGATCGGTGCGCATCACCTTGATGGCGACCACATCGCCGGTCTCGACGGCGCGGCCGCGGTAGATTTCTCCCATGCCGCCGGCGGCGATATGGCTTTCGATTTCGAATATGCCGTTCAACCTGGTGCCCTGGGCGAGGCGTCCGGTCGAGACGTGCTGGGAATACATGTCCGACATGTCAGCGCCTGACGAAGGTACTGCTGCGCACGGCACGCGGCGGGACGGTTGCGCCCGGGTCGAAGCGGACCACCACGGCCGTCACGTTGTCGGTCGCGCCGCGGTCGAGCGTCAGGTCGATCAGGAGATCGGCTGCGCGCTGCGGCGGATGGCCGGCCGCCACCGTGAGGATTTCGCGGTCTTCGACGTGATTGGTGAGGCCGTCGCTGCAGATCACGAAAGTGTCGCCGGGCGCGAGGATGCCGTTGGTCATTTCAAGCTCGAGATCCTCGTAGGCCCCGATCGCCCGGGTGATGACGTTGCGCCGCGGCCAGTTCCGCGCTTCTTCGGGGCTCAGTTTGCCATCGGTGAGCAGTTCCTGGGCTTCGGTATGATCGACGGACAGTTGCTCGATGGCGGCGCCGCGGACCCGGTAAATCCGGCTGTCGCCCGCCCACACACAGGCGAAGAATTCCTCATGGACCAGGAGCACCGCCACCGTGGTCCCGATCACGTCGCCATGACGTGCCTCCGCGAGCTTGCGCAGCCGGCTGTTGGCGTCGACGATCCTCGCCTCGCAATTCGCCAGGAGTTCGGCGGCGGACGCCGCCGGCGGGATGCGTTCCAGTTCCTCGACGACGGTGTGGCTTGCGACGTCGCCGGCGCTGTGGCCACCCATGCCATCCGCCACCGCCCACACTCCGGCAACGGTCGAGACCAGGTAGCTGTCCTCGTTCTGCTGGCGGACCTTGCCGACGTGGGTGGCGGCGCCGGACTTGAACCATGAGTTTTCATGTTCCATGTCGCCATCTTCCATGTTGCCAAGGCGGCTCACGCTGGAACCGCCGCAAACTGCCCGGTGAGCATGGCCGCAAACAGGAACGGATCCGGCATACGTTTCCCACAAAGCGCCGCCGGTGCGAAGCCCTCCCCGCCCAGGGTCCACCAGTTGGTGGTGCCGGCGTAGATGCGGTCATGGTCGACGCCGCGCAGCGTTCCGAACAGATCGGCAAAACGCCGCTCGCCGGCCACGATCGCCACGGTGCCGTCGCTTTCGACGATGACGTCCGGCGACGCGTTCGGCGACGCGGCCTGCAGCGGGGGGGCGAGCGCATTGAGCTGCTCCATCGTCATCTCGAAGGTCTTGTCATGATCCAGCGTCGAGATCAGAAACTCCTCGGCATCCTTGAACCACTCGTCCTGCGCGTCGATCTCGGGCGGCGGAATCGCCGCCCCCTGATCGGCGCAGGCGAACAGGGTCAGCGGAAAATAGCGGCCGACGCCATCCAGCGACGGCATGAAGGCCCCGATCACGCTGCTGCCGCAAAGCCCGGCACCCAGCCAGAAGCGCCAGACCGGCGCCCTCAGAAACGCCTGTTGCCATCCCTCTCCGAGCGTGGCGCGCGAGGCCGAGACACCGCCTTGCAGCCACGGCTCCCAGGTATTGAGGAAGTCGCGCGGCGCGCCCACGGCGACGAAATCGCGCTTGGTCGGAAGCTTGCCGTAGAGGCTGCATTGCATGGAATCCTCACAGCGAAGTTGGGCATTTGAACTCGGCCAGCGCCGGGAGCAGCAGCGGGTTGAAGACGGTGCCGGTTCCGATCTGGAACGGCACCTCGCGCCCGCCGACGATCCAGCTCGCCGTGATGCTGTTGGCGCGCGGGGTCTTCGATGCCTTGTCGAGCAGCCGGAACAATGCCCACGGGCTGCTCCCGCCGGAAATTTCCGAGGGCTGCGCTCCCGGCACCGGCGGATCCTGGACCAGCGACACCGCCGTCCTGCCGGCCGAATTCGGCCACTGCACCAGGACCGGAGCCGGGTTCGCCTGGTTGGACGACGTCACCGGCAGGCCGTTGATCTCGAGTTTTGCGGTCAGGCCGATTTCGGGAAGCACCGGCGGCGTGATGCTGAGACTGATCTGCGGGATGTTGCTGTTGGTCGGGAAAAACGCATCCTTGATCCGGGCGGCGCGTTGAAACTGCCGCAGCGCTTCGGCCGACATCAGTTTGGCGACCGGATTGTCCTGGCGCCATTTCCAATCGCGCTGCGACGTGTCGGCGTAAGTCTCGAGGTTCTTCTTGAAGAAGCCGTCGAAATAGCCGTTGCCGCCGAACAGCCGGCCGAAATCCCCCATCCCGATTTCAGCGCGGGCATTGCGGTCCATCGGGTAGCGGCTGGATGCGAGGCTCTGGCACGGACCGTACACCGCCTTCTGGAAATCATCGCGGATCTGCCGGTAGGTATCGTCGGCGATGGTGTTTTCGAACGCGTTGGCCGACTGCAGCAGCATGCTGCTGAACGGCGCCGGCATGCGCACCGCATCGCTCTTGAACTGCGCCACCTGGCCGCGGATGGCGCCGGTGGCCTGCTGTTCCTGCGAGGCATTCAGCGCCACGGTCTGCAAGGTGTTGTTGATCGCGGTCAGATCGCCGGTGACGGCATCGATCAGGCGCCGGGCGCCGTCGCCCTCGACGGCCTGGTGGAACGGCTTGAACTCGGCCTCGATATTGGCGCCGGGCACGCCGGTCTGGGCGCCGACCAGAGACGGCGCCAGATCCTTGCCGCCGGACTTGCCGGCAGGAGCGTCTTTGCCGGCGTCCTTGCCGGCCTCCTTGCGCTCGCGGGTCAGGACGGTTTCATCGCGGATCGACTCGATCAGCAACCGGATCGGCGACGTCGATGCGGCGGCGGCGTTCAAGGCGTCGTATTTCGGCTTGCCGACGTTGAGCGGACGCATCCGCAATTTCTCCAGCGCCTGTTTCCACGCGGCTGAAAAGTCCTGGCTGTAGAGATTGAGCAGATCGCGCGTCAGATTGTCGAATTGCGAGGTGATGGCGCCGAGCTTGCCGGCATCGCCCAGCACCCAGTTGTCGCGCTGCAGCTGCTCGGCAATGGTCGGCAGCTTGCCGATGAAGGCATTCTGGAAACCGGCATAGGTGAAGAAGCCGGGCACCGCGATGCTCTCGAGGCTGTCACCGCTCGCCGATTCAAACACGGTGGCGAAGTCCGGACCGCCGTGCTGGGCCGCGACCCAGTCGGGGGCTGTGGCCTGGCGCGCCTGCGACTTCAGCAACTGATAGGCGCGGTCGGCAATGTTGAGGCGTGCCAGAATGCGCCGGCATTCCTCCACCAGGGTCCAGTTGGGTTCCACCAGCGGCGCCTCGCCCTCTTCGAGGTCGAACATCGCGTCGAGTTCGGCTTCGAGAGCCTTGCGGCCGTCCGCATTGGACGCCCCCTGATAGAGGTTCTCGCTCCAGTCGCTTCGCATCCAGTTGGTGACGAGTTCGCGGTCGGCGCGCTCGACGCCGGAAATCATCAGATAGGCCTTCAGCGCTTCATAAACGAAGCCGGGGTTGGTCTTGTTGGCATCGAGAACCTCCTCCAGCCGGAACATCAGGCGCGGCCGGAACAGCCGCTCCAGCCCGAGATGATAGATCTGCACCGCCGAATTCTGCAGACGTTCCCGCTGGCTGAGGCCGAGCTCGGCGAGCATCGGTGTCGGAATGTCGCGCGTGGCATAGCCGGCTGGCAGCGTGCGCAGCTTGTAGAGCAGCGGCATCACCTTGTGATAGTCGCGGTCGGCGATCAGGGTTTCCTTGGCAAACGGGCCGGCCTCCTCGTTGAACCTGGCCACCGCCGCCTGGGTGTCGGCAATCAGATCGCGGTTGCGCCGGTAACTCTCCCACCAGCCCCCGGCGGCGATGATCGATACCAGCGCGACGGCGGTGTACAGCGCGCCCTTGATGATCCTGGCGCGGAGCAACGCGCGGCGGTCGGTCGACACCCACGCCGCCTCGCCGATGATGACCTTGAGGATCAGGTCGGCGAGAAAGAAACTCTTGCCGCGTCCGGAATAGGCCTGGGCGCCGACCTGCTCGGCGCCAAAGCTCTTCGCCAGCGCTCCGATCAGCCGGTCGATCGGGGTGCCGAGCTGGGTGCCCGACGTAAAGTAGAAGCCGCGCAACGTGGCGTTGGCGTGGTAGCGGGTCGGCTCGAAGATCTGGTTGAGAAAATCGAACACCTGCCGCTTGAGCCCGGCGACCTGGGGCGGGAAACCGTAGAGCAGGACCCGGCTGCCCGGCGTCGGCTCCTCCTGAAGCCGGTCGGTGAGGTCGGCATTGAGGCGCTCGACCAGGGCGTCGAATTCGACCGGCACCTCGCTGACCAGGTTACGGGTCTTGTCGTTGGTCTGGAAGGTCGCGCCCCACACCTGCCGGCGGCCCTGATCGGACAGGTTGGCGAAGTACTCCATGAAGCCTGCGACCAGGTCGGCCTTGGTGAACAGCGCATAGACCGGGAAGTCGACCTTCAGCCGGTCGTGCAATTCCAAGAGGCGGGCGCGGATGGCGTCGGCATGCGCCTTGATCTCCGCCGCCGACAGCGTCATCAGGTCCTCGAGGCTGATCGCCACCATCACGCCGTTGATCGGCTGGCGCGGCCGGTTCTTCTTGAGCAGGTCGAGAAATGCGATCCAGCTTTGCTTGTCGGTCTTGGCGTCGGAATCCTGGGTGGTGTAGCGCCCGGCGGTATCGATCAGCACGGCGTCTTCGGTGAACCACCAGTCGCAGTACCGCGTGCCGCCGACACCGGCGATCGCCGCCGGCGTGGCACCTCCGGACAGCGGAAACTTCAGTCCCGAATTGACCAGCGCGGTGGTCTTTCCGGAACCCGGAGGACCGATCAGCACGTACCACGGCAAGTCGTAGAGGAAGTCGCCCTTGCCGCCGCTGGCGGCCTTGAGGGTCGCCAGCGCGTCCTTCATCTTGTCCTTGAGGACGCCCGTATCGTCTTCGGGCGCGGCAGCTGCCATCCCCTCGGCGATCTTCGCCGTGGCCTGCTTGCGGCGTCTCCACTGGAAACTCATCACCGCGGCGAAGATGGCGCCGACGAACAGGATGGCGAGTTCGCGCCCGATCATGGTCTGCAGCGGGCGGTAGCCGCCGATCGAAATCAGCGGCCCGACGAAGAAGATCAGCGCGGCGATCGACCCGAAGCCGATTCCGTACAGAACGATCCGCGACACTTCCCTGACTGAAATGTGCGTCATCGGTCGCAGGTCCTGTGATCAGGCGGTCTTTGAATCATTTGCGGCATGTGCGTTCGGTCACCGGGCCGGTGTCGGTTCGCGGAATGACGATTTCCACCCGCCGGTTCCTGGCGCGGCCCTCGGCGGTCTTGTTGTCGGCAATGGGTGCGGTTTCGCCCTTGCCGGCGGTCTGCAGGCGGTCCGGCTTGGCCAGGGCCGGTTTGAACAGAGCGGCGACGCTCTTGGCGCGTTCGACCGAGAGCTGATAGTTCGAGGGGAAACGGACGTTGCTGCTGCCGATCGGGGTATTGTCGGTGTGCCCGATCACCTTGATGTAACCGTCTTCCTTGTCGAGCGTCGCGGCGACCCGATCGCCGATCGGCTTGAACTGTTCGAGCACGTCGGCAACGCCGGAATTGAACAACAGAACGTTGCCGATGCGAATGGCGATCTGGTTCGCGGTCTGCTCGACGGCGACCTTCTCGTTGGTGAATTCGGGCGTCAGCGCCGCGCAGATGCGCTGCAACTGGGTGATGCGATCGGGCTCGGCGGGCGGAATGACCGGCGGCGGCGCCGGCGCCGCTGCTGCTGCCGGCACCGCCGCCACGGCAACCTTGCGCTCCAGCGACAGCTTGTCCCGGCCCAATAGCGATGCCACCCCGTTGGCGGCGACATCGACACCGCCGGTCAGCCAGTACAGGAACAGGAAATAGGTGCCGAACAGCATCAAGCCGGCAATTCCCAGCACGGCCCACCAGGGAACGAACACCCGCGACATGCGCTGCGCCAGCTTCTGGCCCTGCCAGCGCGGCGACAGCTCGCGATAGACCTTGGGGCGAATCCGGCGCAACGTCTCGTAAAGTTCGCGCTGGATCTGCTGCAGCGCGGAGACGCCCCCCGCCGAGGTGCGGTGAATGCCCTGGAAGCCCAGTGCCAGGCAGGTGTGCTGCAGTTCGAGCACATCGTAGTTGTTCAGCGGATCCTGCTTGAGCCGCGTCAACTCGTCGAAGAATCGCACGCCGCCGATGCGCTCGCCGAAGAACCGGCTCAGCATGCTGTATTGCGTCCAGACGTGACGGTCATCGGTGGGGATGTTCTGGACGATGTCGTCGGCGGTGGCGCAGATCAGGTATTTGGCGGTGTTGGCCTGGGCGTCGGAGACGCCGGCCGAGCGAATATCCTTTTCGAAGAACTTGATGCTGTCGGCGACGATCTCCATCAGGTTGGCGAACGAGGCGCGCGCCAGCGCGACGCGCAGCCGGCCAAGCAGCAGCAGCAGCGGTCCGGCCGACCGCAAAATCGGATTTTCATTCGGCGCGACCAGTTCGTCGATGGCGATTGCGGGCGCCTGCGCCTGCATCTGCGGCTGCGCGGCCTGGGTGCGCGAAACGATCCACTCGTCCGGGCTGGCATTTCCCGGAGCGCTCGGCGGAACATAGGGCGTAGCGGCAGGCGGCATCGGCTGCGGCGCCCCCGACGGCGGCGCTGCCGGATATTGCGGGGCTTGCGGCGGGGCGGCCTGTGGCGGCGGCTCGACCGGGCGACGGCCACCGGGATTGGGCCGGATGACCGTCCGCTCTCCTGGCGCGCCGAACGGCGCGCGCGGTGGCACCTTGTCGTTCATCGCCGATCTTCCAATACCGCCCACAATTCGAGTTCAAGTTCCGGCCAGTCGCCGGAGAAATGCAATCCGATCGAGCTGGCAATCGAGAATTCGGGCCACAGCGGCGATTTGCGATCGAGAAAGAAATAGACGTGGTCGGTGATCGCGCGGATCTGCGGCGGCGGGGTCGGCAGATGAATCAGCGGCACGCCGGGAAGATGAGCGTGCACGATCTCGTTCATCTTGGTGTTGGGACCGATCTTGAAGAGCTGAGGGAACTGGTTCTGGATTTCCGTCAGCGGACGCCGCGCGGCGACTTCGAGAACCAGCGTGGCGTCGCGGAACAGCGTGCGGTCGCGGATCGTGGAAATGAACGCGTTCTGCGCCCGCTCGATGAGCTCGAGGCGGATCGCGCGCCGACCGAGACGGACGCTGAGGAAGTCCTGCAGGTCGCGCATCACCGGGCCGAACACGTTCTCCAGATTATCCTGGTCGTAGGCCGGATATTCCCTCGCGCGCCGCTCCGGCGTGGCGAACGTCGCCAGTTCACCGACCAGGCGCAGGAACTCCTCGAACAGGCGCTCGGGATGCAGATAGCCAGAGGAGCGAAAGTGCTTCAGCACGGCGATGTGCCGGTTCAAGAGCTGCAAGACGAAATAGTCGATGCTCTGCAGCCCGCCGCCCGCGGTGGGGTCGGCGGCATAGCGCGCCAGTTCCTCGAGCTTGTTGTCGATCCAGCCGACCACGCGATCGGTCCAGCCGTTGACGGTCGGGTGCGCGCCGCACAGCAGCACCGGCGGCACGTATTTCTCATCGAACACGATCTGGCGGTCGCGGACCTCGAGCACCCGCGCGATGCCGAGACTGGTGTAGCCCGGCTTGGCGGTCTTGCGCAGTTCGAGGCTGAGCCGCGGAAACGCGATGTCGACCTCCTCCTCGATCCGCAGCGCCGAGGTCGAATCGATGAAAGCTTCCGAATGGGTGACGTAACGCGCGGCGCTCTCGGCCTCGCGATCGTCGGCTTCGCGCATGTTGGCGGAGCCCATCGGCATCGTCAGCCAGATGATCAGTTGAGATGCGCTCTCCGGGACCACGATGGAGGCCGGCAGCGGGCTGTCGGCCGGAACGTCGAACGGCGTTCCATCCGGCATCACGCCGCTGGCGCGCCGCAAGGCGAACTTGCTCTGTTGCGCGAGGTCGCGGTCGATCTCCAGCGTGGTGAAGCCCCACGGATACGGCGTCGCATAGCGCACCCGCGATTCCAGGAGATGCTCGTGATAACGGTCATTCTGCTGGAAATGATGCGGCCGCAGAAACAGCCCTTCCGTCCACGCAACCTTGGTGTACCACGACATCAGCCAGCCACGCTCGTCTGGAGCCACCGCTGCCAATTCCGGATCAGGCCTTCACTGCAGCGCATCGTCATCATACCTTGTTTCCATCACGATCATAATATTCCGAAAAATAGTGCATGAAGGCATTGAGCATGCCGTCTTCGTGGCTGTGCGTGCGGGCCTGCCAGCGCGCGGTGTAGGTATCCCAGGATCGCGCCTTGCCGGAGCCCAGCGCCCCGACGATGCCACGGCCGGCGGCCGAGGCTTTCTCGATGGCGGCCGGGTCGAACTCTTCCAGCAGCCGCTTCAAGGCATGCTGCATCGCCGAAAATGTTTTGATTTGATGAGTCTTCAAATCGTCGAAACCCTGGGCGACCGCGCCCGACGCGCCGAGATAGCTCCTGGTCGGCGGCCCGAACATGATCCGCATGGCCTCGTCCACGCTGGGAGCAAACTTGAGCGGGTTGTTGTCCAGCGCCTGCACCGTGGTCTGGCTCGAGCTGCGGGCGAACCGCTTCGCCTGCTGGCGGGCCTCGAGCAGCTGGCGCATGTTCTCGGCCACGAGGCGAAGAAACTGCCCGACTTCCATGGCGAACTGCGCCGGCTGCTGGGCTGCGAACGCATCCTCGGGCAGGCCGGCGCCGCGGGCAACCAGACGGAGAAACTCGGCGCTGGCGTCGGCGGAATAGGCCGGTGTTCTGTCGCGCAAGTCCGCATTGGCGCTGTCGGATGGACGCGCCGGCGCGGGCTGAACGTCCGGCGATTCCGGCGCGGCCCACGGTCCGTTGGGTTCTCCGGTCACCCAAACCGGCCGGCGCGGATTGGGAACCGCGGCGGGTGGAGCCGGCGCGGGAGCGACCGGCGGGGGTGATCCCTTTGCCCAGCCGGCATCGGCGTCGTCCCATGGCGAGGCCCCCTGCTGCGGCGAGGCGGGGGTGGGCCGCGCCGGCTGCAGATCGACCGCCCAGTCGAGAAAGTCCGGCTTGACCGGATGCAGATCGCGCGACGCCTTCAGCTGCCGGGCCTCGATCGGCGGCGCCGCCTCGCCGACCGGCTCCCAGATATTGTCATAGTTCGGCGCGGCGCCGGCGGCGACGTCGGCCGCCGCCTCCGGTGCGCCGCTGACATGGGCGAGGATGATATAGTGGCCGATGGAAAAGCGATCGCCGTCGCGCAATCGGTGCGGCCCTTTGAGACGTCCGTCGGAGCCGTTCAGGAACGTTCCATTGGTGGAAACGTCGCGCAGCCAGTAGGCGCCATCCTGCCAGCGGATCTCGCAATGCTTTCCGGAAATGAACCGGCTCGGATCCGGCAAGGTCCAGTCGAGATACTGATCGCGGCCGATATCGATGCCGCGCGTGCCCTCCACGGTAATGCTCAAGGGGCCGCCGTCCGGCAAAGTCGTTTCATTTTCTATTCTGAGCGCCAGCAACAAAAAACATCCTTAAAAAAAATCCGGCAACGGTCGGTCGTCCGCGACGGCTGTCGGCCTACTTTAGCGGTCGTTCAGGCGGTGTCGAATCTCCTGTTGCGGTCGCGCCAGCTGATGTCGCCCTGGCCGCCGGCCTTGTCCTCGCCAGGCTCCGCCAGCTTGACCCCTTCCGCGATGCAGTCCCGCATGCGCCGCGGCCGTTCCGCCCCCTTGATGAAGCGGGCGCTCAGCAGAATGGCGATGCGCACCGCGCGCGCCGTCAGATAATGCGGCACCGGCACCGGCGGATTGGTCGCGGTGGAGAGCATCCCGCCGGACCAGCCGGCGCCGAGAGCGAGCCAGGTCATCGGGTCGGAATTGTCGCTGCCGTTGCCGAGTTGCAGCGCCAGCAGCCGGTTCTTGTCGGTCGGTTCGTGAACCCAGGCTTCGGCGGCGGCAAGCCCGTGGATATTGCCCTCCGCGACATCCTCCCAAAAATTCCGAACCGTCCCGCATCCCCACCACACCGCCTCGCGCCGCGACAGCATATGGGCGCAGAACGCAATGGCGTCCTCGAATTTTTCCTGGGCCGACAGATTCTTCAGGAAAGCGATCGGCGGATCGTCCGTTGCCGTCGCCGAGCATTTGCTCACCAGCGAGGGAAACGTTTCAAACACCGATCGGGCGGTCGTAAAGCGGACCCGCGACATTCAACATCCTTTGACATCGTTCGGCGCAAGCGCCGTTCAGCAATTTCTTCCCGCACGCCTGCAATGCCGCCTACACCGGGATCACCATCGGGACCATTCCGTTGATGAGAACCATCCCGTTGAGATTGATCAGCGGGGCCGTCAGGGTGATGGTTGCGCCGGCCGTGTAATTGATGACGGCTTCCGCGTTGTGAATGATGACCGGGGAATCGACCGTTCGGGTTGCCGGGCTCAGCGTCACCGTGGTCATGCCGACCGTATGCTGGATCGAGAGCATGGCATTGGTCGACTGACTGCCCATCGGAATCGTGACGTTTCGATCACCCATCTGGATCTCGAGCTTGTCGTCGCCGTTCTTCAGGGTGGTGGTCCGCGACGGGCTGCCCTTCGGCGGCATGAAGGCCTCGCCGATGGTGCGGGTCTCGGCGTGTCTCACCGTGACGTCGTAGTCCTTCTGCGCATGCTTTCTGATCTGCTCGGAATTCTTTTTGTCCTCGAACACCAGTTCGTTGTAGCCGTTGCCGCCCTTGGTGGAATCCGACTTCCAGCCGGCCATGGTCTTGTTGTCCGGCAGATCGTAGGGAACCTTGTTGTCGCCGTTGTAGACGGTGCCGATGACGAGCGGCCGGTCCGGATCGCCCTCGAGAAACTCCACCACCACTTCCATGCCGATGCGGGGGATGAAGATTCCGCCCCACTTCTTGCTGGCCCAGACCTGGGCGATCCGGATCGGACAGGTCAATTTCGGCTCGCGATCCCAGAAGAACTGCACCCAGATGCGGCCATGTTCGTCGGTCGAGATCTCCTCGTTCTCCTCGCCCTTCTTTCCGACCACCTTGGCGGTCTGGATACCGTGGATGCGCGGCTTCGGCGTCAGCGGCAGCATGCGGAACGGCCGGTCGCTCGGCTGGAACTCATAGTACCCGTAGTAGACCTGATCCTTCTGATCACCTTCCGCCGCCGCGGTGGCGGCGTCCGGCTTGACCGACCGATAATGGTGGGAGGTGAAGCGGTGGTCGGCGCGCAGAACGAGATATTCCTTGTTCTCGCTCGACGTCGGATGCTTCTCGACGGTGATCAGGCCGCCCGGATGCAGCGAGGGGGCATCGCCCTCGATCATGCGCCGATGATCCATCGCCTGCTCGGCCTCGAGCCGGAAACGCGAAAGCTTCTTGCCCTTGTCTTCCTCGTCATACTTGCCCGGAAAATCGTAAACCTCGAATTTCGAATGGGTGTATTTCTCCGAGGCCTCCGACGGCGCCAGCAGGTTCTTCTTGGGCTTGAGATAATCGTAGTCGTTGAACTGCACCTTGCCGGTGCGAAAGCGGCGTTCCGAAACCCAGCCGTACAGATGTTGCTCGGGCCGCAGCTCGGAGTCGGCGAGCGGAATGTACGGCACCTTGGCGAGCCCTTCGACCGCCTTATGCGAGGAGCGCGAGTCGCAGAGCACCATCACGTGCTTGTCGTCGGAATGCTCGAAGAAATAATAGATGCCGTAGAGCTCCATCAGGCGACTGACGAACGCCAGGTCGGTCTCGCGATACTGCACGCAGTAAGGAATCTTCTCGTAATCGCCATTGGTGCGGAATTCATGGTCGTCGAATCCCGCCTTGGTGAACACGTCCTTGATGATGTCCTTGACGTCCTTGTCGAGAAAGATCCGGCAATCGGCCCGGTGGCCCAGCAGCCAGAACCACGGACGCAGCACCAGGCTGTAATGATAGAAATCCTCCTTTTTTCCGATCCATTGCGCCTCGGTGAGGATGCCATGAAAGGTGCGCGCCTTGCCTGCATAGGCCTTCAGCTTGAGCATGCATCCCTGGCCAAGCGCCTTGTCGAAATCGATGTTCTCCTGTTCGCTCAGCGCATCGATCTTGAACTCGAACAGGTCGCCGAGCAGCTCGGAGCCGTCGACCTTGATCAGAACAAGTTCGTCTTTGCCGAGCGGCGTCTTGAATTCGGCCACGCGTTCGGATTGGCTGAGTTTTCCGGCCATGCACATTCACCTTGCGGGAGACGATACATCGAGAGTATCGGCCCGGTCCTGCACCGTCTAGGCGTGAGGCGACAACAGAACCGCGCTCGGCTCCGCGCCTTCATCAAGGCACGGAAGCGTCGCCCGGTTTTTCGACGCGATCATCCTTAGAAGGTTAGTCTCGGAAGGGCTGCCGCCGGTTCAGCGCTCGAAAGAAAAATCTTTGGCGCAGCACGCTGTCCCGAATTGACGCGCCTTGCGGGCGGTCGGAACGATCGCCAAAAAAAGTTCCAGGCCCGGGCCAGGTGCCGGCGCGATCACAAATCCCGAGCGACGCGAAATCCATTGGCGTAGTATCGCACGTCCTGATCGTATCTGAATCGCGCCGCCGGGCGCACGAAACTCGCCTTGGACGCGAAGGAACCGCCGCGCAGCGAGCGTTGCTGGCACTGCCCGGTGGTCCAGGCGGAGCCGTTCGCAGGCGCGCCGCGATAATTGTCATTCCAACAATCCTCGACCCACTCGGCGACGTTGCCGGAGACATCGAACAGGCCGAAGCCGTTCGGTCTAAAGGATTGAGCAGGCATTGTTTTCCTTAAGGGAGCGTCACCGCAATCGTCGCAATTGGCGCTGCCCTTCACCAGCGCGCGGCCCCACCAGAACGACGATTCAGTGCCGGCCCGCGCGGCGTATTCCCATTCCGCTTCACTCGGCAGCCGATATTTCTTGCCGGTCTTCTGCGACATCCACGCCACGAAATCGCGCGCATCGTCCCAGCTGACATCGATGACCGGCCGGCTGCCGCGTCCCCATCCACGATCGTCGGGGCGGTACTTGCAACCGCCAGAGGCGACACACAGGTCCCACTCGTCGAACGTCACCTCGCGACGTCCGATGGCAAAGGCGTTGGCGATCACCACCCGATGCGGCGGCTTCTCATAGATGGTTTCATCCGATCCCATTTTGAATTCCCCGTTCGGGATCACCACCATCTCGGCGCATTCCGCGCAGTCGCGGAAGATCTCTCCGGGGTCCGGTATGGCACCGGCCGGTGCTGCCGGGGCTGCCGGCGCCGGGCCGGATGCGGCGGCCGGCGGCGCCTTTTGCCGTGTCGTCGGTGTCAGGGGGGACTGGCTTTCAGAGGTGGTGGCCCAGAAGGCTGCCGACACGGCGACAAGGATATTCAGGATTCGCAGGCGCAACTTCATCTTGATCCGTTCGCTTCCGGCCTGGAACGACCGGCGTCGCTCCAGGCAGTGTGCCTGTTCCCTGAGTGCCAACTTGCTCATTCCAGCCAATATTCGCGTAAACGGTGAGGCGGTGCAATCCCTTGCTAAGGACCAGCACGTGTTGATATATTTCAGCGTCGCGTTCACTGGAATGTAATCAGACGTTTTTAAGAATTTTGCCGCCGGCGCCTCCGGTCTTTGTATGATCAGTCCGTTGTGATCAGGCCGTTGTATGATCAGGCCGCACTTGTGACGGTTTATTGTTATTGCGAAGGGAACATGTTGTGTTTTTGAGCGCACTCAGGCCGACGCTGCTTCCCGTTCTGATTTGTCTTGCAACGGCCGGCACGGCTTACGGCCAGGCCAAGCCCACCGGCGGACCGTCGTCCTCTCCCGCCGGTGCCGTGCTGTACTTCATCGATGTCAAGGACGGCGCGACGATCGCGCCGAAGACGACCATTCACTTCGGCCTGCGCGGCATGGGTCTCGCGCCCGCCGGCGTTGATCGGCAGAACTCGGGACACCATCATCTGCTCATCGACACCGAGCTGCCGCCTCTGAACGAGCCGATCCCGAGCGACTTCAATCATCTGCATTTCGGCAACGGCCAGACCGAAGCGGAAGTCAACCTGCCGCCCGGCGAACACACCTTGCAGCTGCTGCTCGGGGATCTCAATCACGTTCCGCATTCGCCGCCGGTGATGTCCGAACGCATTCGTGTGCGCGTCGCCGAAGGCGGCGCCGCGGCACCCGCGGCCGCCGCGCCGGCCGCGCCGAAGAGCGGCGGCGGTCGCCATGCCTCGCCTGCGAATGCCAAGGTGTATTTCACCTATCCCGACAACGGCGATTACGTCACCCTCAAACCGGTGATCCGTTTCGGCCTGATCGGAATGGGCGTGGCGCCCGCCGGCATCGAAAAAGCCAATACCGGTCATCATCACCTGCTGGTCGACACGCCGCTGCCGCCGTTCGACCAGCCGATACCGGCCGACCTCAATCACCTGCATTTCGGCGCCGGCCAGACCGAGGCGCCGATCACGCTGCCGCCCGGCAAGCACACGCTGCAATTGCTGCTGGGCGACGAGAACCACATACCGCACGACCCGCCGGTCTATTCCAAGCAGATCACGGTCACAGCAACCGAAAGCGGCCGCCGGCCGACGCCGCCGAAAAAGAAGCGGCATCGGAAGCGCTGGGTTTATTATGAGTAGATTTGCGCTGTCATGGGTTGCACTGCTGTGCGGCCTCTTCTGCCTCGTGCTTTCGCCCGACGCGGCCCGGGCCGAACGTAAGGTCGCTCTCGTCGTCGGCAACACGCAATACAAAAACCCCAGCCTGGTCCTGCTCAATCCGCGAAACGACGCGGAGGACGTCGCCGCCGTTCTGCGCGGCCTGGACTTCGAGGTCGTGCTGACGGTCGACGCGAGCAAGCGCGACTTCGACGTGGCGATGACCCAGTTCGCGCGCCTGGCCACCGGGGCGGATGCCGCGTTGTTCTATTACGCCGGTCACGCCTTGCAGTACCAGGGGCGCAACTATTTGATGCCGACCGACGGCGAACTCGAAGACGAGGTCAGCCTGCGCTATCAGATGGTGATGCTGGATGACGTCCGCGCCGCCGTCGAGCGCGCCGATGGCGTCAAGATCATCATCCTCGATGCCTGCCGCAACAATCCGGTGGTCGACAATCTGCGCAAGAAAATGGCCGGCGTGTCGCGCAGCGTCGACGCCACGCGCGGCCTGGCGCGCATCGACAAGGCGCTCGGCATGGTGGTGGCCTATTCGACCGCGGCCGACGACGTCGCGGCGGATGGCGCCGGCCGCAACAGTCCGTTCACCAGCGCGCTGCTGCGGCGCCTCAAGGAACCGGGCCTGGAGATCGGCAGCATGTTTCGCCGCATCGCCGCCGACGTCAATGAAAAGACCAACGGCCGGCAGCGGCCCGAAACCTATGTTTCCCTGATCGGCGAATATTATCTGAACCAGAAGGACAAGCCGGTCTGGGATCAGATCAAGGACTCGAGCGACGCCGCGGCGTTTCGCAGCTTCATCGCGCAATTTCCCGCCTCGCCGCGCGCCTCCGACGCGCAATACCGCCTGCAGATTCTCGACCGCCTGGCCAAATCCGATCCGAATGGCGTCATCGTCCAGCCGGACCGGCCCAAATTGGCGAGCCAGGACCCCGCGCCGCCCGAACGACCAATCGTCCCGCCGCCGCCGCGCGAGAGCGACCGCGCCAAGCTGGCGCCGATCGAGCCGCAGCGCCCGCTCCGTCCCGAAGAGCCGAAGGCAAAGCCCGTGGCCGAGCAGCAGAAGCAGGCCAGCCTGAGCATCGCGCCGTTGCAGGACGTTCCCCAGGCCCGGCCCTCGGTGCCATCGATGACCCAGGAACAGGCCTGCAAGCGCGATGCGGATCGGCTGACGCGGCTGCGCGCCAGCCAGTCGAGAGACGAGGTGATCAGCTTCGAGCGCGAGCTTGGTTGCGAGAAATTGCGTCCCCAGCTGCTGCGCTTGAAAGAGAGCATCGGCGTCGACAGTCCGCGCGTCGATCCGCCGGTCGCGCCGCAGGAGATTCCACCAGCGACGCCGCTGGCCGTTCCGCGTATCACCCTTCAGGCCACCGCGCCGCCTCAGGAGGCGCCCAAGGTGGACATCCGTCCGCAAGAAGAACCGCGCCCGCAGATTGCGCCGCTGTCGGCACAGGCCGAAGAAGCCTGCAAGCGTGACGAGGAGAAGCTGGCTCGGTTGCGCGCCAAGCCGACGCTCACCGACATCGCCCGGTTCGAGCAGGAACTGCGCTGCACCCGGCTCCGTCCGCAGATCGCCCGGCTGCGCGAAAGCGTAGGCACCAACTGAGGTCGGCTATCGGCTTCGCGTCCGAAGAATATCCCGCGCACGAGCGGTCAATTCAGCGAGAGCGTAACAGGCACACGCTGGGCGCCGGTGCAATCCATGCTGCCGGTGTAGGTTCCTGAGAAGCGCCCGCTCAGGGTACAGGTCTTGCCCTCCAGAACGAACGTGGCCTTGATGTCCGAGATGGCCTTCAGGGGTTTGGGAGTTGCGGACCAGCGCCTGGCACCGCTCAGGCGCAGCCGGATTTCCGAGACTCGCTCGTCAGGCCCGTCATGGGTGCAGAGGCCGACATGTTTCATGGCCAGCGAACCGGCAAATTCATCCGCGGCGGCGGTCTCGGTGACGCTGCCGCTGAATTGCCATTCCGACAGGAATCCGGCCGTGCCGCTCACTGACAGCGGCTGGCCGGAGGCGGCACCGGCCAGGACGAGCGGAGCCAGGGCGGCGAGGCGCAAGGCAAAACCAGATTGCAAATCGGCCTCCTGCCCTGCGGCTCCGGGCGTCATGGTTATCGCCCGCCGATGTCTGTTAAGCATGGGCGCCGTTGTCGCGCCCGAATGTCATTCAAGCATACTTTTCAATGAAAGCGCGCTGTAAAATGCCGCCGCAACAATCCCGGTGTTTTTGCAAACACGATCGGGATATGCTGCCAGAAGCGTGGCGGCCGCTCAGCACTGCCGGCCATTCCAGACGAGGGCTTTGAGAGTGTCGGAATTGGATCCAAGCGCCGAAACCGAAGCTGCCGCCGAGGTGGAGCGCGCGCCGTCAGTTCTTGCAGACGCGATGCCGCCGCTGGAGCCGGCCATCGCGGCATTATGCCTGCCGATCTCGCAAGCTGATCCGTGTGGGCCGGATCTCGATTCCGCAGGCGACGCCGACTACCTCAATTTTCTGGCGCAGGTCGAAGGCATCCTGCCGACCTCGTTCTTCTCGCTCGAGGATGGCAAGCCGTTCGATCCCTCGACGATCGATCTGCAGGGACAGCTTGCGGAGGCGAACAAGCTTCTGGCGCGCAGCCGCGATATTCGCCTGCTGATGATCCGCGCGCGCCTGCTCATTTTGAACAGGGATCTTGCCGGCTTCGCCGTGACGCTGGGTGCCGTCGCCGAATGTCTCGACAGGTATTGGGACGCAGTCCACCCCCGGCCGGAAGGCGATGATCTCTCGGCGCGGCGTGGAACGATCGCGGCACTGGACTTGCCGACCGTGATCTTCCCGCTGCAATACGCGCCGCTGTTCGAGGCGCGCCGCACCGGTTCGGTGACATATCGTTCCTGGATCGTGGCGACCGGTGAGGTCAAGGCCCGGCCCGGAGACGTCGTGGTCTCCGCCGCTTTCATCTCCGAGGCCGTGACCACCGCGGACCTCGCCTCCCTCGCTCCGGCGCGCAAGCATCTGGCTCTGCTCGAGACCTCCGTGCAGCGCATCGGCCGGGCCTTCGAGGCGCATGGAGACGCCGCTGACCTCGACAGTTTTTCGGCGCAACTGCACAAAATGCGTGCGTTCGTCGATCCCGACGCGGCAAGCGGCGCCGATACCCTGACGCAGCAGCCGGCGCAGGGTGATCCATCGCAATCCGCAGGTACGGGAGCCTTGGCGGATGCGAAAGCAGCTTCGCTGACCTCGATCAACGACGCCAAGCAGGCGCTGGCCGCCATCGCGGAATATTACACCCATTCGGAACCTTCCAGTCCGGCCCTGCCGCTGGTGCGCCAGGCGCATCAGCTGATCGGCAAATCGTTTCTCGAGATCATGACCGTGCTCGTGCCTTCGCACGTCGACAAGGCCGCCTTTCAGATCGGGACCAATCCGGTGTTCGATCTGCCGGTGAGCAAGCTGTCGTTTCTTGCTGCCAACCCCGCCGATCTCGATGTTTCGGCGCTGGACGGCCTTGCTCCTGCCGGTTTGGCCCAGCCGGCAGGTTCAGACACGCCGGTCCATCGCGTCGCTTCGCGCGCACAGGCCCTGGGGCTGCTCGATTCGATTCAGCGTTATTTCCGCCACGCCGAACCCTCCAGTCCGGTGCCGATGTTGTGCGAACGGGCCCGTGCGCTGGCCGAGCGGGATTTCATGGGCGTGCTGGAAGACGTCCTGCCCAAATCGGCGTTGAAGGCCCTCAACAACGATCGATGACGTCGCCGGCCCGCTTCCGCTTTCGAAGCTCCGACTGTCGCGGCCTCACTTGATCAGATAGACCTTGCCGTCAAACGACCAGGTCGGCCGATCAAGGCGATTGGAGTCCTGGCTCGGCACCACCAGAGCCACCGTCTGGTCGCGGACGTATTTCAACGTGTCGCCGGGCGCGAAAGCCGGCGGTGGCGCATTGGGGAGATCGACGACCTGGACCGGCTTGTCGCTCAGCAACGCCACGAACATCGCAACTCCGGCCGGCGGCTCCGCGATGAATTCGAAATTGGCGTAAGAGCTTCCGAGCTGCGGAATGATCAACGGCTTTCCCGGCTTGACCAGACTCGGCGCTTCGCGGATCGCGCCGGCCTCGGTCGGCGTTTCCGGAAAAATCTGCGTGAGTTTGCCCGCGGCATCGACGTCCAGCAAAATCAGATAGCCCGGCTTCCTGGTCGTGATCCGAAAGCCCATCTTCGAACCGGCAATGACTTCGCCGCTCGGGATCAGATCGAGGGTCAGCCCGGCGGAATTGTCGATCTTCATGCTGGAATTGAGCGACGCCAGCTTCGCAGGCGTCATCGACGGATCCGGCGCCGGCGCGACGACGTCGGGCACGTCGGTGAGAACCTTGACCGACCGTTCCTGGGCAGGGCCGCCTTTGGCCGGTGCGGGAGTCTGCGCCGCGGCCGCGGTCGCCAGCAGGACGACACATGCCAATTGGATAGCCAGGCCTGGCAAAACGATCGGTCTCATGCTGCCGCTCACCCTCAAGGGCTGGTGTAGAAGCTGGTGGCGCCGATGCGCGCATCCGCCGGCGCATAGCGTTCGATGAGCTTGTAGACTTCCATGGCGGTGCGTCGCTGGTTCATCTTCTTCACCGCCTGCTCGAGATCGCCCAGCCGCTGCGCCGAGGTGATCGCAACCACCTGGTCCGCCCCGAACGGCTCGCTGACCGCGACCGGGAACTTGTAGTCGGCGGTGGCCAGGATGGGTTGATCCGAACCGATCGGATACAGCGCCTGCACCGTGCCGTTGCCGGTGATGTTGAACAGCAGCAATGATCGTTGCGCCACGCCGGACACCTGAACCTCGACGCGGGAGTCCCGCGGATGGATCTTGTCATCGGGCAGCACGCGCACGGTCTGCGGCGCCTTGGCGGCGAGACGCTTGAAACCGTTCACCGCCGCCAGACGGTCGATCACGCCGGGCAGATCGGAGAGGTTGATCTGGTGCGCGATCACGTCGGCGCCGGCCAGCACGTCGAGCGTAATCGGGTCCCATATCAGATCCGGGCTCTCGTTGGTCGCCACCGCCTCGAAGCGCGCTTCGCGGGCCTCGAGGTCCTTGACCAGTTCGCGCTGATTGCCGAGCACGGCAAGGCGGATGGTATCCAGCGGCGCCACCACGACAGGACGCGCCGGCGCGACCACCGTCGACTTCACCGGCGGTGCGACGGCAGGCGCGGCCGGCTGAGGTGATGCCGGTTGCGGACGAGGCTCGGCTTTTTCCGAGGGGTCAAGCAGCACCACGGCGCGCGTCCGTCCGTACAGCACTTCCGACCCGGCGTCCGGCGCGGCCGGCTGGGTGGTCACGATATGCTGGCGCTGGTCGGAGAGCTGGTAGGTGACCTGGCGGACGTAACGGAACAATTCATCGCGGGTGACCTGCCCGTCGCCGTTCTCGTCGGCAGCACCTTCCAGCGCGCGGGCAACCGCATAACTCAAGGCGCCGCGCAGGCCGGGCTCGCCGGGAATGTGGACTTCGGGAGCCTTTGCAGCGCGGTCCACGGCGGCCAGCACGGCGGTTCGCTCGAATCCGGCTTCGCCCTGGAACGCATCGCCAGCGGTTGAAATCGGCTTGAGATCATCCTGCGCCAGGGTGTAACGCGGAACCTGCCGATAGCTCATCGCGGCGGCGCGCGGGTCGATCTCGCGGGACAGGCCGCCGCCATGGCAGGCGTCGGCGATGAACAGCATGCGCGCGCCCTTGCGCTCGAATTGCTTGATCAGATGATTGAACTCCGAGCCGAGGATGCGTTCCCGCGCACCGGCCGCGGTTTTCGGATTGAAGCCGGCCAGGATGAAGACGTCATCCATGCCGTCCGGCTGCGAACCCTTGAAGCGCTCCGGTTCCTGCACGCCGTGCCCCGCGATCGAAACGATCACCAGATCGCCGGACCCGCTGCGGGCCAGCAAGCCATCGAGGGCGCGCATCACCGACGCCCGGTCCGAGGCCGCGTCGGTCAGGGCGGTGATGTCGGTGACACCGCTCCGGCGCAGGGTCGACTCGAGGTCACGCGCGTCCGCAACGGCGCCTTTGAGCTGCGGCTGGAATTGATAGGCGTCGATGCCGATGACCAGCGCCCGCACCGCGCCGCCCGCCGGCGGACGAAGCGGACCAAGCTCTGCCGCGGTCGTCGCCGCGACGCCAATGGCGAGCGCGCCGGCAATCACGGTCAGTCGCAGCAGCATCGCGGTCAACAGGGGGTTCATCGCGTTATTCGGTCTCCCGACGAAGCTTCTTGTGACGCGCCGCCGGCCGCCGGCTGTGTTGGCGATCTTCATCGTTGGCCGCGGCCGTCGTCTCTGCCTTGCTGTTTTTCGCTTTGTCGTTCTGGCTTGCCCTGTTCTGCTGGGCCAGGGCACCGGCGGCATCCGCTGCCGGCGCATTGTCGAGCACGCGATAACGCACCGGCCGATAGCCGCGCGCCAGCAGCGACGACAGCGGATAGACGTTGCGGCACACCCGGCCGTTGCAGCCGCCGGTGGACGATTCCATCACTTCGGCCCGGCGATCCGGCGTGAAGCGCAGGAACAGCATGACGTGCGAGCCGGGCTTGTTGAGTGCATCGCCCGGCTGAAGATCCCAGGCGTTTTGCAGTTGGGTGGTGATGCCCGGGATGGCCGCCGTGGTGAAGTGGGTGGAGAGGCCCCAGGCCGCGCTGACGAACGCCGAACAGTCGACACCGGTCACGTCGGAACGCGGATTGTTGTGGGTGCAGACATTGCCGGCCATCATGCCGTTGGCGACGTTGGCGCGAAACTGATTGAGCGAGCCGTGGCATCCCCAGCAATACGGCACGCCGCGGACCTCCTGGTTCAGCTTGCCGGCGAGATATCCCGGACGGCGAATGCGATTGAATCCGGAGCAGGCAGTATCGGGATCGCGGCCATAGACCGGCGGCGTCAGGCGCCATTGCACGGCTTCAAACGCGAACGCCGTCTCGACGACGCTCTGCCGGCTCAGGGCGCGCACCGCCGAGATCGGTCCCTTGGGCGCCCTGGCCTCCTGCTCCGACACCCGCGGCAGATTCGGGTTGTCGATCACATCGCCGGCGCGCACCGCCCGCGAACCGACGCCGATCAGGTCGACCGAGGTTTTGCCGGTCCGCAGAAAGTACACGTCGCCATCAGGCGAAATGGCGATGAATCGCCGCGACAGCGCCACGCTATCCGAGAACGGGATGTCATAGACGCTTTCCTGGACGCCTTGTGGCGAATAGCGGATCACGTAAGCGGACGCCGGCCGCTTCGGCGTCGAGGGAATGTTTTCGGTCAGAACGAACATCCGGCCGGCGTTGTCGATTTCGAGAAATTCGACGATGCCGATCCGGTCGCGCACCTTGGGCCGCAACTTTGCGATCACCTCATTGGCCGGCTGCGCACGCACCTCCACCGAAGCCGCGTCGAGCTTGTCGCCGAGGGCGACGTTGGCGATCACCGTGCCGCGGCCGCGCGTGGCGATGGATTGGCGGGTCGGTCCCGATTTGACCGGCAGCCCCCGGGACTTCTGACCGAGCAAGTCGTCGGGACTGTCGAGCGCCTGGGAGCCCATCTGGGCGAACGCCGTCAGGGTCTCATCGTCGGGCTTTTCGGTGGTGCGCGTCCGTGTCAGTTCGCGCACCGGTTCGTCATCGCGCCCGCTGGCCTGCAGGGCCTGCGGCGCGCCGTCCCAGACATAGACGTTGCCGCGCCGCACCACGACGTCGGTGGGCTGCATCTCGGCCGGCAGCTCCAGCGATTGCACCGCACCACCGGCTTTCTTGGCGTCGAAGCGCAGCAGCCGGCCGTTGACCTGGTCCAGCAGATACAGGCTGCCATCGTCGGCGGCATAGATCGCCTGGGGCCCGTCCACCGGGGCGTCCTGCCGGGCATCGATCATGCCCACCGAATCCCGATCGGTTCCGCTCGAAAAGCGCTTGATGACGGTGTCGGCGGCGGCAGCTGCGGAATGCGACGCCATCAAAGCGGCAATGCCGAGCAGCGCCATCGCCACGCGCCTGGCGTCCGGTTTCAACCGCACCGGCCTTCCCGCGACGCGCGAGGTTCCGGCGGTTATACGAATGAAACTGGGCATGAAGTCCCTGCCGCTTTCAAAGTGTATAACGTGGGTCATCCGAACGGCGGTTTCGGTTCACGGCGCCGCGAAGTGGAATTCCCGGCGCAATTTCTAGCATTTCAGCGAACCTCAGTCCCGCCAAATGACCTCAGGCCCAAGCAAATATTGCCGGTCCAAGGCATCTGGCAAGGCATCTGGAATGGCGTGCGCATGGCTTTCCGCGACATTGGATTGTCGCGGAACGACGCGGCGTCCCTGCGCCGCATTCATTGCCACGCAAAGGCAAAGTCGCCCTCGCCGATCGTGACCCTGGCCTCGGTCAGGGTCTCCTTGGCCAGCGATCGCTTGAGGAATTCCCGCGACAGCGACGGCAGCAGCGTGTTGGTGATGATGTTGTCGATCATGCGCCCGCCGGAATCCGGGTCGTCGCACTTCGAGACGATGTGATCGACCACCGCCTGATCGTAACTGAACGCGGCATCGTGGTTGTCGCGGATGCGCCGTCCGATGCGGTCGAGCTGCAGGCGCACGATGCCGCTCAGCATCGTCCCCGACAGCGGATAATAGGGGATGGAAACGATACGTCCGAGCAGCGCGGCCGGAAATACCTTCAACAGCTCCGGCCGCAGCTCCTGCGCCAGCGCCGCGGGATCATCGCGGTATTGCGGATCGCTCGCGAGCTCCATGATCATGTCGGTTCCGACGTTGGTGGTCAGAATGATCAGGGTGTTCTTGAAGTCGACCCGGCGACCGTTGCCGTCATCCATGAAACCCTTGTCGAACACCTGAAAGAAGATTTCGTGGACGTCGGGATGGGCCTTCTCGACCTCATCCAGCAGGATGACGCTGTAAGGCCTGCGCCGAACCGCCTCGGTCAGCCGGCCGCCTTCGCCGTAGCCGACATATCCCGGAGGCGCTCCCTTCAGCGCAGAGACCGAATGCGCCTCCTGGAATTCGGACATGTTGATGGTGATCATGTTCTGCTCGCCGCCGTACAGTGCCTCGGCCAGCGCAAGCGCCGTTTCGGTCTTGCCGACGCCCGACGGGCCGCACAGCATGAACACGCCGATCGGCTTGTTCGGGTTATCGAGCTTGGCGCGGCTGGTCTCGATGCGCTTGGCGATCATCGACAACCCGTGAGATTGCCCGACGACGCGCCGGTTCAGGATCTCGGGCAGCCGCAACACGTTCTCGATGTCGTCCTTCACCATGCGGCCGACCGGAATGCCGGTCCAGTCGGATACCACGGACGCAACCACCTGTTCGTCGACATAGGCGTACATCATCCGCTTTTCCGGATCGCCGGCCTCGAGCGCCTCGAACTTCCGCCGCAACTGATCGCGTGTCTGGCTGAGTTGTTCCGGCGACGCTTTTGGGCTTGCGCCATCCGCCGATGGGTCCTTGCCCTCTGCGCCTTGCGGCGGAGCAAGAATTTCGCGGAGATCGCGGATCTCGTTGACGAGAGCCTGTTCGGTAGCCCACACGGTCTCGAGATCGGCAAGCTTTGTCTTCAGCGCGGTGATATCGCCGGCAATCGCCGCCACGCGATCGGACTTGTCGGCGCCGAGATCGCTGTCGCCGACCAGGCCCGCCGTCTCCGCCTCGCGCGCGGCGATGGCGGCAACGGTGTCGCGGATCATCGCCGGCGTGGTGCTTTGGCTGATGGCGACGCGGGCCGCGGCGGTATCGAGCAGGCTGACGGCCTTGTCGGGCAGCTGGCGCGCCGGGATATAGCGATGCGACAGGTTCACCGCCGCCACGATGGCGGCGTCCGATATCCGGACCTTGTGATGCTTCTCCATCGGAGCGAGGATGCCGCGCAGCATGTCGCAGCACTGCTGCACGCTGGGCTCGCCGACCGGGATCGGCTGGAAGCGCCGGGTCAGCGCCGGGTCCTTTTCGATGTATTGACGGTATTCCGACCAGGTCGTCGCCGCGATGGTGCGAAGCGTGCCGCGCGCCAGCGCCGGCTTGAGCAGATTGGCGGCGTCCCCGGTCCCCGCCGACCCGCCGGCGCCGATCAGGGTATGGGCCTCATCGATGAACAGGATGATGGGCACCGGCGAACTCTGCACCTCGTCGATCACCGAGCGCAGCCGTTGTTCGAATTCGCCCTTCATCGAAGCGCCGGCCTGCATCAGGCCGACATCGAGCATGCACAGTTTCACGCCGCGCAGCGGCGGCGGCACGTCGCCCGCCGCGATGCGCTGGGCAAATCCCTCGACCACCGCGGTCTTGCCGACGCCGGCCTCGCCGGTGAGGATCGGATTGTTCTGGCGGCGGCGCATCAAAACGTCGATGACCTGCCGGATCTCTTCGTCGCGGCCCAGGATCGGGTCCATCTCGCCGGACTTGGCCTTGGCCGTGAGATCCTGCGAAAAACGGTCCAGCGCGGTGGTGCCTTTGGAACCCGCCGCGTCCTGCGCGCCCGCCGACCCCGCGGCAACGGCTCCGGAACCGTCCATCGGGCGCAATTGCTCCTCCTCCGAGCCGGCCCAGATCTTGCGATACTCGGTGGTGAGGGTTTCGATGGAAATCCTGGAAAACTGCTTCGAGGTGTTGTGCAGGGCGCGCGCCAGATCGCGCGACTGCAGCGCGCCAACCAGCAGATGGCCGGTTCTGATCTGGGTCTCGCCGAACAGCAGCGTTGCGTAATGCCAGCCACGATCGAACAGGTCCATGACCGTGTTCGACACCGCGGGCATTTCGGTTTCGTTCTTGCGGAAGCCGGCGACCACAGCCTGGACATCGGACAACAGCGTGGCGCGATCGAGCTTGAAGTAATCGGCGGTGGCGCTGATGTCGGTGTTTTCGAGCTGCAGGATCTGCGCCAGCCAGTGCGCCAGTTCGACGTGGCGATTGCCGGCGCCCTTGGCCTGGCGCAGCGCCTTGAAGAACGCCTCGTAGCCGATGCGGTTGAGCTTGCCGGCGACGGTTTCAAGGCTAATGTCCGCCATCGCTTCGTCCTTCCTTCTCGAGACTGTTCTGCGCGCGGGCGCGCTTGTGCTGCATGCGCTCGGCGGGATGAAAACGTGCGTCGCGCCGATATTCCTGCTCGGTGGTCCAGTTCGGCGCCATCCACGTCGTCCAGCCGAGCTGGCCGAACCTGCCGAGGCGGATCGGCTCGGCGGCGCCCGACGGGATCGCCAGTTCGGCGTCGTATTCGAGCTGCTCGCCGTTGTAGAAGAACATCAGGTCGGCAAGCGGCTCGCAAAGATCGCCGGTCGGCAGGAACCGGACATATTGCGCCAGGCTGCCGGTGAATATCCGAATCCGTATCTTGTCCTGGACGCTGAAGATGCTGCGGCCGAGCAGCGCGTCCTCGCCGAGCACATTGTGGCGGCCGCCCAAGGTGGTCCACTCGGCCGGCTCGATGACCAGGCGCGAGCCGACGAATTCCTCGACCTCGGCCTTGACCTTGAACAATCCCTGGATCGCCGCCGCGAGGCGGGACGCCGACTTCGCCTGCGCGCCGAGCAGCCCGGCAAAACCCAATTTGGCGGCGTCCGGCACGCTGTCGAGATTGCGGTAGGGGCCTGAGCCTATTCCGATCGCGGAACCGAGATAGGCGATGAACCGGTCGGCTTCGGGACGATCATGCTGCGCGATCGGCCGGGCATCCGCCCATGCGCGAAAGAACAGCTGAATGAAGCGATGGTTGAAGACGTCGAGAAATCGCGGGAAGGCATCGTCCTGGGCCAGCGTGTAATGATAGGCTTCCTCCGTGGTGGAGAGCGGCAGCGCGCCCTGCGGCCCGAGAAGGCCGAGATGCCGGACGAAAACCTTCAGCGCCTTGTCGTCTTCCTGCACCACCCGGACCACGTTCGACGCGGGAAATTCCATGTAGGCGTCCTGGCCCAACCGCACGAACTCCTCGCGCAACGCCGCGCTGTCGCCAATCCGCGGCCGGTCCTGGAACGTCCGTTCGAGCTGCCGCAACAGCACGAAGTAATCAAACCGCCACGGCTCGGCTTGCAGGTTCTGGAGGAAATTCATCGCTGTCTCGAGGTGTCGGTCATAACGAGCTGATACCGTCGGTTCGGGGCCCCGTTGTCAAAATCACCGTTGTCAAAGTCACCGTTGTCAAAGTCACAATGGCTTGCGTGTTCCCATGCGCGGCGGCCAGCGCATGACTTCGCCGCGCTCGACCGAGCGTATCACGGTCTGGGTGAAATGATTGAAGCCGGAGTACTCGGCGAAAAACCGGTCCAGCACCGCGCCGAGCAGGAAGATGCCGGCGCCCTCGAAAGCCTTTTCGTCGATGACCACCGTAATCTCGATGCCGCGCGCGGCGCCAATGCCGCTGCGCTGGCGGACGCGGCGCACGATCGGCCGGCTGTCGACGCTGCGCACGCCGCGGATCCGGCGCTCGGTCACGCTGTCCGACAATTCGCCGAACATCGACAGCGTCTCCCGCAGCGCCTGCGCATTGCGGCCGGCCCCGCGGTCGACGAGCCCGAGATGATTGGTGCTGAGCATATTGACCAGGCGCCAGGTCACGGTCCCGGTGTGCGCCATTTCACTGCGGCTGCGCAACTGGCTGACGACCGGTTCGCCGGGCGGGGTCGGGTTGACGACGCAGCGCAGATCCAGCGCGATATCGTCGACCAGGCGAAAATCGGCGCCGCCGATTCCGACCGGCAGCTGTTCGGTGAGATGCCGGTTCGAGCAGATTGCCCGAACGCTAATTTCGGCGATCGCCGCGTCGTCGTCGGCTCCGGCAAGGTCGCTCAGCGCGATGAACATGTCGGTACCGGTATAGTTCGACGATGCCCCTTCGCGCTTTTCCTCGACGGCCCGCCGCCGCGGCTGCCGGCGCACCGTGTAGCTCGGACCGGCGGAGTTCTGCGAGCCTTCCAGGGACGTCGAATAAAGCGGCTTCACCGGAACTTTCGACCGCCCGCCCGGGTAGTGGGCGAACACCTCGAGCAGGCGATGCGGTTCATAGTCCAGATAATGGCTGCGATCCGGCACCACATGATATTCATGCTGGCTGGACTTGAGCGCGATGCGGTCCGCGGTCTTTTCGAACAGGTTGACCGCCGGT
>Ga0102590_1001765_pt1 | contig 29784 bp, 28 predicted proteins | sample AraplaMF_Col_mMF_FD_76859 | JGI IMG/M metagenome (GOLD analysis project Ga0102590, IMG submission 76859) | Arabidopsis root microbial communities from the University of North Carolina, USA - plate scrape MF_Col_mMF | ecosystem: Host-associated > Plants > Roots > Endosphere | place: USA... | reverse complement strand
GTCATGCCCGCGATGATCGGCGGCTTCGGCAACTGGTTCGTGCCGCTGATGATCGGCGCGCCCGACATGGCGTTCCCGCGCATGAACAACATCTCGTTCTGGCTGCTGCCGGCGTCCTTCGCCCTGCTGCTGATGTCGACCTTCGTGGAGGGCGAGCCCGGCGCCAACGGCGTCGGCGCCGGCTGGACCATGTACGTGCCGCTGTCGAGCTCGGGCCATCCGGGCCCGGCCGTCGATTTCGCGATCCTGTCGCTGCATCTGGCGGGCGCATCGTCGATCCTCGGCGCCATCAACTTCATCACCACCATCTTCAACATGCGCGCGCCGGGCATGACCCTGCACAAGATGCCGCTGTTCGTGTGGTCTATCCTGGTGACGGTGTTCCTTCTGCTGTTGTCGCTGCCGGTGCTCGCCGGTGCGATCACCATGCTGCTGACCGATCGCAATTTCGGCACGACGTTCTTCGCGCCCGACGGCGGCGGCGACCCCGTGCTGTTCCAGCATCTGTTCTGGTTCTTCGGTCACCCCGAGGTGTACATCCTGATCCTGCCCGCCTTCGGCATGATCAGCCAGATCGTCTCGACCTTCTCGCGCAAGCCCGTGTTCGGCTATCTCGGCATGGCCTACGCCATGGTCGCGATCGGCGGCATCGGCTTCGTGGTGTGGGCGCACCATATGTACACGGTCGGCATGTCCTCGGCGACGCAGGCCTATTTCGTCGCGGCGACGATGGTCATCGCGGTTCCGACCGGCGTGAAGATCTTCTCGTGGATCGCCACGATGTGGGGCGGCTCGATCGAATTTCGCGCCCCGATGATCTGGGCGGTGGGCTTCATCTTTCTGTTCACGATCGGTGGCGTCACCGGCGTCGTTCTGGCGAATGCCGGCGTCGACCGCGTGCTGCAGGAAACCTACTACGTCGTCGCCCACTTCCACTATGTGCTGTCGCTCGGTGCGGTGTTCGGGATCTTCGCCGGCTGGTACTACTGGTTCCCGAAGATGTCGGGCTACATGTACAATGAGACGCTGGCCAAGGCGCACTTCTGGGTCACCTTCATCGGTGTGAACCTGGTGTTCTTCCCCCAGCACTTCCTCGGCCTGTCGGGCATGCCGCGCCGCTACGTTGACTATCCCGACGCCTTCGCAGGCTGGAATCTGGTCTCGTCGCTCGGCTCCTACATCTCCGGCTTCGGCGTCCTGATCTTCCTCTACACCGTGATCGACGCCTTCGCGAAGAAGGTGCCGGCCGGCGACAATCCGTGGGGCGCCGGTGCGACCACGCTGGAGTGGACCCTGCCTTCGCCACCGCCCTTCCACCAGTTCGAAGTGCTGCCCCGCGTCCAGTAATCGATCTCCCGCGGCGCCCGTGACGGGCGCCGCGGCTCGATCAAGAAACGAGTCAGATTAGTGTCCGTCCTCGACCAGAATGCCATCGACATCAATCCCCGCATCTCCGAGGCGGAGGTCGGCGACTATCTCGCGCTGCTGAAGCCACGGGTGATGTCGCTGGTGATCTTCACCGCGCTGGTCGGGCTGGCGATGGCGCCCGGGCATTTCCACTGGGTGCTGGCGATCACCTCGCTGCTCTGCATCGCCGTCGGCGCCGGCGCATCGGGCGCGCTCAACATGGCGCTGGAAGGCGACATCGACGCCAAGATGTCGCGCACGGCGAACCGACCGATCCCGCGCGGCCGCATCACCCGTCCCGAGGCGATGGCGTTCGGGCTGACCCTTTCCTTCTTCTCGGTGATGACGCTCGGCATCCTCGTCAACTGGATCGCGGGCTCGCTGCTGGCCTTCACCATCTTCTTCTACGTCGTGATCTACACGATGGGCCTGAAGCGCTGGACCGCGCAGAATATCGTGATCGGCGGCGCCGCCGGCGCCCTGCCGCCGGTGGTGGCCTGGGCCGCGGTGACAGGCACGGTCGACGTCGAGCCGCTGCTGCTGTTCGCCATCATCTTTTTCTGGACCCCGCCGCACTTCTGGGCGCTGGCGCTGTTCCGCTCCGACGATTACGCGCGCGCCGGCATTCCGATGCTGCCCAACGTCGCCGGTCCCGACGCGACCCGCCTCCAGATCCTGCTCTACACGATCGTGCTGATCGCGGTCGCCGCGGCGCCTTGGGCGCTCGGCTATTTCGACGCCGTCTACGGCATCGTCTCGCTGATCCTTGGCGCCGGCATGCTGGTGCTCGCCATCAACGTCTATATCCGCCGCGAGCGCAGCCAGTCGCTGCGCGCGACGCGAAAACTGTTCGCTTTCTCGATCCTTTACCTGTTCGCACTGTTCGCGACCCTGCTGGCCGAGGTCGTGGTCCGGGCGCTTGCTCCGATGGTTGGGGGCGCATGATCGCGCAGATGGCTGACAAACCCGAGCCAGATGGAATCGTCCTCACCGAGGCGCAGCGGAAGAGCCGTCGTCAGCGCTCGATCGCGATCGCGCTCGCGCTGGGCGTGCTCGTCGTGCTGTTCTTCGCCGTCACCATCGTCAAGGGGCCGGCAGTTCTCGTCCGGCCGATGTAGGAAAGATGGATCACGAGCCCACCATATCGCGGGATCAGAGCCGGGCGGCCAGCAAGGGGCGTGGTCCTTTCAAAGGCGTTGGCCGTGACGTTATGGTCGCGTCGATCTGCGGCGGCGTGGTCGCGCTGATGGTCGGCGCCTCCTACGCGGCGGTGCCGTTCTACAACTGGTTCTGCCGCGCCACCGGCTTCAACGGCACCACCCAGGTCGCCATTTCGGCGCCGGCCACCGGGCCGATCGCGCGGAAGATCGCTGTGCGCTTCGACTCCAACGTCGCGCCCGGCCTGCCCTGGAAGTTCGTGCCGGAGCAGAGCGAGATCGAGGTCAATATCGGCCAGGTCGTCACCGTCTTCTACACCGTGACCAACCAGGCCGCGCGCACCACCGCCGGCCAGGCCGCCTACAACGTCGCGCCGCTGACGGTCGGATCCTACTTCCAGAAGATCAACTGCTTCTGCTTCACCGAGCAGACCATGGCGCCGGGCGAGACGCGCGAGATGCCGGTCGTGTTCTATGTCGATCCGTCGATCGCCGAGGATCACGAGAACGACGGGCTCAACACGATCACGCTGTCCTACACGTTCTATGCGGTGAAGGATCCGGTGGTGAAGCCGCTGGCGGCCAGCGAAGACGACAAACGCAAGGGGAATCTCTGATCGCCGGGCCCACGCTCAGGGGGTTGGAAACAAGGGGATAAGTGCCTGACAGGCACGGGATTGAGGAGAGAGACGGCAATGGCTGCGCAAACCAAGCATCACGACTATCACCTGGTCGATCCCTCTCCCTGGCCGGCCGTAGGCTCGCTCTCGGCCTTCATCATGGCGGTCGGTGCGATCTCCTGGATGCATCACATGTTCTCGGCTGCTCCGATCGTGTTCGGCGTCGGCACGGTGGGCGTGCTCTACACCATGGCGAGCTGGTGGGGCGATGTGATCAAGGAAGCCCAGTACAAGGGTGACCACACCCGCGTCGTGCAGCTCCATCACCGCTACGGCATGATCCTGTTCATCGCCTCCGAGGTGATGTTCTTCGTCGCCTGGTTCTGGGCCTATTTCAACGCGGCGCTGTTCCCGGCCGACGCTGTCCACGCCACGCGCGATGCCGTGTTCGGGTGCGGTCTCGGCACCGCTGCCGGCGCCTGCGCGGTGCCCGGCACATGGCCGCCGCACGGCATCGAGACCTTCGATCCCTGGCACCTGCCGCTCCTGAACACGCTGATCCTGCTCACCTCAGGCACCACGGTGACCTGGGCGCACCACGCGCTGCTCGAGGACGATCGACAGGGCCTCAAATACGGCCTGATCCTCACGGTGGTGCTTGGAGCGCTGTTCACCTGCGTGCAGGCCTATGAGTATAGCCACGCGGCGTTCTCCTTCGCCGGCAACGTCTATGGCGCGACCTTCTTCATGGCGACCGGCTTCCACGGTTTCCACGTGCTGGTCGGCACCATCTTCCTGCTGGTCTGCCTGTTCCGGGCCTATGCCGGCCACTTCACGTCGAAGCAGCATCTCGGTTTCGAGTTCGCCGCCTGGTACTGGCACTTCGTCGACGTGGTCTGGCTGTTCCTGTTCCTCTGCATCTATGTGTGGGGACACGGTGCCGAGACCATGGCTCACGGCGCGCACTGAGCCGTGATGGATCCATCAGAAAGGGCGGCCGCAGGGCCGCCCTTTCGCTTTTCAGCTGCCGGGCTGTCTCGGCGGAAACTGTGATAGAGTCCGCCATCATGAACGACACCGCCGGCCCGTCCGAACCCGTAACCACCGTCCTGCAAAGCGCCATGCGGGGGCTGGGCTGCAAATGCCCGCGCTGCGGCCAGGGTAAGCTCTATGCGGGCTTCCTGACGCTTGCGCCATCTTGCGACCGTTGCGGCCTCGACTACGCCTTCATTGATACCGGCGACGGTCCGGCGATTTTCATCATCATGCTGGCTGGCGCGATCGTGGTCGGCTGCGCGCTCGTGGTCGAGGTCAAGTATCAGCCGCCGTACTGGCTGCATGCGGTGCTATGGCTGCCGTTGATCCTCGCCACCACACTGCTGCCGCTGCGTGCCATGAAGTCGCTGTTGATCTCCCTGCAATTCCACCACAAAGCGGCGCCGGGCCGGCTGGTCGACCGCGCGAAATGAACGAGACTGCGCGCAAGCCTCGCGTGGCCGGCTTCGCGCTGTTCACGCTGTTCCTGACCGCGTCCTTCGTCGCACTCGGCGTCTGGCAGTTGCAGCGGCGGACCGCCAAGCACGAGCTGGTCGCCGCGCTCACCGAGCGGCTTGCCGAAGCGCCGATCCCGCTGCCGCCGCCGGCGCAATGGGCCGCGCTCAATCCCGCGAACGACGAATTCCGCCGCGTCAGCTTCACCGCGACCTACGCGGCTTCGCCCGATGCGATGGTTTATTCGTCCGGCTCGGCTGTGCGCAGGGACGCCTCAGGGCCCGGCACCTGGGCCTTCCTGCCCGCGCGGCTCCCGACCGGCGAGACGGTCGTGATCGATGCTGGCTTCGTCGAGAACACGATGCAGGATCGCAGCGTCGAGGATCGCGCGGTGAAGAAGCTCGTGACCGGGCAAGCTGTCGCGCTCACCGGCTATCTGCGCTTTACCGAACCGCCGGGCTGGATGACGCCGGCGGAGAACCGCGACAAGCGGCTCTGGTTCGTGCGCGATCATCTCGCCATTGCCGGCGCGCTCGGCTGGGGCGCGGTTGCGCCGTTCTACATCGACCTGGAGCAGCCCGCTCCCGAGAACAACATCCCGCGTCCGGGCCCGCTCGACGTGCATCTGAAGGACGACCATCTGCAATACGCCATCACATGGTTCGCACTCGCAGGCGCGGTGCTGATTGCATTCGGCGTCTGGGTGCGGGGACGCCGCGCGGCCTGAACTTTCCGTAGGTTCCCGGAAGGAACCCGGTATCGCCCGGGGTTTATTATTCAGCACACATTCACGAGTGTGATCCTAAGCCGCATGCAAATTTTCGCGGCAGACAGGACTTTGGCGTGAGCGATTTCGATCAGATGGGAATTATCGTCGACTGGGTGGATGCGTGCCGTAAGGGCGACCTCGCCATGCTCCTCGACCTCTATACGGACGACGCTCAGGTCGAATGCAGCTGCAACGGCACGCGACGTTATCGCGGACGGCGCGAACTCGAAACCTATTGGGGCCCGCGGCTCAGCGCCTATTCCTCGGCGGGTTTCGGCCTGGAAGAGATCAATCCTCGGCCATTTGGCATCGATCTCGAATATTCCGTCGCCGGCTCGCTGCGCATCCACGCCTCGTTTCGCTTCAGCCCCGAAGGCAAGATCCGCAGCACGCTGTGCGGACCGGCACTGCAGGAGCCGCACGCCGGTTGCGCCTGCTAGACTCAGGTCTGCGCATCGCGCCTCGTTTCGACCGGCACGCGACATCGCACATAGGTTCGCTCGTCCGCGCGAAGCAGTGACAGCGATCCGCTGAGCGCGCGCACGCGCTCGTGCATCCCGGTCAGGCCCCGGCCGAAGATGTTGTCGGCGGGAAATCCGCCGCCATCATCAGCGATCTCGATGGTGAGCGCGCTGTCGGCAATGGTTGCCTGCACATGGGCATGGCTTGCTCCGGCGTGGCGCAACACATTGGTCAATGCCTCCTGGATCACGCGATAGACGGTCTGCGCCAGCGGTCCGTCGATCTCGTTGAGATCAGGGTCGAGCGTTGCGGTCAGGGCGATATGCGGCGCTTGCCTGCGAAAGTTCTGGAGTAGCGTCTGCACGCTGCTCTCCAGCCCCAGTTCCTCGATGTAGAGCGGCCGGAGCCGGTCGAGAATGCGGCGGTTGGTCTGCTGGAGCGCCTCGACCGATCGCATCACCTCCTGCGTGGCATTGCCGAGATTTCCCGACGGTGGCGCGGTCTCGATCAACGCGGTCGCGCCGGCGCGAATGCTGAACAGCAGTGGCCCGAGCTCGTCGTGCAGTTCGCGGGCGAGGTCGCGCCGCTCGTCGTCCTGGAGCGACACCAGGCGGTGCAGCAGGTCGCGATTATCCTGGCTCAATCGTGCGAGCGTCGTTGCCAGTGCATTGGCCTCCTCGCAGCTCTGCCGGATCTCGGGCGGCCCTGCCACCGGGATCGGCGTCACATAATCGCCGCGCCGGATGCGGGTGAGGCCCGCGCCGAGATTCTGCAGGGGGCGCAGCGCCGATCCCGCGAAGAGATAGGCGATCGTTCCGGTCAGCACCATCAGCACGGCGATGAGGCTCGTCAGCGCCAGAAAGCCGATCCATTTCTCGAACAGGTCGGCCGACAAGTCGGGCAGGAAGACGAGATCGCCGACGCGCCTGCCGTCGATGATGATCGGAGATGCCGCATCCATGTCCGGGATGGCGATCAGGTCGACGAACCATTGGGGCACGCTATGCAGCCCACGCAGGCTGTCCTTCGGAACTGGCGCAGGACCTGCTTCCACTGAACGGAATTGAATATCGGAGGATGTGCCCAAGGAATGAACAAAAGCGTCCAGCGTCTTCTGGGGATCGTTCGAGGCGCTCAGGGTGTTGTTGAGCGCTCCGGCGACCGTCCGGGTCGAGCGTCGCCCCGGCTCGTTCTCGTCCGCCAGCTGGCCGGTCGCGAAGGTCTGGAGCAGCACGCCGCCCATGGCCAGCGCGGCGAGGAAGCTCAGGCCGAGCGGAAGAAACAGTTGCGTCCGGAAGGAGAGTCGTTGCCACATTAGGTCAATTCTAACGCGCATCGGCGGGATTTTCTCTTTCCATTTGTTCCCGCCGGTCTATGAGTCGAAAAACAAGAGAGCGCGCGATGCAAGATACTGCCAAGCCGGCGACCAAGGTTCTGATCGTCGACGACCATCCTGTGGTGCTGTCCGGTTGCCGGACGCTTTTCGCGTCGGACCACTCGATCCGGATCGACGAGGCGATCGATGCCAAATCCGGGCACCGCGCCTATATCAGCAAGCGGCCTGACGTCACCGTCATCGACATCAGCCTGCCCGACGTCTCCGGCTTCGAGCTGATGCGGCGGATCCGCAAGGACGATCCCGAGGCCAAGATCATCATGTTCAGCATGAACGATGATCCGGCTTTCGTCGTGCGGGCGGTCGAGCTGGGGGCGCAGGGCTACGTCTCCAAGGGCGACGATCCCCGGATTCTGCTCAAGGCGGTGCGCAAGGTGATCGCGGGCGACAACTTCATCTCGCCGCAGCTCGCGGAGGCCGTGACCTTCTCCGGCGCCGCGATCAAGGCCAATCCGGCCTCGCAGATGACGCCGCGGGAGCTTGAAATTCTCCGCCTGCTCGGACGCGGCGACAAGATCGTCGAAGTCGCCGAGGCGCTCGGCATCTCCTACAAGACGGTCGCCAACACCACGTCCCTGCTCAAGCAGAAGCTCGGCGCCAAGAACCATTCCGACCTGATCCGGATCGCAGTGGAAATCGGGATGAACTGAGGTCGCAGGACCGCCCGGTCGCCGAACCGGCTGCTCCAGGATGCATCCGGTTCGGCGGGGCGGATCGGCATCGGCGCCAGCCGGGCAATGCATGGACACCGCCGACACCATCCTCGGGCACAATGGGCGGAGGTGATATTCGTTCCGGAACTAGTGCTAGATTCGGGAAAAAGAAGCAGTATCGCGCTCAAGAACCGCCGCAACGCGCAATGGCGGACGATAGCGCGTCGGGAAAAGTAGGAACATTTTCTTTGCGCCCGTCGTTTTCGCTCTTGACGATGTCGTGACAGGCGACGAAAGCTGGCGCGAACTGTTTTCGCGGGGCCGTGACCCGCACAAGGCAAACTGGTCTGCACAAATCAATGACAGACCTTCCAAGAGAGGGGCTGCGGCATCACCGCAGCCCTTTTTCGTTGGAGGCAAGTGCAGACGGGAAGCGGTTTCCCGATGCCGCAAAACACTTTATGGTGGCCCAAAGCCTCTGGCTGTTAACAAGTAATTTCGTAAAATCAAAGGCTTACGGATAAGCTCAGGCTTGGCCGGCCTTTGGAGGGCAGTTTGACTCGTTATATCTCGACCCGGGGCGAGGCCCCCGAACTCGGCTTCTGCGACGTGATGCTGACCGGGCTTGCCCGCGACGGCGGCCTGTATGTGCCGGCCACATGGCCGCAGCTCTCGGCCGACACCATCGCCGGCTTCTTCGGTCGCCCCTATTGGGAGGTCGCGGTCGATGTGATCCGCCCGTTCGCCGGCGGCGAGATTTCGGACGCGGAGCTCGGTCGCATGGCCAACGAGGCCTATGCCACCTTCCGTCACCCGGCGGTGGTGCCGCTGCGCCAGATGTCGCCGCACCAGTTCGTGCTGGAGCTGTTTCACGGTCCGACGCTCGCCTTCAAGGACGTGGCGATGCAGCTGATTTCGCGGCTGATGGACCACGTGCTCGCCAAGCGCGGCCAGCGCACCACCATCGTGGTCGCGACTTCCGGTGACACCGGCGGCGCCGCTGTCGAGGCGTTTGCGGGCCTCGAGAATGTCGATCTCGTCGTGCTGTTTCCGCACGGCCGCATCTCCGAGGTGCAGCGCCGGATGATGACCTCGGCGGGTGCGGCCAACGTCCATGCGCTCGCCATCGAAGGCAATTTCGACGACTGCCAGGCGCTCGTGAAGGCGATGTTCAACAACCATCGTTTCCGCGATGCGACCTCGCTGTCCGGCGTCAATTCCATCAACTGGGCACGCATCGTCGCGCAGGTCGTCTACTACTTCACCTCGGCCGTTGCCGTCGGTGCGCCGGCGCGCGCGGTGGATTTCGTCGTGCCGACCGGCAATTTCGGCGACATCTTTGCAGGCTATGTCGCCAAGCGCATGGGTCTTCCGATCCGCACCCTGCGCATCGCCGCCAACGTCAACGACATCCTGGCGCGTACGCTCAAGACCGGGATCTACGAGGTGCGCGAGGTGCACGCGACCGCGTCGCCGTCGATGGACATCCAGATCTCCTCGAATTTCGAGCGGCTGATGTTCGAAGCCGGCCGGCGCGACGCCGCCGGCGTGCGCCGCTTGATGGAGTCGCTGAAGCAGTCCGGGCGGTTCGTGCTGCCCGACGCGACGCTGGCCGCGATCCGCGAGGAGTTCGACGCAGGTCGCGCCGACGAGACCGAGACCGCGGCTGCGATCCGCGCCGCCTGGCGCGAGGCGGGTGAGCTGGTCGATCCCCACACCGCGGTCGCGCTCGCGGTCGCCGACCGCGACACCACCGATACGACGGTCCCCAGCATCGTGCTCTCGACGGCCCATCCGGCCAAATTCCCCGATGCGGTCGAAGCGGCCTGCGGCCAGCGGCCGCAACTGCCGGCCTGGCTCGACGGTCTCATGACCAAATCCGAACACATGAAGGTGATGAAGAACGAGCAGGGCGAGGTCGAGCGGTTCGTGCTGTCGGTCAGCCGCGCCGCGAAACAGGGAGTTGCCGGATGAGCGTCGAGATTTCCAAGCTTGCGTCCGGCCTGACCGTCGTCACCGACAAAATGCCCCATCTCGAGACCGCGGCGCTCGGCGTCTGGGCCGGCGTCGGCGGACGCGACGAGAAGCCGAACGAGCACGGCATCTCGCATCTGCTCGAGCACATGGCGTTCAAGGGCACGACCAAGCGCACCTCGCGCGAGATCGTCGAGGAGATCGAGGCGGTCGGCGGCGACCTCAATGCCGGCACCTCGACCGAGACCACGTCCTATTATGCGCGGGTGTTGAAGGCCGACGTGCCGCTTGCACTCGACGTGCTCGCCGACATCCTGGCCAATCCGGCCTTCGAGCCGGACGAGCTGGAGCGCGAGAAGAACGTCATCGTGCAGGAGATCGGCGCCGCGCAGGACACGCCCGACGACGTCGTGTTCGAGCACCTCAACGAGCTCTGCTATCCCGACCAGCCGATGGGCCGCTCGCTGCTCGGCACCGCCAAGACCTTGCGCGCCTTTGACCGCGACATGCTGCGCGGCTACCTCTCGACGCATTACCGCGGACCCGACATGGTGGTGGCCGCAGCCGGCGCCGTCGATCACAAGCAGGTGGTCGCCGAGGTCGAGAAGCGCTTTGCGAGCTTCGAGGGCACGGCGGGGCCAAAGCCGCAATCTGCCATGTTCGGCAAGGGCGGCGCCAAGGTGGTGCATCGCGAGCTCGAGCAGGCGCATCTGACGCTGGCGCTGGAAGGCGTGCCGCAGAGCGATCTGTCGCTGTTCTCGCTCCAGGTCTTCACCAACATCCTCGGCGGCGGGATGTCGTCGCGGCTGTTCCAGGAGGTCCGCGAGAAGCGCGGCCTCTGCTACTCGATCTACAGTTTCCACGCGCCCTATAGCGACACCGGCTTCTTCGGCCTTTACACCGGCACCGATCCCGCCGACGCCCCGGAGATGATGGAGGTCGTGGTCGACATCATGAACGATTCGGTGGAGACGCTGACCGAGGCCGAGATCGCGCGGGCCAAGGCGCAGATGAAGGCGGGCCTCCTGATGGCGCTGGAAAGCTGCTCGTCCCGCGCCGAACAGCTCGCCCGCCACGTGCTGGCCTACGGCCGGCCGCAGACGGTGGAGGAGCTGGTGGGCCGGATCGACGCCGTCAGCGTCGAATCGACCCGGGACGCCGCGCGTGCACTGCTTTCGCGGAGCCGCCCTGCGGTTGTCGCATTAGGCAGTGGCAGGGGTCTGGACACGGCGGTGTCTTTTGCGGAAGGATTGACCCGGGCACGTGCCAAGGCGCGGCTGCATTAGGAGCCGCGCAGACGGGCTGATCTGCCCCGGGAAGCATCACCATGGCCCTGTTTCGCCTGCCATCCAGTGGACCCGCCGCCCTCGCGCCGCGCGGCAACGGACTTCTGCTGCGCGCGCCGCAGATGTCGGACTTTCTGCAATGGGCGCATTTGCGCGAGTCGAGCCGCGAATACCTGACCCCCTGGGAGCCGATCTGGCCGTCGGACGACCTCACCCGGTCTGGCTTCCGCCGCCGTCTGCGCCGCTATTCCGAGGACATCGCCGCAGACCGCTCCTATCCCTTCCTGATCTTCCGCGAACTCGACGGCGCCATGGTCGGCGGCATCACCCTGGCCAATGTCCGGCGCGGCATCGTCCAGGCGGGCACCATCGGCTACTGGGTCGGCAAGCCCAATGCCCATCGCGGCTACATGACGGCGGCGCTCCGGGTGCTGCTGCCGACGCTGTTCGGCGAGCTCAATCTGCACCGGGTCGAGGCCGCCTGCATCCCCACCAATGCGCCGTCGATCCGGGTGCTGGAGAAGTGCGGTTTCACCCGCGAGGGGCTGGCGCGCCGCTATCTGTGCATCAACGGGGTCTGGCAGGACCATCTGTTGTTCGGCCTGCTGCACGAGGATTTTCGCGGCTGAGCCCGCTTATCCATGCGGCCAAAGTCTCTTCGGCGCCTTATTTTCCTTGCCTTGGGTTCGCCGATTTTGGCGATATAAACCGCTGGCCGGCCGGCGATGGGCCGGAAGATTGTCATGGAGTACGGGCGTTGATGGTGAAGCAGCTTCGATCATTGCGGCATGTGCTGCGGCAGGGCCCGGTGATCGCACTGGCGTTCTCGGTGTCGCTTGCGGCCGTCTCGCCGGCCTCGGCGCAGTCGCTGACCGACCGCTTCAAGGGCCTGTTTGGCGGCAAGTCCGACGAGCCGGCCCAGCCCAAGCCGGCACCTGCGCCTGGCCAGCCGGCCGATGACGACGTCGATTGCCCGCCGGTCACGGTGCGCGCCGGCGCCTCCACCTATGCGGTCGGAGTCACTGGCAAGCCGGCCGTCGGCAACGAGATCCGCTTCCAGGCCACCATCACCAAGATGGCGCGTGAATGCTTCCGCAACGGCGGCGATGTCACGGCCCGGATCGGCATCCAGGGCCGCGTCATCGCCGGTCCCGCCGGTGCACCAGCTACGGTCGATGTGCCCTTGCGCATCGCCGTGGTGCAGGGCGGCGTCGGCGAGAAGGTGATTGCCTCGAAGGCCTATCGGACCACGGTCGGGATGGCGGAAGGCGGCAGCGTGCCCTTCACCTTCGTCGCCGAGGATCTGGCCTATCCGGTGCCGTCGGCCGCGGTCGCCGATACCTACATTTTCTATGTCGGCTTCGACCCGCAGGCGCTCGCGCCCGAGCCGAAGGCGCGGGGGAAAAAGAAGTAGCGGCTATATCTCTGGCAGCGTAGGCCCCCTCGGGGGCTGCTAAGACCAGGGGTTTCCGCCCATGTGGAAGACCTTTGCGAGGTCATAGCAAGCTCCGCAAAGTACCTTTGGATCGAGATGTTCCAGTGCATCGCCGATCCACTCACCGCCGGTCGCGGCAACCCGGTTATTGCACTCACTGCACCATGCGTCGGATCTTGGATTTTCTGGATCGGACGCCCAGAAGAAGCCAACGCGTTCACGCCTCGTGAGGCCGTGGACAACGTGCTGGCACACGAATGTCATCGGCTGGGGACCGTGCGTGCTGCATTGGACAGTTTTCATACGATCTCAAAAGATCATGGCCCTTATGACTTGATTAGACAGCCAAACGGTCGGTCCGTCCACGATCGCTTGGACAAACAAGAAAGCCGGCGCTCATCGCGCCGGCTTTTTGATTGGTGAGGCGAAGCCCCTCAGTTCAGCTTCTGCCGAACCTCGGTGATGCCCTTGGCGAGCAGATCGTCGGCGACCTGACCCTTGACCGATTGCGACAGGATCGTGGAAGCGGCCTGGATGGCGGCCTCCGCGGCTGCGGCACGGACATCGGCCAGCGCCTGGGCCTCGGCAAGCGCGATCTTGCCCTCCGCGGTCTTGGTGCGGCGGGCGACGAAGTCTTCCATCTTCGCCTTGGCCTCGGTCGCGATGCGCTCGGCTTCGGACCTGGCGTTGGCAATGATGTCGGCAGCTTCACGTTCGGCCGACGCGGTGCGAGCCTTGTAGTCGGCGAGCACCTTGGCAGCTTCCTGCTTGAGGCGCGTCGCGTCGTCCAGTTCGGCTTTGATGCGGTCGGCGCGATGGTCGAGCGCAGTCATCGCTTTCTTGAAGACCCCGAGATAGCCGAACAGGACCATCAGGATCACGAAGGCGATGGCGACCCAGGTTTCAGGATCGAAGAACATATCGACTAACCCTTCAAGGACGCATCAACGGCGGCATTGACCGACGCTGCATCCGGAACGACGCCCGTGAGTTGCTGCACGATCTGGCCTGCCGAATCGGCCGCGATGGCGCGGACGTTGCTCATGGCGCTGGCGCGAGTCGAGGCGATGGTCTTTTCCGCCCCGGCGAGCTTGGCCGCCAGCTGTTCTTCGAGCGTCTTGCGCTCGGCGTCTGCCTGCGCATTCGCCTTGTCGCGGGATTCATTGCCGATCGCCTGCGCACGCGCGCGCGCCGCAGCGAGCTCGCTTTCATAGGCCTTCAGCGCCGCCTCGGACTGATCCTTCAGCTTCTGCGCTTCGGCGAGGTCGCCCTCGATCTTGTTCTGACGCGCCTCGATCGCACCGCCGACCTTGGGCAGAGCGAGCTTGGACACGACCACGTAAAGCACGACGAAGAAGATCGCGAGCGACACCAGCTGCGAAGCATAGGTGCTGCTCTCGAACGGCGGGAAGCCGCCACCGTGGTGACCACCGTCAGCCTCGGTATGGGCGCCCGCCGCTGGACCCTTCGCCCCGCCATGACTCTCAGCCATGGAGTACTCCTGTTGCTGTCAGGCGCGCCGCTTCGGTCGAAGCGGCGCGAAGAACGTCGTCCTCAGAGCGGAACGAACAGCAGCAGCAGCGCGATCAGCAGCGAGAAAATGCCGAGCGCTTCGGTCACGGCGAAGCCGAAGATCAGGTTGCCGAACTGGCCCTGAGCGGCCGACGGGTTGCGAACGGCCGCGGCGAGGTAGTTGCCGAAGATCACGCCGACGCCGACGCCCGCGCCGCCCATGCCGATGCATGCGATGCCCGCGCCGATAAGTTTTGCTGCTGCCGGATCCATTTTAGACTCCTTGGAAGAAAGATTGGGTTTTGGGTGGAAATTCCCCGGACCGCTCAGTGTCCCGGATGAATGGCGTCGTTGAGGTAGATACAGGTCAGGATCGCAAACACATAGGCTTGCAGGAACGCGACCAGAATCTCGAGGGCGTACAGCGCGACCGTGAGCGCGAGCGGCAGGACGCCGCCGACCCAGCCGAGGGCGCCGAGCGAGAAGCCGAGCATGGCGACGAAGCCCGCGAACACCTTCAGCGCGATGTGGCCGGCCAGCATGTTGGCGAACAGACGGACGCTGTGGGAGACCGGCCGCAGGAAGAACGACAGGATCTCGATGAACATCACCAGCGGCAGGATGTAGCCGGGGACACCGTGAGGCACGAAGATCGAGAAGAATTTCACGCCGTTCTTGGCAACGCCGTAGATCAGGACCGTGAAGAAGACCAGAAGCGCCAGGGCCGCCGTCACGATCAGATGGCTCGAGATCGTGAAGGTGTAGGGAATGATGCCGATCAGGTTCGAGACGCAGATGAACATGAACAGCGAGAAGATCAGCGGGAAGAACTTCATGCCTTCCGAGCCGGCGGTCGAGCGGATGGTCGAGGCCACGAACTCGTAGGAGATTTCGGCGACCGACTGGAGGCGCCCGGGAACCAGCTGTGAGCCGCTCGCCAGCATCAGGAGCGAGATGATCGCCACGGCGATCAGCATGTAGAGCGATGAATTGGTAAAGGCGATCGTTTGATTGCCGATATGGCCCAGCGTGAAGAGCGGCTCGATGTTGAACTGGTGGATCGGGTCGATTTTCATCAGCGCGGCATCTCTTGTCTGCCGGGCGATGCCGGCGGGTCTCGGTCTGCCGGCCGGGCCGGCCCGTACCGGCGAGGCCGGTACGATCATTCCTCTCCAGTGCGGATCGCTTAAGAACCACCGCGCCTGTTTTGACCCGCGCCCGCCGTTCTCACCACATTCACCACGCCGGCCACGAAGCCAAGCAGCAGGAACACGATAAACCCGAAAGGCGATGTCGACAGCAAGCGGTCGAAACCCCAGCCAATCCCCGCTCCGACAACGACCCCGGCGACCAACTCGGAGGATAACCGAAAACCAAGCGCCATCGCCGAGGCTCTGGCCGCCCTGTCTCCACCGTCACCTGCGGGTTGCTCGGTCTTGACGTGGCGGTCGCGAAGTTCGGACAACCGCTGATCAAGATTCCCGAGCCGTTCGGAAAGCGCAGCTTCCTCGGATGATCTATCGCGATCTCCATTCCCGCCGTGTCCCGTGCCCTGTGTCATGCAACGAAGACCCGAAACGCCGCGGCTGAATGGAAATTACGCCCGCCACCCTCAAAAGCCGCGCGGACCATACTGATGGCCCATAATCAAGTCAAGCCAAGTCACGATTGCGTCGCCTTCTACTATGTAGCTGATTTCTTTGGCGATATTGGCGTGTGCGACAGCGCTGCACACAGCGTGACGCCGCACCGCAGCAGCTCTGCTCATGATCGGCGAAGGCGGCCGCGATTTTGCCGCGCTGCTTGGATCAAACCGGCTGGGGCGATCGTTGATTTCAAGGGCGCGTTTTTGGCGGCGGATGGCCGCGCCGGGGTGTAGAAGTGCGGGCGTGCCACCTGCGCGTCGTGGCGGAGAGCGCGATGAGACTTGCGACATCATCCACAGCATCATGGCTTGCGGCAGCCGCGCTTGCCGCGTTGATGGCAACCAGCGGCGATCTTGTGGCCGCGCAACCGGCCCCCGATAGCGAAAACGGCCGCTACAGCATGACGCCCATCCCCGAAGGCGTGCTGCGGCTCGACACCCGCACCGGAACGGTGTCGACCTGCACCAGGAATGGCGCCGGTTGGGCCTGTTATGCCGTGCCCGACGAACGTACCGCGCTCGATGCCGAGATCGGCCGGCTTCAGGCCGAGGTCGAGAAGCTGAAAGCACAGCTCGCGGCGGGACCGACCGTGTCGGGCAAGATCGACGAGCCCATGCCGAAATCCGACCCGCTGAAGAAGGCGGAGCCAAAGGTCGCCGAGGGCGATCGCAAGATCGAGATTCCGCTGCCGAGCGACAAGGACGTCGATCGCGTGATGTCGTTTCTGGAAAAGGCCTGGCGCCGGCTGATCGACATGGCCAACCGCGTGCAGAAGGACGTGTCGGGAAAGATTTGAGAGCTTGAATGAAACCCGAGAAACACCTGACGCGCTCGGCGCCGTCGACCGTACAGGTCACGTCCATCAGTTCCGCTCTGTTGACAGTGCCGACGCCCGGCCGCGGCTTCACCGATCTCACCGCGGAAGCCATGAGCTTCATCAAGGACGTTCACGCGCGCGATGGTGCGCTGACGCTGTTCATCCGTCACACCTCGGCTTCGCTGACGATCCAGGAGAACGCCGATCCGTCCGTGCTCGCCGATCTCACCACGGCGCTGTCGCGGCTCGCGCCCGAGAATGCCGGCTGGACGCACGACACCGAAGGGCCGGACGACATGCCGGCCCACGTCAAGACCATGTTGACGGGGACCTCGCTTCAGATCCCGGTGCTGAATGGCAAGCTCGTACTCGGGACATGGCAGGCGATCTATTTGATCGAGCACCGCATGCGGCCGCACCGGCGAGAGGTGGTGCTGCAGTTCATCGGCAGCAATCAGTAATGTTGCTCTGATAGTGCCCAAAACAAAACCGGCCGCGGAGACCGCGGCCGGTTGGGTTGTCGATCGTTGCTGTCGATCAGGTCGCCTTGATGTCGACGTCCTTGGTTTCGGGCAGCAGGAAGAAGCCGATCACGACCGTGATGGACGCGAAGATGACCGGATACCAGAGACCCGCGTAGATATCGCCGGTCGAGGCCACGATGGCGAAGGCGGTCGCGGGCAAGAGGCCTCCGAACCAGCCGTTGCCGATGTGGTAGGGCAGCGACATCGAGGTGTAGCGGATGCGGGTCGGGAACAGTTCGACCAGCATCGCGGCGATCGGGCCGTACACCATGGTGACGAAGAGCACCAGGATGAACAGCAGCCCGATGGTCGCGGCCACCTGCGGACGGAAGATGTCGAACGGATGCGACATCTTCACGATGCCGGCGTCGCCGGTCTTCGGATAGCCGGCGGCCTGCACGGCGGCCAGCACTGCCGGGTTGCCGTCCTTGGCGTTGGCGTAGGCGACGTCCTTGCCGTTGACCATGACCTTGACGCCCGAGCCCGCTGCGCCTGACGAGGTCGTGTACTTGACCGACGACTGGGCGAGGTAGGCACGCGCGGTGTCGCAAGGCGCGGTGAAGACGCGGGTGCCGACCGGGTTGAACAGATCGCCGCAACCTGCGGGATCCGCCACCACCTCGACCTTGACCGACTCGATCGCCTTTTCCAGCGCCGGGTTGGCGTTGGTGGTGATCATCTTGAAAATCGGGAAGAAGGTCAGCGCCGCAATCAGGCAGCCGCCGAGGATGATCGGCTTGCGGCCGATCTTGTCGGAGAGCATGCCGAACACGATGAAGAAGCCGGTGCCGAGCAGCAGCGACCAGGCGATCAGGAGGTTGGCGGTATAGCCGTCGACCTTCAGGATCGATTGCAGGAAGAACAGCGCGTAGAACTGGCCGGTGTACCAGACCACGCCCTGGCCCATCACGCCGCCGAGCAGCGCGAGCAGCACGAGCTTGCCGTTCTGCCAGTTGCCGAAGGCTTCCGTCAGCGGGGCCTTCGAACTCTTCCCCTCGTCCTTCATCTTCTGGAAGATCGGCGATTCGTTCAGCCGCAGCCGGATCCAGACCGAGACGCCGAGCAGCAGCACCGAGACCAGGAACGGAATGCGCCAGCCCCAGGCCGCGAACTCGGTTTCGCCGAGCGCGCTGCGGGTGAACAGGATCACCAGCAGCGACAGGAACAGGCCGAGCGTGGCGGTCGTCTGAATGAAGGAGGTGTAATAGCCGCGCTTGCCGTTCGGCGCGTGCTCCGCGACGTAAGTCGCCGCACCGCCGTATTCACCGCCGAGCGCCAGGCCCTGGGCGAGGCGCAGCGCGATCAGGATGATCGGAGCCGCGATGCCGATCGTTGCCGCGTTGGGCAGCAGGCCGACGATGAAGGTCGACAGACCCATGATCAGGATGGTGACGAGGAAGGTGTATTTGCGGCCGACGATGTCGCCGACACGGCCGAACACGATCGCGCCGAACGGGCGCACCAGGAAGCCCGCAGCAAAGGCCAGCAGCGCGAAGATGTCGCGGGTTGCCGGCGGATAGGCCGAAAAGAACTGCGCGCCGATGATGCCGGCCAGCGAACCGTAGAGATAGAAGTCGTACCACTCGAAGACGGTACCGAGCGAGGAGGCGAGAATGACGAACCGTTCGTCCTTCGTCATCCCTCCCGCGCGTGTTTCAGCCACAGCAATTGTCGACATGTTGAGTCGCTCCCCGAAAGATCGTTTCCTCGCGCCCCAGATGTCCGGGCATGCCGGATCAACCTGGGTCTTGACCGCAAAGTAACATCGGCGTGAAACCCGCCCCAATACGACTTTCGGCCTTGCGCACTGACGCGCACCTGAACGTGCGGTATCGGGCGCTGGTGCTGATCCCGAAGGCTGGGGATTAACCCCTTTGCTGCAAAGGGATAATGTGTGCTTGCATGCCACGGCCGGTCAGGGAAGAATTGACCCGCCGCGGCAGCGACTCGCCGGCTGGTAGCGAACCACAGCAAGAGAACGATGAACGCTCCTTCGACCCATCTCGTCATCGCCGATGATCATCCCCTGTTCCGTGACGCGTTGCGGCAGGCGGTGGCGGGCGTCCTGACCTCGGCCAGGATCGACGAGGCCGGATCGTTCGAGGATCTGACCAGGCTGCTGGAACAGACATCCGACGTCGATCTGATCCTGCTCGACCTCTCGATGCCCGGCATCTCCGGCTTTTCCGGCCTGATCTATCTGCGCGCGCAATATCCCGCGATCCCGGTGGTGATCGTCTCGGCCTCCGACGACGGCGCCACGATCCGCCGTTCGCTCGACTTCGGCGCCTCGGGTTTCATCCCGAAGCGATACGGCGTCGAGACGCTGCGCGACGCCATTCTCAAGGTCATGGAGGGTGACGTCTGGGTTCCCGCCGACATCGACCTGACCGCGGCCGCCGACCCGGATATGACACGCCTGCGCGACCGCCTGGTCACGCTGACGCCGCAGCAGGTCCGGGTCCTGATGATGCTGTCGGAAGGGCTGCTCAACAAGCAGATCGCCTATGAGCTCGGCGTCTCCGAGGCCACCATCAAGGCGCATGTCTCGGCGATTCTGCAAAAGCTCGGCGTCGAGAGCCGGACGCAGGCCGTGATTGCCGCGGCGAAGATCGCGGGCGGCCAGTGGAGGCAGGGCACCCCGACGGGGTGAGCCTGCTACAGCGTCGTCAGGAGCGCATCGGCGTCCCTGATATCTTCGGTCTCGGAGCCCGCAGCGAAACCGTCGCGCGTCGATTGGAGCAATAGCCTTGCCTCCTGGTGGCGACGCCGGACGACGAGAAGCTGCGCCAGATCGATGGCCGCCCGCAATTCCCACGCTTTCGCCCCCTTCGTGCGGCTGAGTTCAACTGCCTGCATCAGGCAGGCCTCGGCCTCCTCGATCCGCGGCAGCGGCTGGTGCGACAGGACCCTGCCCTTCATGCGCAGCAGTTCCGGCATGTAGAGGTGATCGCCGCTTTGCTCGACGAGGCGGATGGCATCGTCGATCAGGCCTGCGCCCTGCTCGATCTGGCCGATTGCCAACAGGCCTTGGACCAGCGCGATGTTGAACGTCGTGGTGAGCAGCTCGTAGCCCGCATCATGGAGTTCGCGCAGGCAGGCCCTGATCGTCTCGATGCCATCGGTGGCATTTCCCCGTTGGATCGCGATCTCGCCTTTGACGCCGCGACCGACCGCGAGATAGGGGCCCATCGAACGCGAATTGGCATGCGCGATGAAACGGTCGATGTTCGTTTCGGCGCCGTCGAGGTCGCCGCTCCAGAGATCGATCGAAACCGCCCAGATCAGCGCGATGCAGAGTGTGATCGGATGATCCATCTGCGCGGCTTCGTCGATGGTCTGACGCGCCAGCCGCTGTGCATCCGCGGGCCGGCCCTGTAGCCAGAGTTCGCGCGCGAGCGAGATACCGGCGCGGTTGCGATGATCGAAGCCATGGACCGTGCTGATCCGTTCCGTGCCCGGCCCCCGCCAGGCGGTCTCCAGCATGGCCATCGCTTCGCGATGCTCGCCGGCCAGATGCAGAGACACGCCCAGCAGCGAATGAGCGAGGGCGATCGAGGCGGCATCGCCGAGCGTTTGGGCGACCACGAGACTCCGCTGGGCGTAACCGAGCGCGGCGTCGAACTGTCCCGTCCGCTCGTGAAAGATATGCATGCGGCCGAGCAACTGGAGCTGGTTCGGCGTATCGCCGCGCGCCTCGGCGATCGCAAGCGCCCTGCGCAACGCAGCACGCGCCGCCTCGCTGCCGCCGCGGGTGAACATCAAGGTCAGCCCGAGCGCAGCCTGGATGTGCATCTCCTCGGCGCTGCCGCGCGAGGACGGATCGATCGCAAGCAAGGCACGATCCGACCAGCGCCGGCATTCGATCAGCAGTGACATCGCAAGGAAGATCGGGGCCGCGGCAGCGGCAAGCGCGATGCCGGCGCCGATGTCGCCGTTTGCGCCAAAGCACCAGTCGAGCGCCGCGCGCACATTGTGAAGCGCGGAGAAGTGGACCGCGCGCTCGTCGGCGCTCGGCAGCGTCGCCCATGTCGTGCCGGCCTGTTCCAGCCAATGCCGGTAATAGGTCGCGTGGCGGGCGGCGAGTGCGGCGTCGAAAGGATCAATCTCGAGCAGATAGGCGCGCGTCGTGTCGAGCAGGCGGTAGCGCATCATGGCGCCGATCGGGCGCGGCGCAACCATCGACTTGGCGACGAGACCGTCGATGGCGTCGAACAGGCGGGAGCGGTCGACGCGGTCGTCAGGAACCACCTCGAGCGCGGCATCGATGGTGAAATGACCGGCGAAAACCGCGAGCCGGCGCAGCACGAGCCGCTCGGTGTCGGACAGGAGGCTGTAGCTCCAGTCCAGCGTCGCGTGCAGCGTCTTCTGCCGCGGCGGCGCGGTGCGTTGGCCCTGCCAAACCAGATTGAGGCGTTCGTCGAGCAGCGCCGCCGTCTGCTCCAGGCCGTAGGCTTCGACCCGGCCGGCGGCGAGCTCGATTGCCAGCGCCATGCCGTCGAGCTTGCGGCAGATGTTCGCGATGATCGCAGCATTTGCATCGTCGAGTACGATCTGCGCGCCGCCGGCCGTTGCACGTTCGAGGAACAATTGCAGGGCTGGATAGGTCTGTGCCGACGCGGCTGTCATCCCGGTATCACCGGGCGGAACGGCAAGTGGCGCCAGCCGATACACCTGTTCGCCCTCGACGCGCAGAGCCTCGCGGCTCGTGGCGAGGATGTGGATGTGCGGTGCACCGTGAAAGATCTCGGCCGCCAGCGGTGCGGCCGCGCCGATGACGTGCTCGCAATTGTCCAGGATCAGCAGCATCCGTTTGTCCCGGAGATGCGCAAGCAATGCGGGGAGGGGATCGTCGGTCTGCGCCGGCAGTCCCAGCATCAGCAGGATCGAGGTGATCACGAGATCGGGATCGCTGAGCGCGGCTAGATCAACGAAATGCGCGGCGTTGCAGAATGTTTCGAGCAGGTCGTGAGCGATCGCCACCGCGACGGCGGTCTTGCCGACGCCGCCGGGGCCTGCGATCGTGACGAAGCGGGAGGCGATGAGCTTGTCCGAGATGGCGGCGATTGCTTCCTCGCGCCCGACCATCCGAAGCAGACGGTTGGGAAGTTTTACCGGTGGCAAATCCCGGTATGGCGTCGCGCGCGGCTTTCCGGGACTCTCCGTTTTCACGATCGGTGCGACGAAGCAATAGCCTCGGCCCGAGAGCGTGGTGATGTAGCGGGCGCCGTCCTTGCCGTCGCCGAGCGCCTTGCGCAGCGCGGCGACGTGGAAGCGCAAATTGGCTTCGTCAACGGTGATGCCGGGCCACACCAGCGCCATCAGATCCCATTTGCTGACGACCGCGTTTGGCCGCGACATCAGCGCGATCAGCGTGTCGAAGGCTTTTGCGCCGAGAGGAAGCGCCACGCCGTCGCGCGTAACGAGCCGCTCATGCGGCATTACGGTGAACGGGCCGAACGATAAAGTTCCCGTCGCGATACTGGCCGGCTCGGTCATGGTGAAATCTGATCCCTTCGAACCGACCGGATAGCCAGATGGCGACGATCGGGCAAGTCCGCCCTATCGGCATCAGACCGCGCATGCAGGCCTCGTGAGGCAAGCGCGTGGCGACCTCACAATTTCTCACAAGTCCAAACGGGTATGCTCGGACAACCGCTGCTAGTCATTACTTTGATGGTTAGGAGACGTTCATGACCCAAGCGGCGAAAACACTTTACACGGCCAGGACCCACACCAGCGGCGGACGACACGACGGCATATCGCGCAGCTCCGATGGCCGCCTCGACGTCAAGCTGTCGCCGCCGGGGGGCGCAGGCATCGGCACCAATCCCGAGCAATTGTTCGCGGCCGGCTGGTCGGCCTGCTTCGAAGGCGCGATGGAGATTGCCGCGCGCAAGCGGAAAATCGTGCTTCCGAGAAAAAGCGCGATCGATGCGGAAATCGATCTTCTCTTCGATGAGGGCAGCTTCGCTCTCCGGGCGCGCCTCAATGTCAGCCTGCCGGGGCTAGATCCCGAGGTCGCGCGCGGCATCATCGATGATGCCCACCGGACCTGTCCTTACTCCATCGCCGTGCGCGGCAATATCGACGTCACGGTCGCACTGATCTGACGCGCCACCAACGACCAACTACCAACGAGGTACACCACCATGAAGCAGATCATCGACCAGCATCGCCGCAAATTCTTCGGCGTCGCCGCGGGAACCGTCGCTGTCGGTCTCGGCATCGTCGACTTCGCCCGCGCCGAGACGGAAGCGCCAAGGTCGTCGGTATCGAATGCGTCGTTCGGCACGATCAAGCAGATCGACGCCGGTGTTCTCAACGTCGGCTATGCCGAGGCCGGCCCGTCAAACGGTCCCGTCGCGATCCTGCTGCATGGCTGGCCCTACGACATTCACGCCTTTGTCGATGTCGCGCCGATCCTCGCCAAGGCCGGCTACCGCGTGATCATTCCTTATCTGCGCGGTTACGGCTCGACGCTTTTCCTCTCCGGCGAGACGCTACGCAATGGCGAGCCCGCGGCCATGGCGGCGGACATCATCGCGCTGATGGACAAGCTCGACATCAAGAAGGCGGTCGTCGCCGGCTTCGACTGGGGCGCGCGCACCGCCGACATCATCGCGGCGCTATGGCCGGAGCGCTGCCGTGCGCTGGTATCGGTCAGCGGCTATTTGATCTCCAGCCAGGCCGCGGGCAATGCGCCGCTGCCGCCATCGGCTGAGCTGCAATGGTGGTACCAGTTCTATTTCGCGACCGGGCGCGGCCGTGCCGGATACGAGAAATACACACATGATTTCGCAAAGCTGATCTGGAAACTGGCTTCGCCGCAGTGGAAGTTCGACGACGCGACCTTCGGCCGCAGCGCAGCCGCACTCGATAACAAGGACCATGTCGCGATCACGATCCACAATTATCGCTGGCGGCTCGGGCTCGCCAAGGGTGAAGCGAAATACGAAGAGCTTGAAAAGAAGCTTGCGGCAGCTCCAGTCATCAACGTCCCGACGATCACGATGGAAGGCGACGCCAACGGTGCGCCGCACCCCGACCCCAGCGCCTATGCCAAGAAATTTTCCGGGCGGTACGAATTCCGGCTGATCACCGGCGGCGTCGGCCACAATTTGCCGCAGGAGGCACCGCAGGCCTTTGCCAAGGCTGTCATCGACGCCGACGGCGCTTGAGTAATCGTCAGCCCCTCGGTCCGGCCGCGCTGGACCGAGGACATTCGTTAATCCCAGCCTGGTGAAAGATCATGGCGTCGACTGAAATTGAAAAGAAAAGATCGTCGTTCCCGACGGTGATCGTGCTCGCTGCGATTCTGATCGTGGCTCTCCTGACATGCGTGCCGTATCTCGTCACGATCGCGCTTGCGGAGGCGGCGGAGCGCGCGAACCCCGACGCGTCGCCGATCTTTGGTGTCACGATTCCGCCCGGCCACAAGCAGTGGGAGTTGATCGCGCCGGCCGAAGAGGCCGCGCCGCTCGACGAGCTTCGCGCTGTCGTCGGCAACCAGACCGCAATCGACGCCTATCAGGCCGGAAAGCTTCCGTTTCCTGACGGTACCATCCTGGTCAAGCGCGCCTGGAAGCGGAAGCAATCGCCGGAATTCGCATCCGCAACGATTCCGGGCGCTGCCACCACCGTGCAGGTGATGGTCAAGGATTCCAAAAAATATGCCGCGACCGGCGGCTGGGGCTTCGGCCGTTTCATCAACGGCAAGCCGGTCGACGAAGCCCAGCACCGCACCTGCTGGGGCTGTCACGAAGCTCGTGCCAAGAGCCGGGACTACGTCTTCACCCGGCTCGCGCCGTGAACCACTCGGAAACGATCGTGTCGAAGACCTGGTTCATCAGCGGCAGCTCGCGCGGACTCGGCCGCGCGCTCACGGAAGCCGCGCTCGCGGCGGGAAATCGTGTTGTCGCTTCCGCGCGCGACACGGTTCCGCTCGAACCCTTGCGTGAACGTTTCGGGGAGCGATTGCGGCTGACAAAACTCGACGTGACCGATGATGCCGCCGCGCAGGCCGCAATCGGTCTCGCCGTGGAGGCGTATGGCGACATCGATGTGGTCGTGAACAACGCCGGTTACGGCGAGCTCGGATCGGTCGAGGACACCGGCCTGGCGTCTTTTCGGCAGCAGATCGAGGTCAATCTGATCGGCACCATCATCGTCACCAAGGCGGCGATCCCCGTGCTGCGTCGTCAGCGCCACGGCCATATCGTGCAGGTCTCGTCCGTTGGCGGACGGATCGGTGCTCCCGCCCGCGCCGCCTATTCCGCGGCGAAATGGGGCGTCGAGGGCTTCTCGGAATCGCTGGCGCGCGAGATGGCGCTGATTGGCGTGCACGTGACGATTGTCGAGCCCGGTGGCTTCAGGACCGGCTTCGCGCAGACCGCGCACGCGGCCGGAGAGGGGCGTGCCGAGTATGATGCCGTCGTCGGCGCCGCCGTCAGGATGCAGCGAGACTACGACGGCCGTCAGCCCGGCGACCCCGCGAAGGCGGCAGCAGTTCTCCTGAAGCTCGTCGAGATGGATCGGCCACCCTTGCGCATCGCGCTCGGCAGCGATGCCGTCAACGCCATCTCCGCGACTGACCGGCAACGCCTCGAAGAGCTCGAGAGCTGGCGCGCACTCAGCGTGTCGACGGACTACTGAAGCGTTTCACTCCGCCGCCACCATCTGCTGTGTGCGCCACTGTCCGAGCAGGGCGCGCAGCGACGCCGGCTTCACCGGCTTGTTGAGTACCGCGATCCTCTCGTCGCGCGCGGCGACCTGAACGGCGGGGCTGCGATCGGCGGTGATCAGGATCGCGGGGATGGTGTCGCCGAAGCGGCGGCGGATGTCTCGGATCGCAGCGATGCCGTTGCCGCGGTCGAGATGATAGTCGACGAGCAGGCCGGTGACGCGGCGGCCGGCGGCCTCCATGGCAGCCATGGCGCCTTCGGGATCCGTGACCGCGATCACCTCGGCGTCCCACGCCTTCATCAGCGTGCGCATGCCGTCGAGGATCGCGGCGTCGTTCTCGATGCAGACGATCAGGGCGCCCGAGATCGGCGTGCGCGCCAGCGGCGTCGCGCTGGTCACCGCGGCGGTGTGGGTGATCGCCTTTGCCGTCGGCACCGTCACCGAGAACACCGAGCCGCCGCCTGTATTGGAGTCGATGGCGATGCCGTGGTTGAGCACGCGCGCCAGCCGCTCGACGATCGACAACCCAAGCCCGAGCCCGCGCGCGATCCGCGCGCCCTGCTCCAGGCGGTGGAATTCCTTGAAGATCTCGCCGCGTTTGACCAAGGGGATGCCGACGCCGGTGTCGTAGACGCAGATCTTGAGCGAGGGTCCCTGGCGGCGGCAGCCGACCAGCACGCGGCCGCGCGGGGTGTATTTGATCGCGTTGGAGATCAGGTTCTGAAGCAGGCGCCGCAGTAGCAGGCGATCGGACTCGACCGGCAGCGAGCAGGGCACGAAAGCGAGCTCCAGATTCTTGGCGCGCGCGATCGGTGCGAACTCGATCTCCAGCGATCGCATCAGATCGGCCATCTTGAAGCTCGAGATCGAGGTCGTCATCGCGCCGGCGTCGAGCCTGGAGATGTCGAGCAGCGCGCCGAGGATTTCCTCGATCGCCTGGAGCGATTCGTCGATGTTCTCGACCAGCCGTGTTTCCTCGCCGCTGTGCTGGCGCTCGACCAGGCTCGTGACGTAGAGCCGCGCCGCGTTCAGCGGCTGGAGGATGTCGTGGCTGGCGGCGGCGAGGAAGCGCGTCTTGGAGATACTGGCGTCTTCCGCGGCGCTCTTGGCCAATGCGAGCTCGGAGTTCAGCCGGGTCAGCTCCTCGGTGCGGTCACGCACGCGCTTTTCCAGCGTTGCGTTGGCGCGTTCCAGCGCTTCGGCCGCCTCGAAGGTGGGCGTAACGTCGGTGAAGGTAATGACGAAGCCGCTGCCGGGCATGCGGTTGGTGAGCACCTCGATCACCATGTGGCGTTCCGGCAGGCGTTCGAGATAGGGCTCGCCCTCGGTGGTGTAGGCGGCGAGCCGCCGTTCGATCATCGCTTCGCGCCCGGCCGGATCGTCCGGGTCGCTCACGCCCATGAATTCCAGGATCTCGCGCAAGGGCGTGCCGAACTGAATGAAATGCGGGGGCACGTTGAGGAGGTCGCCGAACTGCCGGTTGGAGCAGATCAGCTGCAGATCGGCGTCGAACACCGCGATGCCCTGCCGGACATGGTTGAGCGCGGTCTGGAGGATCTCGCGGTTGAAGTGCAGCGCTGCGTGGGAATCGTCGAGCAGTTTGAGCGCGGCCTTGGCGGAGACAGTCCGCTTGCGCAGCAGCAGCGACATCACGAGGCGCGAGGACGCGGCCCCGATCGAGGAGGCAATCAGGTGCTCGGCATGTTGCAGCAGCTCGAAATCGGCGGGTGCCCCGGGCTCGATCCGGACATTGCGCCGCGCGGAGAAGGCCTCGAACGAATGCCGCGCGCGGTCGGGCCCGAGATATTGCGCGACCGTGGTCTGGATGTCCTGCACCGTCACGGTGGTGCGCCAGCGCCGGAAGCTCGGCGAGATCGGCGCGAGCGTGTTGGGCACGAACAGATCGGCCTGCACCAGCTCGATCGATGACGGCCGGCGCGCCAGCGACAACAAGACATAGGTGAGGACATTGAGCGACAGCGACCAGATCACGCCGTGCATCAGCGGCGGCAGATCGGCGCCGAACAGCGCCTGCGGCCGCAGTGCCTCGATCCCGAACGGGCCGTGCTGGAGCAGCAGGATGCCCGACGTCGAGGAGTCCATGAAGCTCGGGATGAACAGCGTGTAGAGCCACACCGCGAAGCCGACCAGCATGCCGCCGATGGCGCCGCGCGCGGTCGCCCGCCGCCACAGCAGCCCGCCGAAGAAGCTCGGTGCCAGCTGCGCGATGGCGGCAAAGGACAGCAGGCCGATCGCGGCAAGCTGGGTGTTGCCGAGCGCGCGGTAGTAGAAATAGGCCATCACCATGATGGCGAAGATCGCCAGCCGCCGCGAGCGCAGCAGGAAGTCGCTGAAATCGGCGCCGCCGGTGCGTCCCTCCGGCCGCCGCTGCAGCACCAGCGGCACGATGAGGTCGTTCGAGACCATGATGGAGAGCGCGACGCATTCGACGATCACCATCGCGGTCGCCGCCGACAGGCCGCCGACGAACACGGCGACGCTGAGCAGGTCCGCGCCGCCTTCCATCGGCAGCGCCAGCACGTACATATCGGGGTCCGCCGCGCCGAACGGAAAGCTGACCAGGCCGGCGATCGCGATCGGGATCACGAACAGGTTGATGGCAACGAGATAGAGCGGAAACAGCCAGCGCGCGCGGCCGACCTCGGCGTCGCTGGAATTCTCGACGACGCTGACATGGAACTGGCGCGGCAGCAGCATGATCGCACACAGCGAAAGCAGCGTCATCGTGAGGAAGTTGCCGATCGACGGCGAATAGTTGATGGCACGCACCGCCTCCGGCGTCTTCATCGCGCGCTCGATCAGCTCGTGCGGCGAGAACATCCAGAAGGTGACGAAGATGCCGGCGGCGAGGAAGGCGACCAGCTTGATGATGGATTCGGTCGCGACCGCCAGCATCAGGCCGTGTTGGTGCTCGGTGGCGTCGGTCTGCCGGGTGCCGAACAGCACGGCGAAGGCTGCCATCGCCAGCGTCACCATAAGTGCGACGTCGCCGACGATCGGGATGTGAGAGAAGGCCTGGTCCTCGCTCAGGATGGTTTCGAGCGATGACGCGACTGCCTTCAGCTGGAGCGCGATGTAGGGCACCGAGCCGATGATCGCGATCAGCGCCACGGTCGCCGCCACCGCCTGGCTCTTGCCGTAGCGCGCGCCGATGAAGTCGGCGATCGAGGTGATGTTGTGGGCCTTGGCGAGCTGGATCACGCGGCGGAGCACGCCGGCGCCGAGCCCGATCATCAAGATCGGGCCGACATAGATCGCCAGGAAGTCGGTTGAGGTGCGAGTGGCGAAGCCGACCGAGCCGAAGAAGGTCCAGGAAGTGCAGTAGATCGCCAGCGACAGCGGATAGATCAGCCCGGACGCGCGGCCGCGCCCGGCCGGCGAGCGGCGGTCGCCATGGCTCGCCACCAGGAACAGGAAGCCGATATAGCCGAAGGCGGCGGCGATCACGCCCCAGTCGTGCAGCATGGCGAGCGTGCTTCTCCCAAGGCGCGGCAGCGCCCGACCTTCTCAAGGCGCGGCAGCGCCCAATCTCATTTTCTCAGCAAATCTAGCGCGTTGGGCAGGCGCAAGCGACAGCGAAATGCCGGGTGGAGCCGGGAACTGCAGGTGTCGTTAAGGTGGTCGGCGAGCGGCCGGCTCTTACCCTCCAGGGGAGGGTGAAAGCGAAGCCTACTCCGCGGCCAGCGACTTTTCGCGCAGCGGCAGACCCAAACGGTCCCACACCTGCAAGAGGGCTTCGGCGAGCCGATCGATCAGGCCGTCGTCGTGATAGGGCGAGGGCGTGATGCGCAGCCGTTCGGTGCCTTTGGCGACCGTCGGATAATTGATCGGCTGGATGTAGATGCCGTGCTCTTCGAGCAGCAGGTCGGAGGCCTGCTTGCACTTCTCGGCATCGCCGATGAACAGCGGCACGATGTGGGTGTCGCTCG
>Ga0102590_1001763_pt1 | contig 29853 bp, 29 predicted proteins | sample AraplaMF_Col_mMF_FD_76859 | JGI IMG/M metagenome (GOLD analysis project Ga0102590, IMG submission 76859) | Arabidopsis root microbial communities from the University of North Carolina, USA - plate scrape MF_Col_mMF | ecosystem: Host-associated > Plants > Roots > Endosphere | place: USA... | reverse complement strand
CCCGCGAGGAGTACATCCGGCGTGGAATGCGCCGTACCGTCTGTCCGTTGGGTTCTGCTGTGATCAAGTGATGCAGGAGCACGTCGCTGCACCGAGCGCGGAGGGATACGGAACCGATGGGTGATGTCACAGGCACGGACGGCGCGGGCCCGTTGAAGGAGGCCGTCGGACGGCACGGCATCTGGAGCGTGGGGCTGCGTTCGGAGGACCCGGCACGAGGGGGCGAACTGGCCGATGCCGCCGCCGAACTCGAAGAACTCGGTTTCGGTGCCGTCTGGCTCGGCGGCAGCGCCACGGTGCGCCATGTGGTCCCGCTGATCGAGGCGACCTCGAGGCTTGTCGTGGCGACCGGCATCCAGAGCATCTGGCAGCACGAGGCGGCCGGGACCGCGGCGCACTTCGGCGAGTTGGAGAAGGACCGTCCCGGGCGGTTCCTGCTCGGACTGGGCGTGAGCCACGCCAGGATGACGGAACAGTACCGTCGCCCCTACTCGGCCATGGTCGACTACCTGGACGCGCTCGATGCCGCCGGGGTCCCCGCGGGGCGCCGGGTTCTCGCCGCACTCGGGCCGAAGATGCTGGAGCTGTCCCGCGACCGCGCCGCCGGCTCGCATCCGTACCTGATGACGGTCGAACACACCGCCGTGGCCCGGGAGATCCTGGGCACCGCACCGCTTCTCGCGCCCGAGACGAAGGTCGTCCTCGACACGGACCCGGACCGGGCCCGTACGACGGCCCGCGGCACCCTCGCCCTCTACCTGACCCTGCCCAACTACACCAACTCGCTCCTCCGTTTCGGCTTCACCGAGGACGACTTCGCCGACGGCGGCAGCGACCGCCTGGTCGACGCGCTGTTCGCCTGGGGCGACGACGACCGCATCCGGGAGCGGATCGAGGCGTTCCATACCGCGGGCGCAGACCACGTCGCCGTCCAAGTGGTCGACGCCGGGCCCCGCGACGCCCTCCCGCGTGCCGCATGGCGTCGTCTTGCGGAGCTGCTGCGCTGACGTCCGGCCGGACGGCGGTCGCCGCTGTCAGTGGTGCGGCCTACTGTGGGGTCCGGTCAGTTCCAGGACGAGAAACGGGAGAAACCATGACGACCCTTCCCGACCGGCCCCGTACCGCACTGCTCGTCATAGATGTCCAGAACGGGGTCGTGGACGGCTCCCACAACCGCGACGAAATGATCGCGAACATCAACACCCTGATCGACAAGGCCCGCGCCGAGGACGTCCCGGTGGTCTGGGTGCAGCACTCCGGCGCCGATCTCGTGCGGGGCAGCGAGAGCTGGAACTACGTACCGGAGCTGGTCCGGCGCGACGCGGAACCGCTCATCCACAAGACCTACTTGGACTCCTTCGAGGAGACGGACCTGGAGTCGGTGCTGGCCGGGCACCGAGTGGGCCGGCTCGTCGTCACGGGTGCCCAGACCGACGCCTGCATCCGCTCGACCCTGCACGGAGCCCTCGTCCGTGGATACGACGCGACGCTGGTCGCCGATGCGCACACCACGGAGGACCTCACGGCATTCGGAGCGCCGCCCCCGGAACAGGTGGTCGCGCACACGAACCTCTACTGGCAGTGGCAGAAGGCTCCCGGGCGCCGCGGCGGAACCATGGACACGGTGGAGGTGAGCTTCTCCGCGGAACAGGCGGACTGAGGCGGCCGCACAGCGGGACCCGGGGACGATCGATCGGTGCTGCTCGGCACCGACACGAAGCGTGGGCGAGGAGCGAACGAGGGCTGCCGCGGCGCTCCCGCTCACGCGTCAGGGGCCCCACAAAGAGAGCCCCTGACCGAGAAGACTTCCGACGTCGCCGTCGGGACGACAGGATTTGAACCTGCGACCCCTTGACCCCCAGTCAAGTGCGCTACCAAGCTGCGCCACGTCCCGTTGCGCTCTCCGCGGTGATCCGCGTGATCTCGCGGACAGAACTTTACCCCACGGCAGGTACTGCCCCGAAGCGGGCGGGAGGTGCGGGACAATCGGGGTATGAGTGACGCATCGGAAGCCCGGGCTCGTCGAGGGCGCGACCGGGACACGGAGGGGCGGGCCCGCAACGCCCGGCCGCGGGACGGACTGGGGCGGCCCCTTCCGTACGACGCCCAGGGGGTCGCACGCCAGCCCGAAGGGGTCCTGCGGACCCCTGATGACAGCGTCGCCGAAGCCCAGGCACTGCTGGACGCCGGGAAACCGTTCCATGCGCACGAGGTCTTCGAGGACGCCTGGAAGTCGGGGCCCGAAGGGGAGCGCCCCCTGTGGCGCGGGCTCGCCCAACTGGCCGTCGGACTCACGCACGCGGCCCGCGGCAACGCCACCGGTGGCACCCGGCTGCTGCGGCGCGGCGCCACGGCCGTGGAGGACTGGGCCGCTCAGTCGGGACAGAGCCGGCCGTACGGCATGTCTCTGGCGGAACTCATCTCCTGGGCAAGGGAGTTGGCCGCGGTGGTGGAGCGGGACGCGACCAAGGTCGACGCGCGGGAGTGGGCTCCCCGGCTTTGCGGCCGGCGGCCGTAGCGGGCGGAGGCGGGGGCGTCGGGCCGCCCGTCCGCGCGGTACGGCAGACTCGGGGGGTGCGAAAGATTCATGTCATCGGCATCGGAGCGGGCGACCCCGACCAACTGACCCTGCAGGCGGTCAAGGCGCTGAGGAGCACGGACGTGTTCTTCATCCTCGACAAGGGCGAGTTGAAGTCGGACCTCGTCCAGCTGCGCCGGGACATTCTCGACGCACATGTGCCCGAGGGGGCGTACCGCCTCGTCGAGGCGCGCGATCCGGAGCGCGACCGCTCCGCCGGGGGCGCCGCCTACTCCCCCGCCGTCGGCGACTGGCGATCGGCGCGTGCCGGCATCTACGAGCGGCTCATCGTCGAGGACCTGGGCGAGGACGAGACCGGAGCGTTCCTGGTGTGGGGCGACCCGGCGCTGTACGACAGCACGCTCGGCATCCTCGAGGAGATCCTGGACCGGGGCGGGGTGAGGTTCTCCTACGACGTCGTGCCCGGCATCAGCAGCGTCTCGGCACTCGTCGCAAGGCACCGCACGGGACTCAACCGGGTGGGCCGGCCCGTGCAGATCACCACGGGCCGGCGGCTGGCGGAGGGGTTCCCCGACGGGGTCGACGACGTCGTGGTGATGCTCGACGCCCATCAGACCTTCCGGCAGTACGCCGACGAGGACATCGACATCTACTGGGGTGCCTACATCGGCACTCCGGACGAGATCCTCGTCTCCGGTCCGCTGGCCGAGACGGCACAGCACATCGAGCGCCTGCGCGCTCAGGCGCGGGAGCGCAAGGGCTGGATCATGGACACCTATCTGCTGCGCAGGCATCCGCGCGGCTAGGGCCTGTGATGGACCCGTCGGGCCCGTCCCCCGGGGCTGCACACCATGACGCGGCACGGCCGGTTGTGGGCCCGCAGCCTCCAACCCCGGGACGGGAACGGGCGGTTCGTCGCGGCGCACTGCGCGAACGCGCGCCCGGTACGAGGGGCGACGAAGGACGACCGTCGTGGCACGACTGCCGGCGTGGGTGAAGAGGGCGCATCACCGCGACGGGACGGTGCACGCCGTCGGCAGGGTCCGTGCGCCCGTCATCGGGGACCGAGCCCCAGGAACGACAGCACCCCCACGACGTCCGGCACCGTGGTCACCCCGTCGGGCAGCGGCGGACGGCGGACCATGACCACGGGAAGCCCGCGATCGCGCGCGGCCGTGAGTTTGGCCGCCGTCGCTGCTCCCCCGCTGTCCTTCGTCACGAGCACATCGATGCGGTGCTCGACGAGCAATGCCGTCTCGTCCTCGACCGTGAACGGCCCGCGGGCCGAGAGCACCCGGGTGTCCGGCGGCATGGGCGGCTGTGGGGGCTCCACCGACCGCACCACGAAATGGATACCGGCCAGGCCCGCGAAGGCCGCGAGCCCCAGTCGACCGGTGGTGAGGAAAACCCGTCGGCCCAGCGCGGGCACCAGGGCCGCCGCGTCCTCCAAGCCGGCCGCATCGTGCCAGCGGTCTCCGGGGACCGCGCTCCAGCCGGGCCTGCGCAGCACCACGGCCGGAACGCGCGTGGCCACCGCCGCCCGTGCCGCGTTCGCGGTGATGCCCGTGGCGAACGGGTGCGTGGCATCGACCAGCGCGTCGACCCGGTGCACCCGGAGCCAGTCGGCCAGTCCCTCGACGCCGCCGAAACCCCCGACGCGAACCTCCCCTTCGAGCGCACCGGGCCGGGACACCCGCCCTGCCAGGGAGGTGGTCACCCGCACCCCGTGCCGGGAGACGAGCGACGCGGCGAGTTCACGTGCCTCTGCGGTGCCGCCGAGGACCAGGACGTGCGGGGACATGCTGCCGAGGGTACGGGCAGGCCACCCTCCGGTCTCCTGCCGGTACCCGCGGCCGGAGGGCGCGGCGGTCGCATCGTGTCCCGCACGCCGCAGGGCGGGTGGCCGCCGGCCTCGTTAGGGTCCTGCCATGGATTCAGTGCGTGCCGTCCTCATCGACATCGACGGGGTCCTCACCGTCTCCTGGCAGCCCCTGCCCGGCACGGTCGACGCCCTGCACGAGATCCGTGACTCCGGTCTCGCCGTCGCCCTGCTCACCAACACGACCTCCCGCACCCGCGCATCGATCGCCGGGACCCTCTCCGCGGCAGGCTTTCCCGTGGCGGCCGAGGACATCCTGACCGCGCCCGCCGTCACGGCCGCGTATCTCGCGGACCGTCTGCCGGGCGCACGGTGCTCGCTGCTCAACAGCGGCGACATCCGCGAGGATCTCACCGGCGTCCGCTTCGTCGACGACGCGGACGCGGTCCCGGACGCCGTGATTCTCGGAGGTGCCGGCCCGGAGTTCGACTACCCGGCGCTCAACCGCGCCTTCGGCCACCTGCAAAGAGGCGCGCGGCTGGTCGCCATGCACCGCAACCTGTACTGGCGCACCGACCAGGGTCTGCAACTCGACTCGGGGGCGTTCCTGCTGGGGCTGGAGAAGGCCGCACACACCGAGGCCGTCGTCACCGGCAAGCCGTCGCCCGCGTTCTTCGAGGCGGCTCTCGCCCATCTCGGGGTCGGCGCGGATCAGGCGCTCATGATCGGCGACGACATCGAGTCCGACGTGCTCGCGGCCCAGCGAGCCGGGATCACCGGGGCCCTGGTCAGGACCGGCAAGTATCTGCCCGAGACGCACCGGGCGGCGAGCGGTGCGCCCGACCACGTCCTCGACTCCTTCGCCGACCTGCCCGCCCTGTTCCGGTAGTCGGGCGGACACCGGTGTGACGCGAGCTCAGCGCAGCAGCAACTGGAGGCCGCCCACGACCGTCGCCGCGATCACCAGCTGTTCGAACAGCCGCTGATTGATCCGGTTGACCGCCCATTTCCCGAGGAACGCCCCCGGCACCACGAACAGCGCGAGCGCCGCGTCCAGCAGCAGTGAGCGGCCGTCGATCAGCCCGAGACCCGCGCTGAAGGGCACCTTGGAGACGTTGACGATCAGGAAGAAGAAGGCCGAGGTGCCGAGGAAGCCGAGCTTGCGGAATCCGGCGGAAAGGAGATACATCGACATCACCGGGCCGCCCGCGTTCGCCACCATCGTGGTGAAGCCCCCGAGGACGCCGTAGGAACGTGCCTTGGCACGGCCGGCCCGTGTGGTCACCGAGTCCGGTTCCACGTCCTGGTCGGCGCGGCGGCGCCGCCACACGGTCACCGCCGCCATCAGCAGCAGGATCGCACCGATCGACGTCCGTACGACCGCGTCGTCGGCCCACACCAGGAACAGCGTGCCGAGCACGACGCCCGCGGCGACCGCAGGGAACAGCCGCCACAGGGTGGGCCAGTGGGCGTGCCGACGATAGGTCAGGACGGCGAGGACGTCGCCGACGATCAGGACGGGCAGCAGCACGCCGGTGGAGGCGCGGGCGGGCAGGACGGCGGCGAAGACGGCCAGGCTGACGGTGTTGGCGCCGCTCACGGCGGTCTTGGAGAAGCCGACGAGCAGCGCGGCGAAGGCCAGCGCGGCGAACCCCCACGGGGATATGTCCCAGAGCGTCATCGTGTTCATGCGGTGACCGATGCTATGCCCATGCATCTCGCCGCGTCAGGGGTGTCTCGCCTGGTGATCCGCGCCTCGATGATCCGGGCCCTGCGTTCCCGCATCCCGGGGTCCGTTGGCGCCTCGCGAGGGTCTGCCGTCCACCGGGGCGGATCGGTGCGGATATGGGCACGCACCCCTCGCCACTCTCAACGTATAGCGCACCGGGGGGCTTGCGGCAAGGCCCGGTCCGTGCCGCACAATCGCACACCGACGCCGGAACTTGCGGAAATGGGAGATTCACGAAGTGCATTTGCTTTTGTCGGATCATGGGGCGTGCCGTGACGTTGTGCCGGTGGGATGCCGCGTACTGCCGTCGCGGGCGCTCGACGCGGGGCCGCACGTGTGTGCGGCGCCGGACTCGGCGGACGCGAACCCGGATCGGAGCTGCTGACATGAACTTCCTGACCACCAGCGCGTTCGACCTGCCCGACAACCTCTCCGCCAAGGCCGACCCGTTGCTGATCGCCGATGACGAGCGGCACTTCGCGGCGATCGCCGACACTCTGGAGCAGACGATCGCCGAACTGTCCGACCGCCTCGACGCCGCACTCAAGTCGCCCGGTGGCATCGGGCGGCAGGCGATGGACCGGGACGCGGAGGTCCACCGGCTGACCGCCCGTCTGCGCGCCCTGCGCCGCTTCGGCCTGGATCTGTGCCTCGGCCACATGGTGGACGCGGACAGTCCCGAGCCCCTGTACATCGGGCGAATGGGCCTGACGGACAGCACGGGGCGCCGCCTGCTGATCGACTGGCGCTCGCCTGCGGCCGAGCCGTTCTTCGCGGCGACCCACGCCCATCCGATGGGTCTGTTGAGCCGCCGCAGATATCGCTGGACCCGCGGACGGATCAGCGACTACTGGGACGAGGTGTTCACCGCCGACGGACTGGAGCGGCGCGCCGCTCTGGACGACCAGTCCGCGTTCATCGCCGAGCTGGGCGGCAGCCGCTCGGACCGGATGCGGGACGTGCTCGCCACCATCCAGGCCGACCAGGACGCCGTCATCCGGGCGGCCTCCCCCGGCGCCCTCGTCGTCGACGGCGGTCCCGGCACGGGAAAGACCGTGGTCGCACTGCACCGCTCCGCCTACCTCCTCTACTCCGACCCCCGCATCGACCACCGCCGGGGCGGCGTGCTGTTCGTCGGCCCGCACCAGCCGTACCTGGCCTACGTCTCCGACGTCCTGCCGAGCCTCGGAGAGGACGGGGTGCGGACCTGCACCCTGCGGGACCTGGTCGCGGAGGGTGCCGGAGCGGCGTTCGAGACCGACCCGGCCGTCGCCCGGCTGAAGTCGTCCGCGAGCATGGTGAAGGCCGTCGGGACGGCCGTGCGGTTCTACGAGTCGCCGCCCACCGCCGCGATGACGGTGACCACTCCCTGGGCCGACGTCCGGCTCAGTGCGGACGACTGGGCCGAGGCGTTCGAGGCACCCGACCCCGGTACCCCGCACAACGAGGCGCGCGACCAGATCTGGGAGGCCCTGCTCACGACACTCAGGGACAAGCACGACGACGACATCTCGCCCGATCTGTTCCGAAGGGCGCTGCAACGTGACGAGGAGCTGGTCGGGACACTCAACCGCGCCTGGCCGCTGCTCGAAGCCGCCGACCTCGTGGGGGACCTGTGGTCGGTACCCGCCTATCTGCGGTTGTGCGCTCCCTGGCTGAACCCCGACGACGTCCGCAGGCTGCAGCGCACGGACCCCCAGGCCTGGACGGTGTCGGACCTGCCGCTTCTGGACGCCGCCCGGCAGCGCCTCGGCGACCCGGAGTCGTCGAGACGCAGGCGCCGACACAGGGCGTCCGTCGCCGCCGAACGCGAGCGCATGGCCGCGGTCATCGACAACGTGCTCGCGGCCGACGAGGACGGCGAGGGAGCGGTGACGATGCTGCGCGGACGGGATCTGCAGGGCAGTCTGATCGACGAGGCCGCACTGCCCGGCACCGCGCAGGAACCGCTGGCCGGCCCGTTCGCGCACATCGTCGTGGACGAGGCCCAGGAACTGACCGACGCGGAGTGGCAGATGCTGCTGCTGCGCTGCCCTTCCCGGAGCTTCACCATCGTCGGGGACCGAGCCCAGGCACGGCACGGGTTCACCGAGTCCTGGCGTGAGCGGCTCGAGCGGATCGGGCTCGGCCGGATCGATGTGGCGTCCCTGACCATCAACTACCGTACGCCGAAGGAGGTCATGGCGGAGGCAGAGCCGGCCGTACGGGCCGTGCTCCCGGACGCCAATGTGCCGACGTCCGTCCGCAGCACCGGAGTTCCCGTCGTCCACGGCCGCGTCGCGGACCGGGACTCGATCCTCGCCGGCTGGCTCGACGGGCATGCCGACGGGGTCGCCTGTGTCATCGGCGATCCCACGTTCCGGGCGACACCCCGCGTGCGGTCGCTGACCCCGGAGTTGTCGAAGGGGCTCGAGTTCGACCTGGTCGTCCTCGTCGACCCGGAGGCCTTCGGGACGGGTGTCGAGGGGGCGGTCGACCGCTATGTCGCGATGACCCGGGCGACCCAGCAGCTCGTCGTTCTCACGAGCTCCTGACGCCGGCCGGGCGGTTTCGGCGACCGCCCTCCTCCTCGGCTGCTCGGGGCCCGTCGTCCGGATGCCGGCATGATCCGGACGACAGGTCCTAAGCGCGCTCGACGAGCACCGTGCTGCCCTGGCCGACGCCCACGCACATGGTGGCGAGGCCGCGGCCGGCACCGGTGCGCCGCATGCGGTGCAGCAGGGTGGTCAGGATGCGGGCGCCCGAGCAGCCGAGCGGGTGGCCGAGGGCGATGGCGCCGCCGGTGGGGTTGACCAGGTCCGGATCGATCCCGAGGCGGTCCACGCACGCGAGGGCCTGGGCGGCGAACGCCTCGTTGAACTCGGCCTCCTGGATGTCGCCGATCGTCCAGCCGACGCGTGCGAGCGCCTTCTCGGTCGCCGGGACGGGGCCGATGCCCATGACGTCCGGGTGGACACCCGCCGAGGCCCCCGCGACATAGCGTCCGAGGGACTGCAGGCCGAGCTCGTTCAAAGCCTCCTCGCTGACCAGGAGGAGCGCGGCCGCACCGTCGTTCATGGGCGAGGCGTTGCCCGCCGTGACGGTGCCGCCCTCGCGGAACACCGGCTTGAGACGGGCGAGTTTCTCGTACGACGTGTCCTCGCGCACACCTTCGTCGGCCGTGACGGTGACACCGTCCGCCCTGGTGACGGGATGCAGCTCGGCGTCGAAGTATCCGTTCTTGCGGGCGTCGGCGGCCCGCCGGTGGCTGCGCAGGGCGAAGTCGTCCTGGCGCTCGCGGGTGATGCCGTACCGCTCGGCGACCTCTTCGGCGGTCTCGCCCATGGACAGCAGACCGTGGAGGTCCTTCATCGCCGGGTTGACCAGCCGCCAGCCGAGGCGGGTGTCCACGGTCTCCATGCGGTGGGGCAGGGCCTCGTCGGGGCGGGGCAGCACGAACGGGGCGCGGCTCATGGACTCCGAGCCGCCCGCGAGCACGATGTCGGCCTCACCGGCGGCGACGGTGCGGGCGGCCGTGGTGACCGCCTCCAGGCCGGAGGCGCACAGCCGGTTGACCGTCGCGCCCGGCACGGACTCGGGCAGTCCGGCGAGGAGGGCGGCCATGCGGGCCACGTTGCGGTTGTCCTCGCCCGCCTGGTTGGCGGCGCCCCAGTAGACGTCGTCGATGCGCGCCGGGTCCAGGGCGGGCACGTCGGCCATCAGACCGCGGATCACGGTCGCCGCGAGGTCGTCGGGCCGCACGGAGGACAGAGCGCCACGCAGTCTGCCGATGGGAGTGCGGCGGGCTGCCGCGAAGTGGACGGTACGCACGACGGAACTCCTGAGCACCCTCGACGAGTAATTAGCACTGCTAGTTTTTGACTATAGAACGCCGGGCCGCCACTGGGAAGAACCACCTCCTCGGTATCCCCGGATCGCCCGCCGCCCACCGGGTTTCACCCCCTGTCTCTCGGGCACCCGGGCGCCCATGGAGTGGTTGCGACACGCGGCATGTGTGGAGGAGGACCCCGATTTGTTCTTCCCGGTCGGCACGACGGGACCGGCTCTGGTGGAGGCCACCGCCGCGAAGCGTGTGTGCCGAAGCTGTCCGGTCGCCGCCGACTGCCTCGAGTGGGCACTGGACACCGGGCAGACGGCGGGCGTCTGGGGAGGCACCGACGAGCGGGAACGCGCCGCACTGCTCCGGTCCAGAAAGCGACGCATGACAAGGAGAAGCGCACGATGACCGTGGTGCACAGCACCCTTCCCGAGTCCGCACGTGCCATCACCGGGGAAGCCCTGCAGGAAACCCTGGTCGACCTGGTCGGGCTCTCCCTCATGGCGAAGCAGGCCCACTGGAACATCGTCGGACCGAGGTTCCGATCGATCCACCTCCAACTCGACGAGGTGGTGGCCACGGCACGCTCCTACTCGGACACCGTGGCCGAACGCGCGGCCGCGCTCGGCGTCCCCCCGGACGGCAGGCCGGAGACCATCGGCTCCGCCTACGGCCTCCCGGGCGCGAAGGAGGGTTGGCTGCGCGACACCGACGTCGTCCGGTTGATGGTCGAGTCGCTCGGGACGGCGATCGGGCGTCTGCGCAACCGGATCGACGCGACCGCGGAACCGGACCCCGTCACCCAGGACCTGCTGATCGGGCTCACCGCAGAACTGGAGAAGCAGCGCTGGATGTTCGAGGCGGAGAACTGGCCGCGGGAGGACTGAGCGGACGGGCGCACGTACGGACACGAGCACGTACGGAGCGGAGGGTGGCCCGCGAGGGCGAGAGGGGAGTTCACGATGGCCGACGCCCTGGAGACGGACGCGCTGTGGGACGAGTTCCAGGAGGTGGTGAACATGACGTCCCAGGAACTCGCGGCCTGGCTGCGGGTCCAGGACGCCGACGAGGACACGGGATCCCCCGGCAGAGCGGACGGCCCCAGCGGCCCCCGCGTCGTCGCCATCCTGCAGAAGCGGCGCATGGACCTCACCGACGACGACATCCGGGTCATGCGCGAGGTGGTGGAGAAGGTGACGCTCGCGCAGGACCGCCGGAGGGGTCGGCGATCGTCGCGGTGAAGGCGGCCGTGTCCACCGGGACAGCGGTCCGGGAACGCCGGTGCAGCCCGTCGCGGACACCGAATCCGGCGCCGCGGGCCGGGCGTTGACGGGTGCCGCGCTCGCCAGGAAGGCGGTCCGGGCCGTCCCGGGCACGCCGCACGAGCCACTCGGGCCGGAGGGACCGGCCCGCACGGGCGGCGCCACGCCGCAAGGCTCCGACAGGCCGCCACCGCATCCGGTGGCGGCCCTTGTGTATGGCACATCCGGCGGCTCGGGTTAGTCTTGCCGCCGTACCGGACACGGGGTGCCCCATTCGCGGGCTGAGATCACACCCGTTGAACCTGAACCAGTTCGTACTGGCGGAGGGATGTCTTTCATGCCATTGGCGCATGTCTCCGGCGGGCTGTCCGCCGACGGCCGACGGACCGTCTTCGACGGACGGATGCCCACCGCTCCCGGGGATCTCAGGGTCGAGGGACACGGCATCGAACCGGTCCCCGAGAGCAATCGCTACGGCGGCGCGGGCCGGCTGTTCACGGTGTGGTTCGCCCCCAATCTGACCATGACCGGTGTCTTCACGGGCACCATCGGCATCACGCTCGGCCTCGACTTCGGCACGGCGCTCGTCGCCGTGGTGCTGGGCACGGTGCTGGGTGCCGTCCCCACGGCCTACCTCGGCACCTGGGGAAGCCGCACCGGCGCGGGCCAGCTCCCGCTCGCCCGGCTCGCGTTCGGACGCGCGGTGGTGCTGCCCGGAGCCCTGCAATGGCTGTCCTCGGTCGCCTGGGACGCACTGATCGGCCTGTTCGGCGGGGACGCGCTCGCACGCCTGTGCGGCTGGCCGTTCTGGCTGGGAGTGCTGGTCATGATGCTGGGGCAGGGCGCGCTCGGGGTGCTCGGTTACGAGGCGATCCACCGTCTCCAGATCGTCATGACCTTCGTCCTCGCGGCAGCCTTCGCGCTGATCGCCGTACGGATGCCGGCCGACGTCCACCCCGCTCTGACGGGCAGTGCACACGGCGCGGACCGGGCGGGCGCGTTCGTACTGACCAGCACGATCGCCTTGAGCCTGACCTTGTCCTGGGCCCCGTACGCCAGCGACTTCAGCCGCTATCTGCCGAGCACCACGTCCCGGGCCCGGATGTTCTGGTACACACTGCTCGGTCTGGTGGTGTCCTTCCTGGCCGTGCAGCTCCTCGGCCTGTGGGGCGCCTCGGCGCTCACCGACCAGACGGCCGCCGGGGTGGACCGGCTGCTGGGCGGAGGCGCGCCGGGCGCGTTCGGGCTGCTGGCGGTGGCGCTGGCGGCCCTGTGCAGCAACGCCATGAACGACTACAGCGGCTCACTGGCGCTGCAGACCATCGGACTGCGCATACCGCGCCCGGTGGCGGCCGCCCTCGCCGCCGCTCTCGGATTCCCGCTGGTGCTGTGGATGCACGCGGCCGACACCACCGCCCGCTTCCAGAACGTGCTGCTGTTCGTCGGCTACTGGATCCCCGGGTTCGTGGCGATCGTGGTCGTCGACTGGCTCGTACGGCGCGGCACGGTGGCCGATCTCGCCGCCGAGACGGCCCGGCCGCGGTCGGTCTGGCCGCCGCTGCTCGCCTTCGCCGGCGCCTTCGCCGCAGCGGTGCCCTTCATGGACACGGGCCTGTACGTGGGTCCGGTGGCCCGTGCGCTGCACGGCGCCGACGTCTCGTACTACGTGGCGTTCCTGGTGGCCCTCGCCGTGTACGCCCCGCTGCGCGTCCGAGAGGAGGGCCGCGCATGACCGCGCCGCCGCGCGCCCTGACCATCGCCGGCTCCGACTCCGGGGGCGGCGCCGGGATCCAGGCCGATCTCAAGACCATGCTGGCCCTGGGCGCCCACGGCATGAGCGTGGTCACCGCGGTCACCGCGCAGAACTCCGTCGGGGTGCAGGGCGCCTGGGAATTGCCGGTGGAGGCGGTGCGCGCCCAGTACCGCAGCGTGGTCGACGACATCGGCGTCCAGGCGGTGAAGACCGGGATGCTCGCCTCGCCCCGCCTGGTCACCGTGGTGGCCGAACTGCTCGCGGACGTGGGGGTCCCGGTCGTGGTGGACCCGGTGAGCGTCTCCAAGCACGGGGACCGGCTGCTCGCCGACGACGCGCTGGACGCGGTGCGCACCAGGCTGCTGCCGCGCGCGACGGTGACCACGCCGAACCTGGACGAGGTCGCGGAGCTGACCGGCATCGCGGTGACCGACGAGGAGGGCATGCGCCGCGCGTCCGCGGAGCTGCTCTCGTACGGGCCCCGATGGGTGCTGGTGAAGGGCGGGCATCTGCCCGGTGCTGCCGTCGACCTGCTGACCGACGGCCGCGAGGAGCACTGGCTGCGGGCCCCCCGCCACGACAACCGGCACACCCACGGCACGGGCTGCACCCTCGCCTCGGCGGTCGCGGTGGGGCTCGCACAGGGTCTGACGGTGCCGCAGGCCGTTCGGCAGGCCAAGGAGTACGTCACCGAGGCCATCGCGGCGGGCTTCGCCCTGGGGGCCGGCATCGGTCCGGTGGACCACGGATGGCGACTGCGGGCGGGTGGGTGACGGCGACACCCCACCGTCATCCGGGGCGCTGCGCGTCGAGCGATGCCGTCCGACCTGGTGTGATGGAAGGGCACCGCCGAATCCGTTCCGGAAGGACCGTACTCTGAACACCCCGCTCGCCGAGGCCCTCTCCATCGTTCTGCTCGTCGCCGTACTGGCCGGCGCCGTGGTGCGTCCCTTCGGGCTGCCGGAAGCCGTGGTCGCGGTTCCGGCGGCCGGCATCGCGATCGCGACCGGCGCCATCTCCCCGGCCCACGCGGGGGCCGAGGCCGAGCGACTCGGGCCGGTGGTCGGCTTTCTGGCGGCGGTGCTGGTACTGGCCCACTTCTGCGACGTGGAAGGGCTGTTCCGGGCGTGCGGCGCCTGGATGGCACGCTGGGCGGCAGGCCGGCCCGGTCGGCTGCTGACCGCGGTCTTCACCCTCGCCTCGGTGATCACCGCCGTGCTCAGCCTGGACGCCACGGTCGTGCTGCTCACCCCGGTGGTGTTCGCCACGGCGGCCCATATGGGCGCCCGCCCCAAGCCCCACCTCTACGCCTGCACCCATCTGTCGAACACGGCTTCGCTGCTGCTGCCGGTCTCCAATCTCACCAACCTGCTCGCGTTCGGCGCCTCGGGGCTGAGCTTCACACGGTTCGCCGCCCTGATGGCCCTGCCGTGGCTGGTGGCCGTCACCGCCGAGTACGTCGTCTTCCGCAGGTTCTTCCGTCGGGACCTGGGCGCCGGAGCCGGGGCCCCGGTGCGGGAGGAGCCGCCCCCGCTCCCCCTGTTCGCCCTGCTGACCGTGGCCTGCACGCTCGCCGGGTTCGTGGTCGCGTCCGTCTTCGGCATCGACCCCGCGTGGTCGGCGCTGGCCGGGGCGCTGGTCCTGGCCGTGCGTGCGCTCGTCCGGCGCCAAGCCACCCCCCTCACGGTGGTGCGGGCGGCGGCGCCTTCCTTCCTCGCGTTCGTGCTGGCTCTCGGTGTGGTGGTGCGCGCGGTGGTCGACAACGGGCTCGCCGGCGCGCTCGGCCGGGTGCTCCCCGACGGGACCGGCCTGCCCGCGCTGCTGGGCATCGCCGCCCTGGCCGCCGTGCTGGCCAATCTGATCAACAATCTGCCGGCGGTCCTGGTCCTGCTGCCGCTGGCCGTCCCGTCGGGTCCGGGCGCGGTCCTCGCCGTCCTGCTCGGCGTGAACATCGGCCCCAACCTCACCTACGCCGGCTCGCTGGCCACACTGCTGTGGCGGCGCATCGTCCACCAGCACGAGCACGCCGTCGACCTCAGGGAGTTCACCCGGCTCGGGGCGATCGCCGTGCCGACCGCACTGGTGGGCGCGGTGGCGGCGCTCTGGGTCTCCCTCCACGTCCTCGGCGCCTGACGAGGCCGGCCTCCCCCGGTCGGGCGCACGCCACGGGCACGCGCTTGGCCGGCGCGTCGAGATCCCGCTCCCCGCGGTGAGCAAGTCCCGCCCCGCCGTCCGTACCTGATCGCGACGGCGGTACGAGCCGCACCGAGCGAGGTCCGCCGCACCCGAGGGACACCCGGGGGCGGCGGATCCGGACCCAAGGAGCACAGCATGCAGGCGACCGCGCAGATCGGCGTCACCGGGCTCGCGGTGATGGGCCGCAACCTGGCCCGGAACTTCGCGCGGAACGGGTACACCGTGGCCGTGCACAACCGCACCCCGACCCGAACCAAGGCGCTGGTCGAGGAGTTCGGGCACGAGGGCGCGTTCGTGGCCGCCGAGACGGCCGAGGAGTTCGTGGCGGCGCTGGAGCGTCCGCGCCGACTGATGATCATGGTGCAGGCGGGCGACGCGACCGATGCCGTGATCGAGGAGTTCGCGCCGCTCCTGGAGCCCGGCGACATGATCATCGACGGTGGCAACGCGCACTTCTCCGACACGCGGCGCCGGGAGAGGTCGCTGCGCGATCAGGGCATCCACTTCGTCGGCGCGGGTGTCTCCGGCGGCGAGAAGGGCGCCCTGCACGGACCGAGCATCATGCCCGGCGGCTCCCCGGAGTCGTATGCCTCGCTCGGACCGATGTTCGAGAAGATCAGTGCCGAGGTCGACGGCGAGCCGTGCACGACGCACATCGGCACCGACGGCGCCGGGCACTTCGTGAAGATGGTGCACAACGGCATCGAGTACGCGGACATGCAGGTGATCGGAGAGGCCTACGACCTGCTGCGCCAGGTGGCGGGATACTCCCCCGCCGAGATCGCCGGCATCTTCCGCGAGTGGAACAAGGGGCGCCTGGACTCGTATCTGATCGAGATCACGGCGGAGGTGCTCGCCCACGTGGACGCCTCGACCGGCGAGCCGTTCGTGGACGTCGTCGCCGACGCCGCCGGGCAGAAGGGAACCGGGCGTTGGACCGTGCAGACCGCACTGGACCTGGGCTCCCCCGTCACCGCCATCGCCCAGGCGACATTCGCCCGCGCCGCCTCCGGCCAGTCCGCGCTGCGCCGGGCCTACCGCGGACTGCCGGGCGGCACGCAGTGGGACCTCACCCCGTACGAGGCCGAGCGCTTCACGGCACAGGTGGAACAGGCCCTCTACGCCTCGAAGCTGATCGCCTACGACCAGGGCTGGAAGATGATCCTGGACGCCGCCGAGGAGTACGGCTGGGAGATCGACCTCGGCGCGGTCGCCAGGATCTGGCGCGGCGGCTGCATCATCCGCGCCGCCTTCCTCGACCGCATCCGCGCCGCCTACGCCGCCGATCCGGGTCTGGTCAGCCTGCTGTCCGACGCGGGGTTCGCGGCCGAGATCGGGGACGCCCAGGTGCCCTGGCGCGAGGTGATCGCCACGGCGGCCCGCAGGGGTGTGCCGGTGCCCGCGTTCTCCGCCGCCCTCTCGTACTACGACTCCCTGCGCGCCGAACGCCTGCCGGCCGCCCTCACCCAGGGCCAGCGGGACTACTTCGGCGCGCACACCTACCGGCGGGTCGACCGCGAGGGCAGCTTCCACACGCTCTGGGGCACGACCGACCGCGCCGAGACGCGGTCCTGAACCGTCCGCCGGGCTCCCGTTCGGGGAGCCCGGCGATCCGGACGCGCGCACCGCTCCCCTGCGCAGGAGCCACCCGAAGGCCGTACGACACTTACCCGCATGACTGATGCACCGCAGAAGGCCAAGATCCCCGCGTGGCGGCGGCCGACCGACGGTGAGCACCGCTGGCAGGTCGCGGCGGTTCTGGCGCTCATCATCGCCGCCCAACTCGCGGAGCCCCGAAAGCTGACCCTTCACCCGCACTGGCTGCTGCCCGCCGTGGAGGGCGTCTTCCTTGCGGTGCTGCTGCTCAGCAATCCGGGCAGGATCAATCGCGAGTCGGTTCCGCTCCGCAGCGCGTCCCTGGCGCTCGCGGCGATCGCCAGCCTGGCCAACGCCTGGTCACTGGTGCTGCTGCTCACCGCCCTGCTCAACGGACACGAGGAGCGTTCCGCGAGCTCACTGCTCCTGGTCGCGGCCGGCATCTGGGGCACCAACATCGTGGTCTTCGCCCTGTGGTACTGGGAGTTCGACCGTGGTGGCCCGGTCGCGCGTGCGCACGCCCACCGCGCCCATCCCGACTTCCTCTTCCCGCAGATGCAGGTGCAGGAGCTGGTCAGCCGGGACTGGGAACCGGCGTTCTTCGACTACCTCTACGTCTCGTACACCAACGCGACCGCGTTCAGCCCGACCGACACGATGCCCATGTCACGGTGGGCGAAGCTGCTGATGCTCATGCAGTCGGCCGTCTCCATCGTCACCGTGGGCCTGGTCGTGGCCCGCGCGGTGAACATCATGCGGTGACCGCGGGAACGACGGCGGCCGGAGGCCGGCCGCCGAGGTTCCCTTCGCGGCACGGGATCGCGGGTCGGGGCGCCGAGGGCCCAGACACGCGATCAGTGCAGTTCGGCCCGCGCGGGACTGTCGCCGAGGAAGCCGCCCGACTGGTGCTGCCACAGCTTCGCGTAGGCGCCCTCCGATGCGAGCAACTCCTGGTGGGTGCCCTGCTCGACGATCCGGCCGCGGTCGAGGACCACCAGCCGGTCCATGCCGGCGACGGTGCTCAGCCGGTGCGCCACGACCAGCGCCGTCCGCCCGTCCATCAGCCGCCACAGCGCTTCCTGGACGAGGATCTCGCTCTCGGAATCCAGCGCACTGGTCGCCTCGTCCAGCAGCAGGATCGGCGCGTCGCGCAGGATCGCCCTGGCGAGGGCGACCCGCTGCCGCTGTCCGCCGGACAGCTTGACACCGCGCTCGCCCACCATGGTGTCGAAGCCGTCCGGCAGCGCGTCGGCGAACTCCGTGACGTGCGCCGCCTCGGCGGCACGCCGGATCTCGGCGTCGGTGGCGTCAGGCCGGGCGAACGCGATGTTGTCCCGCAGTGAGCGGTGGAACATCGCCGGGTCCTGCGGCACATAGGCGATCAGACTGCGCAAATCCGCCTGGCGCAGCCTGCTGATGTCCTGGCCCCCGACCAGGATCCGGCCCGCGTCGATGTCGGTCATCCGCAGCAACAGCCGGGTCAAGGTGGTCTTGCCGCCGCCGGACCGGCCGACGAGCCCGATCCTGGAGCCGCTGGACACGGCCAGGTCGAGCCCTTCGAAGAGCGGCTTGCCGCCTCCGTGGGCGAAGGTCACCCGCTCGAAGCGGACGTCGCCGGTCCGGGACCGCAGGACCTCCGGCGTCTCCGGGTCGAGCACGGTCGGAGGGGTCAGCAGCAGTTCGGTGAACTGTGCGGCCTCCGTCATCGAACTCTCCAGTCGACGGTAGATCTGGTTGAACTCGAACATGATCCGGGTGGCGTTGCTGTAGTACGTGAAGGCGACCACGACGGCCTCCACACCGTGCTCGCCCCCGCCCAGCGTGACCGCGAGCAGCAGGCCCAGGGCGTTGGTCAGCACGGACATCGGCGCGACCAGTGTGTCGATGCGCAGGTTGCCGTAGTCCCAGGACTTGAGCGTCAGCCGCCGCGACTCGGCGACGCGGGACCGGTGCTCGGCGGCCTCGCTCTCCTCTGCGGCGAACGCCCGGACCGTGTCCATGTTCATCAGGCTGTCGGCGACATGGCCGGACACCCTGGCGATCGCCTCCTCGCGCTGATCGACGAGTGCCTGGCGGCGGCGGATGAGGGGCACCACACACAGCGCCGTCAGCGCGATCATCGCCAAGAGCCCGACGACGAGCAGCGGTTCGTAGCGCCACAGCACCACCGAGCCGAACAGCAGCGGCACGAAACTGCCCACGACGTTGAACGTCAGCGTGTCGACGAACTCCTCGAAGCGGGAGGCGAAGCTCAGCACCCGCTTGGTGAGCGATCCGGCGAAGTTGTCGTGGAAGAAGGCGGCGTCCCTGGCGAACAGTTCGTCCATGCCGATCACGTACAGGCGCTCGATGCCGCGGGCGTCCAGACGGTTCAGGCAGTGGAGGCCGAGTCGCCACAGCGCCTCGGCGACCAGCAGGGCGCAGCCGAAGGCGAGGACGTAGGGAAGCATCGAGCCGACGCCGATGCCCGAGTCGCCCGCGATACGGCCGACGAGCTTCGCGACGACCAGCGGCGCGATGTAGTTGATGCCGATGTTGCCCAGCGCCGGCAGCAGCATCGCGGGCAGCGTCAGCCGCCGCAGCCGTGCCAACTCCCTTACGTAGTAACGAAGTGCCAGGAGCACGGAACGCTTGCCCGGCACGACCTTGCGCGAATCAGGTGATCCCATCCCAACCCTGTGGTGTCGTGCGGCGGCGTCACGTGCTTCTTCCGGATGGTGACGCCACCTCGATGGCCGTGTGGAGGTGCGGTTCGGGTGGGCGGCCCTCGTTCGGGTCGCGAGCGGTCGGACGGGGCACGACGAGGGTGCCCCATGCGGCTCGTGGGGACAACGACGGACGAACAGGGGCAGACCAGGAGTCGAAGTGTCCCGCGGCGGCGCCCGTGGAGTCCAAGCGTTTTCCCGGAGGGCGGCGGACCGCGTACGACCGTGGAACGGCGACCCGGTCACGGCCCCCCGATGCCTGGCCGGCACGGCGGGCCATCGGAGTACGGACATACGGAAGGCCGTCTTCCCAACTCTGAGAAAACGGCCTCCGACCTGCAATGAAACTGGTCGGGACGACAGGATTTGAACCTGCGACCCCTTGACCCCCAGTCAAGTGCGCTACCAAGCTGCGCCACGTCCCGTTGCCCGCCTGACCTGGGGTTTCCCCCGGCCGAACGCGCACAGAAACAATACCGCACTCGGGCCGGTGGTCGCGCACCGGTTTGTCCGCCGGTCACCCGCACGTCAGTCCCCGGCCGCAGACCCCAGCTCCGGGTGGTGGTCGAGAAGGCGCGACGGCGCCGCCTGGCGCCAGGAGTCGGCCAGGATGTCGCGCAGCTCCGCCTCGTCCTCGAGGGTCGCGAGGCGCACTCGGATCCAGGCGAACTGCGCCTCATGATCGGCTACCCAGAACTTCTCGGGCTCGGCCAGGACCAGCTCGTCCCGCTCCTCCTTGGGGCACCGCACCGCTATGGAGGTCTCGTCCTCGGGCAGCGTGGCGAACATCTTCCCCGCGACCCTGAACGTGGGCATGTTCCAGGCGATCTTCTCGGCCGTGTCCGGCAGGGACAGGGCGATACGGCGTACGTCTTCGGCGTCCGGCATGTCCCGCACCGTAGCCAATGCCGCTGACAGAGACCGCACGCTCAGCGGGAATCCCCCACATGCTTGTAGAAGACCGTCGTGGGGTGCAGGACACCGGCCGGTGTCGCCGCGTAGTCCGGAATCGCCCCGACCCGTGTCCAGCCGACGGAGCCGTACAGGACCTCGGCAGGACTGCCCGTCTCGGTGTCCAGATGGAGCAGGGTGATCCCGGCCGCCGCGGCACCCCGTTCGGCCGTGGCCAGCAGCCGGCGCCCGAGGCCACGGCCGCGGGCCTCCCGGTGCACCATGAGCTTGACCAGTTCGGCGCGATGGCGGCTGTTCGCCTTGTCGGGGAGGGCCAGTCCGACCGTGCCCGTCACCCGGGCCCCCTCATGTGCCACCCACACCGTCAGCGCGCCCGCCTCTACCGCGGCCGCCCGCGCCCTCCACCAGGCGACCGCCTCGGACCGCTCGAGCGGCGCCAGGAAGCCGATCGAGGCTCCACCGTGCACGCTGTCGGTCAGCAGTTCCGCCAGGCCCTCAGCCCTGGCGAGCACCTCGGTCCCGTTCAGCGCGGAGATCGTGGTCATGGGAGCACCACCACCAGCGCGTACCGGGCGCCGTCGGGACCGGGGCAGCGGAACCGGGTCGGCCCCCACACCCGCAGCCGCAGGCAGTCGCCGGCGCAGAGTCGGTGCTCCACGTCCCCGGCCGTCACCTCCAGCGCACCGTCGATGACCCAGATGTGCTGTTCGAGCCCGGGGACGGGCGGCCTGTCGTACGCGATGTCGGCGTCCGCCGCGAGCCGCCCCTCCACGAGTTCGCCGCGCAGTCCGGGATGCGGAGGAGACACCGACCGCCGTACGAAGCCGGAGGCCGAGTCCTGCCACACGGTCTGCTCGGCGGCGCGGAGCACCTGCGCGGGCTCCGCCTCGACCTCGCTCAGCAGCCGGGACATCGTGCGGCCGTAGACCGCGCAGAGCCGGTTGAGGAGTGAAGCGGTCGGGCTGATCTCGGCACGTTCGGCCCGGGAGAGGGTCGAGCGGCTCACGCCGCTGCGCTCCGCCAGTTCCTCCAGGGACCAGCCGCGTTCCGCCCGCAGCTCGGCCAGGCGTCCGGCGAGCCGGGCGTCCACGCTGTCGATCACTTCGCCGTCCACATCCGGGATGTTATCCCACATACGAGAATCGCTCGCGGATACGCACAGGACTCCACCGCCGAAGGCAGGCCCCGGCGGAGTGGATCAGTCCTCGGTCGCGACCTCCGCCAGCGCATCCAGTACCGGCCGGATCAGAGGGTGCTCCTCCGCGCCCCGGCGCACTGCGGCGAAGACCCGGCGCGTGGGCGCGACCCCGTCGACCGGGCGGACGACCACGCCGGTGAGGTCCATACCACGCAGGGCGGAGCGGGGCACCAGGGCGACGCCGGCACCGGCGGAGGCCAGCGCGACCACCGCGCGGAAGTCGTCCGAGGAGTGTTCGAGCCGGGGCTGGAATCCGGCGTGCTCGCACGCGAGCACGACGACGTCGTGGCAGGGATTGCCGGCGTACGGGCCGATCCACGCGTCCCTGGCCAGCTCGCCGAGCGGGACCTCGCCCGCGTCCGCGAGGCGGTGGGTGAACGGCACCACCGCGTCGAAGGGCTCCGCATACAGCGGAACATGGGTGAGCCGGGGGTCGTCCGCGTCGGGTGCGCCGCGGTACTCGACGGCGACCGCGACGTCGACCTGCCGGTCCAGCACCATCGGCAGGCTCGCATCACCCTCGGCGTCCTGGACCCGCACCCGGATTCCGGGCGCGGTCCGGGCGAGCCGGGCCAGCGCGGGGGCGACGACCAGCCCGATGCCGGTGGCGAAGGAGGCCAGGGTCACGGTGCCCGCGGACCCCGCGCCGTAGGCCGCCAGCTCGGCCTCGGCGCGCTCCAGTTGGGCGAGGACGGCGTTGGTGTGACTGAGCAGGATCTCGCCGGCCGGGGTGAGTCGCACGCCCTTGGCGCCGCGCTCCACCAGCCGGTGGCCGGTCTCCTGTTCCAGCGCGGTGAGCTGCTGGGACACCGCGGAGGGGGTGAGATAGAGCGCGGCGGCAGCAGCCGTCACGGTGCGGTGGTCGGCCACCGCACGGAGGATGTGCAGCCGCCGCGCTTCGATCATGCGACCGATTATCGCAAGAGCGCGGGTCGTCTCAGGCCTCCAGCTCCGCCCGAGCAGCGACGAACGCGTCGACCGCGCGGTCCACGTCGTCCGTGGAGTGCGCGGCGGACAGCTGCACACGGATACGGGCCTGGCCCTGCGGGACCACCGGGTAGGAGAACCCGATGACGTAGACGCCGCGCTCCAGCAGCAGCTCGGCCATGCGGCCGGCTCGCGCCGCGTCACCGATCATGACCGGGGCGATGGCATGGTCGCCGGGCAGGATGTCGAAGCCCTCCTCCGTCATGCGGCGCCGGAAGAGCGCGGTGTTCTCGGCGAGCTTCTCGCGCAGGTCACCGGCCGACTCCAGCAGGTCGAGCACCTTGAGCGAGGCAGCCGCGATCACGGGGGCGAGCGTGTTCGAGAAGAGATAGGGCCGGGAGCGCTGGCGCAGCAGCGCGACGATCTCGGCGCGGGCGGCGACATAGCCGCCGGAGGCGCCGCCGAGCGCCTTGCCGAGCGTGCCGGTGATGACGTCGACACGGTCCATGACGCCGTGCAGCTCGGGGGTGCCGCGGCCACCGGGGCCGACGAAGCCCACGGCGTGCGAGTCGTCGACCATGACCATGGCGTCGTAGCGGTCGGCGAGGTCGCAGATCTCGCGCAGCGGTGCCACATAGCCGTCCATGGAGAAGACGCCGTCGGTGACGATCAGCTTGCGGCGCGCACCGCCCTCGGAGGCCTCCTTCAGCTGCTGCTCGAGGTCCGCCATGTCACGGTTGGCGTAGCGGAAGCGGCGGGCCTTGGACAGCCGGATGCCGTCGATGATCGAGGCGTGGTTGAGGGCGTCGGAGATGACGGCGTCCTCCGGACCGAGCAGGGTCTCGAACACACCGCCGTTGGCGTCGAAACAGGAGGAGTACAGGATCGTGTCCTCCTGGCCGAGGAACGCGGACAGCCGCGCCTCCAGCTCCTTGTGCACCTCCTGCGTACCGCAGATGAAGCGCACGGAGGCCATGCCGTAGCCCCAGCGGTCCAGGGCCTCGTGTGCCGCGGCGATCACCTCGGGGTGGTCGGCGAGCCCGAGGTAGTTGTTGGCGCAGAAGTTGAGCACCTCGCCCGGACGGCCGCCGGCGCTCACGCGCACGGTCGCGGACTGCGGGCTGTCGATCACGCGCTCGGGCTTGTGCAGCCCGGCGGCGCGGATCTCGTCGAGGGTGGCGCGGAGGTCGTCGCGCACGGAGTCGAACATCGGAAAAGCTCCTTGGGTGCGAAGGGCGAGTGGGGCGATGGGCGGTGCGGGCGTCGGGAGAGCGCCCCGGTCGGGAGACCGCGCCCGATCCGGGGCGGCCGAACACGGTCGGCCTCTCGACGCCTGCTCAGACGGCCCGGGGGCGAACCGCACCGCGCATCAGACGGTCCAGTCGAGGATGATCTTGCCGCCCTTGCCGCTCGCCGCGTCCGCGAACGCCGCCTCGAAGTCGCGGTAGTCGTAACGGCCGGTGATCACGGGGGCCAGGTCGAGTCCGCCCTCCAGCAGGACCGACATCGCGTACCAGGTCTCGAACATCTCGCGCCCGTAGATGCCCTTGATCGTGATCATGGAAGTGACGATCCGGGACCAGTCGACGGGGAACTCCTGGGACGGCAGTCCGAGCATCGCGATCCGCCCGCCGTGCGTCATGTTCGCGATCATGTCGCGCATCGCCTCCGGGCGGCCCGACATCTCCAGACCGATGTCGAAGCCCTCGCGCAGCCCCAGCTCGCGCTGGCCGTCGGCGATGGTGGCCTCGGAGACGTTCAGCGCGAGGCTCACGCCGATCTTGCGTGCCAGCTCCAGCCGCTCCTCGCTGACGTCGGTGATGACGACGTTGCGGGCGCCCGCGTGGCGGGCCACGGCCGCGGCCATCAGACCGATCGGACCGGCCCCCGTGATCAGGACGTCCTCGCCGACCAGCGGGAAGGACAGAGCCGTGTGGACGGCGTTGCCGAAGGGGTCGAAGATCGCGGCGACATCCAGGTCGACGGGGACCCGGTGGACCCACACGTTCGAGGCGGGCAGCGCCACGTACTCGGCGAACGCACCGTCGCGTCCCACGCCGAGACCGACCGTCGCACGGCACAGATGGCGGCGGCCGGCGAGGCAGTTGCGGCACTTGCCGCACACCAGGTGGCCCTCTCCGCTGACCCGGTCACCGATCTTCACCTCGGTGACGTCCCGGCCGGTTTCGACGACCTCGCCGACGAACTCGTGCCCGACGACCAGCGGGGGGCGGATGGACCGCTGCGCCCAGCCGTCCCAGGAGCGGATGTGCAGATCGGTACCGCAGATCCCGGTCCGCAGGACCTTGATCAGTACGTCACCGGGGCCGACCTGCGGCTCCGGGACGTCGGTGAGCCAAAGTCCCGGTTCAGCCTTGTCCTTGACCAGCGCCTTCAACGCTACGGCTCCTGTGGGTGCGATCCCGGAACCGGGCATGCCGAAGGAGCCCCTACCGGGAGGAGAGATGAGATCACTCAGAAATCTGCCGTACCGGCGGCGCCCGGTCCATCGAGGATTTCTTAAGCTCGGCCGCAGCTTTCCTTCACGCCCTGTCTCCGGCGGCGCCGGTCCGTTCCTGCTCGATCCGCTCGGCCAGTTCCGCGGCGAGCGCCTTGATGGTCTGCAGTCCCGACCGGCCCCAGGGGCGCGGTTCGAGGTCGATTGCGCAGACCGTGCCGAGGGCGAGGCCCTCCCGGTCGACGAGCGGGGCGCCCATGTACGAACGGACGCCGAGTTCGTCCACGACCGGGTTGGAGGCGAAGCGCGGGTAGTCGCGGATGTCCTCGAGCACGAGCGCCTTGCCCCGGACCACGACATGCGGACAGAAGCCGTACTCGCGGCCGAGGTGACGGACCGGTTCCGGGTCCGCGCCGTCCGCTTCGGCGACGGCGACGAGCGGCCGGTCGCCGGGCTGGTGGAGTCCCGCGAAGAACTGCCGGTGCTCGCCGACGAAGTTCACCATCGCGTAGGGCGCGGCGGCGACGTCGGCGATGCGGTCGGCGAACGCGTCGAACTCCGGTTCCGCGCGCTCCCCGAGACCCAGCAGGCGCAGCCGCTGGACGCGCGCGGCGGCGCCCTTGTCCTCCGGGGTCAGCAGCAGTCGCCCCGGGGTCATGCGCGGGCCCCCGGGCTCGTGGCCGCCGCCGGGGAAAGCGCGAGGAGATGACGGACGAGCGTGAGCAGGGTCTGCACGCCCGAGCTGGAGATCCGGGCGTCACAGCACACGACGGGGATCTCGGGGGCGAGGTCCAGGGCGGAGCGCACCTCCTCCCGGCCGTAGCGGTGACCGCCGTCGAACTCGTTGACGGCGACGACGAATCCGAGGCCGCGCTGCTCGAAGAAGTCGACGGCGGCGAAGCAGTCCTCCAACCGCCGGGTGTCGGCGAGGATCACCGCCCCGAGCGCGCCCTCGGAGAGCTCGTCCCACATGAACCAGAACCGCTCCTGTCCGGGAGTCCCGAACAGATACAGCACATGCCGCGCATCGAGGGTGATACGGCCGAAGTCCATCGCCACGGTCGTCTCGACCTTGTTCTCGATGCCCTCGAGGCTGTCGGTCGCGGCACCGACCGTGGTGAGCAGTTCCTCCGTGCTCAGCGGCGCGATCTCGCTGACCGCGCCCACGAAGGTCGTCTTGCCCACCCCGAACCCTCCCGCCACCAGGATCTTCAGGGCGGTGGGGAAGGGGTCAGAGCTTTCGTCGTAATCCATCGAGCACTGCCTCCAGAAGGGACCGGTCGGTGGGGTTGTGGTGGTGGGCGGGGGACTTGGTGGTGAGCGCCCCGCAGTCGACGAGGTCGGACAGCAGCACCTTGGTCACCGCCGCCGGAAGCCTCAGGTGAGCGGCCAGTTCGGCGACCGAGACGGGTGCCCGGCACAGGTCGAGCGCCTCGCGGTGTTCGGGGCCGAGGTAGCCCAGGGGGACGACACCGGTGGTCCTCACCTGGGACAGCAGGTCGAACGCGGTGCTCGGCCGGGTGCGGCCGCCGCTGACCGTGTAGGGACGTACGAGCCGTCCGGCTGCGGCGTCGAGCCAGGGGCCGTCGCCCGCCGCGGTGACGTTCAAGGCCGGGTCGCCGTGGAGCGGCGCGGAGCGGTCGCGAGATACGGCCGCACGCTCTTGACGAGCATCGCCATCTCGTAGCCGAGGACAGCGGCATCGGCCTCGCGGTCGGCGAGGACGGCGAGACAGGTGCCCGCGCCCGCGGTCGTGACGAACAGCAGCGTGGAGTCGAGTTCGACGACGATCTGCCGGACGTCACCCCCGTCGCCGAAGCGGACGCCCGCGCTACGGCCGAGGGAGTGCAGGCCGGAGGCCAGGGCGGCCATGTGGTCGGCGCTGTCCGGGTCGAGGCCGTGGACGGACTTCACGAGCCCGTCGCAGGACAGGAGGACCGCGCTCGTGGTGTGCGGCACGCGCTGCACGAGCCCGCTCATCAGCCAGTCGAGGTCGGAGGCATGGGCGGTCGGCACTTCGCTCGCCATGATGGATCGACTCCTTGGGGTTCGCGGGTCTGCGGGAGCGGGCGGGGTCGGTGTGGTCATCCGGGCGGTGCACTCCCGTCCTGCCGGACGGTCCGTTCCCGGTCGGGCTCGTGTCGGGCGTGCACCTCGGCGGTGCGCGCCCGGTCCCCGGCCGGTGCTTCGGCGAGGGGCGACGGCGTGTCGTCGGGGAACGCCGGCTCGCGATACGGCACGTCCGACCCTGCCTCTTGGTGCCGGTCGGGGACGGCCCCCGCATCGGCGTCCGGCTCGTCGTGGCCGGGCTCCGCCTGCGCACGTGCCTCCGCGAGGCCGATGCCCCGTTGGAAGGCGGCCATCAGGCCCGGGTCATGGCCGATGTGCTGCTCGCCCTCCTGGTGTGCGGGCGGCGTCGGTCCTCCACGAAGCTGGGGTGCCAGGTGCTCCTGGGCGCGCCGGCGGGGCAGCCGGGGCTTGCCCATCGTGCCGCGGACGGTACCGACCAGGGGAGCCGGCCGTCTGTCGATGGGCCGCTCGACGATCGGCCGGTCGCCGGCACGGAGTCCGGGCAGGGCCTCGGCCGGGTTGGGCCGGGGGCTGTCGGCTTCGCGCACGGGCAGCGGGGAGCGATCGCGCTCGTCCGGGACCGGATCGTCGCCCGGCCACTGCGATCCGCGCACCGCCGACTGGTCGGAACCTCCGAGAGGCGGGTGTGCGGCCCGCGCGCCCCGGGGCGGGGGGACGTGCGGGCGGTGGTTTCCGGGAGCGATCTCCTGCGGGCCTGCGGCACCGGGGGGCGCGACCGGTCCGGTGTCGGGGTCGGTCGCCTGCGGCTCCTGGGGCGCCGCGCCTCCGGCCGTGCCGGGAGCCGGACCGATCAGCCCCTGCGGCACCACGAGCACCGCCTGGACACCGCCGTAGATGTTGGTCTGCAGCCGGACCTGGATGCCGTGCCTGCGGGCGAGTTGCGAGACCACGAACAGGCCGATGCGGCCGTCGGCCAGCAGGCCGGCGACGTTGACCTGGTCCGGGTCGGCCAACAGGGTGTTCATCCGGCTCAGTTCGGCCTGCGGCATGCCGAGCCCGCGGTCCTCGACCTCGATGGCGAGCCCGGAGGTGACCTGGCCGGCGCGTAGCAGGACCTGGGTGTGCGGAGCCGAGAACACCGTTGCGTTCTCGACGAGTTCGGCCAGCAGGTGGATGACGTCGGCGACGGCGTGGCCGTGCAGGGTGCCGTCCACCGGCGGTACGAGCTTGACCCGTGCGTACTGCTCGACCTCGGCGACGGCCGAGCGCAGCACTTCGGTCATCGGGACCGGATTGCTCCACTGACGGCGCGAGACCGCACCGCCGAGCACGGCGAGATTCTCCGCGTGGCGCCGGATGCGGGTGGCGAGGTGGTCGACGTGGAAGAGGCCCTTGAGCAGGTCGGGGTCCTCGATCTCGTTCTCCAGCTCGTCGAGGATCGAGATCTCCCGGTGCACGAGGGACTGCAGGCGCCGCGCGAGGTTCAGGAAGACTTCGAGCTTCTGCTCGCTGCCGGTCTGGCTGGAGAGCTGTGCCGCTTGCAGGACCGCGGCGGAGGCGCCGTCGTGGGCCCGCGACAACTCGTCGGCGAGCAACTCGAACTCGTCGCCGTCCTTGGTGGGTCTGCCGCGGGGTGTGCGCGTGGGCGGAGTGTCACCGCGGCGGACCGCCTCGACCAGGGCCCGCAGGTCTGCCTCACCGCGCGCGCTGGTGCGGCGCAGCATCTCGAGCCGCTCCGCGACGGATGTGGCGGCGCGTTCGGCGGCCACGGCGGCGATCGCGATGCCCGCGAAGGCCACTCCGAGGGCGCCCGCGAACACGGCCCACATCAACAGCGTGGGGCGCGCGCCGGTGGCACGGACGGTGAAGAGCACGGCGGCGGAGGCGCTGAGGGTCACCGCGACGCAGGGCAGGACCGCCAGACGCAGCAACCGGGGCCGTATGGCGGTGGCGGGGGGCGCGGGGACGGTCTGGGCGACCGGTCGCCCGTGCCGCCCGCCCTCACGGCGGTCTGCGCGTGCGGCCGGTGCGCGAAGGTGAGACATCGGCGTCCTCGTACTCGGTGCGTCGGGGGCGTGGGGTCCCCGCGGTCTGCGCGACTCGGGCATGCGCCATCGCGGCGCCGGGTCGGGAAGGCCGTGGAATGGCGGCCCTCCGTCGCGCGGCGGCAACTCAGCGTAGTCGCCTTGTAGGCATGCGCGGAGGGCTGTGGACAAAGTCCTCCGGAGAGCTTCCCGCTCTGGTATGACGCGTCGTACGACCGACCGATAACCAACCGGACACGCGTTCCTACCGCAGAAGCGAACCGATCAGAGCTGGTCAGAAGCGGTCGGGAACAAAAGGCGAGGGCCGAGGAGCCCTGTGCTCCTCGGCCCTCGCCGTGGTCCCGGGTCCGCCCGGAAGGTCAGCCCGCCGGGACCGTCTCCGGCTCCCCGGATCCCGCGGTGCCCTCACCCGGGACGTCACCCGGAGTGTCGGCGACGGCCACGGGCGCGGGCCAGCCGCCCTCCGGCTCGACCGCGACCCCGCGCCACCAGGGCTCCGACGGCACGGTCGGAGCCGTCGGCTCGAAGGGCTCACCCGGGCGCGGCAGCGCGACCTGCGCTCCGGCCGCCCGCGCGGCCTCGACGGTGCCCTCGCCGGGCTCGGCCCAGGGGTGCGGCGCCAGGTTGAACGTGGCCCAGTGGATCGGCAGCATCACACCCTGCGGGCTGCCCCCCTGGAGGTCGAGGTGGGCGCGCATGCCCTCCTCGGGCGTCATGTGGATGTCGGGCCAGTACTCCGAATAGGCGCCGATCTGGATCATCGTGGCGTCGAACGGGCCGTGCGCGGCGCCGATGTCCTTGAACCCGTCGAAATAGCCGGTGTCGCCGCTGTGGTAGATCCGGTGCTCGTCGCCGGCCACGGCCCA
>Ga0102590_1001758_pt1 | contig 29892 bp, 25 predicted proteins | sample AraplaMF_Col_mMF_FD_76859 | JGI IMG/M metagenome (GOLD analysis project Ga0102590, IMG submission 76859) | Arabidopsis root microbial communities from the University of North Carolina, USA - plate scrape MF_Col_mMF | ecosystem: Host-associated > Plants > Roots > Endosphere | place: USA... | reverse complement strand
TCCATCCGGACAGAGCTGCGCGCGCAGTGTCGGCGTGACGCGGCGCGACGTAGAGGAAGGCCGGGGCGCCGGGACCGGCATTGATGTATTTGTAGGTGCAGCCCGCGGCGAAATCGGCGCCGCAGCCGGCCAGATCGACCGGCAGCGCACCGGCGGAATGGGCGAGATCCCAGACAGTGACGATGCCGAGCGCACGTGCTTTAGCCGTCAGCTTCGCCATGTCGTGGCGCCGGCCGGTGCGGTAGTCCACTTCGGTGATGTAGAGGACGGCGACATCCTCCGACAATGCGGCCTCGATCTCCTCCGGCGCCACCAGGCGCAATTGATGGCCGCGGCCGAGCGTCGCGATCAGGCCTTCGGCCATGTAGAGGTCGGTCGGGAAATTGCCGGTGTCCGACAGGACCACCTTGCGCGATGCGTTCATGTCGAGCGCCGCCGCAAGGGCCTGATAGACTTTCAGCGACAGCGTGTCGCCGACCATCACGGAGCCGGCTTCCGCGCCGATCAATCGCGCGATGCGATCGCCGACATGGCGCGGCTGGGCGTACCAGCCTGCACTGTTCCAGGCGCGGATCAGCTCGTTGCCCCATTCCGTGGTGATGACGCGGTTGACGCGCTCGGCAACGCCCAGCGGCAGCGCGCCGAGCGAATTGCCGTCGAGATAGATCACGCCTTCAGGCAGGTGGAACAAGGCCTTGGTGTCATCATAGACGCGAAGCGTGGTCTTGCGAGTGGGCATCTGGACATCTCTACAGAATTGTACGCACACGCCAGAGCTCGGGGAACAGCTCGACCTCCAGCATGCGCTTGAGATAGCTGACGCCGCCGGTGCCCCCGGTGCCACGCTTGAAACCGATGACACGCTCGACCGTCGTCACATGGTTGAAACGCCAGCGGCGAAAGTAGTCCTCGAAGTCGACCAGCTTTTCGGCGACCTCGTAGAGCATCCAGTGCGTTTCCGGCGCCTCGTAAACCTGACGCCAGGCCTGCAGCACGCCTTCGTTGAAGCTGTGGGTCTCGCGGACATCGCGCGCCAGCACCGCTGCGGGCATCTTGAGCCCGTTGCGATCGGCGAGCCGCAGCACTTCATCGTAAAGGCTCGGCGTCGCGAGCTCGGCTTCGAGCAGCCTGGTCGTTTCCACATCATGCGCGTGCGGCTTGAGCATGGCGTGGTTGCGGTTGCCGAGCAGGAATTCGATCAGCCGGTATTGCCGTGACTGGAAGCCAGAGGACTGGCCGAGTTGGGAGCGAAAGCGCGTATATTCGCTCGGCGTCATGGTGCGCAGCACGTCCCAGGCGCCGTTGAGCTGCTCGAAGATGCGCGACATCCGCGCCAGCATCTTCATGGCCGGCGCGACCTCGTCCTTTGCGATCGCGCGGCGCGCGGCGGTCAGCTCATGGAGGGCGAGCCGCATCCACAGCTCTGTCGTCTGATGCTGGATGATGAACAGCATCTCGTCATGGGCTTCCGACAGCGGATGCTGCGCGCCGAGAATCGCATCCAGCGCCAGATAATCGCCATAGGACATCCGTCGGGCGAAATCGGTCTCGGCGCCTTCGCTGGTGGGATCGTAATCGCTGGACGTCATGACAGGCCCTTTCGATCGATCATCCCTCGCCTCGTCAGTCGAGGCCGATCAGGCGCGCGGTGATCGGCGATGATGGATCCTTCAGGGCGTCGATCACGGTAAAATGGTTCAGCCCGGGATCGACGACGAGGCGCGTCGGCACGTCGAAACCGGTCCAGATATTGGCCATCAGATCGGATTGGCGAATGAATTCCGGCCGCTCGCTGCCGCCGACCCAGGCGGTCACGGGCGAATGTCCGCGTGGCAGGTGCAGCGCCGGGCTTTCCAGCGTCGCCTCCTCCATGGTCATGCGCAGCGTCTCGTTCATCTTCGTCTTCAGCAGCGGACGCAGATCGTGCAGCCCGCTGATCGAAAGCGTGCCGGCGATGCGATTAAAGACGGAAGGTTCGAGCCGGCTGTCGTCGCACAGCATGCGCGTGACGAGATGGCCGCCGGCGGAATGACCGGCTAGACGGATCGGACCGGAAACGAGCGAAGCGGCCTTGGCGATTGCAGCTGTGATTTCCGCGGTGATGTCGCGGATGCGTGCGGCCGGTGTCAGGGTGTAACTCGGCAGCGCCACCGTCCAACCGTGGTGCCGCGCGCCTTCGGCCAGATCGGTCCAGGTCGACTTGTCGAAGCGCATCCAGTAACCGCCGTGCACGAAGACGACGAGACCCTTGCTGTCGCCGTCAGGCAGGATGAGGTCGAGGCGCTGGCGCTCGCGGTCGCCATAGGCGATATCGGTGCGAAAACCCTTCAGTCCGGCGCGGTAGGCCGCCGCCCGCTCCGTCCATTGCGCCGGCATCTTGTCGGAGCCCGGGATATGGGCCGAATTGGCGTAAGCATCATCCCAATCGCGCATCGTGACTCCCAGGGACTCGTCCCGCGACGCCAGTCTGCCACCGGACGCGGCGGCGTCCTAGTCTTTATTTTAAGCTTAAAGCATCTTGGAGAGCCGGTGGATTGGGCAACGAACCCGCAAGATCGTTCCGCCGTCATTGCGAGGAGCGTAGCGACGAAGCAATCCAGACTGCCCCTGCGGACGTATCCTGGATTGCTTCGCTACGCTCGCAATGACCGCGGAGACAGCGAGGCTCGCGCCTAGACCTTCTCCACCCCGCACCATTCCGCGATGAACAACGCCATCGCTTTGGTCGATTTCTTCAGCGAGTCCAGGTCGACGAATTCGTTGAAGCCGTGCATCTCGCCGCCGCTCGCGCCGAAGCACAGGCTCGGAATGCCATAATTGAGGCCGTAGAAGCGGGTGTCGGTGAGCGCCGTGAAGACAAGGTCTTCGACCGCGCCGCCATAGACCTTGTCGAAGGCCTTGGCGAAGGCGGCCTCGGGCGCTGCGGCGTCGGTCAGCTCATAGCCGTCCGACAGGAATCCCGACCATTCGATCTCCGGCGGGTTGTTGGCGAGGAAGCGGTGGTTGCGCGCGGCCGCGGCAACGCAGGCCGCGATCTCCTTCTGGTGATCGGCGACCGACCAGCCCGGCAGAATCGCGATACGGCAATCGACGTCGCACCAGGCCGGCACGCTGGAAGCCCAGTCGCCGCCCTTGATGATGCCGGGATTGAAGTTGATGGGATGGTTGAGCGTCTTGAAGTGACGATCGGCCTTGGCCCGCTCGTTCCATTCGATCTCGAGCTTCTGGACCGCCTGGATCAGATGATATGCCGCCATGATGGCGTTGGCGCCGGAACCGGCGAAAGCGACATGGGTCGGATGGCCCTTCACGCGCAGGCGAAACCAGATCACGCCGACCTGCGAGCGCACCATCTTGCCGCTGGTCGGCTCCGGGATGAAGCAGGCGTCCGCGCGGTAGCCGCGCTGCAGCGTCGAGAGCGCGCCGACGCCGGTGCTCTCCTCCTCGATCACCGACTGGAAGTGAATGCGCGCGGTCGGCTTGAAACCAGCGGCCTTGATCGCGTCCAGCGCATGAAGCGCGCCGATCGTGCCGGATTTCATGTCGCAGGCGCCGCGGCCGAACATCTTGCCGTCCTTGATGACCGGCGAGAACGGCGGCGTCTCCCACAACTCCAGCGGGCCCGCGGGCACCACGTCGCAGTGCCCCTGAAGGATCAGCGATTTACCGGCGTTGGTCTGCGGACGGTAGGTGCCCACCACCGAGCGCGCCTTCGAAAAATCATGCTCGATCGGGCCGAAGCCGCGGAGGTCCTTGAGATCGTCGACATTGATGTGCCAGTCGTCGACCTCATAGCCGCGCTCGCGCAGAAGGTCGCCGATCATGTCCTGGCACGGCCCCTCCGCTCCGCGGGTCGAAGGGATCGCAACGAAATCGCGGGTGGTCGCAAGCTGGGCTTCGAAGCCGGCATCGACGGCGTCAAGAATCCTCTGTTGCGTTTCGGCATTCATCAGGCTGCTCCAGGCGTTCAAACAATCGAAGAGCCCGCAAGCTAACCGATTTCAGCCGTTCGGGTACTCCACAAAATATGCATCCCGCAATGCATCTTCGAGCAGTCGGCCTTCCGAATAGCCATTCAGCGTCCCAGGGCGCGTCACGCCGTCGAGCAGCCGCGGACACGGCTCCGGCGCGCCGAGCACGGTGCGCACGGGGATCCGCTCGGCATAGATCGGCAGCGCGTAGTCCTCGTCATCGTCGGCGACACCCTTGGCGCGAACTTTTGCCGATGCCTCCTCGATCTCCATCGCAATGAACGAGGTCGCCTTGATCTCCTGCGTGTTGCTGGCTCGCAGGCTCGCGGTGCGATCGGGGAAGAAACGATCGACCATCGCGATCACCGCGCGCTCTTTCTCCTCGGGATCGGTAACGAGATAGGCGCTGCCGAACGCCATCACGGCGCGGTAATCGGCAGAGTGGTTGAAGCCGCAGCGCGCCAGCACCAGGCTGTCAAGGTGAGCGACCGTGAGGCAGACGCGCTCGCCTTTGGTCTGGTTGCACAGCATGCGGCTCGCGCTCGAACCGTGCCAGTACAGCTTGGTGCCCTCGCGCCAGAAGAAGGTCGGCGTGCAGTAAGGCTGGCCGTCGATGACATACGACACGTGGCACATCATCGAGGAGTCCAGGATGCGATGAACGGTGTCGTGATCGTAAAAACCGCGGTCGTGACGGCGCTTCACCTGGTTGCGCGCTGAAGTCGGATAAAAATTTGGGGTCTCAGCCTGGCTCACGGCCGCTCCTGTCGGGATTGGAACAATTCCAGCGCAGTTGTAGCGGTCCATTTGGTCTGCGATAGTGCCAATTCCATGCAAAATATTCCGACCAATTCTTCTGCGCACGCCAAGGCCGAATTGCCGCTCGACCTCACCGGTCCGCACATCACAGCCGGCGCCTCCGCAGCGCACCGGCTGTATCAGGCGCTGTGCGAGATGATCGTCGCCGGCCTCGTGAAGCCCGGCGAGCCGCTGCCACCCTCACGGACACTGGCGAAGCAGACGGGCTTTCGCCGTAACGCCATCGTCACCGCCTATGAGCGGCTGATCGCCGACGGCTTTGCCGACGCCACCGTCGGCTCCGGCACGTTCGTCGCCGCGCGCATTCCGGCCCGCGCAGTCGAGCCGAAGAAACCAAGGGTCGTGATCGAGGCGCCACGGCAAGGCGCGTTCTCGCTCGGCTGCACTCATATCGACGAGCGCGCCGTGCAGCGTTTTCGCGCCTTCGTCGGCAGGCGCATGCGCGCGTTCGGGTCCGAGCATCTGCACTATGGCGATCCCCGCGGCAGCCGCCAGCTGCGCGCGGCGATCGCCGATCATCTGCTGTCGGCACGCGGCCTGCGCTGCGATCCCGATCAGATCATGCTGACGTCAGGTACGCTGCACGCGCTGCGCATCGTGCTGAGCGCGATCCTGAAGGCTGGCGATCAGGTCTGGTGCGAGGACCCCGGCTACCCTGCCGCGCGAAATACCATCGCGCATTGCGGCTATCGCGCCGTGCCCGTCCCCTTGGACGAGCACGGCATACGCGTTGCCAAGGGCCGCAGTGCGGCGCCGGCGGCGCGCGCGGCCTATGTAACACCATCGCACCAGTTTCCCCTGGGCGTACAGATGTCGATGCCGCGACGGCTCGAGCTGCTCGACTGGGCAAGGCAGGCTGGCGCCTTCGTGCTGGAGGACGATTACGATAGCGAGTTCCGATATGACGGCGCGCCGCTGATGTCGCTGGCCGGTATCGATCACCTCCAGCGGGTGATCTACATGGGCACATTCGCCAAGACGCTGTTTCCGGGCCTGCGCATCGGCTATTGCGCCCTGCCCGAACGCCTGATCGCCGACGTGACGGCTACGCGCGCCGCGCTCGACCGCTTTCCCGGCACGTTGATGGAAGGCGCAGTCGCCGACATGCTCAATTCCGGCGCGTTCGCCGCGAACCTCAAACGCGTGCGAAAACTCTATCGCGAAGCACGCGATGCGTTGGCAGAGACGCTGGAAGCGGCGTCCGATGGGGCACTGTCGGTGCCGATGCCGTCGCAAGGGTTGCACCTGGTCGCCCGGTTCGATCCCTCGGTCGATCTTGCGGTCGCCGCACAGGCGAAGCAGGCGGCCGGCGCGGAGGGCTGGCTACTGGCGGACACCTATTCGCGGGCGCGCCCCCTGCCCGGATTCGTGCTGGGATTTTCGGGGCACGCGGTTCCAAAGCTGGTGGCGTCAGCGAAGCGGCTCGCGCAAGAATCGCGCCTCGCCTTGGGCGCCAAGAACAAATCGGCCCGGCGGGCGTGACGAAGCTTTGCTGTCAGAATCGCCGGCCGCTCCCTACATTGAAGCATCGCTTCCGGGAGCTCTCGTCATGTCACTCCGCCGTACAGCCTTCTTCTCGCTCCTGATCTCCAGCGTGCTGGCCTCGACGGCGCATGCAGCCACGGTCGGGCGCGCGGAGGACATCGCCGATCTCAAGCTCGGTCAGCGTGTGCTGGTGGATGACGGAACCTGTCCGGCCGGACAGGTCAAGGAAGTGCGCGGCGCCAAGATGACAGAGAAGGGCGTGGCGCGAACCAGCACCTGCGTGCCGCGGTACGGTCCGAAGTCGAAGTGAGGCCTACGACTTCGCCGGATCGAACATGCACTGAAGAGTCGGCTTGGCGATCTTCGTGAAGGTCGGGCCGATCTCACTTTGCTTGGACGCCGGCACCCAATCGGTTTCGATGGTCGGCACACCGGTCTCGCTGATGCCGCGCAGCAGCGCCTCTCGCAGATCACGGTCCTCGACGGCCGCGGCGGCGTGATCATGCAGGCAGCCACAGACCTCCTCCGGATGCTCCCAGCGCCCAATCATGCGCGGTGCACACTGACGCACGAATTCGATGCGCGGATCTGGTAGCCGTGAGGGCGTGCGCACTTGCGCCTGCGCGGCACTGATCGTCAGAACGGATACGAAGGCTGCGGCACAAAAACGAACAATCATGATGGCCTTTATCGGCTGCTTCTTCTTGGCGGCGATCAGAAACGCGCGGCGACCACGATCGGTTGCGACGATACGGTCGTGACCGGCGAGCCGCTGTACTGAAAAGTGCCGACACCGGGCAGACCGCCATCCGGCGCGCCCGCAAACGAGGAACCGGCGAGCACGAAACCAAAGGCGAGGATGAAGCTGAGCGCGCGCATTGTCTTTTCTCTCAATTTCTAGGCCGGCAGTGCGCCGTCGTCGTTACGAAGCTGATAACCATGGGTCGTTTCGCCCGTGATGCGCCAAAAGCGGAAAATGGTTTCATCTTTGCGCGAATTGTTTCGCCGCCTCCGGAGCGACGAAACATTCGGCGGAAAATCCCAATGTTTTCAGATAGGCCGCCTCGCGGCCTAATTTCCTTGGCAGGCTCCGGTCGAGCCTGGAACCTGCCGCGCACGGTGTGCCGTCATGTGCGCGCCTTCCACGCTTCACATGCATTTTACGTTTTTCTGCTGAAGAGGAATCCAAACGAGGGCTGGATCCTTTCGAACCGCGAGCGCTTCGGCTGCGACCCAAGCCATCGAAACCAGAAGCCCGGATCACCGGGCACGTTCACGTGAGGAATGGCCATCATGATGGCGCAAGATCGCGCAGCGGCGCGCGAAGCGGACCAATGGACGGACCGCGCCGGTCAAGGCGCCATATCGCCCGGCGCGATGGCGTTGCAATCAAGCCGCGGCTTTGAGGCCACGCCGCAGGCCTTCGTGCGGCTGACCGGCTCGCATCTCGCGAGATCGCGGGCCAGCCGCATCGTCGCTACTGAGTGAAGAACTCGGCGCACTTCTGGACGTTGGCGTCAGCCGGTCCCCACGGCATGATCGGCACGGTCGAGGTCGAGTTCTTCGGCGAGCCCTCGATCAGCCGGTCCGAATAGACCATGTAGACCAGCACGTTGCGCTTGGCGTCGCAGCCGCGCACGATCTGCATCTTCTTGAAGAACAGCGAACGGCGCTGGCGGAACATGTCGTCGCCCTGCTCCATCTTGTTCTTGAACTTGATCGGCCCGGTCTGACGGCAGGCGAGCGAGATGTCCGAGACCTCCTCGGCAAGGCCGAGCCAGCCCTTGAAGCCGCCCTTCTCCGGAACCGTGAAATGGCAGGCGACGCCCTCGACCTCGGGATCGTCAAGGCCATAGGTCGCAAGCTTGTCGTTCGGGCTCATCCATTTGAACACAGTCGAGCGGCGGAAGATCAGATCCGGCTCGTCGGCGGCCGATGCGGAAGCCACCGGCGCGGCCATGGCCAGGAGGAATAAAGCGAGGCCTTTCAAGCGGATGCCGGAAAGATCAGGGAAACGAAATGACATGAAGTTCTCCGGTAACGAGTCCCCGCAATGTAGGGATGCAACAGCCGGACAGGAAGACGACGGCCCGCCGGGCGCGGCCGCCGTTTACCGCTCCGTGAGGCTTTTTTGCTACGGCTAGGACAAATGTCGCTGATGGCAGAACCGCTCTGCTGGTGAACGCGTATCCCCTCTGCGAGACTAATCACTGATTTGGATTGTGGATTCGAGGAATGAATAGCGTGAACGTGTCCCGTTTTGCTGCCAAGCCAGCGCGGCTGTGGCAGGTCGCCATTCTGACGGCGGCAGGTGCGATCGGTACGGCAAGCCAGGCAGACGCTGCATTTTATTACTGGACGGATTATTCCGACGGGTCTTACGCCTCCCGGCAGGATCGGCATCCCGACATCCCGCGCCAGAAGCCGCAGAAGCGTGGCGCGGCGGGCAAGAAGGATGTCGTCGCCGAGAAGGAAGTCGGCGCCAAGCCGCAGGGCCCGCTCGTCGTCGTCGTCTCGATCGAGCGGCAGAAGGTGACCGTCTACGATTCCAACGGCGTGTTCGCGGAATCTCCGGTGTCGACAGGCATGAAGGGCCATTCGACGCCGATGGGTGTGTTCAGCATCATTCAGAAGCACAAATTCCACCATTCCAACATCTATAGCGGCGCGCCGATGCCGTACATGCAGCGGATCACCTGGTCCGGCGTCGCGATGCATGCAGGCGTGCTGCCGGGCTATCCGGCCTCGCATGGCTGTATCCGCATGCCGATGGCGTTCGCCGTGAAGATGTGGAACTGGACCAGGATGGGCGCGCGCGTGATCGTCACGCCCGGCCAGATGTCGCCGCAGAACTTCTCGCATCCCCTGCTCGCTTCGGTGCGGGTGGCGCCTCAACCCGCAGCCAGCCTCGATCCGCAGACCAATGCAGGCGACAAGGCCGACAAGGGCGCGGCACAGACCAGGACCGCTGAAGCCAAGCCGGTCGAGACGAAGACCGCAAGCGCGGACAGCGTGCTCGAATTGCGCTCGTCGGTCGGCCACACCGTGATGTCGGATGCGACAACCGGCAACGCGGCGGCGCGCGAGCAGGCCGCCGCACCGGCCGACAAGGTTGAAGCGCCCGCCAACTCCGAAACCAGGGCGACCGAGGTGTCTGAAGCGCCCAAGGCTGCGACGGCGACCGACGACAAGATCGAGGCTGCCAAATCCGAGCCCGCGAAAGCAGAGCCGACCAAGGCTGAAGCAACCGGTTCCGCGACGAAGCCGGACGCAGCAGCCGTGACTGCTGCGACGCCTACCCCCGATGCCAAGAAGGACGAGACGCGCGTCGCCGATCCCGTGCCTGCCGCAAAGCCGGAAGCGCCCAGGCGTGCCGGCCAGATCGCCGTCTTCATCAGCCGCAAGGATTCCAAGCTTTACGTGCGGCAGAATTTCGCGCCGCTGTTCGAGGTGCCCGTCACGATTGCCGCGAGCGACCGGCCGCTCGGCACGCATGTCTTCACCGCCGAAGTGGACAAGACCGACACCAATGCGCTGCATTGGTCGGTGGTGTCGCTGCCCGTCTCCGTGCGCTCCGCCGCGCGCGAAGACGACGGCCGCATCACACGCCGCAAGGGCGGCGCCGCCGTGATCCCCGTTGCCGCCAAGCCCGTGGTGACGCCGGACAGCCCGGCCGAGGCACTCGATCGAGTCTCGGTCCCCGCCGACGCCATGGCGAAGGTCAACGAGATGCTGACCACGGGCGGCTCGATTATCATCTCCGACCAGGGCATCAACCAGGGCGAGACCGGCGAAGGCACCGACTTCATCGTCCGCCTGTACTAATGTCGCCTCACCGGCAGCCGATAACGCGGTGTTGAGCAGGCGGGCCGCGGCGGCGGAGTAAGGTGCATCCTGGATCATTTCGGGGGACGCCGTCATGATGAACCGCAGGACGATGCTGACCGGGCTTCTGGCGACGTTTGCATCCGCGACGCGTGCGCTGGCCGACGGCGGCATGAGCCGGATCCCGGCCTACGCCTTTTCCTTCCCGGCTTTGTCGGGCGATGACATCCGCCTTGCCGCTTTCACCGGCAAACCGCTGCTCGTGGTCAACACCGCATCGCTCTGTGGCTACACCCCGCAATATGCCGGCCTGCAGGAAATCTGGAGCCAGTTTCGCGAGCGCGGGCTGACCGTGATCGGCGTGCCATCCAACGATTTCGGCGGACAGGAGCCCGGCGGCACCAGCGAGATCACGGAGACCGCGCACCACCAATACGGCGTTACCTTCCCGATTGCGGCCAAGGCCGTGGTGGTCGGTGCGAAGGCGCATCCGTTCTACAAGTGGGCCGCCGAGGCACGGCCCCGCGACGTTCCGCGCTGGAACTTCCACAAATACCTGATCGGCCGGGACGGCTATATCGCCGAGGTGTTTCCTTCCGCGGTCGAACCGGCGGACACGCGGGTCAAGACCGCGATCGCCAGGGCGCTCGCCGACAGTTGACGTGCTCCGCCCAATCCGGTTGGGCACAATTGGGGCGAAGCGCCAAACAGCCGTTGCAATGGCGAGGGCCCACCATCTAGGCTAGGATCACATAAGGGGCAGGATGGTTTTGCCGCAGGCGAAAAGCCGCGGCAGAACAACGGGATCAATCTCGAGGACAACACCATGCGTGTGGCGGCAGGACTGATTTTGGCGAGTGCGATTTCCGTGGCGCTGACGGGCGCGGCGTGGTCGCAGACCCCTGCCGCGAAGCCCGCCGCTACACAAGCGGCACCGGCTGCACCCGCGACAGCACCCGCCCCTGCAGCGGTCGCCGCCGCGCCAGCACAGTCGGCCTTCCCGCCCCCGCCGAAACAGGCGCCCCAGCCGGCGCGCGCGGCCTGCAATACGCCGGGAGCGCTCGGTGTCGCCCGCACTGTCGAGATCGACACCACCGGCGGTCCGGGCTTCGGCTTCGAGCATTTCAAGGAGCTCGACTTCCTGCGCGACAAGGAGGTTGTGCTGACCTTCGACGACGGCCCCTGGCCGCGTAACACGCCGGCCGTGCTGAAGGCGCTCGCCGACGAATGCACCACCGGCATCTTCTTCTCGATCGGCAAGCATGCCACCTACGAGCCGGAGATCCTGAAGCAGGTCTACGCGGCCGGCCATACCGTGGGCACCCACACCTGGTCGCACGCCAACCTCAACAACAAGAAGCTCACGGAAGCGCAGCGCAAGGACGAGATCGAGAAGGGCCTGTCCGCGGTGAAATGGGCGCTCGGCGGCATTTCGCCCTCGCCGTTCTTCCGCTTCCCGGCGCTCCAGCATCCGCCGGAGATGGTCACCTATCTCGGCAACCGCAATACGGCGATCTTCTCCTGCGACATCGACTCCTTCGACTTCAAGGCGTCCAAGCCCGAGAAGGTGGTCGAGACCGTGATGAAGAAGCTCGACACCAAGGGCAAAGGCATCATCCTGATGCACGACTTCCAGAAGCACACCGCCGAAGCCCTGCCCGAGCTGCTCAAGCGCCTGAAGGCCGGCGGCTACAAGGTGGTGGCGATGCGCGCCAAATTCCCGGCGTCGTCGCTGCCGGAGTACGACCAGGAGCTGCTCAAGGACATCAAGCTGCCGACGGTCAGCAGCAGGCCGGTCAACAGTGTCGTGACGACGGTCTCCGAATAGTCGCGCCGTTGCCCTTCCGCATCGAAGGCTACGTCATCGTCTCCGCGGACGGCATGCTCGCCGACGCCGGTCACGTCATGCCCGACAGCCTGAAGTTCGAAGGCGACAAGCGCTTCTTCGAGCAGGCGCTCGATCGCGCCGCGCTGATCGTGCACGGCCGGCACTCGCACGAGCAGCAGCCGAACTCGCCGAAGCGCAAACGGCTGATCCTGACCCGCAAGATCAAGGCGCTCACCGTCGATCCTGAAATGCCGAATGCGACGCTGTGGAATCCGGACCATGCGAGCTTCGAGCAGGCCTGCGCCTTCGCCGACGTCGCGTCTGGAACGGTCGCGATCATCGGCGGCCCCGTCGTGTTCGACATGTTCATGGATCGCTACGACACGTTCTGGCTGTCGGAAGCTCCGCGCGTGCGGCTGCCCGGCGGCGAAGGCTGCTTCGTCGGCGTGCCGGAACGGACCCCGCACGAGGTGCTGGCCTCGCATGGGATGAAGCCGGGCGCGCCCTATGTGCTCGACGCCGCCGATGACGTGACCGTCACCCCCTGGCGGCCGGCGCGAGGCTTGCGCTAGGACGCGCAAAACAACCCCATGCACAGTACCGATATTATATTACCCGGCACTATCGCGCAGGATTACCACGCATAACGAACGACGCCTTTGCCCGTGTAGGAGCGCGTCACACTTGAGAACTCGCCCTCGAAAGCCGCCAGGGCCGACCAGCCGGTCTGCCATGTCCGTTCGATAGCGGCCGTCAGAAGCACGGAGTCCGGGGCCTGCGCGGCCCCGTTGACGACGAAGCTCGCGTCAGGCAGCGCCCTGAAGGTCGCGGCGATCGTCCGGTTCGGATTGAAATCGTGCCCCCACGCCAGCCGTCCGCGCAGCGTGAGACCGCCGTCACTCAGGCCAAGAACCCGGTCGGTGCGGATGCCGAGCTCGGTGCGAGGATCCGTCACGCTTTTCGCATCATACGACAGCGCGAACGCGCCGCTGCCCGACAGCACGGACTCCGCATAGGCCGGCAAGGCGATGGTGGTGAACTGTCCCGCTGCGTAAGGCGTGATGCCGGTATTCATCCATGGCGGAGCGAAACGATAGCCGCCCTCGACACGGCCCGACCACGCGTTTGCGTTGAACCCGGCGCGCAGGCGATCCGCGCCGGCAATGGTCACGATGCGATCGGTGGTGACGGCCTGCCAGCCATAGGCCAGCGCCGTGGAGAGATAGGCTGGCCCATCGACGTGCCGCAGATAGGCGCCGGCCTGGAACAGGTCGGAGCGCCCGCTGCCGAGGCCGGTCACGCTGAAATTGGTCCCGCCGCCGGCCAGCGCAAAGCCGGCTAGCGTATTTGCCGAGAGCCGGTAATCGGCCCCGACGGCGGTCCCAAACACACGGCTCGTCGCATCGTGCGATCCGAGCCCGGCATGTCCATTGCTGTCCTGTGCCCCGCCGAAGCCGGACGCCCACACGTTCCAGCGCGCGGGCGCAGGGCACGGCCGCGGTTTGCGGCGCGGCTCGGGCGCGGCGCAGTCTGGCGCGCCGACGACGCCGGGCGCGGCGAGCAGGCCGACGAACTGGCCCATCGCTTCGAACATCGTCTGCTGCACGCGCGTCGCAAGCTCGCCGGAGGCCAGCGTCAATCCGCCGGCGGACAATGCAGCGTAGACGCCCGGAATGCCGCCATTCCGGTTGAACGAGTTCGTCAGCCCGTTGCCGACGTTGCGCTGGTTGATGTTGAGGTTCGGCGCAATTCCGAAATCGAGCGCAAGGTTGAGATAGACGTTGTTGGAATCATAGCTCAGCGAGCTGTGGACGTTCGACGGCAGTCCCGTGTTGACGATGCTGGATGCAAACGTCCCGGAGACCCCGCCGGCCGCACTGAGGATCGTATACGTCTTCGAGACGTAGCTGCCGGGAGCGAACACGGCCTGCACGATGGCGCCACCGAGGTCTGCCGTCCCCGTGACTGTCGTGGACGCCGCCACCGACGGGTTCACCTGTACCAGGTAGAACGCGCCGGACGCGAAGGCGAGACTGCCCGCGATCGTCAGCACCGTTCCGGCGCCGCCATTGCCGGGCGCCAGCGTGCCGCCGCCGTCGATCGACACCGTCGACGTTCCGATCGTACCCGCGCCCATCAGCACGGTGCCGGTCTGCACCGTGACGGCGGACGTCCCGTTCAACGATCCCTCGACGTCCAGCACGCCGCCGGCAACGAGGGTCGCGCCGGTATAGGAGCTCGCACCGGTGAGAACGAGCGTGCCCGTCCCGACCTTGGTCAGCGAGCCGCCGTCGCCCTCGCCGCTGCCGCCATCGCGCAACACGCCGGCATAAGTGGTCGAGAGATTGTTGCCGCCGACCTCCAGGTTGGTCGAGCCGAGATAGATGGTGCCGGAGCCTTCGATCGAGCCCATCGTGATGCTGGGTGCCGTGCGGTCCGACACGTCGATCTCGGCGTTGTTGACAAAGCGCGCCGTACCGCCGCTGCTCATATCCTCGAAATAGATGATGCCCGAACCGGTGTTGGCGATCGTGGCGTTGCCGGCCGTGCTGTTGTTCCTGAAACTGATCTCGCCGTCGCTGTTGATCGTGGCGCTTCCTGCCGTCGCGTTCTGGGTGAAGGAGAGCATCCCGCCATTGACGTTGATCGTCGCAGGGCCGGCGGTGCTGTCGTTTCCGAACCTGACACCGCTGACGTTGATGTCGAGGACGACGCTGCCGCCGTTGACGACGATGCCGGCTCCGAGGAATCGCAACGACGTCTCACCGTCGACAGTGACGACGTAGTTTCCTGCGTCGGCGTTGAAGGTCCATCCGCCGACCGATTGGATGGTCAGGATGCTCAGGTTCGTAATGGTGGAGGCTCCGAACGACGCGGTGCCGTCGGGAACGCTGCCGCTGCTCCAGTTCGATCCCGTCGCGTAGATGCCCGACCCGGGAGCCGTGAGCCAGGTCGCATCGATCGCGCTCGCGGGAGCCCCGGTCCCGACCAGCGCCGCCGTCACCAGCGCCGAAGTGGCGAGCCAGGCGGTCAACGACCGTGTCGATGCGGCCACAAACCCTTGGGCGAACCGGCCTCCGAAGACCGACCCGAGATCAACACGCAACACCATTCCAGCCCTTAACCCCGCCTTCGGCATCATGCCGTCGTAGGCCCGGTCTCCCGTTCGGTCTCCGGTTCCTTGGGGCCGCTATTCGAGCGTCCATGACGCAGCGTCAATACGAGCGGCCGGCCTGGAAACGCCGCATCAATAGACTGAGACAAAAGAGCAAAAGTCCGAGGGCCCGGGACGTGGCGGGGACGCCGACCGGGCGCGGCGCGTCCCGCGATACCGGCAATATTCGTCTACAAACGAACGACTTTCCCTCCTCCTCCGATCTCCCTATACCCCCGGGCGCGGGCCCGCCGTGCCCCTTCCCGCGGGCCCGGAGACCTTACCCATGGGTCGGCGCGCGGCGCCGCCCTTGCCCAGTCATTCACGACGATCGAGACACGACCACGCCACCATGACCGACGACCGTACCAAGACAGGTCCGAACCGAACCTCCGGACTGATGGGCGATGCTGCCCCGGTCTCATCCCTGCTGCCGACATTCGGCTTCGCCGCCGATCAAATGGAGACAAGCGCGAATGTGGCGGCCTGGCGGGAGGCGGTCGCCACCCTGTTCGACGTCGACGAGCTCGCGGCCGGCGAAACGGGCCCGTTCCGCGCCGACATCAGCTCCTTTGCCATGGGACCTGTTCTGATCGGTCTGAGCCGGGCGAGTGGCCAGCGCTTCCGCCGAACGCCGGAAACGATTGCGCGCAGCGGCGTCGACCACCTCATCCTCCAGCTCTATCTGAAGGGCGGCTTTGACGGTATCGCGGGCAACCGGCCGGTCCGCGTACGCGCCGGCGACATCTGCCTGTTCGACCTCGCCCAAACGCTCGAGACCAGAGCGACGGCACTCGAGAACGTCACGCTGGTGGTGCCGCGTCCGATGTTCGGCACCCATCTGCTGCGGGTCGACGACCTGCATGGCCTCGTCCTGCCGGGCAGTGGCGTGATCGCCAAGCTCCTTGCGGGACATCTCACCGCCCTGCTCGAATTTGCGCCGCGCATGACCCTCGACGAATGCCAGTCGGTGGTCGAGGGTACGGTCTCGCTGCTTGCCGCCTGCTTGCGCAACGAGCTCGAGCGCATCGAGGCTGACGACAACCATTCGGCTGCCGCCAGCCCGTCCGTGATGCGGATCCGTCAATACATCGAAGCCGGCCTCGGCAGCGACGAGCTGTCAGCCATGTCGATCGCTGCCCATTTCGGCCTGTCCCGCGCCTCGCTGTACCGGCTGTTCGCGCCCGTCGGCGGCATCGCCGACTACATCCGCAGCCGCCGGCTGCACCGCGCCTTCTTCGACCTCGCCAATTCGGACGCACGCAGCCTGAGGATCAGCGAGGTGGCGCGGCGCTGGCAGCTCGGCACCGACGCGCATTTCACGCGCTCCTTCAAAGCAGCCTATGGCATCACGCCCCGCGCGGCGCGCGAGGCGGCGTTGCTGGGCGTGCATCGCGGCACGGGTGGAGCGAACGGCGCGACGATTTCCCGCTGGATGCGCGAGATCGCGCCCCCGCGCGCGGCGGATTGAACGCAACGAAGCCCGGATAACGCGGCCGATCGGCGCTACGGCGCCGGAAGGTGATAGGCCAGCACGCCGCGCAACGTGTGCACCGTGCCGCCGGCGCTCAGGCTGGTCATGAAATCAGACGCCAGATCGTCTCGCGTCCCGAGATGGGTGACGCGGTATTCGGCGCGCGCGGAGATGCTGTCGGTGAAGAAGCGCTCGAAGCCGCCGCCGAAGGTCGCGCCGTGATATTCCCGCGTCGGCGCGGTGCCGAGAAATCCGATGAAATTGTACGAGATCGACTGCGCAGTCGTTCCGCTGTAGCCACCGAGCAGATAGACCATCGTCTCCGGCGCCACGAGATAACCGACGCGTCCGCCAACGGTCCATCCCCACTTCACAGCGGCCAGATCCGAAGAAATCTCGACACCTGCGCCGGACGCCTTGACCCTGGCGCCGCCGTTGGTCCCGGCATCGAGCAGCCCGAATGCGCCGACGACCCATTTCGGCGCGATCAGGCGATCGTAGCCGAGCGTGAAGGTGGCGCCGACATCGGCGCCACCGAGACCGGACGCATTGACATCAAGCACGCCACCGAACGAGCCAGCGACATGGGGCGTGATGACATCGCCGCCGATGCCCGCGCCGACATAGACGCCTGTCCAGGTCGGCTTCAGCGCGGGCGCCGCTGAAGCGGACGCAGGCCCGCTGAACTGGCCGAAGCGATAGGCCGCGCCGATCCTGACCACATGCTGGGACAGGTCGGTGGTCCAGACCGCGCCGAGCGGATCGACCGTCGTCTGCTGGCCAAGCGCGACGTAGCGGTATTCACCGCGCAGCGAGACGTTGCTGGCAAGGCGATATTCCGCACCGGCGCCCACGGTATAGCCGTGCGAGGTCAGCGCGGGTTCCTGCACCGTGAACGAGGGGCCCCCGAAAATGACGTAGTTCAGGTTCCAATTGTTGATCCGCATCTCGCTGTAGCCGGCAAGGCCATAAAGCAGGATATCGGGTGTCACCAGAAATCCGGCCCGGCCGCCGATGGTCCAGCCCTGGTCCAGCGACGGCAGCGCAGCACTCAGGCTCTGCCCGAAGAGGAAGGGACTCGACGCACTGGCCGTCGTGCGCTGACGCGACCAGTCGTAATCGACGAAGCCGCCGACCACGACGCGCGGCGCGACCTGGACATCGAAGCCGGCGAGAGCCGACAGACCGAGATCGGCGCCCTGCAAGCCGTCGAGATTGAACAGGTCAGGGCCGCCACCGGCCTGCGTCAGCCTTGACCGGCCCGTCGCAAAGTCGAAGCCGAGGCCACCGCCGACATAGAATTGGGTCCAGTTCGCCACGGGCGTAGCGATCGGCCGCGCCTTCACCGGCAAGTCGGCTGCATGCGCCGCGGTTACAGCAGAGGCGACAACCTGCGCCGCCCCCAGAACTGCCAGCGCACGCGCCGTCCGTCGCTTCGAATGAACCAAATGCAGCCCCAATTGCCTCGCGCAGGTTGCTCCCAAGCAACCGAATGACTGGTGATATTCTGCACCGGCGCGGTTCCACAAGCGGACAGGCGCAGGCTGTTCACAGCGGTCTGCATTTTATGGAGCCGCTGTGACCTCGACGCCATAATCTGTGAATGAGGGTTCACGCCGCGATCACGCGGCCGCACTGCGCCTCGCACGCGTCAATTGCCGTGTCGAACGACCGCGATTGAGCCGCATCAATGCGTGCCGTGCGGCTTCGCCTAGGATCGAGGGTGCCGGGACTTCAGTTGCGAAAGGCTGGCCAAATGTCCCACATCCTCGTTCCCGACCATCCTCGCGAGGAAACCGCCCGCCTGCTGGGTCAGGCCAGGCATTGCCGACAGCTCGCGACCGCCGCCGCGGAAGACGAGCTGATCGAGCAGCTCGTGACGCTCGCGAAATCCTACGAGGCCAAGGCCGCCCTGCTTCGCGCGAGCTGCGGCGTCAGCAGCTAGCCGACCAGCTATACGTCGCCGTAGGCCGTCTCGGCCGAGCGCGTGGCGCGGCCGAACCCCATGATCATGAACAGCGCACCGATGATCGACAGGTTCTTGAGCGCGTCGACCAGCACCTTGGCATTGTCGGGAGGCGTCTGGTTCCAGAAATCGGAGAACAGCACGGTTGCGACCGCGACGTAGACGATCATCAGCAACGCGAAGAATCGCGCGCCGAAGTTCAGCGCGATCATCAGCCCCGCGATGATCTCGAGCCCGCCGACCGCGATCGCCAGCAGTTGCGGCGTTGTCATGGCGGTTGCCGTCTCGATCTGCTGGGCATAGGGCGCAATGATGTCGGGTACCACGACCTTGGTGGCGATGAAATCGGCGGTCGCCTGGATGGCAAAGAGCTTGGTCGCGCCCGTGTAGATGAACAGCACGGCGAACAGGATTCGCCCGAAAGTCACGAACGCTGGCATGATCGGCCTCTTGGCAAAGCGCTAAGCAGGGAACGCGCGGAGATTATGATGAGTCGCGCGCCGGTTTACAAACGGGGAAATGGTGAACTGCGCGTAATTCAAAGTTGGTGGCGATTTGGCGCTCCCTAGCGGAATCGAACCACGAACAGCGACACAGCTCTCTCGGCGTCATGGCCGGGCTTGACCCGGCCATCCACGACTTACCTCGCCTCACAAAGAACGTGGATGCCCGGGACACGCCCGGGCATGACGAGCTTACGAAACGACCTCGCCTCCGAGAGATGCAGAACGCGCACCTCAGGTAAACAACGTCGGCTGCTGGCGCGCCGCGCGCTCCTGGGCTTCGACGACCGCAACGGCCGTCATGTTGAGGATGCCACGCGCGGTCACCGAGGGTGTCAGGATGTGCGCCGGACGCGCCGGGCCGATCAGGATCGGGCCGACCGGCAGCGCATCGGCCAGCGACTTGATCATCTGGTAGGCGACGTTGGCGGTATCCAGCGTCGGCATGATCATGATGTTGGCCTCACCCTCGAGCTTGGAGTGCGGCAATACCATCTTGCGTGCCGCGGCCGAGAGCGCGGTGTCGCCCTGCATCTCGCCGTCGGCCTCGATCTCTGGATGCTTCTCCTTCAGAAGCTGCGTCGCCCGGCGCATCTTGCGCGAGGAATCGGTGTCGTAGCTGCCGAAATCCGAATGCGAGACGAACGCGATCCTGGGCTTGAGCGCGAAACGCTGGACGTGGACCGCTGCGAGCGAGGCGATCTCGGCGAGCTCTTCCGCGGACGGATTTGGGCGGACCTGGGTGTCGGCGATGAAGAAGGCGCCCTTGCTGGTGATCAGCAGCGCCAGCGCGGCATAGTCGCTGACGCCAGCCTGGAAGCCGACGATTTCGCGGACATGACGCAGATGATGCATGTAGCGGCCCTCGACGCCGCAGAGCATGGCATCCGCCTCCCCGCGCATCACCGCAAGCGCCGCAATCACCGTGTTGTTGGTGCGTACCACCGTGCGTGCCGCGTCCGGTGTCACGCCGCGGCGGCCGGCAACCTCGACGTAAGACTGGACGTAGGAGCGATAGCGCGGATCGTCCTCGGGATTGACGAGGTCGAAATCCTTGCCCGCCTTGATCAACAAGCCGAAGCGCTTGATACGCGCCTCCACCACGGACGGACGGCCGACCAGAATCGGCCGCGCCAGATTCTCCTCCAGCACCACCTGGGTGGCGCGCAGCACACGCTCGTCCTCGCCTTCGGCGTAGATGACACGCACCGGCTGGGTCTTGGCCTTCGCGAACATCGGCTTCATGACGAGGCCGGAGCGGAAGGCGAAGCGCTCGAGCAGCGCGGTGTATTCGTCGAAATTGGTGATCTGCCGCGTCGCGACGCCAGACTCCATCGCGGCCTTCGCCACAGCCGGCGAGATGCGCAGGATCAGCCGAGGGTCGAACGGGCTCGGAATCAGCGAGCCGGGGCCGAAGCCCTGGGTCTCGCCGCTGTCAAAGCCCTGCGCCACCGCGTCGGACGGCGCCTCGCGCGCGAGCTGAGCGATGGCCTCGACGGCGGCGAGCTTCATCTCCTCATTGATCGCGGTGGCGCCGACGTCGAGCGCGCCGCGGAAGATGAAGGGAAAGCAGAGAACGTTGTTGACCTGGTTCGGATAATCGGAGCGCCCGGTGCAGATCATGGCGTCGGGGCGCGCTTTCCGCGCCTCCTCCGGCATGATCTCCGGGGTCGGGTTGGCGAGCGCCATGATCAACGGCTTGTCGCCCATCGCCTTGGCCATCTCCGGCTTGAGCACGCCGGGTGCCGAGAGCCCGATGAAGATATCGGCGCCGCCGATGACGTCGCCGAGCGTGCGCTTGTCGGTCTTCTGCGCATAGACCGCCTTCCAGCGATCCATCGTGGTGTTGCGGCCTTCATGCACGAGGCCGTCGATGTCGCAGACCCAGATGTTCTTGCGCTGCGCGCCCATCGAGACCAGCAGGTTCAGCGTCGCGATTGCGGCGGCCCCTGCCCCCGACGCCACGATCTTGACGTCGGACAGCTTCTTGCCGTTCAGCCGCAGGGCGTTGGTGACGGCGGCCGCGACGATGATCGCAGTGCCGTGCTGGTCGTCATGGAAGACCGGGATCTTCATGCGCGCCTTCAGCTGCGCCTCGATCTCGAAGCACTCCGGTCCGCGGATGTCTTCCAGATTGATGCCGCCGAAGGTCGGCTCCAGCGCGGCCACGGTCTCGACCACGCGCTCGATGGTGTCGGCGGCGATCTCGATGTCGAACACGTCGATGCCGGCGAACTTCTTGAACAGGACGGCCTTGCCCTCCATCACCGGCTTGGACGCCAGCGGGCCGATATTGCCGAGGCCGAGCACCGCGGTACCGTTCGATACAACGGCGACCAGGTTGGAGCGGGCCGTCAGCGAGGCGGCCTCCGCGGGGTTCTTGGCGATCTCGGTGCAGGCAGCGGCGACGCCCGGAGAATAGGCAAGCGCGAGGTCGCGCTGGTTGGCGAGCGGCTTGGTCGCCTGGATCTCGAGCTTTCCGGGGCGCGGCAGACGGTGATAGGCCAGCGCTGCCTGGTGGAGATCATCGGAATAAGACGACATGCGGTGTCTCGCCTCGCGTTACCGGCCTCAAACTAGGTTGTCATGACCGCTCCGCCGTGAGGCGGTATTTCCGGGTCATGGAAACGGGATGAAGCACGCCGGGCGCCCCGGTGGCAACATCCGATTGCGCTCCCATCAACAAGGCACATAGTCAAATATTTGATAGCTATAGCTTTCCCTGGACCGCACGGCGTTTCGCGAATATGGCAGGTTGCGCAGTGCAAAACAGCAACTGGAGCCGGGAATGAAGCGAATCCTGATCGGCCTGATCGTGGCAGCCGTGCTCGCCGCGGGCGGATGGTTCGGCTTCAACCTCTATGCGAATCATCGCGCCGTCGCCGAGGTCGAGGCGGCGTTCGAGCAGATGCGCGCCAGCGGCGGCAAGGCCAGCCACGGCAAGATCGCGTTCGACGCGATGAGCCGCACGCTGACGATCGAGAACATCAATGTCGAGTCCGCCGGGCCGGAGCTCGTCAACGTCAAGATCGCAAAGATCACGGCCGTCGGGGTACGCCAGCCAGACGAGGCCCGTTTCTCGGCCGACGGCATTGACGTGTCAGGGGTCGAGCTCGCCTTCACGTACACCGAGCGGGCGAAGCTGAAAGCGAACTACAAGATCCCCGAGATCACCGCTCGCGACGTTTCCGGTCCGATCCGCGCAGCCAACGTTCCGCTGTCCGGCTCGATGATCGACATGTACCACTTCATGCTCGCGCAATACGCCACTGCCTCGGCGTCCTCGATCATGGCGCCGACCATCGCCGTCAGCATCGATGCGGGCACGGGCAACGCCGGCAGCGGAGAGTTCGTCTATTCGGGTCTGGCGATCCAGAACGCCAATCGAGGCAAGATCGAAACGGCGAAGACCGACCGCGTCACCTATTCGCTCGACGTGAGCCAGCCGGGCAAGCCTGCAAAAATGACCGGCGAGCTGTCCGGTTTGGCTGTCCATGATTTCGACGCAAGCGCAGTGACGGCCGCGCTCGATCCGCAAGGCTCGAGCGACGACCGTTTCCACAGGGTCTACCGACGGATCTCAGCCAATTCATACGTGGTGACGATGGCACCGGGCGTGCGTGTGCAGATCGACAACTTCGCCATCGACGACATTGCGATCCGGCCCTCGAAATTCCGTCCGGCCGAGATCATGGCGATGATGCCGGCTGATGGTTCAACTCCGACGCCGGCGCAGTCCCGCGACATGATCGGGAAGATGGCCGACTTCTTCGAGGGCTTTCAGATCGGCAAGGCTGAAATCGGCAGACAAACCGTCGAGACGCCGCAAGGAACGGGAAAGCTCAACGCCGTCAAATACGATCAGGACATGATTGCGTTCGAAGGGCTCGATATGCCGATGCCGCAGGGGCAGCTCAAGATGGAGCGCTTTGCGCTGAAGTCCTTCAGCGCGGCGAATCTGATGCGCTGGGCGGCAAGCCTCGGAGCCCCAGGACAAGCCCCCTCGCCGGATCGGATGCTGGGCCTGTTCCGCGTGCTCGAAGGCGCCGAGATCAAGGGCGTGGTCTCGCCTTTCAAGAACACGCGGCAGCTCGTCACCATCGACACGATCAACCTGAACTGGGGTGAACTGGTCGGGTCTATCCCGAGCAAGGCCAGTCTGGTCGTGAAGATGGTGACGCCGACCGATCCGGCCAATCCGGCACAGCGGCCGCTGATCATGGCGGGCGTCGACAGGCTCGCGATCGACCTCGATCTCGGCGCCGCCTGGACGGAATCGTCGGGCGCATTCGCGCTCGCGCCGGCGACCATCGATCTCGGCAATCTCGCCAGGGCGCAAGCCCGCCTTGCGCTCGCCAACGTGCCGCGCGGCGTGTTCACGGCCGATCCGGCGCAGGCGATGGGTCAGGCGGCGCAGATCGAGACCGGCGCGATCGAGCTCTCGCTGCGCGACAGCGGCGTCGTCGATCTCGTCGTGGCGCAGTTCTCGCGCATGCAGAATGTCAGCCGCGACGCCGCCCGCAGCGCCATCGCCGGGATGATCCGGTCGCAGGGCGAGAGGCTTACGGCTGCCAATCTCGATGCCAAAGCGGCGGTCGACGCGCTCGCCGGCTTCGTCGAGACATCAGGTCAGACACTCACGATCAAGCTGACGCCCCGCGCCAAGGTGCCGTTGATGCAATTGTTGCAGCTCACCCAGACCGCTCCGGAGAATGCGCTGGCACAGTTCAGGATCGAAGCATCGACGGGGCTGTAGGGGACCGACGCGCAGCTCTATCCCCGTCATTGCGAGCGCAGCGAAGCAATCCAGAGTCCCTCCGCGGAAAGATTCTGGATTGCTTCGCTGCGCTCGCAATGACGATATGGGGAGAGCGAGGCCTCTCCCCATACGCGGGGAGAGGCGAAGCAACATCACTTCTGCGGCAGGTTCACCTTCACATGCAGCTCGCGGAGCTGCTTCGTGGTGGCCTCCGACGGTGCTCCCATCAGCAGGTCCATGGCCTGCTGGTTCATCGGGAACAGCGAGATCTCGCGCAGATTGTTGGTGCCGCACAGGAGCATCACGATGCGGTCCACACCGGCCGCCATGCCGCCATGCGGCGGTGCGCCGTACTGGAAGGCGCGGTACATGCCGCCGAAGCGGTCGACCACTTCCTGCTCGCCGTAGCCGGCGATCTCGAACGCCTTCACCATCGCTTCCGGCACGTGGTTGCGGATGCCGCCCGAGGCGATCTCATAGCCGTTGCAGGTGATGTCGTACTGGAACGCCTTGATGGTCAGCGGGTCCTGGCCCTTCAGCGCGTCGAGACCGCCCTGCGGCATCGAGAACGGGTTGTGCGAGAAGTCGACCTTCTTGTCGTCCTCGTTGTACTCGTACATCGGGAAGTCGACGATCCAGGCGAGTTCGAACCGCTCCTTGTCGGTGAGGTTCAATTCCTCGCCGACCTTGTTGCGGGCCAAACCAGAGAATTTCCAGAACTTGTCGGGATCGCCGGCGACGAAGAAGGCAGCATCGCCTTCCTTGACGCCGATCTGCGCGCGGATCGCAGCGGTGCGCTCGGCCCCGATGTTGTTCGCGAGCGGGCCTGCGCCCTCGCCGCCCTCGCGCCACATGATGTAGCCGAGACCGGGCTGGCCTTCACCTTGCGCCCATGAATTCATGCGGTCGCAGAACGCGCGGCTGCCGCCGCCCGGCGCCGGGATCGCCCAGACCTGGTTCTTGGGGTCCTCGAGCATGCGCGCGAACACCTTGAAGCCGGAGCCGCGGAAGTGCTCGGAGACGTCCTGCATCTCGATCGGGTTGCGCAAATCCGGCTTGTCGCTGCCATATTTGCGCAGCGCCTCGGCGAACGGGATGCGGCGCCAGTTCTTGCTCACCGGCTTGCCCTTGGCGAACTCCTCGAACACGCCGGTGATGACGGGCTCCATCGCCGCAAAGACGTCTTCCTGAGTCACAAAGCTCATCTCGACGTCGAGCTGGTAGAACTCGCCCGGCAGACGGTCGGCGCGCGGGTCCTCGTCGCGGAAGCACGGCGCGATCTGGAAGTAACGGTCGAAGCCCGACATCATCAGCAACTGCTTGTACTGCTGCGGCGCCTGCGGCAGCGCGTAGAACTTGCCGGGATGGATGCGCGAGGGCACCAGGAAGTCGCGCGCGCCTTCCGGCGAGGACGCGGTCAGGATCGGGGTGTTGAACTCGAAGAAGCCCTGTCCCTCCATGCGCCGGCGCATCGACTTGATGATGTCGACGCGCGTCATGATGTTCTGGTGCAGCTTTTCACGGCGCAGGTCGAGGAAGCGGTACTTCAGGCGGATGTCTTCAGGGTATTCCTGGTCGCCGAACACCGGCAGCGGCAGGTCGCCGGCAGGTCCCAGCACCTCGATCTCGCTGACATAGATCTCGATCTTGCCGGTCGGCAGATCGTCGTTGTCGGTGCCCTCGGGGCGGCGGCGGGCCTTGCCATCCATCCGCACCACGAATTCCGAGCGCAGCTTTTCGGCCTGCGCAAACGCCGGCGAGTCCGGATCGACCACGCACTGGGTCAGGCCGTAATGGTCGCGCAAATCGATGAACAGCACGCCGCCATGGTCGCGAACGCGATGGACCCAGCCTGACAGGCGGACCGTCTCGCCGATGTTGCTCTCGCGGAGCGCGCCGCATGTATGTGACCGGTAGCGATGCATGGTCGTCCCAAAAATGATGTCTGAGGAAGCGAATCGAACGGCCTGAAACGGCCGGTCCGAAGTTGCGGCAGGGTTTACCCGACGAGGCCGGGGGCGGCAACCAAGGGAACGGGCCGTTTTGGGGCCGGAAGGCCCATTTTTGGCAAGTTTGGCCTCAAGCCTTTGCCGATCGACCTTCCCCGCCTATCTTTACCTCCATGACCGTCCATTTCCCGTTCCAGAACACCTATGCGGCGCTGCCGGACAACTTTTTCGCCCGGGTGGCGCCGACCCCGGTCTCAGCGCCCCGGCTGATCAAGCTGAACCGGCCGCTGGCAGTCCAGCTTGGGCTCGATCCGGATCTGCTCGAGACCCCTGAGGGCGCCGAGATCCTTGCTGGAAAAACGGTTCCGTCAGGCGCCGACCCCATCGCCATGGCCTATGCCGGCCACCAGTTCGGGAATTTCGTGCCCCAGCTCGGCGACGGCCGCGCCATCCTGCTCGGCGAGGTCATCGACAGGAGCGGCGTCCGCCGCGACATCCAGCTCAAGGGAAGCGGCCCGACCCCGTTCTCCCGCCGCGGCGACGGCCGCGCCGCGCTCGGGCCGGTGCTGCGCGAATACATCGTCAGCGAAGCCATGTTCGCGCTGGGCATTCCGACCACACGCTCGCTCGCCGCCGTCGTTACCGGCGAGCAGGTTTTTCGCGAAACCGCGCTGCCCGGCGCCGTGCTGACCCGCGTCGCCTCGAGCCACATCCGCGTCGGCACCTTCCAGTTCTTCGCCGCACGCCGCGACACCGAAGCCGTGCGCCGTCTCGCCGATCACGTCATCGCCCGCCACTATCCTGAGCTGTCGAAGGCGGAACGGCCCTATCACGCGCTGCTCGCCGGCGTCGTCGCGCGCCAGGCAAATCTGGTCGCGCGCTGGCTGCTGGTCGGCTTCATCCATGGCGTGATGAACACCGACAACTCTTCGGTCTCGGGCGAGACCATCGATTACGGCCCCTGTGCCTTCATGGATGCCTACAACCCTGCGCAGGTGTTCTCCTCGATCGACGAGATGGGCCGCTACGCCTATGCCAACCAGCCGCGTATCGCGCTGTGGAACGTGACGCGGCTCGCAGAATGCCTGCTGCCTCTGTTCGGCGACGACAGGGACAAGGCAGTCGCCGAGGCGCAGGAGATCATCGGCGCGTTCCCGGAGCTCTTCAGCACGGCATATCAGGCGGGCCTGCGCCAGAAGGTCGGCCTGTTCACGGAGCGCGACGGCGACGAGGCGCTGATCCAGGACCTGCTCGATGCCATGGCCAAGAACCAGGCCGACTTCACCCTGACCTTCCGCAAGCTTGGTAACGCCGCAGGCGATCCGGCTGCGGATGACGCGCGCGCCCAGTTCATGGATCCCGCAGCTTTCGATGAATGGGCCAACCGCTGGCACGTCCGCACTGCTCAGGAGCCGCAAAGCGCAGCCGAGCGGCAGGCGGCGATGCACGCCGTCAATCCAATCTTCATCCCGCGCAACCATCGCGTCGAGGCCGTGATCCAGGCCGCGGTGAATGACGACGACTACGCGCCGTTCGAGGAATTGGTGAAGGTGCTGGCGAAGCCGTTCGAGGACCAGCCGGACTATGCGGCCTACGCCGACCCTCCGCTGCCGGACCAGCGCGTGTTACAGACGTTCTGCGGGACGTGAGGCAACCTCTACCTCGCCACTACTTTGAATTGGTTCGCCGGATGGACTACGCCTTCCGCTAATGCGTGCTGCGCTTTGGACATTGTGGACACGTCCCGACCACGGGATCCGGTGTCATCAAACTGAAACACACGCGCTCTAACGGCCTGTCAGGGCCATCCTTCCGGAGGCGCCCGTCCTCCAACGATCCTGACAAGCGCCATGCCCTTCAAATTCATCCACATCACCGACACGCACCTCGCGAACCCCGGGCTGAAGCTCTATGGCCTCGATCCCCGCGCCCGGCTGGATACGGCGATCGCCGACATCAACAAGCACCAGTCCGATGCTGCGTTCGCCGTCGTGACCGGAGACCTCACGCATTGGGGCGAGGCTGAATCCTACGCCAATTTCGCCGATGCGATGACGGCGCTGAAGATCCCCTATATCGCGATGGTCGGCAATCACGACAAGCGCGTGGTCTGCCTCGACGCGCTGAAGGCCGCGCCGCGCGATCCCAACGGCTTCGTGCAGGGCACCAAGACAACCGAGCACGGCCTGTTCGTGTTCCTGGACACGCTGGACGAGACCAGCCACGCCGGCGAGATGTGCGCCAAGCGCCTCGGCTGGCTTGAGAGCACGCTCGCGGCTGCGCCGGCCGACATGCGGTTCGTTGTGTTCATGCATCATCCGCCCTTCCCCGTCGGCGTCCACGCGATGGATGAGATCGGGCTGAAGCAGAGCGCCGCATTCGCCGAGGTCATCGCGCCCTACCGCTCGCGCATCCGTCATCTCTTCTTCGGCCATGTGCACCGGCCGATCTTCGGCAGCTACGGCAAGATCCCCTTCTCCACCCTGCGCGGCACCAACCATCAGGTCTGGTTCGAGCTCGATGCTGCGGCCGCGGAGCATCTCGCCAGCCATGAACCGCCCGCCTACGGCGTCGTGCTGATCGATCAGGAGAACCTGGTCGTGCACAGCCACGACTTCCTCGACACCAGTCTGCGCTTCCCCTTCGCGCCACCGGCAGGAATGGACGGCCGCGACTATGCGCTCAACTTCGCGGCGCGGTGAGATGAGCCTTGCTGAACCCGCGGCTCTCCCGGTCGCGGCATCGGCGCCGCCGCACCTGCACATCCTGAAGCGGCTTTCCACCCGCTTCAAAACCTCGCTGCCGGCCTATCTGCTGCTGCTTCCGTCGCTGATCTTTCTCGCGCTGTTCACCTACGGCGCGATGGGCCGCGTGTCCATCGACGCGCTCTACCAGCGCGCCACGCCGAAGGCGCCGCTCCGCTTCGTTGGTCTCGACAATATCAGCGCGGTGCTGTCCGATCCCGCCTTCACCGGCGCTGTTATCAACAACCTCGTCTACGCCGTCGGCACCGCGATCCCGAGCATCGGCCTCGCCCTGCTGTTCGCGCTGGCGCTGGCACGAACCAACGCCGTGACCAGCGCGCTCCGCGCGGCGCTGTTCCTCCCCGTGCTGATCCCGATGGTCGCGGCCTCCGCGCTGTTCCTATTCATCTTCCTGCCCAATGTCGGGCTGCTCGATTATTACATCGGGCGGCTGCTGCCGGTGCTGCCAAACTGGCTCGGCGATTCCGACATCGCGCTCTATGCCATCATGGTCATCACGATCTGGAAGAACGCCGGCTACTACATGCTGTTCTTCCTCGCCGGCCTCCAGTCCGTGCCTGAGGACGTGATGGAAGCCGCGCATCTCGACGGCGCAGGACCCTGGCAGCGCTTTCGCCACATCACCCTGCCGGAGCTCAAGCCGACCTTCCTGTTCGTCACCGTGATCGCTATCCTCAATGCGGTGACGCAGGTCGACCACGTCTTCGTCATGACCAAGGGCGGGCCGTCGAACGCCACCAACCTCGTGCTGTTCTACATCTATCAGCAGGCGGTCGAACATTACGACATCGGCAAGGCCTCGGCGGCAACGCTGCTGACGCTCGCCGCGCTGATGGGCCTCACCGCGCTCTCGTTCCGCACCATGGCGAACCGTGAGGGCGGGGCATGACGCTGATCGATTGGCTCTTCAAGGACGCACCGCTCGCCACCCGCCGCGAGATCACGCCCAAGCTCGGCTTCGTGCTGACCGTCCTGCTCGCGCTGGTCTGGCTGATCCCGTTCCTGTGGATGGGCGTGGCGACGCTGCGCCCGGCATCCGACGGCATCAACCTGATGGCCGAGCTGATGCCGAGCCTGAAGCCGACGCTCGACAATATCAGGGATGCCTGGGAGATCGGCGATTTCCCGCGCTACTTCCTCAACACCACAATCATCTGCACCGGCATCCTGCTGGTGCAATTCGTCACGGTTACGCTGGCGGGCTTTGCCTTCGCGCGGCTCGAATTCGCCGGCAAGACGCTGCTGTTCTACCTGTTCCTGATGCAGCTCATGCTGGTGCCGGTGCTGCTGATCGTGCCGAACCTGCGCATCGTCGCGCAGTTCGGCCTCTACGATACCCTTGCCGGCGTGATGATGCCGTTCTTCGCCTCGGCCTTCGGCACCTTCCTGATGCG
>Ga0102590_1001754_pt1 | contig 30041 bp, 29 predicted proteins | sample AraplaMF_Col_mMF_FD_76859 | JGI IMG/M metagenome (GOLD analysis project Ga0102590, IMG submission 76859) | Arabidopsis root microbial communities from the University of North Carolina, USA - plate scrape MF_Col_mMF | ecosystem: Host-associated > Plants > Roots > Endosphere | place: USA... | reverse complement strand
GAGCGGTTCGAACGGCATCCCTCTCGCTTGGTGGCTCAAGGCCAGCTGACGTATTGCGTGTATGTCGCCGAAGTAATACAATCACGCCATGAAGACATTGACAGTCCGATTGCCTGAAGGCGTGGTCGCCGAAATCGAAGCCGAGTCGCGGCGACGCAAGCTGTCGAAGTCCGACGTGGTGCGCGAGCGACTGACGGGGGCAGATAAGTCGGGACGGCGCGAACCTGCGTTGCTCGACGCCATCGCCGACATCGTCGGTTCGGTCGATCGGCTGCCGCGCGATTTGAGTGCGCGAAAGAAAAGGTATCTAAAGTCGACCGGCTATGGCGCCAAGCGCGCTCGTTGATGCCGGCTTTCTCGTGGCGCTCCTCAGCCGCCGCGACGCCAACCATCATTGGGCCGCCGCTCAAGCTCGCCATTTTCCGCCTCCCTGGATCACCTGCGAGGCAGTGATATCGGAGACATCTCATCTACTCGGCGGGCGCGGGACCCAGAGTCTCGCGGCGCTGCTTCGCCGGGGCGCCCTCCTTTGCCGCTACCGGTTCGCCGACGACATGGATGCCGTGCTCAAATTGCTGGAGAAATATATCGACGTACCGATGAGTTTTGCGGATGCTTGTCTCGTCCGCATGACCGAGACGCTGAACGATCCCATGCTACTGACTACCGATGCCGACTTCCGCATTTACCGCCGGCACGGTCGCCAGATCGTTCCATGCGTGCTCCCACGCTGAAGCCAAGCCTGATTGAATTTGTCGCAAGACCGGACGCCGTCAACGATCGACGGGCACGCCGGGTCCGAAATGATAGCGGCTGGAAAAGAACACCAGCGGCGCCGTGTCACGGTAGTCGCAGCTCGAGACTTCGGCGATGATCAGCGTATGGTCGTTGACATCGACGTGGCGGACCACCTCGCAGGCAAAGTAGGCCATGCAGCCGTTGAGCCGCGGCAGGCCGTCGACGATGTCGTAATCGGGAACGGCGATGGCGCCCGGCCGGCTGGCGAAATGCCGCGACAGTTCGCGGCCGTGCTCCGGCAGCACGTTGACGCAATAGCGGCCGCTCGCCGAAATCGCCCGGTGCATGCGGCCCGGCATCACCGACACCAGCACGGTCGGCGGCGAAAGGCTGACGGTGACGAAGCTGTTTGCGGTCATGCCGCAGACACAGCCTTGCTCGTCGAGCGCGGTCAGCACCGCAACCCCGGTGGCAAACCGCGACGCGGCCTCGCGAAACAGCGCCGGCTTGGCGTGCTGCATCTCAATCTCCGCCGTCGAAATGGAACAGCGTGGCGCCATCAGGCGAATAGTTCGGCACGTCGGCCGCAACCCTGCCGCCGATCTCCGAGCGCAACGCGGTTTCCATCGCCGCGGCGTCGTGAAACCACGCCTGGAAGATGCAGAACGGGACCGGCCCCGGGCCCAGCGGCTGCGGATAGGCAAACGAGCAGGAGATCAGGCCGGGCAGTTGCTTCGCCAGAGGCACGTGGGTCTGCTCGTAATAGGCCTTGAAGCGGGCGGCATCGCCGGGCTGCGGATAGATGACGGTCAGGCAGTGCATCGGCCGATCCTCACGCAATGGCCCGCACGGGCTCCGCCGGGGCCGACAGCCCAGCGATCCAGGCCTGGATGCGCTCGGGCGTTGCGATGCGGTCCCACTGCCGGTCCGGATAATTGAAATTCTCGGTGAACTCGTCGGCCAGCACGGGATTCTGGCTCATCGCTCCGATCAGCATGCCGATGGCTTCGCTGGGCGGCTGCAACATGACGTTGGTCCAGCGTGCCGCCGCCAGCACGCGATCCTGCCGCTTCAGATCAACCTTTTCGCAAAACCGCGCGTCGAGCGCCGCGGCGCCGACAATCTCCTCGCCGAGCACGAAGGCCGCGTACGAGGCCATGTTGGCGCCCTGCCCCATCAAGGGATCGACCACCGAATGAACGTCGCCGAGCGCGATCGCGCACTTGCCGCCGTCGAATTCGACCACCGTGCTGCGCACCGTCGGCACCACGCCGCCCTGCAGGAGATCGTGCGGCTGCGCCAGGTCGAAGCGCGCGGTGTCGATCCGGTCGTAGGTGGTGGGATGGTGCTTCTCCAGTTTGCCCAGCAGCACGCCGAGGAAATGCTTCGGGTCGTCGTCGTAGCCGAGTGTCGCGAGTTCCTCCATGTCGCCGCCGGGCACGTTTTCCATCAGCAGCGCATTGGCGATGCCATCGAAGGTGATGGTCGGGATCACGATCATCTCGCCATGTCCCGGTGATACCGACAGCGTCACGTTCATCGGATCGGGCTGCCGCACGCCGGTGTAAAGCCCGACACAGAGCCGCCGCTGCGGCTGCGAATACGGCGTGTGCTCCGGCCGATAGGTAAAGAGCTGGCCCAGCGGACCCTTGCCGGTCGAGACCACCAGCAGATCGAAACGGGCAACCAGGGGGGAGATGTCCTTCTCCTCGATCCGGCAGTATTCGATCTTGCCGCCGCGACCTGCGAAGTCGTTCATCAATTGCGGAAGATAGATCCGGTAATCGACGGCGCGGCTCGGCCTGGAAAACGCGCCGCGAAACCGCAGCGGCTGCGGGAAATTGAAAACGTGGTCGTGGTAGAAGTAATGATCCTTCGGATCGGTCCAGTGATTGACGCCGAGATCAGCTTCGCGCGCGATGGTGACGTGGTGATGGGCGACCGTGTTGAGCAGGCGCAGGTTACGGTAATCCTCCGGCGGCCGGTCGGTGATGACGGTGGCGTTGACGCCATGCTTTTGCAGGTAGAGCGCCAGATGCAGCCCTGCGATCCCGGCGCCGACGATCCCGATGTTGCGTGCCATTTCCGTATCCTCCCTGCCCGCTGATTTTCACGAAGCCTAGCGAGCTGCCGCCTTGCGGACTATGGAATAGGTGGGATATGATTTATTCCAAATCGGAATAAATTATGGATCGCATTGATTGCCTGCGCGCGTTCGTGCGCACCCTGGAGGGCGGCAGCTTCTCGGTTGCGGCCAAGGAGCTCGGCATCGGCCAGCCGGCGATCAGCAAGCGGATCGCGCTATTGGAAAGCGAATTCGGCACGCAGCTGTTCTTGCGCACGACGCGCAAGCTGAAACCGACCGCCGAGGCGCATCGCATCTACGATCTGGCGCGCCAGATCATCGGCAGCTTCGACATGGCGCGGTCGAGCGCCGAAAAGTCGGCGCCCCGCCCCACCGGCACGCTGCGGATCGGCGTCCCGTCGTCGTTCGGACGGCGATACATCATGCCGGTCATCGCCGACTATGTGCGGCATTATCCGGAAGTGCGGGTCGACATCCGCTTCAGCGAGCGCTTCGTCAATCTGGTGGAAGAAGGCATCGAGCTGGCACTGCGGATCGGACACCTGCAGGCGAGCACGCTGGTCGCCCGCCGGCTCGGCACCGTGCAGCGCTATCTGGTGGCGACGCCCACCTATCTGCATGGCCGCCCACTGCCGCGGACGCCGGAAGACCTCGGCGCGCACCAGTGCATCGTCTATTCGCGGATTCTGCCGGCGCACGAATGGACCTTCGAGTCCGAGCACGGCCGCCACGTCGCCGCGATCGGCGGGCCGATCCTGGTCGACGATGCCGACGCCATGCAGGAGGCGGTGATGCATCATCTCGGCATCGCCATCCTGCCGGACTGGAATGCCGCGGACGGCCTGCGCAGCGGCGAACTCGAGCACCTGCTGCCGGACTACGCCATCACCGCGCTGCCCTTGCATGCGGTCTATCCGGAGACGCACTGGATGTCGCTGCGGGCACGCAGCTTCCTGGACCTGCTGATCAGGCGCGCGGAGCACTTCGCGCAAATTCCGCCACCCGCGTCTTGAGCATTATCGGTTCTGATTGAATCAGAACCGAAGCTCAAGATTCTTGTTCTGACGCGTTTTCTTCACGCGAACCGGTATCCACTTCGCTCGAAAACGCTCTAAGGGATACCCCGGCATGCAAACCATCGGACTGATCGGCGGCATGAGCTGGGAAAGCTCGGCGCAATATTACCGGATCATCAACCGGGAAGTGCAGGCACGGCTCGGCGGCGTGCACTCGGCCCGCAGCCTGATGTACTCGGTGGATTTCGGCGAGATCGAGCGCCTGCAACATGACGGCGACTGGGCCGCGCTGACCACGCAGATGATCGACGCCGCGCGGCGCCTCGAACGCGGCGGCGCGGATTTCTTTCTGCTCTGCACCAATACCATGCATCGGATGGCCGACGAGGTGGCGGCAAGCGTGTCGATCCCGCTGCTCCATATCGCCGATCCGACCGCCGAAGCGATCAAGGCCGCGGGCCATCGGCGCGTCGGCCTGCTCGGCACGGCCTTCACGATGGAGCAGGATTTTTACAAGGGGCGACTGACGGACGGTTTTGGGCTCGACGTGCTGGTGCCCGACGAGGCGGATCGTGCGGTCGTGCATGAGGTGATCTACAAGGAGCTCGTGATGGGCAAAGTCGTACCGGCTTCACGCACCGCGTATCGCGAGATCATCGCACGCCTGGCCGCGCGCGGCGCGCAAGCCATCATTCTCGGCTGCACGGAAATCATGCTCCTCGTGAAGGCCGAGGACAGCACGGTGCCGCTGTTCGACACGACGACCCTGCACGCCCAGGCAGCCGCCACCCGCGCGCTGCGCTAAGTGATTGTAGCGTCTATCGGTTTTCGGCGGCCTCGGCGCGCCTTCCAAAGTCCCCGGTTTCGTGTGATGTAGCCCGGTAAATCCTGACGGAAACCGCAACGCGGCTTGGTCAGATGTAAAAAAATCACATCATCTGGAAGGGGAGCATGGCGCGCAACATTCTGATTCTAGGGGCCTCGTACGGCTCATTGCTGGCGACGAAACTGTTGATGGCCGGCCACAATGTCAGCCTGGTCTGCCGGAACAACACCGCAGAGCTGATCAATCGCGACGGCACCGAGGTGCGCATCAAGCTGCGCGACGAGGCGGTGCACCGGGCGATCTTCTCGCGCGACCTGCCGGGCAAGCTCGATGCCGTGACGCCGCGCGACGTCGACGTTTCGCGTTACGACCTGGTCGGCCTCGCCATGCAGGAGCCGCAATACACCAACCACACCATTCGCGTGCTGATGATCAAGATCGCCGAGGCGGGGCTGCCTTGTCTGTCGATCATGAACATGCCGCCGCTGCCCTATCTCAAACGGATCGCGGCGCTCAAGGACATGGATCTCGAGGAGGCCTACACCAACGCCCAGGTCTGGGAACGGTTCAAGCCGGGACTGGTGACGCTGTGCTCGCCGGATCCGCAGGCCTTCCGTCCGCCGGAAGAGGCGGCGAACGTGCTGCATGTCGGCCTGCCGACGAACTTCAAGGCGGCGACCTTCGCCGATGAGAAACACAATGTGCTGCTGCGCGAGCTGGAAGCCGACATCGACGCGGTGAAGCTGGACGGCCATGACGTGCCGGTGAAGCTCAAGGTGTTCGATTCGCTGTTCGTGCCGCTGGCCAAATGGTCGATGCTGCTGACCGGAAACTACCGCTGCATCACGCCGCACGAGCCGCAGTCGATCCGCGACGCCGTGCACGGCGACCTGAAGCGCTCGCAGGCGATCTATGACCATGTCGACGCCGTCGCCCGGCGTCTCGGCGCGGATGCGCAGGACCAGGTGCCTTTCGAGAAATACGCCAAGGCGGCGCAAAGCCTGCTGAAACCCTCATCGGCGGCGCGGGCCGTGGCCAGCGGCGCGCCGTTCATCGAGCGGGTCGACCTCCTGGTGAAGCTGATCTCGCATCAGCTCGGCGTGCCCAATGCCGAGATCGACCGCACCGTCGAGATCGTCGATCAGAAACTCAACGAGAAGATCGTGGCGGGCGGATCCGGCGCGACGTGATCCGGCGCAACGCGGCTTAGAGCGTTTCGGTTCTGATGAATCAGAACCGAAGCTCTAGAGTCTTGTTTTGACGCGTTTTCTTCACGCGAACCGGTATCCACTTCGCTCGAAAACGCTCTAGGTGTCGTGACCGGAGGTCCGTCTGCATATCCTCAACGCACCAGGCACGGGCGCTTGTCGTCGAACGTCCAGCCGGGAATGAGGAATTGCATGGCGATGGCGTCGTCGCGCGCGCCGAGGCCGTGCTTGTTGTAGAGCTGATGGGCGGCCTCGACGGCGCCGCGGTCGAGTTCGATGCCGAGGCCCGGACGCTCCGGAACCTGGATCCTGCCGCCGCGAATCTGCAGCGGCTCTTTGGTCAGCGCCTGCCCGTCCTGCCAGATCCAGTGGGTGTCGATCGCCGTGGTGCGGCCCGGCGCGGCGGCGCCGACATGGGTAAACATCGCGAGCGAGACGTCGAAGTGGTTGTTGGAGTGCGAGCCCCAGGTCAGGCCGTTGTCGCGGCAGGTCTGGGCGACGCGCACCGAACCCTGCATGGTCCAGAAATGCGGATCGGCCAGTGGGATGTCGACCGAACCGAGGCGCAACGCATGCGCAAGCTGGCGCCAGTCCGTCGCGATCATGTTGGTGGCGGTCGGCAGCCCGGTCGCGCGGCGAAACTCCGCCATGATTTCGCGGCCGGAGAAGGAGGCCTCGGCGCCGCAAGGATCTTCGGCATAGGCGAGCACGCCGCGCATGTCCTTGCAGAGGCGGACGGCCTCGTCGAGCGACCATGCGCCGTTGGGATCCAGGGTCACGCGCGCATCGGGAAAGCGCTTGGCCAGCGCCGTGACCGCCTCGATCTCCCGCTCGCCGGCGAGCACGCCGCCTTTCAGCTTGAAATCCGCAAAACCGTATTGCGCGTGGGCCGCTTCCGCCAGCCGGACGACGGCCTCGGGGGTCATGGCTTCCTGGTGCCGCAAGCGGAACCAGCCGTCCTTCTCGTTCTCGCCGGTGGCGTAGGGCAGATCCGTCTTGCGCCGATCGCCGACGAAGAACAGATAGCCGAGCGTCTCGACGCTCTCACGCTGCTGCCCCTCGCCAAGCAGCGCGGCGACGGGCAGATCGAGATGCTGGCCGAGCAGATCGAGCAGCGCGGATTCCACCGCGGTGACGGCATGAATGGTGATGCGAAGGTCAAACGTCTGTTTGCCGCGGCCGCCGGCGTCACGATCGGCGAATGCCGTACGCATGTCCGCCAGGATGTTGTTGTAGGCGCCGATCGACTGACCGACGACCAGGCCGCGCGCGTCTTCCAGGGTCTGGCGAATCTTCTCGCCGCCCGGGACTTCCCCGACGCCGGTGTGGCCGGCGTTATCGCTGAGGATGACCAGGTTGCGGGTGAAGAACGGCGCATGGGCACCGCTCAGATTGAGCAGCATGCCGTCGCGGCCGGCGACCGGGATCACCTGCATGCCGGTGACGACAGGCGCTCCCGAGAGTCCGGCCCGAGCCGTTGCGTGCGTCATGTGGTCCTCTCGAATTCAGCAGCAGCCAGACAAAGCTACCCGGCAGCCTGGTTTGCCTTCTTCAAAGCCGGCAGTTTCGCCACCAGCGCGGCGAGTTCGGCCGTCTCGGCATCGGTCAGGTCCGTCAGCGGCGAGCGCACCGGGCCAGAATTCCGGCCGATCACCTTCATGCCGGCCTTGATGATCGAGACCGCATAACCCTTCTTGCGGTTGCGGATCGCGATCAAAGGCAGGATGAATTCCCTCAAGCCGGCATGGATGGCGTTGTGATCGCGGCGGCGGACCGCGGCATAGAACGCGGTGGCGAATTCCGGCACGAAATTGAAGACCGCCGACGAATAGGTGGTGACGCCCATGTCGAGATAGGGCAGCGCAAACGTCTCCGCGGTCGGCAGGCCGCCGACATAGGTCAGCCGGTCGCCCATCCTGGTGTAGACCCGCGTCATCAGCTCGATGTCGCCGATCCCGTCCTTGTAGCCGACGAGGTTCGGGCACCTGTCGCACAGACGCGCCAGCGTATCCGGCTCGAGGATGGCGTTGTCGCGGTTGTAGACGATCACGCCGAGCCTGGTCGAAGCGCAAACCGCCTCGACATGGGCGGCGAGACCGGCCTGCTCCGAATGGGTGAGATACGGCGGCAGCAGCAGCAATCCGTCGGCGCCGGCCTTTTCCGCGCCGATCGCGATCTCGCGGGCGATCGCCGTGCCGTAGCCGGTGCCGGCGAGCACGGGCACCCGTCCCCGCGTCTCCTCGACCGCGACGCCGACGACCTGCACCACTTCGGCCGGCGTCAGCGAAAAGAACTCGCCGGTGCCGCCGGCGGCAAACAGGCCGGCGACCTCGAAGCCGCACAGCCAATCCATGTTGGACCGGTAGGTCGTCGCATCGAAGGAAAAATCCGCATTGAAGGGCGTCACGGGAAACGACAGCAGGCCGCTGCCGATCTTGCCGGCCATCTCCTGCGGGGTCATTTTGCTCATCGCGCGGTTCCTGTCGTCGAATAAGTACGCGGCGGCGGTGGCGGCCTCGCGTGGGTTATCTGCGCATGGTCCGTTCCTGAACAGGCGGACTGCGGTTTGCCGCGGACCGTGATTGCCGGCCCGCCATGACCCTTCTGTAGGATTCGCCTTCACCGCGCGCAAGTGGCGCCCCACGGCGCGCCAAGATTTCCGGGGCGCGAAGGACCGGCCCGCGCTCCGGCCGCCCGGTCAGACCGCTTCGCTGGCCTCGCCGGCCGCGCCGAACGACGACCAGCCGCCATCCACGAACAGGGTGGCGCCGGTGATGTAGGACGCCTCGGATGAGGCGAGGAAATCGATCGCGTCGGCGATATCTTCGGGCAGCCCGAGGTCTCCCATCGGAATACGCCGCCGGATGGCATTGAGGTCGATCCTGCCGTGCTGCTCGAGCGCGGCAACCGCCGGCGTCCGGATGTAGCCCGGCGCAACGGTCACGATGCGCAGTCCGGTCTCGGCGAGCTCGGCCGCCATGCATCCGGTCAGGTTCATCAGGGCGGCCTTGGAGGCGCCATAGGCATTGCGCGGCGACATCGGCAGGTGGCCCGCGACGGATCCCAGATTCACGATCACGCCGCTATTGGCCTTCGACATCAGCCTGACCGCCTCGCGCGCACAGATCAGCGCGCCGGTGAAATTGGCTTCGATCACGCCGTTGAAGCCGGCGAGCGTCTGGTCGAGCGTCGGCCGAAAGCTATCGGCGATCGCCGCGTTGTTGACCAGCAGATCGAGACGTCCGCAACGCTCGGCAACCGTCGCAAAGAGTCCGACGACGTCCTCCTCGATCGATACATCCGCGACATGGAAGAAGTGATCCGACCCGAGCCTCAAGGCCACCTTGCGAACCCCGTCGGGGTCCTTGTCGACCAGGACGAGCCGATAGCCGGTCGCGGCCAGACGGTCCGCGACCGCGCCGCCGATTCCGCCGCCGGCACCGGTGATCACGGCAACCGGCCGCCCGGCTGAAGCCAGTTGCGGTGGCGCCATTTCGGCGGCAGGTATGCCGCCGGCCTTGCTCGCATCGCCGGCGGCGTTGAACGACTGCCACCCGCCGTCGACGACCAGCGTGGTGCCTGTCACATAGCGGGCGCGGTCGGACGCCATGAAATGGACCGAGGCCGCGATTTCGTCCGGACGCCCGATACGGCCCATGGGAATCCGCCGGCGGACCAGACCGAGATCGGCCAGTTGGTCGCGCTCGAGCTGGGCCACCATCGGCGTTCGGACATAGCCCGGCGCGATGCCGCAGACACGCACACCCTGCGCGGCCCATTCGCTGGCCAGCGCCCGCGTCAGCGAGACCACGCCGGCCTTGGATGCCGCGTAAGCATTGCGCTTCGGGTTTGGAATGATCCCGGCGAGCGACGCCACATTGACAATCACGCCACCGCCGCCGGGTATCATCAATCGCGCGGCCTCCCGGCTCGTCAGGAAGGGACCGCCGAGATTGACGGCGAGGGTTTTACGCACGGAGTCGATGACGGTATCCGCGGTCGCCGTCATGGTCGGGCCGATCGCGGCATTGTTAACGAGGACATCGACCCGGCCGAACTCCCGCCCGATCCCGGCGAAGAACGCGACGACCGCGGCTTCCGATGCAACGTCGCAGACCTCGCCGCGATGGCCTTCACCCAGCTCGATCGCCAGAGCGGCCACCGGTTTCGGATCCAGATCGACGGCGATGACGCGGTCGCCGGCCAAAGCGAATTTCCGGCAGAGCGCGACGCCGATACCCCCGGTCGCGCCTGTGATGACGACAATCCGCTTCATGACGTCTCCCCTCACGCCGTCGCGCGCGTCTCGACGCCTTCGAAGGCGAAGTCACGGTAGCCGGACTGGGCGGCCGCGGCGCAATGGTCGCGGTAGTTCTTGAAGCCTCCCGTATACAGGCTGAGCCCCTGCGGCTTGCCGGCCACATTGGCGCCGACGTACCAGGTCTTGGCCTTGGACACCAAGGTGCGCTCGGCGAGCTTGAAGACGATCTCCATCCAGCGATCCTCGGCCTCCGCCGTCGGCTCGATGGTCGTCAGCCCGCGCTCGTCCATATAGGTCATCGCCGCCGCGAACCAGTCGACATCGTGCTCGCCGATCCGCACGATATTGGCGAGTGCCGCGGGACCGTTCGGGCCGGTGGTCATGAGGAGGTTGGGAAAGCCCTCCATCATCAGGCCGAGACAGGAGCGTGCGCCCGCACGCCATTTCTCGTTCACCGAGCGTCCGCCGCGCCCGATGACGTCGAAGGCGAGCAGCGCGCCGGTCAATCCGTCATAGCCGGTGGCAAGGATCAGTTGATCGAGTTCGATTTCACCCGACTGCTGCCTGACGCCGTTTTCCGTGATCTCCACGATCGGATCGGACAGGCAGTCCCGCAAGTGAACATGCGGCAGGTTGTAGGTTTCGTAATAGCTGGTGTCGAGGCAGGGCCGCCGTGCGAAGATCGGATAGCCGCGCGGCTTGAGCGTCTCCGCCGTCGCCGGATCCTTGACGATCTCCGAGATCTTGTTCCGCACGAACTCGGCGACGTGCTCATTGGCCTCCGCATTGATCAGCAAATCCGAGAAGGTGCCCAGCATGGAAAGACCACCCTGCTTCCAGGCATCCTCCAGCAGCTGCGCCCGCTGCGACGGCGTGACGGTGAAAAAGGCGCGGGTCGATTGCGGCCGCACGCCCCCGACGGCGCTGTTGAGCGCGGCCTCGCGAATGCCGGCATAATTGCGCTTCACCTCCGCGACATAGTCCGGTTCGAGCTTCTGGTTGCGCATCGGCATGGTGAAGCTCGGCGTGCGCTGGAAGACGAAAAGCTCGCCGGCCCGCGGCCCGACGTCCTGGACGATCTGGATTCCGGTCGAGCCGGTGCCGATCACGCCGACGCGCTTGCCGGCGAAGTCGACGGGCGCGTGCGGCCATTTTCCGGCGCGCAGCAACTCGCCCTTGAAACGCGCGAGACCGGGAATGTCCGGATCCTTTGGAATCGAGAGCGGCCCGGTCGCCATGACGCAGTAGCGCGCCTCGTAGACCTCGCCGCGATCGGTTGTGACCCGCCACAGCTTGCGCGTCTCGTCCCAGCGGGCGCTGGTGACGCGGGTGTTGAATTGAAAGTGCTTGCGCAGCGACAGCCGGTCGGCGACGAAATCGATATAGGCCAGCAGCTCCGGCTGGGCCGCGAATTGTTCCGACCAGGTCCATTCCTGCTCGATCTCGCGCGAGAACGCGAAGCAATAGTCGATGCTCGGCAGATCGACGCGCGCGCCGGGATAGCGATTCCAGTACCACACGCCGCCGACATCGCCGCCGGCTTCGAAGGCCTGTATCTTCAGGCCCATTTCACGGAATTTGTAGACGGCATACATCCCGCCGAACCCGGCTCCGACGATCGCCACGTCGAGCTGCCGGACGCCCGCATCGCCGTTTCGTGTCACATCCGCGCTGCTCATGACCTGTTCCTTTTCATTCCAACCCATCGAAAATCCATCCCGGCCGCCTCAGGAAGCCAGCGCGCCGAGCAGGGCATAGACCGGGTCGTCGGGCTTCCTGCCGCCCTGAGGCAGACGCGGACCGAACCGCTGCGCTTCGGTGCCTTCGGGCGTTCCCAGCGGCCGGACCCAGTCGTAGACCACGGTCCGGGCGGCAACCCGCCACTCGTCGCCGCGCTTTTCGAAGCGGTCGACATAGCGGCCGGCAAGAAACACCTCGTTCATCACGCCATCGCGGTCCGGACTGCGCTGCAGCGCCGTGAAGTAGGATTCAACCGCGGCGGTGTTGCCGGCCAGCGTCATCGAGATGTTGCCGATCATGTGAACGTTGCGTTCGGCTTTCTTCAGCGCGTCGAGCGCCCAGGCAATGAAGCCTTCCGCCGAGCCGGAATAGGGACCATGCTGATCGGTGGCGTCCGGCCAGTATGAACTGCGCAACGCCGCTTCATCGACCCGATCGATGCCGCGGCAATAGCGGTAGAGGCACTCGCGAATGGCCTCGCGATCCAACAGGTCCTGCACGACAGCTTCATCGATCGCCATGGTCGCCTCTCCAATAGAACTCAGCTTGCCGCCCCTGCCGGCTGTGCCTCAAAACCCTTCGCCGCGTTGTCCGGCGACGGCGCCGTCACGATGAGCGCGTCGAGCGCGACCGCGCCCTTGCCCCGCTCGCGAACCAGCACCGGGTTGAGATCGATGCCGGCGACGTCGGCGGCATGATCGGCGGCAAACACCGAAACCGCCGCCAGCATGTCAGCCAGCGCCTCGATATCGCCGGCCGGCATGCCGCGCACACCCTCCAGCAGCCGATAGCCCTTGATCTCGCGGATCATGCCGAGCGCTTCCTCGCGGCCGAACGGCGCGACACGGAACGTGACGTCCTTGAGCACCTCGACGAACACCCCGCCGAGACCGAACACGACCACCGGTCCGAACACCGGATCCCGATGCACGCCGATGATGGTCTCGATTCCGCCTTTCAGCATCGGCGCCACCAGCACGCCGTCGACGCGCGCATCCGGCCTTGCCGCCTTGGCGCGGGTGAACAGCAGCGCCGCCGCCTCGCGCACGTCGTCGGCGCCATTCAGGTCCAGCGCGACGCCGCCGATTTCTGTCTTATGCTGGATATCCGCCGACACGATCTTGAGCACCACCGGGAAACCGATCTGCGCGGCGGCCTCGGATGCGGCGTCCGGGCTTGCCGCGACGATTTCGCGCGGAAAGTTCACGCCTGCGCCTGCGAGCAACGCCTTCGCCTCCGCTTCGCTGAGACGACGGCCGGCAATATCGAGCGTGGACGGCCGGACGACCGGCACGGGATGCGGCGCCTGCGCGAAACCGCGACCGATCTGCACCAGGGCCGAGAGCGCCGTCACCGCGCTATGGCCGTCTTCGAACACCAGAAAGCCCTTCCGCTCGTACTGCCGCACGATGTCGCGCGGCACCGACATGGTCAGAGCCAGCAGGCGATCCGAAAAACCCTCGACACCGGCTTCGAGCGCCCGCCGCAACGGCTCGGAAAACGTCGGGCTGGCGGGCGCACTGCCGAATATGCCGACCACCGCGTCGTAGCTGCCACGGCCCAGCATGGTCGAGACATACGAGGTGACCAGATCGAGGCTGGTCAGCGCCTGCGCCGTGGCGTCGACCGGATTGCGCGGCGACGCGTAGGGCAGCATCGCCTTCAGCGCGGCCTGCGCGTCCTCCGGCATCGGCGCGACGTCGAGGCCGGCGTCGGCGGCGGCATCGGCCATCTGCACGCCGAACCCTCCCGACAGGGTGAAGATACCGAGACGATTTTGCTTCGGGTAAATGCCGCGCGCACAGGCATAGGCGACATCGACCTGCTCCGCGGTGGTTCGCGCGCGGTAGACGTTGTGCTGACGAAACACCGCGTCATACACCTCATCCGATCCGGCCAGCGCGGCGGTATGCGATTCGACGGCGTGCGCTCCGACCTCGGAGCGCCCGACCTTCATGAAAATGACCGCTTTGCGATTGCCGCGGGCCTTCTCCAGCGCCGCAATGAACGTATCGCGCGACCTGATGCCTTCGGCATAGGCGACGATGACCGACACGTCGGGCCGATCCGCCAGCCACAGCAATCCTTCCGCGACGTCGATATCGGCTTCATTGCCGGTCGAGATGAAGTAACCGACGCCCAGTCCCCGCTCGCCCAGCAGATGCGCAACATGCGACCCGTAGGCGCCACTTTGCGAGACGATCGCGACCGGTCCGGTCGCCGGCCGGCTGCCGTCCATGATCTGCGAGAAGGTGCCGTAGAAACCCAGCGCAGTGTTGAAGGCGCCAAGACAGTTCGGCCCGAGCAGCCTCATGCCATAGGCCCTGGCGACGCGCGCCATCTCGTCCTGCAGCGCCGCGCCGGCCGCTCCGGTTTCGGCAAAGCCCGCCGAGAACACGATCGCGGCCCTGGCTCCGCGCCTGCCGCACTCCGCAAGCGCATCGATCGCGCGATCGGACGGCACGGCGATGATCGCGACGTCAGGCGCGACCGGCAGCGCCAGCGCATTCGGAAACGCCTTGTAGCCCTGGACCTCGGCACGGTTCGGATTGACCGGCATGATGGCGCCGTCAAATCCATTGTCCTTCAGATAGCGCAGCGGACGGCCGCCGATCCTCGCCGGATCGTCGGACGCGCCGATCAGGGCGACGGATCGCGGCGCGAAAATGCAGTCCAGTGTCGCGGGGTGTGCCACGGAAATTCTGCTCATCGGTTGTTCCGTCAGCCGAAGTGAAAGCGGGCTTCGGGGAGGCCGCGCACGCCGACATCCTTCAGGGCGAATACCGAGCCGCCGTCCGGATGTTTCGAAACGGCCCGGCCTGTCCCGGAGTCCTTGATGGAGGTGACGTAAAGCGTCGCGAAGTCCGGCCCGCCGAAGGCCGGACAGGTCGGCATGTCCACCGGAAGGTCGACTATTCCGTCGACCGTCCCTTGCGGCGAAATCCGCGCCAGCCGCCCGGCTTGCACCAGAGCCACCCAGAGATAGCCCTCGGCATCAACCGTCGCCCCATCGGGCCCCGATCCAAACTGATTGGTATCGATCAGTTGGCGCGGCTCCCCGATCCGATCACCATCGACGTCGTAGTCGTAAGCCCGGATCTCGCGGCTCAGGCTGTCGGCAAAATACATCACGTCGCCGGCCGGGCTGAAACACAGCGCGTTGGAGATACGAACACCGTCCGCCAGCCGCTGCGCCGCTCGCCCATGGCTGAACCGATAGAGGGCGCCGAGCGGTTCGGCGTGAATTCCCATGCTGCCGCAGAGAAAGCGGCCGGCGCGGTCGAGCTTGCCGTCGTTGAAGCGCGTGCGCGGATCGTCGGCCTCGACGCGCCACAGCAACTCGACCTGCGAGGTCTCAAGTCGCAGACGATAGAAGCCGTCCTGCAGCGCGACGATGAGGCTGTCATCCTCGCCGAGCGCGATCGACCCGACCACGCTCGGCGTCATCCAGAAGCTTTCCCGGCCCGATGCCGGATGGTAGGCACGAACCTTCCGATTGACGGTATCGACCCAATAGAGCGTCGCGGCGAGGGGATCCCACACCGGGCTCTCGCCCAGCATGTCCGGCGCGACGTCCAACCTTTCGATCAGCAAGATCCGCCTCCGACCATCAGCGGCATCGCTTCTTGCGCACTCATTTCTTCAGCAGCGGACAAGCGCTTTCGGACGCCGGCCGCCAGGCCTGCTCCGCCGGGATCGTCTCGATGATGGTGTAGTAGTCGTAGGGATATTTCACTTCCTTCGGCGACTTCACCTGCGCCAGATACATCGGGCGCATCACCTGGCCGTCGTCGCGGATCCGAACGTCCTTCATCGAAAAATCGTTGATCGGCAATTCCTTCATTTTGGCGACGACGGCCTTGCCCTCATCGGTGCCGGCCGCCTCGACCGCCTTCAGATAATGCCTGACCGCGCTGTAGGTGCCCGCCTGCGCCTCGTTCGGGGGACGGCCGCCGAACGCCGCCATGAAGCGCTTGGCAAAGGCGCGGGTCCCGTCGTTCATGTCCCAGTAGAATGGGGTCGAGAGTTGCATGCCCTGCGCGGTCTCGAGCCCGAGCGAATGGGTCTGATTGATCATCAGGCCGAGCGGCACCAGCCTTTGCGCCGGCGTCAGGCCGAACTCCTGCGCCTGCTTGACGGCGTTGCCGAAATCCGCGCCGGAGTTCGCCATCGCCACCACCTTCGCCTTGCTGGCCTGGGCCTGCAGCAGAAACGACGAGAAGTCGCTGGTGTTCAGGGGATGCAGAACCGAGCCGACCACCTTGCCGCCCGCGGCATTGATGAATTTGGTGGTGTCCGCCTGCCACGCCTTGCCAAAACTGTAGTCGACCGTCAGGAAAAACCAGCTGTCGAGGCCCTGCTTGACCAGCGAGCCGGCAACCGCCTTGGGCAGCGAGTAGGTGTCCAGCACCCACTGCTGCCCCATCGGCGAGCAGGCCCCGTTGGTCAGGTCGGAACTGGCCGTGCCGGCCAGCAGATAGGGCTTGCCGCGCTGTTTCATGATTTCCTGGGTGGCCAGCGCGATCGAAGAGGCCGAACCTCCGACCACCATGTCGACACCGTCGTGATCCACCCAGCGCGAGACGATGGCAACACCGGTGTCCGGCTTGTTCTGATCGTCGGCGACGACGAGTTCGATCTTCTTGCCGAGCACCTTGCCGCCCGCGTCTTCAATGGCGAGGCGGGCTGCAACCACCGAACCGGGCCCGCCATTGTCCGCATAGGGACCCGATTGATCGCTCATGGCGCCGATCTTGACGACATCGTCCGACACCTGCGCACGCGCTCCGCTCACCAGCGGTAACGCGGCGAGTGAAACGCCAAGCCCCAGAATTGCGGAGTGTACGGCACGCTGACCAACGAATTTCATGGTTCTCCTCCCGTTGAGCTGACTGGCAGTTCTGGCTGCCTTGTTCGGTTTTCGCTTGATGTCACCGACCGCGACGGCGCGATGACGCGTCATGAAAATGCGTAAGTGATCCCCCCATCGACGAACATCATGTCGCCGGTGACAAAGGAGCTCTCGTCGCTGGCGAGAAAGACCGCGGCCTTGGCAATGTCGGCAACTTCGCCAAGCCGGGGCAGCGGTGTCCTGGCGCGCCGGCGCTCCCACGCGGCTTCGCTGACGACGCGGCCCGCGCCTTCGGTCGGGATCGGCCCGGGCGCAATCGCATTGACCCGGATGCCGCTCGGCCCCAGTTCGGCGGCGGCGGCACGCGTCACGCCAAGCAGGCCGGCCTTGACGGCGCAATACATCACGCCGTTGGCCATCGCCAGCACGGCCGATGGCGACCCGATGTTGATGATCGAACCGCCGCCACGCTGCCGCATGCCCGGCAGCACCGCCTGAATCGCCCACACCGGGCCTTTCAGGCCGACATCTAGCATACGATCGACGCTTTCCTCGGTCGCTTCCTCGATCGGGCCGTAGCGATTCCACATCGCGTTGTTGACGAGGATGGAAATCGCGCCGAACCTGGCCGCCGCCTGCTCGCAGGCCGCAAAGACCTCGGCGCGCTTTGCGACGTTGGCCGTCACCGGCGCAGCCTTGCCGCCGCTGGCTGCGATTTCGGCAGCCGCCGACGCGGCAACCTGCTCCTTCATATCGAGGACGACGACAGCGGCGCCTTCGCGCGCAAACGCATCGCAAATCGCGCGGCCAATGCCGCGGCCACCGCCCGTCACCAACGCGACCTGTCCGTCCAGACGCCCTGTCATCGTTTCCGTCCCATCACATCCATCGTGCGGTTTGAACCGCTATCCGGGATCAGGCTTGATGGAAGGAAGGGATGGCACAGGCGATCTTGCGCGACAAACGGATTTCATAGATGTAGAAAATTATCATCTATGTGAATTTCTTCGCGACGACAGGTGACCTCATGAGCAAGCAAGCGAGCAGAAAACCGGCCGTCAAATCAGCCGCACGGGCGATCGAGATCCTGGATTACTTTCGCGTCGCACAACAGTCGCGCTCGCTGAAGATGATCTGCGAAGGCCTAGGCTATCCGCAATCCAGTACCACCGTCCTGCTCAAAACCCTGACGTCCCTCGGCTACCTCAACTACGACCGCAAGCAGCGGGTGTATTTTCCAACGCTGAAAGTCGCGGCACTCGGCGAGTGGATTCCGCAGGCCCTGTTCGGTCACGGCGCCGCGCTCGAAGCGATGCGCGACCTGCACAACATCACCGGCGAGACCATCGCCATTGCCACCAAGAACGACATCTATCTTCAGTACATCCGCATCATCCAGTCGGTTCATGCTTTGCGCTTCTATGTCGAGGAAGGCACCTTGCTGCCGCTGACCCAATCCGCGGTCGGCTGGCTCTTGATGAGCACGCTCAAGGACAAGGAGCTCGACAATGTGATCCAGCGCGCCAACATCGCCTCCGGCAAGGCGGCCTCGGTCAAGGTGTCCGACATGATCGCCCAGGTTCGCGCCACCCGGCGGCTGGGCTACGGATACGCGGAGAACGTTCCCTTCCTCGGCGGCGGCACGATCTGCGTCTTGCTGCCGATCACCATTCAGGGGCAACCGGCCGTTCTCGGATGCGGCGGCTCGCTCGAGCGGATCCGGACCAACCGCACCCGGTATCTCAGCGCACTCAAGCGTTGTGCACGGGAATTGCAATCGGGCACCACGAACATCGATGCCGTCGACATCGAGTTCTAGAACATCGATGCCGTCGACATCGAGTTTGGAACGTCGGTAAAAATCACGGATATGATAATTTACATCACAAAATTGACTCGCCCCAGCGCGTCCGGCACAAGGAAACGACATCAAGAAGCAGAAATTCGAGGAAACGATGCTCGGGCTGATGCAGCCGCAGCCGCTGTTGATTTCGTCGCTGCTCCGGCACGCGGAAACCTATCACGCGAAAACGGAAATCGTCTCCCGCGCCACTGAGGCTGGCGAGCATCGCTATACCTATCGCGATCTCGGCAGGCGCGCGCGCCAGATGGCAAACGCCTTGAGAACGCTGGGCGTGCAGCCGGGCGACCGCGTCGCGACCCTGGCCTGGAACGGCTACCGCCATCTCGAACTGTATTTTGCGGTCTCCGGCATCGGCGCCATCCTGCACACGATCAATCCCAGGCTGTTTCCGGAGCAGATCGAATACATCGCCAACCACGCCGAAGACACGCACGTTTTCTTCGATCTGTCTTTCACCTCGCTGGTCGAGCAGATCGCGCCGCGGCTGAAGACGGTGAAAAGCTTCGTCGCAATGACCAATGCGGCCCACATGCCCCGCGCGGCGCTGCCCAATCTGGTGTGCTACGAAGACCTGATCGCAGCGGCAGACACCGCGTTCGTCTGGCCGCGCTTCGACGAAAATACCGCGTCGTCGCTTTGCTATACGTCGGGAACGACCGGAAACCCGAAGGGCGTCCTCTACAGCCATCGCTCGTCGGTGCTTCATGCCTTCTGCGCCTGCGCGCATGATGGCCTCAAGCTGTCGAGCCTGGACAGCGTGATGCTGATCGTGCCGCTGTTCCACGTCAACGCGTGGGGCATCCCCTATGCGGCGGCGATGTGCGGCGCGAAGCTCGTGCTGCCCGGCCCGGCGCTGGACGGCAAAAGCGTCTTCGAATTGCTGGCGGCGGAACAGTGCAATTTCTCGCTGGGCGTCCCGACGGTGTGGCTGAACTTCTTCGGCTATATCGAGCAAAATCCGGATCTGCCGCTCAAGGACATCAAGCTCGAGCGCGTCGTGATCGGCGGATCGGCCGCGCCGCGCGCGGTGATCGAAAAGTTTCATTCGCTGTTCGGGGCTTTCACCATTCACGCCTGGGGCATGACCGAGACGAGCCCGCTCGCGTCGATCGGAAACCTGCTGGCAAAACACCGCGATCTTCCGCTGCCCGACATCGTCGACGTTCAGGTCAAGCAGGGCAGAGCGATTTATGGCGTCGAACTGAAAATCGTCGATGACCAGGACGTTGCCCTGCCGCACGACGGCGAACAGGCCGGCGACCTGAAGGTGCGCGGCCCCTGGGTTGCCACGGGCTATTACAAGGGCGAAGGCGGCGCTGCGGTCGATGCGGACGGCTGGTTCCCGACCGGCGACGTCGCCAAGATCGACGACGACGGCTACATCAGGATTACCGATCGATCGAAGGACGTCATCAAATCCGGCGGCGAGTGGATCAGTTCCATCGATCTCGAGAACGTCGCGGTCGGCTGCGAGGGCGTGCAGGAGGCCGCGGTCATCGGTATCGCACACGCCAAATGGCAGGAGCGGCCGCTGCTGATCGTGGTGAGGAAGCCCGCAGCGACGGTGACGGCGGATGCCATCTTCGCGCATCTCGTATGCCGTCTTCCGCATGAATAGAAACCGGAGGATGTCGTGTTCGTCGACCAGTTGCCGCACACGGCGACCGGAAAGATCCAGAAATTGAAGTTGCGGGAGCAATTCGGGGATTACGTGACGGTGCAGGCGGACGACACGCATCGTGCCGCAGGGCGATCCTGATCGGTGCCGGCGGCGCCCGTCACCGGCCGCGCCATCGCCCGATCGCAGATATGGAGACCTGAATGCCGCAGATTGCGCTGCGAGACGATGACGGCACGCTGACCATGCTTCGCGACAGCATTGCCGGCTTTGCGAAACAGAATCCGGGACCACCGCGGCTGCGCGCCGAGCGGAACGCGCGCCGCGGCATCGCCCCCGCCATCTGGAAGCAGTTCGCGGAGGCCGGCTGGATCGGACTGTTGCTGCCCGAGGATGCGGGCGGCCCCGGGCTGACGATCCGGGAGCAGGTCATCGTATCGGAAGCGCTCGGCCGCGCGCTGGCGCCCGAACCGTATGCGACATTGTCGGTGTTCGCCCCGGCGCTGCTCGCCGGTGCCACCCGCAACGCCGAACGCGACCGCCTGTGTGCCGGAATCATCTCGGGCGGCGCAATCGTCAGCGTCGCCTGGCAGGACAAGGCCGCACCGGCCGGCGCGGAGCCCGCCTCCACCAAGGCCGTTGCGCGCGACGGCGGCTGGTCGATCGACGGCGCAAAAGTGTTGGTCGATGCCAGCGGCGCGGCGACCGACTTTCTGGTCGTGGCGGAGACGGAGGGGACAGCCGCGCTGTTCTATGTCCCAAGCGACACCGCGGGTCTCACCGTGACCTCACGGCCCGGCATCGATGGCTCGGAGATCGCGGAGATCGCGCTCGGCAATTGCAGGGTCGATGACCGCAAACTGCTGCAGCGGGCCGCCACTGCCGACGCGCTGCTGCGCGATCCGATCCAGGACACCCGGCTGGCAATCGCCGCCGAATTGTCCGGGCTGGCCGGCAAGGCCCTCGAACTGACCATCGGCTACACCAGCCAGCGGGTCCAGTTCGGCAAGCCGATTGCGAGCTTCCAGGTCATTCAGCACAGGCTGGTTGACATGTGGATGCAGGCGGAGCTGGCCGGTGCCGCGGTTCGCAACGCCGTCGAACTGCGCTGCAAGGCCGCCACGCCACGCGAGATCGCCATCGCCACCTTCGCGGCAAAAGCCCGCGCCGCGGATGCCGCCATGATGATCTGTCGCAACGCCATCCATCTCTACGGTGCGATGGGCTATACCGACGAATGCGACATCGGCCTCTATCTGAAACGCGCCATCAATCTCGGCGCCATGCTCGGCAATTCCGACACCATGCGGCGGCTGTTCCTGCAGGCCGAACAGACGTCCGACCACTAGCGAAGCCAGCACAGGAAACCCAAGATGGAACAATTCATCAAGCGCGAGATCGCCGACAAGATCGCGGTCGTCACCATGGACGCACCGCCCGTCAATGCCCAGACCAAGGATTTCGTCGAGCAGCTCATCCAGTGCTTCGACGAGATCAACGATCTGCCCGAGGCGCGCTGCGTGGTCCTGACCGGCCGCGGCAAGATCTTTTCCGCCGGCGCAGACATCAAGAGCCGCGCCGCCGGGCCGCGCGCCCCCGGCGAGACCTTCGCACACCTTCGCCGCACCCGCGAGGTCAGCAATTGCATCATGGAGTGCTACAAGCCGGTGATCGTGGCGGTGAATGGCCCGGCGCTCGGCGCCGGCCTTGGGCTCGCCGTCTCCGGAGACATCCTGCTGGCGTCCGAGAACGCGGTCTTCGGCCTGCCCGAAATCGACATCGGCCTGATGGGGGGCGTCAAGCACCTGACCCGCCTGGTGCCCCACTCGCTGGCGCGCCAGATGATCCTGACCGGGCTGCGGGTTCCGGCGGCGGAATTCTATCGCCTCGGCATCATTTCGGCATGCGTGCCGCTCGACGATTTGATGCCGGCGGCGATGGCGATCGCCCACAACATGGCGCGCAAGAGCCCTGCCGCCCTGCGGCTGGCCAAGCGCGCCATCAACACGGTCGAAACCATGGGCCTGCGCGAAGGCTATCGCTTCGAGCAGAACCTCACGGTGGAAATGACCAAGCATGAGGATTCGAAGGAAGCCATGCGGGCGTTTCTCGAGAAGCGGGACCCCGTCTTCAAGGACACCTGATCAAGGAAACCTGACAATGACCGCCGATCTCAACGCTCTCAGCGACGGCGAGTTTCGCTCGCGCTTCGTCGACTGGGTCGAAAGCAACTGTCCGCGCGAATTGCGGTTTCTCCGCAAGCAGCGCCCGCTCTTCAACGAGGTCAGCGAATGGTACCACGCGCTGTCCCGGCAAGGCTGGCTGGCGCCGACCTGGCCGCGGGAACATGGCGGGATGGGCCTCAATCCCGGCAAGCACATCATCTACGTCGAGGAGTGGGGCCGTCTCGGCTGCCCCCGCATTCCGGATCATGGCATCGGCCTGGTCGGTCCGCTGCTGATCCAGTATGGCACGCCCGAGCAGAAGGCGACCTATCTGCCCAAGATCCTGTCGGGCGAACATGTCTGGTGCCAGGGCTATTCCGAACCCGACGCCGGCTCCGATCTCGCGAGCCTGCGCACCGAGGCCAGGATCGAGGACGGCGGTTTCGTCGTCAACGGCCAGAAGATCTGGACCACGCTCGCCAACTGCGCCAACTGGATCTTCGTGCTGGTGCGAACCGACAAGGAGGCGAAGTCACGCCAGCAAGGCATCAGCGTCCTGCTGATCGATCTGACCTCGCCCGGCGTTCGCGTCCGCCCCATACCCAACATCCGCGGCGAGGAAGAGTTCTGCGAAGTCTTCTTCGATGACGTTCGGGTTCCGCATGAGAATCTGGTCGGCAGCCTCCATGGCGGATGGACGGTGGCCAAGTCCGTGCTTGGCCATGAACGCATCTTTCTGGGAGCACCGACCCGAGCGGAATATGCGCTCGGCCGGCTCGAAAGCCTGGCGCGATCGACCGGAAAATTCGCCGAGGCCGATTTCGTCGCGCGCTATGCGCAGCTTCGTCTCGACACCTACGACCTCGCTTCCGCCTTCGAGCGCTTCGCCGACGTGTTGCGGTCGGGTGAACACCTGGGAGCGGACGTGTCGATGCTCAAGATCCTCGCGACCGAGCTCTATCAACGCATCACCGAGGAAATGATCCGCATCTCCGGAGAACAGGCCCGCTTCGCCGATGACATCGTGGCCGGAAACCAGACCATCGACGCCATGAACCTGTTTCTCGATTCGCGGGCGCCCGCGATCTTCGGTGGCTCGAATGAGATCCAGCGGAATATCTTGGCGAAGGCGGTGCTTCATCTTCCGGGCTGATCGAAAACGCTAGAGCCTTTCCGGTTCTGATTGAATCAGAACCGGGCTCTAGATTCTTGCTTTGACGCGTTTTCTTCACGCGAACCGGTATCCACCCCCGGATCAAGGCCGGGGGCATGCTTCGCTCGAAAACGCTTCAAGGCAATCTTCTACCTGCGGTAGCGCGATGGCAAGGCCTGGGGTCTCATGGTTTGCTTCCGGCGCTGCCTGGGGTTCACGACGAGTCGGCGGTCAGCGCCTCATCTCCGGGTTTGCGCTTCAACACGGCCGGTGTGACGATCAACCCCAGCAAAATCGGCACCAGCAGGCCCAGGGCGGATTCGTTCGCCGCCATGCCGCCCATCACCAGCGGTGATCCGACAATGAAAAGAATGGCAAGCGCCGGCGGTTTTCCCGCGTCGCGCAGGCGCTGAACCGTCACCGCGATCACGATCCACACCGCGAGTGCGAGCAGGGGAAAGCCGATCAGCAGGGCGCCGTCGCCGCTGCCGGTCGGCCGCGACGCACTGACCAGACACAGGACCGCCACGAAAAGTGCCGCGCCCGCCACCGCCAGGCCGATGACATACCATGCCGGGCCGATCCGGCCGGTCATGCTGAACAGGCACGCGGGAAACGGCGTGCGAAGCGCCGCGGCGGTATTGTCGTTCATCGCGAGCGTGCTCCGGCCCTAATCTGCAACAGCCGCAACGCGGCCGCGGCGGATCTTGGTCGCAAGCGGATCGATCCCGGTTCGATCCGCGCCCGCCGCAGCGTTAGACGCGGTCCGCCGGTTTACGCTCCCAGACAGGCTCCGTCGGCCTGCAAGGCCGCCTGCAGCTTGCCGATCGGCACGAGGCGCAGCATGCCTTCTGTCTCCTGGCTGGCCATGGCCGCAGCCGTCCCGCCCGCCTGGCCGACCGCCATGGAAATGGTCATGACCCGGATCGCGGCAAGCGCTTCGTGCGTCGCCGAAATGCCGCGGCCGACCGCCAAGGCATTGTCGAGATCGGCCGGAATCAGGCTGCGGTAGGGAATCTGATAGGCATGGTCGGCGTCGAAGGTCTTATAGACCAGCCCGCCGCCCGCCGAGGGATGAATGTCGATCGGATATGCGCCGGCCGCGATGGCATCGCCGAACGGCCGCGATTGCAGCAATTCATCCACCGTGAGGACGTGGTCGCCCTCGACGCGGCGTGTCTCGCGAACGCCGACCTGGGTCGCAAAAGCCTGCAGACGCCCATTCTCACAACCCGGCACCGCGGCACGCAGATATGCCGCGGCCTGCCATGCCTGCTTGCGTCCTTCGATTTCGGCCCGGCTGAGGCTCATGCTGTCGGTGGCATCGATACCGAGGCGGCTGATGTTGAACCAGCCGTCCTGCGAAAACGGATCAGGCGAGGCGTGCAAGGCGGCACGCGCGAGGTCGCCCTGCTCGAACCCGCGGCGTGCCAGCGCGGCGAGATGGACTTTGGGGATCGCTCCGAAGCGCACGAAATCCATCGGGCCGAAACGAAACATCATGGTCGCGGGCTGCAACGTCTCGCCGTCGTCGAGCGAGAGCAGGCGCACCCCCGCCCGGTTCAGCGCGTCGATATCGCCGGAAGCGTCGATCAGGATGCGCGGAAGAATGCTGAGCACACCACTTTTGGTCAAGACCTGGACGGTCGTCACCTTCCTCTCGCGACACTCGACGCCGAGGAGATTGGCGTGAAACAGTACCTGAACGCCCGCATCGACGACCATGTCATCGAGCACCAGCTTCAGCACTTCCGGCGCGTACGGCACCCGGTCCATCCGGTGGCCGTTGGACATGACGAAGACTTCGTGCTGGCCGGCCGCACCATAGGTTCGCAGCCGATCGACCACCTCGTCGGCAAGGCCCGCGATGATCCGGCGGCCAGCCGCGGTCTGCCAGCTGTTGAACTGGCCAACCGCGCCGGCCGTGGCGTTGCCGCCAAGAAAACCGTAACGCTCGACAAGGATGACCTTGGCGCCATGCCGGGCGGCCGCGACGGCGGCCATCGTGCCGGCAACGCCGCCACCGCACACCAGAACATCACAGGACAGGGTTGGATCGCTCGACATGTTCGGAGCTATTGCGGCTTGATGTTTCGCGTCTTGATGATCGTGCCATAGCGACTCTCTTCCGCCCTGAGGAAGTCAGCGGTCGCTTGCCTCGACTGCACGACGGGGGTCTGACTGAGCGCGGCCAACCGGTTCTGCACGGCCTCGATCTTCAGCGTCTTCGCCAAAAGGTCTTCCAGACGGGCCAGCCCTTCCGCTGGAATGCTGCCCTTGGGCGCCACCAGCATGGACCAGCCCTGCACCTCGAGGGACGGATAGTTCAGCGCGCGGAAGGTCGGCACGTCAGGCAATTCCGGCACGGGCTGTTGCGACGACACCCCAAGTCCGCGCAGCTTGCCCTCCTTCACCAGCGGAGCGACGCTGGGCAGATTGAGGAAACCCAGCGAGACACGGCCGCTCATCAGATCCGGCAGCAGCGTGCTTTCGCCTCTGTAAGGCACGGGCGTGAGCGGAACGCCGGTTTCCGCCATGAAAATTTCCGAGGTCAGGTGCGCCAGCGTGCCGATGCCGCTGTTGCCGGCGGTCAATGCATCCGCCTTCCCCTTATACCGGGTGATCAAATCGGAGAACGACTTGATGTCCGAATCCGTCGGCACGACCAGCATCAGGGGTTGCGCGGCGACCATACCGACCGCATCGAAATCGCGCGCCACGTCGTAGCCGATGGAAGAATTGAGAGACGGATTGATCACCATGCTGTTGCTCGCGATCAGCAAGGTATGTCCGTCGCGGCTTTGCGCGGCAGCGACCACGCCAATGGCGCTGCCGGCGCCCGGGCGATTCTCGACGACGACGGGCTGTCCGAGCTGCGGCGCAAACAGGTCGGCCAGAATGCGGGCCGCCGCGTCGGCGGGACCACCCGCGGCAAAGGGGACGATGAGGCGCACCGTCTTGGCCGGCCAGACGTCGGCAGCACCGGCGGGCCCGGCAACGATCCCGGACAAGGCGCCGGCCAGCAGCGCCAGCGCGCCGCGCCGATCCGGCTTGAACGGAAAACCCAGGCTCATCTCCCTCGTCTCCCAATCATGACATCGTCATCGCGCACGATTTTGGCGTGGCGCGCGCGACGAAAGACTAGGAGCAGACCTCGCCGTGCGGCAAATACTATTAATTGGACGTGCCATAACGTCATGTTATACGTCGTGGAACACCTGCGGCCGATGCCATGAACCTGCGCCAGATCGAAGTTTTCCGCGCCCTGATGCTCGCCGGCTCCGTCACCGGAGCCGCACGAATCCTGCGTGTCTCGCAGCCGGGCGTCAGCAGGATGCTGGGCCATATCGAGCTGCAGCTCGGCATCAAACTGTTCGAGCGGATCCGGGGAAAGCTCCACGCCAAGCCTGAAGCAGACGTCCTGTTCCGGGAAGTCGAGTTCGCTTACCGCGGCGTCAAGAGGATCGCGGACAGTGCACGCGGGCTCAAGGCGGGCACCGGCCTTTCGCTCCGGGTGCTCGCCACCCCCAGCATGGTACTCGAGCTCGTGCCGCAGGCGATCGCGGATACCGCCACCCGCTTTCCCGCGGCGATGCTTTATGTGGAGAGCCAGCTCGTCAGGGAGATCATCAGTCAACTGGTGTCCGAAGAAGCGGACATCGCGATTTCGAGCCTGCCGATCGAACATGCGCTGCTGCAGTCCGTTGCCGTCGGCCACTGGTCGGTATCGTGCGTTTTTGGCGCTTCACACCCGTTCGCCGCACGGCGCCGCGTCAGCCCGCGGGACATCTTGAAAGAGCGACTGATCGCCTTCAGCCCCGACACGCCGCAGGGTCAGCTGGTCGCCGATTGGGCCGCCAAGGCCGGTGTCACGCCAACACGCCACATCGAGGTGCGCTCAGGCCAGATCGCATGCGCGCTGGTCGCCTCGGGCGCCGGCATTGCCATCATCGACAGCCTGACGGCGCGAGCCTGGAGCCATTCGGATCTGGCTTTCCGCCCGATCACCGGAGCGCCGACGTTCAATGCGTATGCGGTGCGCAATGCGAGCGCTGCTTCGTCTCTGCTGGCGGATGCCTTTGTTGGTCACATCCGGGCGCGGTTTGGTCGCTTGCCAAAGCTTTGACGTACCCTTCGCATCTATCGCGCATCGTCACCGAGAGCGCGCGCCGGCGGCCCGAACAAGGAGGCACGCGGGATTCGTGGCACCAGCCCCGTCAGAAGGCTGGAACCGGATCCCGCCGGCGGCGCCGGTCACACCGGGTCGGCGCTCACCAAAACCGCCGCGACGATGCAAGGCTCGTTGCCGCGCACGCTCCAGGAATGATTGGTGCCGCGCTGCACGAGAACATCGCCGGCCTTAAGCAATGTCTCGCCCTTGTCCATGATGGCCCAGATCTCGCCCTTGAGCACGATGATATAATCGACGGTGGATGTCTTGTGCATCATCGGGTCGGCGGAGTCCTTATCCTTGGCATGACCGGCGCCGATCGAGCCGAAGGCCGCGCGGGCATCGGCATTTTCACGCCAAGCCGAATCCGGCGGGAATTCGACGATCCGCAGAATCGTGCCCTTGTTCGGCGGTTCAAGATGCACCGGCCGCGACACGGCGTCGGCATCACCCGTATTGCTTGCCGGAGCGGACGTCGTTTCCCATAGGTCGGTCAACGCCAGTCCCGGCATGGATTCCATTTCCTTGACGTTCGGCGCAGGTCCATCGATCACAATCCTGGATTTTCCGCTGCCGTCATGTCCCGTCACGACCCGGCGCACTTTCCAGACCATCTTGGTTCTCCCGTATCTGGTTGCTGTCTACGATCAAAAAAAGCGCTGCCCGCTCAAGGCGCGGGGACGGCGTCCACCAGAACCGCCGCCAGAACGCAGGGCCGGCCGCTCTTGTTGACCCAGGCGTGATTGGTGCCGCGCTGCACGATGCAATCGCCTTGCCTGAGCACCGTCTCGCCGTCCTCCATCAGCATCGTCATTTCGCCGGAGAGGACCACGAGGTAATCCACCGAATTGGTCTTGTGCATCGAGTGATGCTTGGCGCTGTCGGCGGGTTTGGGCTTGTTCTCGCTGCCGAGCTGCTCGAAGGCGGCCTTGGTGTCGATCGGCGCATCCGGCGACTCCGGTGGAATTTCCACGATCCGGAAGATCGTTCCGTTCGGTCCGGGATCGTGACGCATCTTGCGCGCGCCGCGGTCCTTCTGACCATGATTGTCGATGGGCATTTCCTCGCTGGTCCACAGCTCGGTCACCCAGAGACCTGGCCAGGCCGTGATCTCCGTCATGTTCGGTCCGTTATCGTCGATCATGACCATCGACCGCCCGTCCGGATGATGCCCCGTGACGACGCGGCGAGCTTTTTGTCGCATGATTGCCTCCCTTTTTGTTTTGTTACAGAACGCGATTACGCAGAATGCCGATCTTCTCGACTTCGAGTTCGACCACGTCTCCGGACTTGAGAAACCGCATTTGCTCGAGCCCGGAACCATTGCCGACGGTGCCCGACGCGAAGAACTCGCCGGGATGAACCGTCTCGCCGCGGGACACATGCGCGATGCAATCCTCGAACTTCCAATGCATTTCGCTGCTATTGCCGCTGCCCCACTCCTCGCCATTGACGCGCACCCGCATCGCGAGGCCGTAAGGGTCGCGGATCTCGTCGGCGGTGACGAGACAGGGTCCCATCGGATTGCCGCAATCGAAGTCCTTGCCTTTGCCGGGGCCGAGCTGGCCCGGCATCTCTCTGGTCTGCTCATCGCGCGCGGAGAAATCGTTGAAGATCGTGTAGCCGAAAATATGGTCGCGGGCGTTTTCCCTGGCGATGTCGCGGCCCGGCTTGCCGATGTAGCAGCCGAATTCGAGTTCGAAATCCATCAGCGTGGAATAGGCCGGCCAATGAACGTCATGGTCGGTCCCGACGACGTTCAGGCGATTGGGATGATAGAAGATCGGGCGCTCGTACCAGGCTTTCGGAATCGACAGAATTCCATTGGCTTCCATCTCCTGCATGGCCGCTTCCGGATCCGGGAATTGCTTTGCGCGTACCTTTCGCGCCTGGGTGAATGCCTGCACGAGATGCTTTTCGAAACAAAGGAAGTCGCGCATTTGCGGCGGCGCCGGGATCGGCGCCAACAGCTTGACGTCCTTGCGTTCGACAATCGTGTCGGGGGTGGCACGCTTGACCGTCTCGCGCGCACGGTCGAGTGCATCCGGACCTCCCTCCGCAATCGCCAGCACGCTGGCGATTGCGGGCGCAGCTTCCTTCCAGACACCGACATGCGCCGCCTGCAGATCGACAATTCTCCGGTCGTGATCAACCAAGACGCCGCTGCGCGGCGCTCCGCCGGTCTGGACGAAGGTGACGAGTTTCATGAGACGTTTCCCCGATTTTTGATTGTCGTTTGAGCGTGGCGGTCTTTTCTTCCAGCGATTTGACCGAGAAGCCGACGATTGCGGCGATCAATACCTCGCTGTCCTCGACATCGCAGAGGTCGCCCGACAAGCGCCG
>Ga0102590_1001752_pt1 | contig 30073 bp, 25 predicted proteins | sample AraplaMF_Col_mMF_FD_76859 | JGI IMG/M metagenome (GOLD analysis project Ga0102590, IMG submission 76859) | Arabidopsis root microbial communities from the University of North Carolina, USA - plate scrape MF_Col_mMF | ecosystem: Host-associated > Plants > Roots > Endosphere | place: USA... | reverse complement strand
GGCGATTGTCTCCGAGGGCTTTGCGACCTGCTTGTCGTCGGCCGTGACGAGCCCGGCCTCGATCGCCGCGCGCGCCCGCGCCCGGCTCTCGAACAGGCCACGCTCGACCAGCAGAACATCCGCACGCTTGCGGGCAGGGGACATCGGATCTCCGAAAGACGACTGAAGTGCTTATGTAGCGATCAATCGCGCGGCTGCCATCCGGACGCAAGCCTCGAACGCGGCGAGATCATGCCAGACGTCGATCGGCTGCTCTGCCGGCGTCACCAGAGGACAGCCGTGCAGCTCCAGCGCATGGATCATCATGAGGTTGTCGACAAGGCCGAAATCCTCGACCGTCAGCCCCTGCGCATCGACCAACCGCCCATCCTCGGAGGTGATGGCCATGAAGCGGCCGAGACGGTCGGCATAGGCGGCGCCATCGTTGGAATAGGCCAGACAGAACTTGCGGCGGCCGGCCATGTAGCCGAGCTCGTAGACAGTGCCGGGATCGGCGCCCGCGCCGCGGAAGGGGGTGAGATTGGCGATGATGGCGTCAGCTTCGTCCATCATCGCCTCGTTGCCGCAGAAGATCTGCCTGGAGGCGTCGGGCGCGGTGAGGTCAATGGCGTTGTCGAGGGGGTAGAGACCAGTCAGGCCATGCGCAGTGCAGATCGCGGTCTTGCGGCGGCCAATCTCAACCGCATCCGGCAGGAACACATCGGGGCCTGCCAAATAGATTTTCATGGGAGTCAAAGCCGGAAAAGTCTGGATCGAGCTGCGAGCCGCAGCACGTGCTCTGCTCCCTCCCCCGCTTGCGGGGGAGGGGTGCGGAGAGGGTTGTCTCCGCTCGCGAGAACCCCAAGAGGCGAAAGCCCTCACCCGCGCCTCCGGCGCGACTTCTCCCGCAAGCAAGTGGGAGAGGTGAAAGCGATCAAGCCAGCTTGACCGTCTCGGTCTTGACGTCCTTGCCGAGCGCCTCGAACACCTTGGCGACGATGCCCTTGGCGTCGAGACCGGCGCGGGCGTACATCGCGGTGGGCGTGTCGTGGTCCTGGAACACGTCAGGCAGCACCATGGAGCGGAACTTGACCATGCCGGTGTCGAGCACGCCCTGGTCGGCCAGGTACTGGGCGACATGCGAGCCGAAGCCGCCGATCGAACCTTCCTCGATGGTGATCAGGACGTCGTGATCGCGGGCAAGCTTGAGCACCAGCTCGGTGTCCAGCGGCTTCATGAAGCGCGCATCCGCAATCGAGGTGGACAGGCCATGGGCGGCGAGTTCGTCGGCCGCCTTCTCGCATTCGGCCAGACGCGTGCCGAACGAGAGCAGGGCGATCTTGTTGCCCTGCCGGATCATGCGGCCTTTGCCGATCTCGAGCGGAATGCCGACCTCGGGCATCTCGACGCCGCGGCCTTCGCCGCGCGGATAACGCACCGAACTCGGACGGTCGTTGATCGCGACCTGGGTCGCCACCATGTGCACGAGCTCGGCCTCATCCGCTGCCGCCATGATCACCATGTTCGGCAGACAGCCGAGATAGGCGTTGTCGAACGAGCCGGCATGCGTGGCGCCGTCGGCGCCGACCAGACCGGCGCGGTCGATGGCGAAGCGGACGGGCAGGCTCTGGATCGCCACGTCATGCACGATCTGGTCATAGCCGCGCTGCAGGAAGGTCGAGTAGATCGCGCAGAACGGCTTGTACCCTTCGGTCGCAAGACCGGCGGCGAAAGTCACGGCGTGCTGCTCGGCGATGCCGACGTCGAAGGTGCGGTCCGGGAAGGCCTTGTTGAAGATGTCGACGCCGGTGCCCGACGGCATGGCCGCAGTGATGGCGACGATCTTGTCGTCCTTCTGCGCTTCCTTGACGAGGCTTTGGCCGAACACGTTCTGGTAGGCCGGCGCATTCGGCTTGGCCTTGGCCTGCGTGCCGGTGGCGACGTCGAACTTGACGACGGCGTGGTACTTGTCGGCGGAGGCTTCCGCCGGCCCGTAGCCCTTGCCCTTTTGCGTCACGACGTGGACCAGGATCGGGCCGGTCTCCATGTCGCGCACGTTCTTCAGCACCGGCAGCAGATGGTCGAGGTTGTGACCGTCGATCGGGCCGACATAGTAGAAGCCGAGCTCTTCGAACAGCGTGCCGCCATCCATCATGAAGCCGCGGGAATATTCCTCGACGCGGTTGGCGCGGTTGGCGATGATCTTGGGCAGTCGCTTGTTGATCTGCTTCGCCGCCTCGCGCAGCGTGCGGTAGGTCTTGCCGGAGTAGAGCCGCGACAGATAGGCGCTCATGGCGCCGACCGGCGGAGCGATCGACATGTCGTTGTCGTTGAGGATGACGATCAGGCGGGAGTTCATCGCGCCGGCATTGTTCATCGCCTCATAGGCCATGCCTGCCGACATCGAGCCATCGCCGATGACCGCGATCACGTTGTTCTTGCCGCCGGAAAGATCGCGCGCCACGGCCATGCCGAGGCCGGCCGAGATCGAGGTCGACGAGTGCGCGGCGCCGAACGGATCGTAATCGCTTTCGCTGCGCTTGGTGAAGCCGGACAGCCCACCGCCGGTGCGCAGCGTGCGGATGCGGTCGCGGCGCCCGGTGAGGATCTTGTGCGGATAGGCCTGGTGGCCGACATCCCAGATCAGGCGGTCACGCGGCGTATCGAAGACGTAGTGGATCGCGGTGGTGAGCTCGACGACGCCGAGACCTGCACCGAAGTGACCGCCGGTGACCGAGACGGCATCGATGGTCTCCTGACGCAGCTCGTCAGCGACCTGGCGAACCTGCTCGACCTTGAGCTTGCGCAGGTCTTCCGGCGTCCGGATGGTGTCGAGAAGCGGCGTCTTGCTGTATGCGTTCACGGCGATTTCCAATTTTTCAGCGCCGGAAGGTCATTCCGGTGCGCGATGGGTTTGCACAATATCGGCGCAGCGCGAGTCCTTAAACCGTCGGAGCCACCTGCATGGGGCAATGCCCCGTCTTCAAGCTTAGGTGAGCTTAAGTGCGCTCCGGTTCAGTCTCTGTGATCCCTGTCACGTAGATCGGCTTCGTCCGTCCAAGCCAATTTCATCAGCGATTTGAGGCGCTTGTCGTTGGTGATCGGTCCCCACGTCAAGGCAAACAAAAAGCCACACTCCGCGCAGCTTTACACCAAAGCTTGGGTCAAAGCCAACCCGCCGGGCAGATTAGGGGTATGCAGATGCAACCGGCGGGCCAATTTGGTTAATTGCGGCCCCGGGGCGGAGGTTCCAGTTTTACCCGGTTCCCTGGCAGAATTCCGGGCGAAAAGACAGATATTTTGGCGGGATTCGCGGACCGAAAAGCGCCGGCGAAACAATTCTTCAATTCTGGTATCCGCAACCGTGTTTCCAGGAGAGGGAGACGGCCGGGGTGCGATGTTGAAAAACGCAGGCGTACCCGCCCAAATGGGTCTGTCGATGGCGTCCCCTACTGCACGTCGAGCGGAGCTGTGCCGGTCGCCTGGCCGCTGGCATCGGTGGTGATCTTGTCGACGCGCGCCTCGGCCTGGCGCAGCAGTTCCTCGCAGCGCCGTTTCAGGGCTTCGCCGCGCTCGTAGATCGTGACGGATTCCTCGAGCGGCACCTTGCCATCCTCGAGCCGCTTCACGATCGTTTCGAGTTCCTCGATCGCGCGCTCGAAGGTGAGCCTGCCGACGTCGATTTGGGTATTTTCGGCCATATAACTTTCCGATTGCCCGATTCGTTTCTGATGCAAAACAACAGAGTTTTGCGGGCTTAATGTGGCGGGTCCGTCAAGCGCCCATCAGGGCGCCGACATGCGCCGTAACAGATTCTTTCAGTCCTTGCAGGTCGTAGCCGCCTTCCAGCACAGAAACAACGCGCCCGCCGGCGGACTTGTCCGCGAGGTCCATCAGCTTGCGCGTCACCCAGGCATAGTCCTCCGCGCGCAGGTTCAACGAGGCCAGCGGATCGCGGTAATGCGCGTCGAAGCCGGCCGAAATGATGAGGAGCTCCGGACTGAATTCCGTCAGGCGCGGCAGGATCAGATTCTCGAACGCGCTGCGGAATTCCGGGCCGCCGTCTTCCGAGGCGAGCGGCGCGTTGACGATGGTGTCATGGTCGCCGCGTTCGCTCTTGGCGCCGGTGCCCGGAAATAGCGGCATCTGATGGGTCGAACAGTACATCACTGATGGGTCCGACCAGAAGATGTCCTGGGTGCCATTGCCGTGATGCACGTCGAAATCGACGATGGCCGCGCGCTTGATGCCGTACTTGCGCTGCGCGTGCCGCGCGGCGATCGCGACATTGTCGAAGAAGCAGAAGCCCATCGGCTTGCCGATCTCGGCGTGATGGCCGGGCGGGCGCACCGCGACGAAGGCGTTGCGATGCTCGCCCTTCATCACCGCTTCAGTCGCTGCCACCGCGCCGCCGACGCCGCGCATCACCGCTTCCCAGGTGCCGGGGGACATCGAGGTATCGCCGTCCACATAGACCTGACCGCTAGTCGGCGCGATGTGGCGCAGCTCGGTGACGTAATGTTCGTTGTGGCAGAGCGTGACGAGATCGAGATCGCCCTCCGGCGCGAGGTCGCGAGCGAGGAACTGGAAGCGCTCATGCGACAGCGCTTCCTCGACCGCGCGCAGGCGGTCCGGCCTTTCAGGGTGTCCCGGCGGCGTGACGTGGTCGAGGCAGGCCTTGTGGGAGAGGAGAAGCGTGCTCATCAGGTCGGCCTCGCAGGGAACGAACTCTCGACGTCGCTTGGCGCATCCGGCGCCAAAACGCAATGCAAAATCCAATCTATGCTTTCCCTAGCCAATGGCAAAGGGCTGTCCCGGGCCTCACCGTTTGATCCGGATCAATTCACGCGCAGGATGCGGGTCGGCGGTAGCGGACCGATCGGACCATGTGCCCTAAAGAAGGCAAACAGCGCATCGGCATCGTAACCGCCATATTGCGGTGAAGTGCCCTGCTTGGCGACGGTAAAGCCATCGCCGCCGACGGCGAGGTAATCGTTGACGGTGACGCGGTAGCCGGTGGCTGGCTCGATCGACCTGCCATTGAGTGTCATCTTCTCAGCCATTACGCGTTCGCCGAACGGCTTGGACGAATCCCAGCTGTAGCCGAACCCGTTCGACACCTGAAGGATCCGAGGCCGCTTCGGATCGAGCCATTGCTGCTCCAGCATATCTTTCAATTGGCTGCCGGTGAGGGTCATGGTCACGAGACGGTTGCGGAACGGCTGGCTGGCGAACAGGTCGCCAAAGGACACCATGCCGTTTTCCTTGGGGACGATGTCGGTGCGGATGCCGCCGGGATTGGTGAGCGCGATGACAGCGCTGCCATTCTTGGCATCCTTGGTGGCGGCAAGCTGCGCATCGGCGATCACATCGCCGAGCGCGCTTTCGCCAGCCTCGTTCGGAATGCGCGACAGCGTCTGCGTCACCGATCCGGCCGGGCGATTGGCGATCGGTGCGGAGAGCTTGTCATAAGCGTCGATCAGCGCGGTCTGCTCAGGATCCTTGGCGAGCGAGGCGTTGGCGACGATGACGTTCTCTCCCTTGGCGCTGATGATGTCGCGGGTTGCAGGATCGAGCTTGAGGTCGATTGCGGTGACCAGCGTGCCGTATTTGTCGCCGCTGGTGACGAGCCGGCCGTCGATGTCGCAGACATAGGCACGATGGGTGTGGCCGCTGACAACGACGTCGACAGCGCGGTCGAACTTCTTCACGATGTCGACGATCGGCCCCGTGATCCCAGGGCATTCATTGTAGCCGCCCGAAGGCTCGCCGCCCTGGTGGATCAGCACCACGATGGCTTCGACGCCCCGCGCCTTCAATTGCGGCACGAGCGCGTTCACGGTCTCGGCTTCGTCGCGGAATTCGAGACCGGCAATCCCCGACGGAGAAACGATGCCGGCGGTTTCCTTCAAGGTCAGCCCGATGAAGGCGACCGGAATGCCCTCGAACTCCCTGATCTCATAGGGTGGCAATATACTCTTGCCTGTCGCGCTCTCGACGGTGGACGCTGCGAGATAGTGGAATTTGGCACCGGTGAAAGGATGTGGCCCTTGGCAGCCGTCCTCCGGATGGCAACCGCCGTTCTGCATCCTGAGCAGCTCGGTCTTGCCCTCGTCGAATTCGTGGTTGCCGACCGATGTGATCGCAAGCCCCATCATCGAGAGCGACTCGATCGACGGCTCGTCGTGGAACATCGCCGACAGGAAGGGGCTCGCTCCGATCAGATCGCCGGCGGCGACGAAGATGGTGTTCTTGTGCCCCTCGCTCAATTGCTTGACCAGCGTCGCCATGTACTCGGCGCCACCGGCGGCCACCGTCACCTTCTTGCTCCCGTCTTCTGGGTCGTTGATGCGGATGCCGCCCGGCGGCGGACGGAGATTACCGTGGAAGTCGTTGATCGCGAGAATGCGCAGCTCGACCGGGGCCCCGGTCTGGGCCGCGGCGGGCAGGGTGCAGAACGCGAGGGCGAAGCTGATCAGGCGGAGAAGATGTCGCATGGAGCAAGACTAATCGTTCAGCGCGAAGATTTCACGAAACTTGTCGCTGTCATTCCGTGGCGCGCGTAGCGCGAGCCCGGAATCCATCGGGCGGCAGCGACCGTGGATGAATGGATTCCGGGCTCGCGACTTCGTCGCGCCCCGGAATGACGAGGGATTGATGAGGCGCCGGACAGCCCTACCGTTTCTTCCTGTTCGCAAACGCATTGAACGCAGCGATCGCCTCGTCGGATTTCAGTCGTTCGCCGAACAGATGGCTTTCCTGGTCGATGCGGCGGGTCAGCTCCTCCGGAGGAGCGCGCAGCAGCTTGCGCGACGTCGCGACCGCGTCGGCCGGCAGCCGGCAGATCTCGCGCGCGACCTTGCGGGCTTCGACCTCGGTATGTCCCGGCGAAACCACGGTGTTGACGAAGCCGGCGGCATGGGCCTCGGCGGCGGTGAAGCTGCGTCCCATCACCAACATGGCGAAGGCGCGCTGGTAGCCCATCGTGCTCGGCATCAAGAGGCTGGCGGCACCGACGGGAACGAGCCCGAGATTGATGTAAGGCGCCGAAAAGGTCGCGGCGTTGGATGCGAGCACGTAGTCGCAGTGAAACAGCATGACGGTGCCGATGCCGATCGATGCGCCGTCGACGGCTGCGATGATCGGCTTGACGTTGAGCGCCAGCGAATACAGGAATTTGGCACCGTCCGATAACGTCTCGGGACGCGACGCGTCCGCCTTCAAGAAGTCGTCGATGTCGTCGCCCGCCGTGAATACGCCGGAGCCGCCGGTCATGATCATGCAGCGGATGTCGGGATTGTTCTGCGCGGTATCGATCGCGCGGCTCATCTCTCGATACATGTCCTGGGTGATCGCGTTCTTCTTGCCCGGCCGGCGCAGGGTGATGACGCGCGTGGCGCGCTCGTCCGTGACGATGATGTTGCCGTTCGGCATGAACACTCCCTGCGGCCGCCGCGGCGAATGCCATCGGCGAGTCTTGCAAGGCTCAGCCTACATGATCCGGCAGGCCTGCCAATGCTGCGATCGGCATTTCGGCAGTAACCCCCCGTGGGCGGTTGCATGACACCCGTCCGGCGGTTGCATTCATGGGGGAACCGCGGCGGTGAAGCTGGTTAAATCTCATGCGGTGTTTTGCGCGTTGCAACAACTGGCGACAATGTTTCATTTGAAAGACCGAGGGTTGTGCGGCACGATCGGCCATCTCGTTCCTTTTGGCGCATACTCGATCGATGATTGCCGCAACGGGCGTTGACGAATCCTCGCTGCATTACCGCGGCTGGCGCGTGGTGCTGGCCTGTTTCCTGATGGCCTTCTTCATGTTCGGCTTCGGCCTCTACGGCCAGGGCGTCTATCTCGCCGAGCTTCAGCGCGTCCATGGCTGGCCCGGCACCTTGGTGTCGGCAGCCAGCACCTTGTCGTTCCTGCTGACCTCCGTCCTAGTCATCTTCACCGACGATCTGCTCGTCCGCATCGGGCTGCGCGCGCTGGTCCTGTGCGGGCTGATCGCGCTTGGCGCCTCGACAGCCCTGCTGGGGCTGATGCAGGCGCCCTGGCAGCTCTATCTTGCCTATGCGTTGATGTCGGTCGGCTGGACTGGCATGGGTACGGTGGTCATCGCGACCGTGCTCAATTCCTGGTTCGTGCGGCGGCGCGGGCTCGCGCTCAGCCTTGCCTTCAACGGCGCCACTTGCGGCGGCATCGTGCTCGTTCCGGTTCTGCTGGCGCTGAGCGGCAGCGTCGGCTTCCGCTCGGCCATGCTGGCGGCCACGATCGCCATGGTGGCGCTGGTGTTGCCGGTGGTCGTCGTTTTCACCGGCTGGCCGGCCGATGCGGCTCTGAATTCAGCCGGAGGCTCACCCGGCAGAGGCAAGCCGGCGCGGCATTCTCGGAAGGACCTGCTCGCCAACGCATCGTTCTGGACCATGGTGCTGCCGATCGCGCTCGCGCTGCTGGCCCAGATGGGATTCATCATTCATCAGGTGACGTTTCTCGAACCGCTGATCGGCCGCGCCAGTGCGGGCTTCGCCGTCACGATCATGGCGGCGATGGCGGTGGTCGGGCGGCTGTCGCTCGGCCTGTTTGTCGACCGGCTCGATCCGCGGCTCGCCTGCGCGGCATCGATGACCAGCCAAGCGGCAGCGCTCCTCGTGCTGCTCCAGAGCACCAGCCCCGTCGTGCTCCTCGGCTGCTGCGCCGTCTACGGCTTCTCGATCGGCAACATGATCACGTTCCCACCCCTGATCATCCAGCGTGAGATCGGCAGCACGGCCTTCGCCGCCGCCATGGGGCTGGGAAACGTCGATTGGCGGCATCGTCAGCGCGTTCGGCCCCGGCATCGTCGGCTTCGTGCGCAGCGTGAGCGGAGACTACACGATGGCGTTCGCGATGTGCGCAGCGCTCGATGTCGTCGCGGCCGGGCTCGTGCTGTGGCGGCCGGGGAGACGCGCAGCTGGCGCGCGAGCTCTCGCGCCCGAACAGCAAAGCAGCGTCGATTAGTCCACGCTTGCCGATGCCTTACCCCAACAGCACCGCATCCGCCGCCGCGACCGACTCCGCGCTCTCTGTGACGGTACGCTCGAGCGCGCCGGCCTGCACGGTGATGTTTTCCGCGAAGAAGCGCGCCAGCGCGACGTAGCGTGTGGCGTCCGAGATGCCGCCGGCTTTGGCGGCCAGCGCCTCGGAGGCCAGCATGCAGCCGCCGAGCGTGGCGCCGAACTGCTGCAAATACGGCGTCGCCCCGGCGAGCGCCTCGTTTGGCGCGGACGCGACACGCTCGAGCAACCACTTGCTGGTGCGCGTCAGCGCATCCAGTGCCTCGCGCAATTTCGCGCCTGTCGTGCCGAAAGCGGGATCGTTGGAGGCCTCGACTTGTTTGACGATCGCCGCGAGCTCCTCGATCAGCGTCCACACCGACGCGCCGCCATTGGCGGCCAGCTTGCGCGTAACGAGGTCGATTGCCTGGATGCCGTTGGTGCCCTCGTAGATCGCGGTAATGCGCGCGTCGCGATAATGCTGCGCAGCGCCGGTCTCCTCGATGAAGCCCATGCCGCCGTGCACCTGCACGCCCAGATAGGCGACCTCATTGCCGATATCGGTCGAATAGGCTTTTGCGATCGGGGTCAGTAGTGCCGCGCGCGCGGCCGCATCGGCGCGCACCTTCGGATCCCTGGCGCGCATGGAGACGTCGAGCGCGACCGCCGTGGCATAGCATATAGTGCGCGCGGCTGCGGTCTGCGCCCGCATCCGCATCAGCATGCGCTTGACGTCGGGATGGACGAAGATCGCGTCCGACCCGTCGCCCTTCTTGCCGACGGCGCGCCCCTGCTTGCGTTCCTGGGCGTAGGACAATGCCTGCTGATAGGCACGATCGGCAACGCCGACGCCCTCCAGGCCGACGCCGAGGCGGGCCTGGTTCATCATGGTGAACATGCAGCGCATGCCCTGGTTCTCTTCGCCGATCAGGAATCCGATGGCGCCGCCGTGATCGCCCATGGTCATGGTGCAAGTCGGCGAGGCGTGCATGCCGAGCTTATGCTCGACGCCCGAGGCAAAGATGTCGTTGCGTGCGCCGAGCGAGCCGTCAGGATTGACCATGAACTTCGGCACGAGAAACAGCGAGATCCCCTTGGTGCCAACAGGTGCGTCCGGCAGGCGCGCCAGCACGAAATGCACGATGTTGTCGGTCATGTCGTGTTCGCCATAGGTGATGAAGATCTTCGTCCCCTTGATGCGATAGGTGCCGTCGGCCTGCTTTTCGGCCCGGGTGCGCAGCGCGCCGACATCGGAGCCGGCCTGCGCCTCGGTGAGTTGCATCGTGCCGGTCCATTCGCCGGACACGAGCTTTTCGAGATAGATCTTCTTCAGCTCGTCGCTGCCATGCGCATCGAGCGCTTCGATCGCGGATGCGGTCAGCAGCGGGCAGAGGCCGAAGGCGACGTTGGCGGCGCTCCAGATCTCTGTGCAGGCGGCGTTGATCGCGAGCGGCAGGCCCTGGCCGCCGAAACCTTCCGGGCCCGAGACCGCGTTCCAGCCGCCCTCGGTCCAACGCTTATAGGCATCGGGCCAGCCCGGCGCGGTGGTGACCTTGCCGTCGTCAAGCTTGATGCCGTGCTCGTCGCCGACCTTGTTCAACGGCGCCAGCACGTCGGTCGCGAATTTGGCGGCTTCTTCCAGCACGGCTGCGGTAATGTCGGCGTCGAAATCGCCGTAATGGCCGGCTTCCAGGGCGGCCTTCAGCCCGGCGCCATGGTTGAGCGACAGCAGCATGTCAGAAATCGGCGCGCGGTAGGTCATGGCTCACTCCCGAGGTCAGGTTTGGCGCCGTATTCTCACGAAACGGGAGAGGTCTCAATGGCCGCGATACGGGACCGCATCGGCCTCTGGCCGGGACCTAGAATGGGGTGTGGCCGCGCCGCATTCCGGACGGTGGTATTTTGCCCTCCAGGCGGTTGAAATGCCGCGCCGCTCCCTATAGACCGGCTGCGACCGAAGGGAATCTGCGGGTGCGAGTGCTTCGCCGTTCCCTCGGCCACCTGATGGGGCGTAGCCAAGCGGTAAGGCAGCGGATTTTGATTCCGCCATTCGGAGGTTCGATCCCTCCCGCCCCAGCCAGCACGTAAGCTGCTGAGTTCGCTATATAAGTAAACTCTGTTCCCGCCAAATTTTTTGGCGCGTTTGGAAATAGAGCTTCTGATGCTCGTTCCAGAATCGAACTAAACGGTGTCGTGCATTAGATCGACCTATTGGTTCATCCACGCGGTTTCATCGCAACTTATACCACGGAAGCTACTCGGGCACGTCTGTTACGCCCTCATCGTAGAATAGGGTATTACGGCGAACAGATCGGACACCCAGTCGAAATGATGCACTTGTGCGCAATTCGCGCCGTGCTGCAGTTCGCTCAGCGGATAGCCTCGGGGGGCGAGTCTCTCCCCTGCTACCAATCCTGCGATTTTCTACGCCAAGCTACGATTTACTGCGATCTTGTACTCTTCACGCTTGCTGCTGGGGCTCAAGCAGGGAGTATCGCGAGATACTCTCCTGCCGAGATGAATCACGTCCACCTGAGCGTAATTTAGTTTCCAGCGCTCTGTCCGCCATCGACGTGCAGGATCTCGCCGGTGGTGAAGCCTGCTCCTTCGAGGTACATCACCGCATCGACAATTTCGCTCACTTCGCCCATCCGTCCGATCGGATGTAGCCCAGCCAGGAATTCATACATTTCCGGCGCATGCATGGGCGTTTTGGTTGCGCCAGGCGCCACGGCGTTGACGCGTATTCCTCGACTTGCATATTCAACGGCGAGCGACTTCGTTGCCGCGTTGAGACCGCCTTTCGTCAGGGCCGCCAATGCGGACGGAGCATGGCTGTTCGCGTTCTCATCGAGACTGCTCGTGATCTGCACGATGTGCCCGGATTCGCGCTTCAGCATGTCCGCGACGGCACGTTGAGTGATATGGAAAAAGCCATTGAGGTTAATCGCCAACATGCTGGCATAATCTTTGGACGTATACTCTGTGAATGGCTTTCCGATGAAGATGCCGACATTGTTGATGAGGGTATCCACGCGGCCGAAGCGCTCGATCGCCTGCGACACAATGCGTTCCGCGGTGGCTGAATCGGTGATGTCGCCGGCAACCGCCAGAACATCCGGGTCAGTCGAGGGCCTGATCGAACGGGAATTTGCGATGACGCAAAAATTGCGATCGCGATAAGCCTTGACGAGGGCCTCACCGATACCCTGCGATGCGCCGGTGATGATCGCGACTTTCTGGCTTTCACCCATGATGGGCCTCCATGTTCTGTACCAAAGCGGCGGGGGCCGCCCGCCGCGTTTGTTTCGTTACTGCGCGGTCCAGCCGCCATCGACCGAGATTGCCGTGCCCGTGATCTGGTCTGCCGCGGGCGAACAGAGGAAGGCCACGGTGCCGCCGAGCTGCGAAGGAGAGACAAACTCCAGAGACGGCTGCTTCTCAGCCAAAATCTCGTCGGCCGCCTCCTTCTGGCTGATATGTTTTTGCGCGGCGATATCGCTGATTTGCTTTTCGACCAAAGGCGTTCGTACCCAGCCCGGACAAACCGTATTGCAGGTGACGCCGCTGCCCGCTGTCTCCAGGCCGACCACTTTGGTCAGGCCTACCAGTCCGTGCTTGGCTGCCACGTAGGCGGCCTTGTGGGTCGAGGCGACCAAGCCATGCGTCGAAGCGATGTTGACGATCCGGCCCCAGCGCTGCTTTCTCATCTGTGGTACCGCTGCGGCAATCCCGTGAAACGCGGCCGACAGATTGATGTCGAGAATTGCATTCCACTTGGTCGCAGGAAATTCCTCAACGGGCGCGGTGAACTGGATCCCAGCATTGTTCACCAGGATGTCGAGACGCCCGAAAGTCTCGATCGTTCTGGCGATCAATCCGCGCACGGCGTGCTCCTTTGACATATCGGCGGCGTCGTAGATGACCCGTATGCCGTTCTCACGCTCAAGGCCGCTGCGCACCGTCTCGATCTCGCCCGGATCGCCGAAGCCATTCAACACCAGGTCGGCGCCGAGTGGGGCCAATTCCTTGGCGATACCAAGTCCGATGCCGCTGGTGGATCCGGTCACGATTGCTACTTTATTCTTCAACACGGCGAGTTCCTTTCGCTGCTGGTGAAATGAGATCTGCGCAGAAGCCGGTTAGTGGGCGCCGCCGGCGTCGAGGCGATCGGGCTTCTTGAGCATCAGCGCCGCCGCCAGGGCGACGATCTGGGAGACGCCGAGCAGATAGAAGGTGTCGCTGAAGCCGAGGATGAAGGCCTGCTTCTGGATGATCTTGCCAATCGCGACATAGGCATGATGGACTGCGTCGGCGCGGTCGATCACGCCGTGGCTCATGAAATACTGGGTGAGCTGGTCGAGGCGCGTGCGGGTCGCCTGCTCGAACATAGACACCGACTGAGTCAGGACGTTGGAGTGATATTGCTCGCGCTTGGTCAGAAGTGTTTGAAGCGCGGCGATGCCGATCGCACCTCCAAGGTTGCGCATCATATTGAACAAGGCTGACGCAGACCCGGCGTTCTCGGCCTCGATTCCGCCGGTGGCGACCGCCGAGAGCGGCGCAAAGACGAGGGCTTGACCCAGCGCACGGATGACGTTTGGCCAGAACAGCTGATCGGCCGCATAGTCATTGGTCATGTAGATGTTGAAGAAGTTGGAGCCGCCAAAGAGCACAAAGCCGACGCCAATGACGAGGCGCGGATCGAACCGCTGCATGAGGCGAGGCACCAGCGGTATCAGCACGAGCTGCGGCAAGCCGGTCCAGGCCAGCACCATGCCAATCTGCTCGGAGTTGTAGCCCTGGATGCGCGACAGGTAGACCGGCAGGACGTAAACGGAGCCATACAGCGACACGCCGAGCAAGAAGTTCGCGAGCACGCCGAAGCCGAAATTGCGGCGAAACAGAATGCGCAGATTGAGCAGCGGCTTCTTTGCGCTGAGTTCGATCGCGAGGAACAGCGTCAAGGCGACCATGGCGATGATGGCTAGACGAACGATGAAGGGCGAGCCGAACCAGTCGTCCTTGTTGCCTTCTTCCAAAACGGTCTGAAGCGCACCGAGCCCAACTGCCATGGTGGCGATGCCGGCCCAATCGCCTTCGCGCAGCAAGCCAAGCCGCATGGGCGTCGCTTCCAGCGACGCGTAGAGCATGGTGATCATGACCGCGCCCGGCACCACATTGACGTAGAAGACGTACTCCCAACCGAAATTTTCGGTCAGGTAGCCCCCGATGGTCGGGCCGATCGCCGGCGCGAACGTCGCGGAAATCGCGAACATCGCCAGCCCGATCGGCTGCTTCGGCTTCGGCAGCAGCGTGATGATCAGGGTGAACGCCGTGGGAATCAGCACGCCGCCGGTAAAGCCCTGCACCGCGCGAAGCACGATCATCTGCGGCAGGTTCTGGGCGAGCGCGCAGGCCGCCGAAAACACCAGGAACAGGAAGGCATTGGTGAGCAGATAGATGCGGACAGAGAACACCTGGGCGAGCCAGCCGCTCAAGGGAATCACCACGATCTCGGCGATCAGATAGGAGGTCGAGATCCACCCGCCGTCATCGATGCCCGCACCGATCCCGCCTTGAATGTTGGCAAGGGAGGCATTGACGATCTGGATGTTGAGGACCGCCATGAAGGCACCTAGCGTCGCTCCGGTCACCGCGAGCCAGGTTTTTGCGGACACGGCAGGAGCGGTGGTTGGCGACCGATCGTCACTGGACGCGGCATCGATCGTGGTTTGCAGTGTCGTCATGTCTGTCTGCTCAAGTGCGCAAGTGGTTGGTTTTGTCAGCCGCGGGGTTTGCCGCCACGCGAGGCGAGCCGCTTCTCCGCGTCGCGCTCCGCGACAACGGCCGACTTGGTATTGATGGTCGGCTCCGCCGACATGCCGGGGCGTAGGCTGCCGTTCAGGCTCTGGTCGTCGAGCACGATCTTCACCGGGACGCGCTGCACGATCTTCGTGAAGTTGCCGGTGGCGTTGTCCGGAGGTAGCAGGGCGAACTCCAGGCCGCTTGCCGGCGAGAGGCTGTCGACATGCCCCTTCAGTCTGGTCGAATGGAAGCTGTCGACGCGCAGCTCTACCGGCTGGCCATTACGCACGTGGGTGAGTTGGGTTTCCTTGAAGTTCGCGACGACATAGACCGCATCCAGCGGTACCACTGCCATGAGCTGTGTGCCGGCTTGCACATATTGGCCGACGCGTAGAGTGCGGGCGCCCACCGTGCCGTCGACCGGCGCTGTTACTTGCGTGTACGAGAGATTCAGGGAGGCTTGGTGTTCGACCGCGCGCGCGCGATCGAGTTGCGCGACAGCTTGCGCGCGTTGGGTCGCGAGTACCTCGATTTTCTTGCTGGCAGCGAGCAATCCCGCTTTGCCTTGCTGCAGCTGGGCGGTCTGCGAGCGTAGCGCCGCGTCCGTCTGCTGGGCCCGTTGTATTGTCCCTGAGCCAGACTTCATGAGCTCGTCGTAGCGGGCACGCTCCTGCTGCGCGAATTTTAGACCGGCTTCGGTCGCGTCGACCTCGGCTGCCTGCTGTCGAATCAGCGGTTCCTGCAATTCGATTTGCGCGTCGATGTTCCTCACCGTAGCTTCGGAAGCTGCTACGTCGGCCCTGGCCTGGTTCAGCGCGGTCGTGAGGTCGCGGTCGTCAATGCGAGCCAGCAACTGGCCGGCTTTCACCGGTTCGTTGTCGGTAACCAGGACTTCGGCGATGTAGCCGGAGATCTTCGGAGCGATGATCGTGGAATCGGCTTTGACATAAGCGTCGTCCGTCGTTTCGAGGTAGCGTCCGGCCGTGAGGTAGTAATGGCCATAGGCTGTAGCCCCGGCGACACCGAGCGCCGCGGCGAACGCGAGCGCCGCGCGCCGGATCGCCTGACGCGACGGAGCAAGGCCGATCTTGACCTTGTCTTCAGGAGCGTAAGAAGTTGTCGACATGGCTGTCTCCGAAGGCTTTGGGGCGCCAGATCTCAGTCGTGGCGATGGACGTCGTGGGTGACGATGCCGAGCTCGGGAGCGGGCGGGTCCAGCCGCCGCGGCTCGGCCAAAGTGCGGCGGATGTCGTCAAGGCCGCTTTGCCAATGTGCGCGCATCGCGCTCAGTCCAAACTCGTAGTCCTTCGAATGGCCCTCGTAGATCTTGGACTGGTAGATCAGATGAATGATGTTGTGGGAGCTGTGGCGGGCCAAATCCGCAAGGGCGCGAATTTCCGGATCCCGCTTTGCGCTTTCCGGCAGTTTTTCTATCGTTCGCTGCAACGCCCGGCGCATCTCCTGCATCCGCAGGGCTTGATTTGTAATGGCGCGCGTTCGACTCGAATACTGAATGTCCTTCTGGCGGCTCGATACCTCCATCATGTCGTGTGGAACACGTCCCTGTGCGGACCAGAGATCAACTTGAAATGTCAGCGTCTCGGCGGGTTCGCTGGACAGCACGCGAGAGAGAGGCGTGTTCCAGGCCACGCCGCCGTCCCAGTAGTGCTCGCCGTCGATGTCGACTGCGGGAAATGCCGGCGGCAAGGCGCCGGAAGCCATGAAATGCTTCGGCCCCAGCCGGCGTTCAGCGGTGTCAAAATAGGTGAGATTGCCGGTGCGCACGTTGACCGCGCCGACGCTGACGCGCACGTCGCCCGAGTTCAGGCGATCAAAATCGACGAGCCTTTCCAGCGTCCGGCTCAGCGGCGCTGTGTCGTAGAAGCTCGTTGCTGCTTCGCCTGAGAAAGGCGACCAGAATGGTGCGGGAAAGCGTGGTTTGAAGAAGCCCGGCTGCCCATGGAACAGAGCCCGCGTCGCGGCAAAAGCGTTGTTCAGAGAACGCATGTCGAATGCGAACGGAAGGGCATCGGCCAGCCCTTCGCCAGCGGGCCATCCCGCTGGACACGCACAGATGGTCTCCCAGAACTCGCGCAGCCGATCCACTCGCTCGGCTTCTGGCGAGCCCGCGATAATGGCAGCATTGAGTGCTCCGATCGAAATGCCAGCAATCCAGTTCGGGCGGATGCCAGCCTCGTGCAGGCCCTCATAAACTCCGGCCTGATATGCTCCCAGCGCTCCGCCGCCTTGCAAGACCAAGGCGACGACGTCGTAGGGCAAAGGCCTGGATTGCTCTGCCGCAGCACTCGTCTGCTCGCGCATCACATTCAACATGTTGCACACTCCCGATATTGCGGCTGATCCGGTCAGCCCGCGTTTGCTTCGATCAAGACGTCGGACTGGAGCCGGCGGGCGACCCGCTCTGGCGACAAGTAGTCGTGGACCACGGTGCCAAGTCCGAGCGTGAGGTCGGCGACAAGGTGCTTGGCTGACAGCACTTGTAGAACCGGCAGTTCGGCGACAGGCGCAAGGGCATGTGAATACAGATCGAGCGCAGCCGGTCCGGTCCAGGCGCCTTTCACGGTGATGTCTTCGAGGTGGTAGCGCACGAGCTCGCAGATGCGCGGCGTGCCATCGACATGCGGGATGATCTTGAGCAGGAAGTTGGGCGCCGCGAGCTTCTTGGCTTCAGCGGCGACATCGAGGGCGCGATGCTTGTAGCCCATGGTGCCGGTGGCGATGCGGACGGAGCCGTAGCTCAGGGTGCCGACCAGCGTATCGATCTCGACCGCGAGCTTCGGTTGCGCGAGCTTCTTTGGAAAACCCCACAGCTCGCGACCGCCCGCGATCGGAGGATGGTCATTGAGGAACATTTGATGGGTGAAGCTGCCGGCCTGGCCTTGATACGACACCGGGATGACTTGGCCGCTTTCGGTGTAGTCGCCAAAGCCGGTTGAATCGGGCATGTGGATGAATTCGTAGTTCACCACAGGGGCGGTGACTTGCAGCGGCTCTGGCACGATCCGGCGCAGCGCTTCGGGATCGGTGCGATACTGGATGATGAAGTATTCGCGATTGACGAAGCGGTAGGGACCTGGAGGGAAGGCCGGGTTGGTGAGCGGCATCGCGAATGCGCCTGTGCGAACGGTGTCGTGTTTCATTGGATGAAATCCTGGTTGAGCGCTTTTGATCGGGCCGCGCCCTTCGAGAGAAGCGCGGCCCGACGGTTTCCTACAGCTCGCCGACGTGCTCCGGATCGGCTGACGCCAACGCCGCGGCGCGCTCGGCGCGTGGCGGGTAGATCCACACCGTGTTGATCTGCTGCTTGGTCTTCTTCGCCTCGTCTCCGACCAGTTTCAGTTTCCGCTCCCAGCCAAGCGTGAAGATCGCGCCCGCTTCTCCGAGATCGAGGCAAGTGGCGTATGCTACCTGGTGATAGGATTTGGTTGGAACGCCCAGAAGCTCGGCGGCGGCGTTGTTGCCGGCAAAAGCACCCATGCGTAGCGCGTGCTGGCAGGACATCAGCGCGTAGTTGCCGGCATCATCGCATGCGGCGCGAGCGGCATCGCCGGTAGCAAATACCCCCGCGACGTCCGGCACCCGCAAGTCGCGGTCCACCAGCAGCCGGCCCAGCTTGTCGCGCTCGGCGGGGATCTGTGCGGTCAATGGCGCTGCGCGCATGCCCGCGGCCCATATCACCGTCTCAGTCTCGATGCGTTCGCCGGTGGAGAGCAAGACGCTGGATCCGTCGAGCGATTCGACGCCTGCGCCGATCCGGGTCTCGATGCCCAGCTTCTTCAGTGCGTCCTCGATGACGGGGCGGGAATCCGAGCCCATGTCGGGAGCGATCGCCTTGCTGCGATCGACTATCACGACGCGTGGCTTTGCATCCCTGCCGAGGATCGCGCGAAGCCGCGTCGGCATCTCAGTTGCAGCCTCGATGCCAGTGAAGCCGCCGCCGGCGACGACCACCGTGTCACGCCCGTTGGTCGCTGGCCGGCTGGCAAGGCTATGGAGGTGCTTGTCGAGAGCAACCGCATCAGCGAGCTGGTCGACGCTGAAGCCGTGTTCGGAAAGGCCAGGAACGTTCGGGCGGAACAGCCGGCTGCCGGTGGCGACGACCAGTCGATCGTAAGAGAGCTGCTTCTTCGTGCCCTCCCTTGTAACGATAGTTACCGCGCGAGAATTGGTATCGATCGTCTCGGCGCTGCCCTGCACATAAACAACGTCGATGGATTTGAGGACCTCCGCCAGAGGCGCGGTCAAGGTTTCAGGTTTCGGCTCATAAAGCCGCGGACGGACCACCAGTGTCGGCTCGGGCGCGACCAGTGCGATCTCGAGCTCCTTGGGCGTGGTGCCCCTGATGTCGCGCAGGCGGGCGGCGGAAAGTGCGGCATACATGCCGGCGAAGCCGGCGCCAATGATAACAAGTCGCATCTGATCTACTCCTTTGGTTTGACGTCTCGGGCACACGCGCATCACACCGCCGCTCCCCAATAAGGAGCGGACTTGCCGCGATCGCGACACTCGAAAGATGTGATTCGAAGAATTGCTGGTCGCTTATTGAGCGCTGCAGTCCGGCGTTAGCGGTGTTTCGCAAGCTGCGTGACAGTCTCGTGACGTCATCGGCCGACCGAGCCGAAGAGCGATGGGCTCGCTTGTGCGTAACAACCGATCATCATGAAACGCGAGATCTTCATTCCTGTTCACGATCGACGTCGCAGCAGTCGGCGGAATTTCGACTTCCTCACCCGTTGCCGACGTGAAGCGGACGCTGAGTGACAACCCGTAGACCAGCGCTGTTGCGATAGCCCTCCGTGGCCGGGCCACCCCGAGGAGGGCGACACTGTGCTTCCAGGCCATTGTTCGTCTCCATCCATTGTCGGTGTTCGATGCCGTAGATTTACAGGAGTGGAGCTGCTGCTGCGCCAGAGCGATTGACGTGATTGCAGAGAGATTGCTGTTAGCGCACGCGCCTGCGCCAATCGCTTGGAGTTTCGCCGGTCAGCTTCTTGAATGCCGCGGCAAACGCGGTTTGCGACGCGTAGCCAAGCTCCTTTGCCACCGATTCGATTGCGACATCGGTTTCCTTAAGCATGTTCATGGCGCGCTCGAGCCGCTGCTGGCGCAACCAAGCATGAGGCGAAAGACCCGTGCTTTCCTTGAAGGCGCGGCAGAAGTGGAAGCGCGACAGGCCGGCGTCGGAAGCGAGCGCTGCCAGAGAGACGTCAGCATCCTTGTCCGAACGCAATCGCTCGATCGCGCGCCGCAGAGCATGCGGAGCGAGGCCGCCCGCGATCGGCTCGAAGGCGGTGGGTACGCCGGAGTGTTCCGCCAAGATGCGCGTTGCCAGGAGATCAGTCAGCCGCTGTCTGAACAGGGCGTCCAGCACGGCATTGCCCTCCAGCGCATCGGCCGCACTCATCAACAAACCTGATGTGACGGGATCGGGATGCCCAGTGCGCTCCAAGAGATCTCCGGGAGCCGGCGTGTCGGCTTCGCGGGCAATACGTTCAAGTGTCGCGTGCGGAAGATAAAGTTGGACGACATCGACAGGTCCGGGAATATCCCATCTGGCGCTTGAGCCCGCGGGAATGATGGTCACAACTCCGGAACGCGCCGTCCCAATCGCCACGGACTTCCCCGTGCGCCGCTCCAGTCGCTGGACGCCTGTCGGATAAGCCATGATGACGTGGTCAGTCATGGGCTCGACGACGTCGTGCAGAGCTCCGTGTTTCCAATGCGCGATGCCGCCATTGGAAGGATCCGAAGCAATCTGGAGCGGGGCGGTCTTGAGGATACGGGCCATCTCCGCATCGGCGGGTCGTCGCTCGGCGGCGGGAGAGGCGCTGGGGCGCGCGCTTGGTGCGGCGAGCAGGGCCTGCAAAGGATCGTGTCGGATCGGCTTGTCCATGGAGCGGTCCTCGCGTTCGGCAGACACTTCGCGGTCGAGAGTGTTTGTTGCTAACGCACGCGCCGCCGCCAATCGCTTGGCGTCTCTCCGCTCAGTCGCCTGAAGGCTGCGGCGAAGGCGGTTTGCGAGGCGTAGCCAAGCTCTGCTGCCACCATGGCAACCGATGTGTCGGTGTCGCGAAGCATGGTCATGGCCTGCTGGAGCCGGTGTTGGCGCAGCCAACCGTGAGGCGAAAGCCCTGTGCTCTCCTTGAAGGCGCGGCAGAAGTGCGAGCGCGACAGGCCGGCATCGGAGGCGAGGGCGTCGAGTGAGACGTCGGCATCGCTGTCAGATCGCAAGCGTTCAATGGCGCGGGCCAGGACCTTCGGCGAAAGTCCGCCGACGATCGGCTGGAATGTCGTTGGCGAGCCGGTGTGCGCAGCCAGGAGGCGCATGGCCAAGAGGTCTATCAGCTGATGCCTGAACAGATTGTCCAGGGCGCCGTTGCTTTCGAGCGCGCTTACCGTGCTTAGAAGCAATCGGGACGTAATGGGATCCGGATGCGCCGTTCGCTCCAGGAGATCGGTCACCGTGCCGGTCACCGCTTCGTCGGCGACGCGCTTCAGCGTTGCGTGAGGAAGATAGAGCTGAACGACGTCGACGGGTTTCGGGATATCCCATCGGGAGCTTGATCCCTCGGGAATGATGATCACGGCCCCGCGACGAAACGTACCTCTCGCAACCGATCTTCCTGACCGACGCTCCATGTGCTGCGTCATGCCGTTGTAAGCCATGATGACGTGGTGACTCATGGGTTCGACGACGTCGTGCAGCGGGTCATGTTTCCAGTGGGCGATGCCAGCGCCCGAGGCGTCCAAAGCCATGCGGAAGGGCGTGGTGTGGAGCACGCGCGCCATCTCTGCACCAGCGGCGCGCCGGCCAGCAGTCGACGGTCGGCCCTGGCTCGGCCCGGATATCGCGGTCAAATCATCTTGAGCAGCATTCTCGATCGGCTGGCTCATGGTCGAGTCCTCGCTTCAGGGCCACACGGTCGCAGCATCCGAGCTCGATTTCGTGATGGCCCAAGAGCGATTGCTTGCTGTCTGCTCTGGTCGGTACCGGCGAGCGTCGCGAGTTGCAGGCGGGCGTTCTAGGCCCGGAGAACTACCGGGTCTTTCCCAAAGCGGCGCCGCTTTTCCCGATTCTGCTCGAAGCGCTGCCTGCGAGACATTGTGATCGGTCGAGCCAGGCGTTCTGTGCGATCGGCAGGACCCCAGAAGATCGCAAACAGCATTGAAATCACTATAGAAAATCGCTTCCGAGAAATCGAAGCCCTCGTTTGTCCAATCGCACGTTTAAACGCTCGTCAAGCTGGACCTCCCCACCCCGATACCGGATAATGAGGACCGACTTTAGGGCGGTGGGGCGTAACGGGCTGTCCGGCCAAATCTTATGGATCGGCGATCGATATGGCACAGACCGGTTTCTATGGTCAGAGGCTTGCGCAGTTCTTGCGCTTGAAGGATGTGCCCTCTTCGCTGATTACGCGTTCACTGCGCAGTGCCGAAGTTGCCGTTACCGAAGCGTGGAATGATAACCCCGAACCGGGGCTGAGCGGCTCGTATCGCGAAGATGCCTACAATGTCAGTCTGAAGCTTCAGGATTATCCCGACTGCGAGCTCTGGGATCATGGCAAGTGCCTCGTCAAGGCGGACATCCGGGCCGGCGCGACATATCTGTACGACCTCAAGCGGGATCCACGCTACGTCATCGACAAGCCGTTCCACTCGCTTCATTTCTATGTTCCGCGATCGGCGTTGGAGAGCATCGCTGAACAGCTCGGCGCGCCACCCATTGGCGAACTGACCTGTCCGCTCGGCGTCGGCCATGACGATGCGATCATGCGTCATGTCGGTGCTTCGCTGCTGGAAGCGCTGCGCCGGCAAGACGAGATGAATCAGCTCTTCATCGACCACACGATGCTTGCGTTGACCGCCCATGTCGCCCAGACCTATGGCGGGCTGCGGCGCATCAGCAAACTGGCGCGTGGCGGTCTTGCGTCGTGGCAGGTGAGGCGCGCATGCGAAAAGCTCGATTCCGATCTCGGTGGGACATTGTCGTTGCAACAGCTAGCCGCTGAATTCGGCCTCTCGGTCAGCCATTTTTCACGCGCGTTCCGTATCTCGACCGGCCTGCCGCCGCACCAATGGCTGCTGCGCCAGCGCGTGAAGGCGGCCAAGCAACTGATGAGCGTGCGCGGCCTGGCGCTGTCCGAGATTGCGATATCGGCGGGGTTCGCCAACCAAAGCCACTTCACGAAAGTGTTCTCGGCTCACGTCGGTGTCAGTCCGGCCGCATGGCGCCGGGAAGCATTTGGTAATTCGGACGGGGATTCGTGATCGCCCGATCAGCGATGTCGGGCCAAGGAGATCGCGTAGGCTGCCCGGCGAGCCGCAAAGATCTCGTCCGGCGGATGGCCGAGGCCTTCGGCCAGGATTCCCGGATCGAAGACCGACCTGTCGCAGGTCTCGTTGGCTTCAATCGCGGTGATTACGATCGTTCCGAGCCGAACGGCTTCCCGTCTGTCCTCATTGGGCCATCGCATCGTGACGTCGAGGACAGGGTCATCGGGACGGCTGACCAGGGCCAGCAGGCTGAACCGGACATCGCTGGTCTTGATCCGTTTGTGCAAGTCCTCGTCGAGGACGTCTCCCGACGTTGTCTTGACTTCGGCTTCAGGCGCAGCGTCGCTGCCGACAGGAGCAACCTTGAATTTGATGAACTGCCGCTCGCCGTTCGCGTTGGTCGCCGGGAAAGCATGGACAGCCCAGTAGGTTGTATCGGCGAAGCTCCGTGGCAGCGGATGGGCGGCGATATAGTCCGCCTGATGCCGCGTTTCGGGATTGGCAGCGGAGAATGCCCTGACTATTGCCGTGTCCGGCCTTCCATCCGCTCGCGGGCTGTGCGCGTTGAGGAAAGCCAGCATCTGATCGAGCGTCCTCGCATAGTGAATCGGAGCGCTCTGCGTGAGAATGTCCGAGCGATGATGCCCGTCCCCGACTCTGAAGCTGAAACCGCGCAGGACGAGATTACCGGTGTGCGATTGGTTGAGGTTGCGCTCCACAGAGAAGCGCGCCAGCAGGCGTGACGGTCTTGTGAAGCTCTGGGACGTCGTGATCTCGTCGGCCCGGTCCGAGGGAATATAGGTCCCCCGTACGCAGCGGCCGTCGGCAAAGCACGCGCGTGTCGACGGAGCCCCGGAGATGGCTCTCATGGCGCTGACGATCGACGCGTGCTTGGCGGATTGGGACCCGATCATGGCGATGTGTTCGATGCTAAAGGGGCCATGCGCGGCAGTTTTTCGGGTGCCGGAAGACAGTCGGCAGGGGGCGCTTCGGCCGGAAGTTTCTGCAAAAGAGCGGAACACCATCCACGGGCATGATCGAGACCATGGGATTGCGCGCATTGACCGGCGGCGTCGTGATACTCTGTCCTGCCTCTATCGTCGAAGTGAAGCGAACCGTCGCCGAAAGGGCGCACATGAAGGTTGTTCTGAGGACTCTAGGCCGCGACGCGAGTGTCACAGATTGGCTGACCAGGTTGTTCCAGACCATCAATTGTCCCTCCGCTCGTTGGTTGGCGTCGACACAGTGATGGTACTCAGCGGGCGCAGCGCTGCCCCAGCGCGATTGCCCTCATTGCAGAGCGATTGCTGCCGGATCGGCGGGCGACATCGCGAACAGCGCTGGCCCCGGCGCGCATGCTTCGTTGCTTGTTCAACGAACGACCTGGGCGGCGTCGCGGAGGCGATCATCCTGGATATCGAGGGGCTACGGCAATACGGCAGGCAGAGGAGCCCTGCACCCCATCGCGCTGCAAGTTGGCTATCACTTCTCACGATTGGCCATGCCGATCGTCGCGGCCGATACCAAATCGATCAATCGACGGTTCAGCTTGACACCCGTCGTCAATGTTCTCATTATGTTCCGTATTGAGAAGTTTCCTCGGGCTTCACGAACGAACGGTCGGATGGCAACGACGGCCACCATCCTTCATGCGGATCTCGATGCTTTCTATGCTTCTGTAGAGCAGTTGCTTGATCCCTCATTGCGCGGCAAACCCGTTGCCGTCGGTGGAGGAGTTGTGCTTGCAGCTTCCTACGAAGCCAAGGCTTTCGGGGTCCACGGAGGGATGCCGGGACGGCGAGCACGGGAGCTCTGTCCGCAACTCACTTTTGTGAGCGGACATTTCAAGGAATACCAACGGCTGGGCGACGCAGCCATCAAGGTGATCGGCGATTTCACGCCCCTCGTGGAGCGGATTTCCATCGACGAGGCCTTCGCCGACGTCGCTGGTTGTACGCATCTCTTCGGCCCACCGGACGATATTGCGAGGACAATCCGCAAGCGCGTGCGGGCTGAGCTCGGTCTTCCGATTTCAGTCGGGGTCGCTCGCACCAAGCATCTCGCAAAGATTGCGTCGCAGGTGGCCAAGCCCGATGGACTTGTCGTTGTCGATCCTGACACCGAGCTACAATTCCTTCAGCATTTGCCGGTCGAACTGATGTGGGGAGTGGGCCCGGTCACGAAGGCCCGTCTGGCCGATATCCGCGTGCTGACGATCGGGCAGTTGGCGACGACACCGGGATGGTCGCTCGAGCAGTTGCTCGGTCCTGCTGCGGCCAACAAACTTGCGGCATTGGCGTGGAATCGTGATCCGCGGGAAATCAAACCTCACCGCCGAGCCCGCTCCGTAGGGGCGCAATCGGCGATCGGCAGGAAGCCCGCCAAAGAGCAATTTTTTCGACCGACTCTGCTTCACCTTGCGGATCGCATTGGCACCCGGCTCCGGGCCAAGGCAAGACCGGGTCGAACCGTGACGGTCCGTGTTCGCTTCGCCAATCTGAACTCCGCTTCCCGCTCGATAACGCTCGACGCGCCGATCTCGACAACAGTGATCCTTGCCGAACTCGCGGAGGACCTGGTGCGCGCCGTCCTCGCAGATCACTCCGACGAGAGGACTATCTCGCTTCTCGCGATCTCCGTGTCGCACCTTGAGGAGGACTGGGATCTACAGCTAGACTTTCCGCTTGGACTTCACGATGAGCCCCGTCGCCCCGGTAGCAAAATAGGCATGGCACGTTGGGCGGCCGACCGTGCCGTCGATAAGATCCGCGATCGTTTTGGATCAGATGCCATTGGCTATGGCTCGGTGGCGCTAGGCATCTCTCGGTCGGTTCCTGACGAGTTTCGCGAACTCGCCGAAAAGGACCTGTGACCGCCATCCGTCCCGGAAGGGCCGTAGCATTTTGGGGCGCGGGCAAGACCACCACGCTGCGAACCATCATGGGGCTACGGCGCGCATCGCGCGGCAACATCTGTTTTGGTGGCAACGAAATTGCGGCTCTCCCGACGCCTGCGATCTCCGCGATGGGCGTTGCCTACGTGCCCGAGCATATGGGCATCTTCGCGGATCTGACCGTAAAGGAAAACATGCTGCTCGCGGCGCGGAAAGCCAAACGCCTCGAGGACCTGACGAGAGCCGTCTCAAATGGATATTCAAATTGTTCCCGGCGGTCGAGAAGTTCTGGAGTTATCGGGCGGGCAAGCTTTCCGGCGGGAAGAAGCAGATGCTGGCCGTCGCGCGAGCGATTGTCGAGCCGCGCGAAATGCTGATCATTGACGAACCGAGCAAGGGCCTGGCGCCGGCGATCGTCAACAACATGATTGATGCCATCGAGCAACTGAAGGCGGCCGGCGTCACTACTCTGCTCGTTGAGCAGAACGTGAATTTCGCGAAGCGGCTGGGCGATTACGTGGCGGTCATGGACGACGGGGTCATCGTCCATAACGGGAGCATGAGCGAGTTTTCAGACGACATCCGCTTGCAGCAGAACCTCCTGGGTCTTGCGCTATGACCGAGACCGAGATCCAATCCCCGATGCCCGCGCGAAAAATCACGCCAATCTGGCCGCTCGAATTCGACCTCAGGCCCATGCTGCTGCTGCCGGCGATTGCGCTCGTTGCGCTTCCGCTGGTCGGCTCCTCCTCGACTTGGCTGACCCTGACCGTCGCGGGTCTTGCCATGGGAATGATCATCTTCATCACGGCGTCGGGGGTTACGCTCGTGTTCGGGCTAATGGATGTGCTCAATTTCGGACATGGCCTGTTCATCGCCTTCGGGGCCTATGTCGCGGTTGCAACGCTTGGACCGCTCGTCGACTGGACGGGCTCACCCGAGCTCTGGCGCAATCTCGTCGCCCTCGGATGCGCGATGCCGGCCGCGATGATCGCCGCGGCCGCGCTCGGTGCTGCGTTCGAACGGATCATTGTTCGGCCTGTCTATGGCAAGCATCTCAAGCAGATCCTGATCACGATGGGCGGCGGCATCATCGGCGAGGAATTGATCAAGGTCATCTGGGGGCCCAGTCAGATTCCGTTGCCGTTGCCGGAAGCCCTTCGGGGCGCCGTCTCGCTCGGCGATGCGTCGTTGTCGCGATATCGGATTCTCGCGGTCATCATCGGCCTTGTCATCTGCGCCGCGCTGGTCTGGTCCTTGAACCGGACCAAGGTCGGCCTGCTGGTGCGAGCCGACGTGCAGGACCGCGAAATGGTGGAAGCGCTCGGCTACCGCATCGGCCGGTTGTTTGTCGGTGTGTTCGTGACCGGAAGTGCCTTGGCTGGGCTCGGCGGGGTGATGTGGGGACTGTTCCAGCAAAACCTGGTTCCCCAGATGGGCGTGCAGGTCAACGTCCTGATCTTCATCGTTGCGCAGAACTACCTCCAGGATCTGCTCGCGCTCGGAAACAAGGCGGCCGCATCCCTGCCGCCGTTCGCCGCGGTTCTGTCGCCGGACCGCTGGCTATTGTGGCTGGGACTTCTGTTTGTCCTGTCCGTCTACTTCTTCCCAACCGGCATCGTGGGGACGCTTCGCGGCACACCCGAACGAAAACATTGAGTCCGAGAGTGTGCCGTCGCCGGGATAAATGAGCGCATCCTCATGGGCCAAGGACAAGCAACAATGGAAAACAGATCCGATTACCTCGAACAGGCAAGGTTGAAGAATCGCGGCTTTGTTCTCCTCGGTGCGGGCGGCGGGGGCATAGGTCCGGCGGTCGCGCGCGCTTGCCGGAGCCGGCGCGGAGCTTCTCTGCGTGGACATTTCCGAGACTGAGGCGCGCAATACCGCAGCTATGGTGAAGGGCGAGAGTATCGCTGCCGACATTCGCAACCGCAAGGACATGGAGGCGGTGTTCGGCAGGGCCAAAAGCCTGTTCGGACACCGCTTGTCGGGGGTCGTCGATATCGTGGCGGTCGGCATGGTGGCGCCTTTGGAAAATTGCGACGACGAAACGCTCGATTGGCAGTTCGGCATCGTGTTCAGGCATGCTCTCCTGGCGTTGCAACAGGCGGCGCCACTTCTGGCCGACAATGGTGGCGGTACAATCACCCTGGTTGGCTCTCGCGCCGGGCTGCGGCCGCTCCCGAACCAGTCGATCTATGGATCGATGAAGGCAGCGCTCCATCATCTTGTCCGGAGTGCCGCCATGGAGCTCGGGCCGCGCAACATCCGGGTCAACGCGGTGTCTCCCGGCTTCGTCTTCACGCCGCGTGTGAAAAAGGCATTATCGCCGGAGAATTGGAAACGGGTTGAAGCGACGAATCCGCTGCGGCGAATGGCGGATCCGGAGGATATCGCCAAATCGATCCTGTTCCTGTCTCCGACCTTGCCAGTTACGTGAACGGCAACATCCTGGTGCTAGACGGGGCAGGCGACAACAATGTGGGGGCGCTCGGCTTGAAGCTGAACTTGCCCACCGCAATCCCAAGGACGCCAGGAAGCGCGGTCAGTTAGATCCGCGGGAGCAGGCCGCCTGCCTTTGTTGAAACGGGCTTTAGAGTCAGGACAGCAAACTATTGCAGCGCCGGATGTGCGGTGCGATTTCGAACAGCTCGCGGGAGAGCCCGGTTGCGGCACTCAAAACTACCTCAGGCGAAGCATTGGATTAGATATCGTAGGTTTGGTTGGTGGGGGAAAAGGCGGTAGCGCTCCCCCGCTACCAATCGTACGATTTTGTTCGCAAAACTACTATTTTCTGCGATTCCGTACTCCTAAGGTAGCGCTTGGCGTCCACCGAAAATGCTAAGCGGCGAACCTGTAACGGACCCGTTGAGATTGGCCTCGTCGCTTGCAAAGCCTTTTGGCCACTTGGCTCGAAGCGGGCATGATCGTGCGTCAGCCACTGCTCACCCTGCAAGAAACCCGCCATCCACGGCAATGACGGTGCCAGTCGCATATTGCGAAGCCGGCATGCACAGGAATGCCACCGCACCGGCAATGTCCTCCGGCTGTCCCCAGCGCTTGAAGGCAGTGCGGTCGGCGATGCGCTGATAGTGCGCTAGGTCGGTGCGACCAGCGGCGTTGATCGTAGTTTCGATATAGCCGGGCGCAACCGCGTTGACGCGGATGCCTTCCTCGGCCCATTTCAGGGCGAGCGCCTTGGTCAGCATCACGACACCCCCCTTGCTGGCGCAATAGGCCGGGATTCGCGGCAGCGCCAGCGTCGCATTCATCGAGGCGATGTTGACGATCGAGCCCCTCGTCTGCGCGAGCCGCGGATGGAACGCCATGCAGGTCCGGAACGTGCCGGTGAGATTGACGTCGATCACCTTCATGAAGGTCTCGATCTCGAACTCCTTGTCGCGGGCGAGAATGCCGGCGCAGTTCACCAGCGCGTCGACGCGCTGGTGCTGCCGCGCAAAGGCCGTGACGGCCGCACCGTCGGTGACATCCAGCGTCGCGAGCGTGAGCCCGGTGCGCGGCTGCAGCAACGTGCGGGCAAGATCGGCCTCGCTCGCGCCGGTCGCCGTCACCGTCGCGCCGAGATCGCAAAACTGGTTGCTGATCGCAGCGCCTATGTCGCCGGCGCCGCCGATGACGACGGCATGAAAGCCGGGTGCGAGGGAGAAATTCGAATTCATCGGTGGGGTCTCACTTCAATTCTTTCGGCGGCGGCGCTGTCGACTCGCGAACCACGAGCGAGAAGTCGATCTCGCGGTGCATGATGGTCTGCTCGCCGGCAAGGCTCCGCACCAGATATTCCCCGGCGCGCTGCCAGGTTTCTCCGGTCGGAACATGGATCGTCGTCAGGCTCGGCCGCAGATGACGGCTCCAGTCGAGGTCGTCGAAACCGACGACTGAAAGGTCGCGCGGCACGGAGAACCCGTCGCGCTCCGCCTCGAGCAGCACGCCATAGGCGATGACGTCGTTGCCGCACACAACGGCGGTCGGACGTTCCCTGAGGTTGAGGAGATAGCGCGCCGCCTCGCGCGCGTCGTCCAGCGTGTAGGGCACCTCGACA
>Ga0102590_1001751_pt1 | contig 30099 bp, 22 predicted proteins | sample AraplaMF_Col_mMF_FD_76859 | JGI IMG/M metagenome (GOLD analysis project Ga0102590, IMG submission 76859) | Arabidopsis root microbial communities from the University of North Carolina, USA - plate scrape MF_Col_mMF | ecosystem: Host-associated > Plants > Roots > Endosphere | place: USA... | reverse complement strand
ATCGAGAGGCAAACATGACCATCAGCATCAATGTTCCTGATATTCACGAACTGAAGCCCCGGATCACCGTGTTCGGCGTCGGCGGCGCCGGTGGCAACGCCGTCAACAACATGATCACGGCGGGCCTCCAGGGCGTCGACTTCGTGGTCGCCAACACCGACGCGCAGGCGCTGACGATGTCGAAGGCGCAGCGCATCGTGCAGATGGGCACGGCCGCCACGCAGGGCCTGGGCGCAGGCTCGCAGCCGGTCGTCGGCGCGGCCGCGGCCGAAGAGGTGATGGACGAGCTCCGCGACCATCTCTCCGGCGCCAACATGGTATTCGTCACCGCCGGCATGGGCGGCGGCACCGGTACAGGTGCTGCTCCCGTCATCGCCAAGATCGCGCGCGAGATGGGCATCCTCACCGTCGGTGTCGTGACCAAGCCCTTCCACTTCGAAGGCCAGCGCCGCATGCGCACCGCTGAAGCCGGCATCAGCGAGCTTCACAAGGTCGTCGATACGCTCCTAATCATCCCGAACCAGAACCTGTTCCGGGTTGCCAACGAGAAGACCACCTTCGCCGACGCCTTCGCGATGGCTGACCAGGTGCTGTACTCCGGCGTTGCCTGCATCACCGACCTGATGGTCAAGGAAGGCCTGATCAACCTCGACTTCGCCGACGTGAGAGCGGTGATGAAGGAAATGGGCAAGGCGATGATGGGGACGGGCGAAGCGTCCGGCGACAAGCGCGCGCTGACTGCCGCTGAAGCTGCGATCGCCAACCCGTTGATCGACGACAGCTCGATGAAGGGTGCCAAGGGCCTCCTCATCTCCATCACCGGCGGCAAGGACCTCACGCTGTTCGAGGTCGATGAAGCCGCGACCCGCATCCGCGAGGAAGTCGACCAGGATGCCAACATCATCGTCGGCGCAACCTTCGACGAAGCGCTCGACGGCCTGATCCGCGTCTCGGTCGTTGCCACCGGCATCGAGCAGGCTGCGATCGCCCGCAACAGCCAGGCCACCAGCGCTCCGGTTGCGAACGCGGCGGCGCCGCAGGTGCAGCAGGCTCCCGCAGCTCCGGCGGTTGCCGCCGAGAGCCGTCTTGCCGACCTGACCGCGCGGCTCCGCGCCGACAACCAGCGGCTGGCCGAGCGTGCCCAGAAACTGGAAGGTCAAATCCCGGCCGCCACGTCCGCCCCTGTCGCGCCGCGTCCGAATGTCGAGCGTGCGGCGCTCGCGGCGATCGCCGCCGCGGTTGCGGACGTTCCGCAGGCGCCCGCGCCGATGCAGACCTATGGCGACGTCACCGTGCGCCCGATTGCGCAGAAGCCGACGCTGTTCCCGGAGCCCGAGCAGGCGCCGATGGCCATGCATGAGCCGATGACGCCGGAAACCTTCATTCCGCCGCAGGCCGAGCGTGCGCCGATGCGTACGCCGCGGATGCCGCGGATCGAGGAACTGCCGATGCCGGCCCAGGCCGAGCTTCGTCAGGCCCGCGGCGAGGTTGAAGAAGAGACCCCGCAGAAGAGCCGCCTGTCGCTGCTCCAGCGCCTCGCCAATGTCGGCCTCGGCCGCCGCGATGAGGAGAGCGAGGCGCCGATCGCCGCCCGCACCGCCGGTCCCGCGATGCCGCCGCTGCCCGATCGCCGGCCGCAGAAGAGCGTGGCGCAGCAGATCGCGGCCACCGAGCCGGTATCAGAGTATGCTCGCCGTCCCGCGCCGCAGGGCCTGGACATGCATGGCCGCCCGGCGCCTGTTGCGCCGGCGCCACAGGGCGACGACCATCTTGATATTCCGGCCTTCCTGCGGCGTCAGGCGACCTGAGGATTGTTACAATAAGGCAGACGAAAAAAGGTCCCGGCGGGAAGCTTGCCGGGACCTTTCCTTTGGTCCCGCACATATCCGGATTGCGCGCTCAAGCAACTGATTTTAAATCATTAATTACTGGTTCGGTGGTTCAGTAAAGCTGCTGATATCGGCCCCGAAACTCGGCGCAATTTGGTTAAGCCTTGGCGCGAATACGGCAGGTTTGGGGTAACAATCGGTAAAAAAGCGTGAGTTGGCGCTGTTTGAGGCAGTGATTATGGTTTGCCGTGACTTGGGGATACGGAGATTCGGACGGTCGATCTCGATCGATCAGTCGGGTTCAGTATAAGTCGCAGTGGGTCGTAGTGGGGCGGGTTCCTGATGAAATTTAGCCGGCAAACAACGCTTCGTGCGCAAGCCACCGTGGCCGGCGTCGGCGTTCATTCCGGTCTTCCCGTCACCCTCACGCTGGGACCTGCGCCTGTCGACGCAGGTTTTATTTTTGTCCGCACCGGCCTTGAGGGAAGTGACCGCGAAGTCCAGGCGACCGCCGATCAGGTGATCGCGACCGATTTTGCCACCGTCCTCGGTGATCGCACCGGTCCGCTGGTGTCCACCGCCGAGCATGTGCTCGCTGCGCTGCGTGGCATGGGCGTCGACAACGCCACCATTGAGATCGACGGTCCGGAAGTGCCGATCATGGACGGCAGCGCCGCGGCCTTTGTTGCGGCGATCGACCAGGCGGGCATCGTCACCCAGCCGGCACAGCGCCGTTTCATTCAGGTTTTGAAGCCGGTCTCGGTCAATATCGGCGACTCCTTCGGCGAGATCCGGCCTTATGCCAACGGGTTCCGCGCCGAGGTCGAGATCGACTTCACCAATCCCGTCATCGGCCAGCAGAGCTACGATATCGACCTGAGCCCGGAACGCTTCCGCCGCGAAGTCGGCCGCGCCCGGACTTTTGGCCTGATGTGCGACGTCGCGCGGCTGTGGAGCGCGGGTTACGCCCTCGGCGCCTCCTTCGACAACACCGTCGTGTTCGACGACGAGCGGCTGCTCAACACCGAGGGCCTGCGCTACGCCGACGAATGCGTTCGCCACAAGGTGCTGGACGTGATCGGCGACCTCGCGCTGGCCGGCCTGCCGCTGCTTGGCGCTTACCGCTCGCGCCGTGGCGGCCACAAGCTCAACCATGCTGTGCTGACCGCGCTGCTCGCCGATCGTACCGCCTGGCGGGTGGTCGAGGGCGAGGCAGCCCGCCGCACCACGCGTCCCGTGGCCGAAACCGGTCGCAGCATCGTCGGCGGCCGGATCGCCGCGGCCTACGGCCCGGACGTGTCCTGACAGCTCTGCTGTCCCGGCATCCGCTGCCCCCGGCACGGCTGCGGAATTAACCCGGGAAACTCCTGGTAACGATGATCGGCTAGGATTGCGGCGCGTTCGCCTTAATCCGGGCGAAATGCCTGCCTATCCGGTTGGTTAGAGATCGTTTTTCGGTTACAGCGGCGTGGTCGCATGGCAGGCACCACGGTTACATTTCGCGCCCATGACGGGGTCATGGGCAGGCGAGCACCGCACCACAGGGCGTCAGGGCTTAAACTCATGTCGGCACAGCGTATGACGCGCGGATATCTCTCGGTCTCGTCGCGAGCCCGTGGGCTGATTCAGGCCGCCATCTTTGTCGTGCTCGCGCTGCCGCTGGCCGGCTGCGGCACCGGCTCGCTCTGGGACAAGTTCACCGCCAAGGACGACACCTTCGTCGAGGAGCCCGCCGACAAGATCTACAATGAGGGCCTGTACCTCATGAACGAGAAGAAGGACATGAAGGCGGCGAACAAGAAGTTCGAAGAGGTCGACCGCCAGCATCCTTATTCCGACTGGGCCCGCAAATCGCTGCTGATGTCGGCCTACGCGTCCTACCAGGGCGGCGACTACGACGGCTGTATCGGCGCCGCGACCCGCTACGTCACACTGCATCCCGGCAGCCCGGACGCGGCCTATGCGCAATACCTGATCGCCGCCTCGCATTACGACCAGATCCCGGACATCAGCCGCGACCAGAACCGTACCGAGAAGGCGATCGCCGCGCTTGAAGAGGTGGTGCGCAAATATCCGACGTCCGAATATGCGACCTCGGCCAAGGCCAAGATCGAAGGCGCGCGCGACCAGCTCGCCGGCAAGGAAATGAACGTCGGCCGCTACTACATGCAGAAGCGCGACTACACGGCGGCGATCAACCGCTACAAGGCCGTCGTGACGCAGTACCAGACCACCCGCCACGTCGAGGAAGCGCTGTTCCGGCTGACCGAGGCCTATATGGCGATCGGCATCGTCGGCGAGGCGCAGACGGCGGCCGCCGTGCTTGGGCACAATTTTCCTGACAGCCGCTGGTACAAGGACGCCTATAATCTTGTAAAATCCGGCGGTCTCGAACCGAGCGAGAATCAGGGGTCCTGGATAAGCCGGACCTTCAAGAAGATTGGTCTCGGCTAGGAAATTTGATTCCATGCTGGCGCGTCTGTCGATCCGTGACATCGTCCTGATCGAACGGCTCGATATCGAATTCGCCACCGGACTTGCGGTTTTGACCGGCGAGACCGGTGCGGGCAAATCCATCCTGCTCGATGCCTTTGCGCTGGCGCTCGGCGGCCGTGGCGACGCCGGACTCGTGCGCCACGGCGCGGAGCAGGGGCAGGTCACTGCCGTGTTCGATATCCCCAAGAATCACCCCGCGACGACGATTCTGGCCGAGAACGGCCTCGATGACACCGGTGAGATGATTCTCCGCCGGGTGCAGCTCGCCGACGGCCGCACCCGCGCCTTCATCAACGACCAGTCGATCAGCGTGCAGACGCTGAAGGCGGTCGGCACCGCCCTGGTCGAGATCCACGGCCAGCATGACGAGCGCGCGCTGGTCGATGCCGCCACCCATCGCCGCCTGCTCGATGCCTTCGCCGGGCTCGAAAAGGATGTCGCGGCCGTCGAATCGCTCTGGGAGGCGCGCCGCACCGCCAACACCGCGCTGGAAGAGCATCGCGCCGGCATGGAGCGCGCCGCGCGCGAGGCGGACTATCTGCGCCACGCCTCCGACGAGCTGAAGCAGCTCGCGCCGAAGGACGGTGAGGAGACCTCGCTGGCGTCCCGCCGCACCACCATGATGCAGGGCGAGAAGATCGCCTCGGACCTCCGCGAGGCGCAGGAAGTCGTCGGCGGCCACAACTCGCCGGTTGCGGCCCTCGCGGCCGCCGTCCGCCGGCTGGAGCGCCGCGGCGTCAATTCGCCGGCGCTGGTCGAGCCCGCGGTGAAGGCGATCGACATCGCGATCAACGCGCTGGAGGAAGCCGACCAGCATCTCCAGGCCGCGCTCGCCGCGACCGATTTCGATCCGTCCGAGCTCGAGCGCATCGAGGAGCGGCTGTTCAGCTTGCGCGCCGCCTCCCGCAAATATTCGACGCCGGTCGACGGGCTTGCCGCGCTTGCCGCCAAATACGCCGCCGATGTCGTGCTGATCGATGCCGGCGCCTCGCGGTTGAAGAAGCTGGAGCAGGCCGCGATCGAGGCAGATGGCCGCTATGCGGCCGCCGCCAAGAAGCTGTCGCTGGCGCGGCAGAAGTCGGCCGAGAAGCTCAACAAGGCCGTCAATGCCGAACTCGCGCCGCTCAAGCTCGACCGCGCCAGGTTCATGACCCAGGTCGCGACCGACGAGGCGGCGCCGGGCCCGCAGGGTTTCGACCGCGTCGAGTTCTGGGTGCAGACCAATCCGGGCACCAAGCCGGGTCCGATGATGAAGGTCGCCTCCGGCGGCGAGCTCTCGCGCTTCCTGCTGGCGCTCAAGGTCGTCCTGTCCGACCGCGGCTCGGCGCCGACGCTCGTCTTCGACGAAATCGACACCGGCGTCGGCGGCGCGGTCGCGGATGCCATCGGCGCCCGGCTGGCGCGGCTGGCCGGCAAGGTGCAGGTGATGGCCGTCACCCATGCCCCGCAGGTTGCCGCCCGTGCCGACCAGCATCTGCTGATCTCGAAGGACGCGCTGGACAAGGGCAAGCGCGTCGCCACCCGCGTCAACACACTGGCCGCCGACCACCGCCGCGAAGAGATCGCCCGCATGCTCGCCGGCGCCGAGATCACCGCCGAGGCGAGGGCGGCCGCGGACCGGCTGCTCAAGGCTGCAAGCTAGACGTCGTGTGCCGGAGGCGCGCAGCGCGAGCCGGGACCAAGGCTTTTGGCCCAATGGACCCCGGCTCTGCAGCGCACCGCTCCGCGCTGCGCTGCAGAGCCGGGGCACGAAACTGTAACGTCTTTACCCTCCCGCCCGCTCCGTCGTATCCAAGCACCATGGCAAGAGCAGCAAAATCAAAACCGCTCCGTGACGTCGCCGACCTCACCAAGGCGCAAGCCAAGGTCGAGCATATGCGGCTGGCGCTCGAGATCGAGGGCCACAACGAACGCTATTATCAGGAGGACGCGCCCACCGTCACCGACGCGGAATACGATGCGTTGCGCCAGCGCTTCAACGCGATCGAAAAGCGCTTCCCGGAATTCGTCAGCGCGGAATCACCCTCGCAGAAGGTCGGTGCGGCGCCGTCGGGGCGTTTCAGGAAGGTGCGGCATTCCGTTCCCATGCTGTCGCTCGACAATGCGTTTGCCGAGGAGGACGTGCGCGACTTCGTCGGGCGCATCGTGCGCTTCCTGAAGCTCGACGACGACAAGGTCGACTTCTCCGCGGAGCCGAAGATCGACGGCCTTTCGATGTCGCTGCGCTACGAGGGCGGCGAACTCGTCACCGCGGCGACGCGCGGCGACGGTTCGGAGGGCGAGGATGTCACCGCCAACATTCGCACGCTCGAGGACGTGCCGCAGAAGCTGAAGGGACGCAACGTTCCTGATGTCTGCGAGGTGCGCGGCGAGGTCTACATGACCAAGAAGGCGTTCCTTGCGCTCAACGAGCGACAGAAGGCCGAAGGCAGCACGATCTTTGCCAATCCGCGCAACTCGGCCGCTGGCTCGCTCCGGCAGAAGGATCCGACCATCACGGCCTCGCGCCCGCTCGGCTTCTTCGCCTACGCCTGGGGCGAGATGAGCGCGATGCCGGAGGAGACGCAAAGCGGCATGATCCACTGGTTCGAGCGTTGCGGCTTCAGGACCAATCCGCTGACGAAGCTGTGCCATTCGGTCGAGGAGCTGATCGCGTTCCATCAGAGCATCGAGGAAGAGCGCGCGAAGCTCGACTACGACATCGACGGCGTGGTCTACAAGGTCGACCGCATCGACTGGCAGGAGCGGCTTGGCTTCGTCTCGCGCACGCCGCGCTGGGCCATCGCGCATAAATTCCCGGCCGAGCGCGCCATGACCGTGCTGCGCGACATCGAGATCCAGGTCGGCCGCACCGGCTCGTTCACGCCGGTGGGCAAGCTCGAGCCGATCGGCGTCGGCGGCGTGATCGTGCAGAACGTCACGCTGCACAACGAGGACTACATCAAGGGCGTCGGCAACAAGGGCGAGGTGTTGCGCGAGGGCCGCGATATCCGGATCGGCGACACAGTCGTGATCCAGCGCGCCGGCGACGTCATTCCGCAAATCGTCGACGTCGTCCTCGACAAGCGGCCGAAGAGTGCCAGGGAATATCACTTCCCGAAGAAGTGCCCGTGCCCGCTGCACACCGACGTCGTGCGCGGCGAGACCGCCGCAGGCGAGGAAGAATCCCGCGCCCGCTGCACCGGCGAGTTCGCCTGCCCCTATCAGAAGATCGAGCATCTCAAGCTGTTCGTGTCGCGGCGCGCCTTCGACATCGACGGTCTCGGCGAGAAGCAGCTGCAGTATTTCTTCGACGAAGGATGGGTCAAGGAGCCCGCCGATATCTTCACGCTCGAGAGGCGCAATTCGAAGCTCAAGCTGGAGGAGATCGAGGGCTACGGCGAAACCTCGGTGCGCAACCTGTTCGGCGCCATCGAGAGCCGCCGCAGGATCTCGCTGGAGCGCTTCGTCTATGCGCTCGGCATGCGCCATGTCGGCGAGACCACGGCGCTGGCGCTGGCGCGCGGCTACGGCTCCTGGAATGCCTTCCACGACGCCTGCCTCAAGGTCGCCAAGGGCGACGAGGAGGCGATGGCGGAGATGGACGCGCTCGACCAGATCGGCGAGACCGTGATCAAGAGCATCGCGGACTATTTCGGCGAGAGCCACAACCGCGGCATCGTCGAGCGGCTGACCAGGGAGGTCGAGATCGTCGACGCCGAGAAGCCGAAGAGCAACTCGGCCGTCGCCGGCAAGACCGTGGTATTCACGGGCTCGCTGGAAAAGATGACACGCGACGAGGCCAAGGCGACCGCAGAGCGGCTCGGCGCGAAGGTCTCGGGATCGGTCTCCAAGAAGACCGATCTCGTCGTCGCAGGACCTGGTGCAGGTTCGAAGCTCGCCGAGGCCAACAAGCACGGCGTCAAGGTGTTGACCGAGGACGAGTGGCTGACGCTGATCGGGGAGTGAGGGGCTCTCGGCGTCATTGCGAGGAGCGAAGCGACGAAGCAATCCAGACTGTACCCACGGTGACGGTCTGGATTGCTTCGCTGCGCTCGCAATGACGGGGAGGGGGCGTGCCGCCCCCTACATCATTCCGCCTTCTTCCTCTTCCGCCCGTTCGATCAGTTCCTCGCTTACCACCACCTCCCGCCGCGGCACGACGAAGATCATCATGCAGGCGCAGAGCAGCGAGATCGCCAGCACGGCGGACGTGAGCGGCAGCGTGGTGGCGGAGTGGCCGCCGAGATAGGCGCCGAATTGCGACATCAGCGCGCCGATGCCCTGCTGGAGAAAGCCCATCGCGCCAGACGCAGTGCCGGCGGCTTCGGGGCGGATGCTGATCGCGCCGGCGGCAGAGTTCGCCATCACGAAGGCATTGCCGGCCATCACGATCATCTGCGTGCCGAACAGCCAGGCGGGCGCTTCGTTCCACCCCGTAAAGCTCCAGAGCAGGTTCAGCAGGCTGCCGCAGAGCTGCAATCCGAGCCCGAGCCAGATCAGCTTCTCGAGCGAGTGCCTGGGCGCGAAGCGCACGCAGAGCAGGTTGCCGACGAGGTAGGCGAAACCTGTCGTCGCGAACCACGCGCCGTATTCGGCGCTGGTCCGCCCCATCTGCGTCACCACGATGTAGGGACCGCCGCCGGCAAAGGTGAAAATGATCTGCGAGGCCAGCACCTGGCACATGACATAGCCGACGAAGGCGCGGTTGCGGATCAGCATGCCGACGTCGCCGCGAAAGCCGCTGCCGGCCGCGCGGGTGCGGCGCGTCTCCGGCAGCGCGACCGCGATGCCGATGGCGACGATGATCGCGGCAATGGTGATGGCGTAGAAGATCGCGCGCCAGCCGAATGCGGTCTCGATCAGGCCGCCGGTCAGCGGGGAGACCATCTGCCCGATCATCAGCGCGGCGACCACGAGGCTGATCATGGAGGCGACGCGGTCGCGCTCGTAGATGTCGCGGATGATCGCGCGGCTCACCACCATGCCGGCGGCGCCGCCCAGTGCCTGGAAGAAGCGCGCGGCGATCAGTTGCGGCAGAGTTTGCGCGAAGATGCAGCCGACACTGGCTGCCACCATCAGTGCGAGGCCGCCCAGCAGCACCGGGCGCCGCCCGAACCTGTCCGACAGAGGCCCCATGATCAGCTGCGAGAGCGCGATGCCCACCATGTAGAGCGACACGGTCATCTGCGCGATCGAGATGTCGCTGCCGAAATTGGTCGCCAGCACCGGCAGCGCCGGAACCAGCATGTAGAGCGAGATCGGCGCGATGCCGGTCATGACGACCAGCAGCAGCAACACCACGCGCGAGGTCGCGATGTTTTTCGCCGTTTCCGGCGGTTTGCTGATCATGCCGTGCATGCGGGTCCGTTTCGTCGAAATCCGAATCGGACTGTAGCTTGCTCGCGCAAGACGGATATCGGCGTTTCGGAATGCGGCTATACGGATTCCGGGACGGTTATGATGAGGGCACGATGGCGACCGATTGGGCGCGATGTTTGTGCGGCAACGACGGTGTCATTCCCCGCTAAGGCGGGGAATCCAGTACGCCGCGGCCTCTCCGCATACGTCTTCCGTCTCTGGAATACTGGATGCGCCGCCTTCGCGTGGCATGACGGCTGTGCTGGAGATGCAGCCTTGCGCAAATCGCGTAGCGCCATGCGCGCTACGGCTTCAGCTCCGCCGTGGCCTGATCGAGCCAGGCCCTGGTCGCCTCGTCCAGCGCCGGCCGCACCTCGGCCCGCACGCGGGCGTGGTAGGCGTTCAGCCAGTCGAGTTCGTCCTTGCCCAGCATCGCGACATCGATCAGCCGGCGGTCGATCGGTGCCAGCGTCAGCGTCTCGAACGCGTTCATCGGCTTCTCGGCGCCCTTGATCTCGGCTTCAACCACCAGCTCGAGGTTCTCGATGCGGATGCCGAAACCGTCGGTCTTGTAGTAGCCGGGCTCGTTGGAGAGGATCATGCCGCGCTTCAGCGGCGTGGTGCCGAGCTTCGAGATCCGCGCCGGCCCCTCGTGAACCGAGAGATAGCTGCCGACGCCGTGGCCGGTGCCGTGCTCGAAATCGACGCCGGCCGCCCACAGATATTGTCGCGCCAGCGTGTCGAGCTGGGCGCCGGTGGTGCCGTCGGGGAAGATTGCGCGCGCGATCGCGATATGGCCGCGGAGCACGCGGGTGAAACGGTCGCGCATCTCGGCCGTGGGCTCGCCCACGGCCATGGTGCGGGTGACGTCGGTGGTGCCGTCTTCATACTGCGCGCCGGAATCGATCAACAGCAAATCGCCGGGCACGATCCGGCGGTTGCTTTTGCGGGTGACGCGGTAGTGCACGATGGCGCCATTCGGGCCGGTGCCGGAGATGGTCGGGAACGACACGTCCTTCAGTGCGCCGGTGTCGCGGCGGAATGTCTCCAGCGCCTCGACCGCGTCGATCTCGGTGAGCTTGCCGCTTGCCGCCTCCTTGTCGATGAAGGCGAGGAAGCGCGCCAGCGCGATCGCGTCGCGCCGGTGCGCCGTCTGCGTGCCCTTGATCTCGGTCGCGTTCTTGACGGCCTTGAGCAGCGCAATCGGATCGTTGCCGCGGACCGGCTTGCCACCGGCGCCCGCGATCAGCCGGCTGAGGGCGTCGGCCGCGGTGGCATTGTCGAGCGCGATCGCCGCGCCGCTCCTGGCCAGCGCCATCAGCGTCGGCGCCATCGCATCGGGCTCGCGCACGTCGGCGGATTGTTCGAGGTGGTCGCGCGTCAGGTTCGAAAGCTTGCGGTGGTCGATGAAGATGGTGGGGCGCCCGTCCTTGGGCACCAGCGCGTAGGACAGCGGCAGCGGCGTATGCGCGACGTCGGCGCCGCGGATGTTGAAGGTCCAGGCCACGGCATGGCTGTCGGACAGCACGAGCGCATCGACACCGAGCCGCTCGATTTCGCTTCTGATCTGCGTGAGCTTCTCGGCCTCGGCGACGCCGGCATTTTGCAGGCTATGCACGGCGACGGGAGCGAGCGGCGGCTGCGGCCGGTCCTGCCAGATCGCGTCGACCGGATTGCTGTCGACCGCGACCAGTTCGGCGCCGGCCTTGGCGCAGGCGGCGGCCAGGCGCTCGGCTGCCGCAAAAGTGTGCAGCCATGGATCAAATCCGAGGCGGTCGCCAGCCTTCAGGTGCGCCGTGACCCAGCTTTCCGGCGGCGGATCGATCAGCGATTCCACCGCCCAGGCCCTTGCATCCACCTGCTTGGCGGCCTGAATCGTATAGCGGCCGTCGACGAAGACCGCGGCTTCATGGATCAGCACCACCGCCAATCCCGCCGAGCCCGTAAAACCGGTCAGCCAGGCCAGCCGCTCTTCCGAGGGCGGCACATATTCGTTCTGCTGCTGGTCGGCGCGCGGAATGACGAAGCCGGTCAGCTTGCGGCGGGCGAGTTCTTCGCGGAGCGCTGCCAGGCGCGCCGTCAGTGCGACGCCGGCCTCGGGCTCCTCGAAAGTCTGGAAGTGCGCTTCGAACATGATGGGCTCAGTCTAGGATCATGGGGATCAGTCCGCAATGTAGACGCAATTGAGGTCGTATCTGGCACGGACTGTGCTTGAAAAAGTTCCATTCGAATTGAGTGGAGTACAGGATGCAGCAGTTGCGCTTCGTCCGGATAACAGGGAAATTCGAGCAAGTGGTTCATCTCAACGGCGAGGGGACACACGATGCCAGCGTTCACGTTTGAGAAGATTTCGCCGCCGGTCCGCCGCGCGCCGGCCGCGACGACCCCGAAGAAGCCGCGCGGCCTCATCAGCCAGGTGATCGACCGTTTCGCCGAGCGCCGCGCCAGACGCGCGTTGCAAGGCGAGCGCGTCGTGCAACGGGACGACAAGCCGGCGGAGTAGGGTTATCCCACCTTCCTCAACAACAGACTGCTCCATCCCTCGATCCGCAGGTGCCGCAGCGGCACGAGGCCGCGCGCGCGGTAGGCGGCGATCACGGCGGGCGCCTGGTGGGTCAGCAGACCGGAGAGGATGACGCGGGCGTCGGGCGCGAGGTGCCGCGTCATCGGACCTGCCAATTGCCGTAACGGATTCGCAAGGATGTTGGCCAGCACCAGGTCGAACGGGCCGCATCTGGCAAAATCCGGCGCGGCGAAGCCGGTGGCGCGGATCACCCGGACCAGATTGCCAGCTTCGTTCAGCACCGCGTTCTCGGCCGCCACCCGGACCGAAGGCGGGTCGATGTCGGAGGCGAGCACGGCGCGATGCAGCGCCTTCGCCGCCGCTATTCCCAGCACGCCTGTCCCGGTGCCGAGGTCGAGCACGCGTGAAGGCCGGGCGCTTTTCAGGACATGGTCAAGCAACAGTAAACAGCCGCGGGTGGTGCCGTGGTGGCCGGTGCCGAAGGCGAGCGCCGCTTCGATCTCGATGGCGAGCTTGTTCAGCGCCACGCGGTCGCGATCGTGGCTGCCGTGCACGACGAAGCGCCCCGCCGGCACCGGGACGAGGTCTTCGAGGCTCGCCTTGACCCAGTCCTTGGCCTCGATGGTGTCGAACAGAAGCGTCTCGGCAATGTCGTTTCCTGCCGAAGTTGCAATGAGTTCACGCAGCAACGCCTGATCCGGCGCTTCGGCGAAATGCAGCGTGACGTCCCAGCGCCCGTCCGGCTGCTCGAACGCGGCAACCGCCGCGTCGCCCTCGAAAAAGACTTCGGTGAGCACGTCGACGACGCGCTTGGCCGCGGCCTCGGTGCCGATTGAAAAGCTGGCGCGATGGGTGGGCGAAGGCTGCATTCAGAATTCCGTTGATCTCAATTTTTGGAACTTTTGTATCCAAATTTCCGCACAACTTGTGGTTCCCGGGTTAACCTGACCGTAGGTTGTACTCCGTAGATTTTCGGCTGTTGGATCCAGCCAACACGGCTTGAAAATTGAAATGGAGGCGAGTCTTGAAGAGCATGGTTCAGAAGTTCTGGTCGGACGAGTCCGGTGCAACCGCGATCGAGTACGGCCTGATCGCAGCCGGCATCGCGCTGGCGATCATCACCGTGGTGAACAGCCTGGGCACCAGCATGAACGAGAAGTTCGGTTCGATCAGCACCAAGTTGGGCAACTGATTCCGGTTTCCTGATCCCAGCAGGAAGCATTTCTTCATAGCAGCTATTTTGGCGCGCGCCCGCAAAGGAAAGCGATTTCCTTGCGGGCGAAGTCGCATCTGGAGCTCCGGTAGTGTCTCAGTTTGAAATTTCTTTGCGATTTTGATCGCTACTCGCATTCTTGCCGTGGCGCACGTAAGCCGGGAGGCGAATAGCGCCAAAAGCGAGAGCCCCTAAGGGAATCGCGAAATACCAGTCAAGGTTCCCAAGACGAGTAGCCAAAATCGCGACGGCCGCACCGACGATGATCGCGGCGGCCTGATTCCACCGGGCACCGATCTCACCCGCTTGCTTTGATGAGCGAAGGTAAACGGCAGCCCCTAGCGAAATAATCGCCACGGCTGCCGCGCCAATAATTGGAATCCACGCGTCTTTCATCTCTTAGTTCCCCTCCCCTTGCCGCTATCCTTCACACCGCTAATCCACAGGGTTGTCCGCAGGGATTTACCAGCCTTCTCCACAGCCTTTTGGGCTGGCTGTGAAGGGTCCTCGTGAGCCTTTTCTCCATGTTAGTGACAGGCTTCTCCACAGCCTGTCCACGCCGTTATCCACGGCTTCCGAACAGGCCGCGGTGATCCTTCAAGATCACCTGCGCGGCGTTGTGGCCGGGGGCGCCGGTGACGCCGCCGCCGGGATGGGCACCGGAGCCGCAATGGTACAGGCCCTTCAGCGGCCCGCGATAATCGGCATGGCCCAGCATCGGCCGCGCCGAGAACAACTGGTTCAGCGACAGCGCGCCGTGGAAGATGTCGCCGCCCAACAGTCCGAACTGCCGTTCGAGATCGAGCGGCGAGAGAACCTGGCGGCCAAGCACACTGCCGGCAAAGCCCGGCGCGTATTTGTCCACCGTCGCGATCATCATATCGGCGACCTCGTCGCGATGGTCGTCCCAGGACCTGCCGTCCGGCAACTCCGGCGCGACGTGCTGGCAGAACAGGCTCGCGACATGCTTGCCTTCGGGCGCCAGCGTGTCATCGAGCGTCGAGGGGATCAGCATCTCGACGACCGGCTCGCGGCTCCAGCCCTGTGCGCGCGCATCGAGCCAGGCGCGGTCCATGTAGCCGAGATCAGGGGCCAGGATGATGCCGGAGGAGAGATGATCGCCGTCGCCCGCCAGCGCCGTGAAGGAGGGCAGGCGGTCCAGCGCCACGTTCATGCGGAAGGTGCCGGAGCCGTTCTTCCAATTGCGGATGCGGGCTAAGAAGTCGGCGGGCAGCGCGTCGGCCGCGATCAGCCGCGTATAAAGCAGCTTGGGATTGACGTTGGCCGCGACATATTTCGCGCGGATCGTCTCGCCGTTCTCCAGGACGACGCCCACGGCGCGGTCGCGCTCGACGATCACCTCGCGCACGCCGGCACCGGTGTCGATCACGACGCCCCGCTCGCCTGCGGCGCGCGCCATCGCCTGTGTGATCGCACCCATGCCGCCGATGGCATGGCCCCAGACGCCCTTCTTGCCGTTCACCTCGCCGAAGGCGTGATGCAGCATCACATAGGCCGAGCCGGCGGCGTAGGGGCTGGCGTAGTTGCCGACGATCGCATCGAAGCCGAACAGCGCCTTGACCAGATCGTGCTCGAAACGCTCGTCCAGCATCTCGCCGGCCGAGCGGGTGAAGAGATCGAGCAGGCTGCGGCTCTGCTCCAGCGTGAGCCCGCGCAGGATGTTGGCACTCTGGAGCGCGTTCACGGCCTCGCGGATCGCAGCCGTGCCGATGCCCGCCAGCAGGTTGGGCGGCGCGCGCAGCACGAATTGCCTGAGCACGTCGGCGATGTCTTCCAGCTCGCGCGAGAACCCGTCGAGCGCGACGGCGTCATGGGGGCTCAGCCGCGCGATGGAGGCCTTCGTCCGCCCCTCGCCGGTGAGGAGATAGCTGCCGTCGGGGGCGGGCAGGAAATTCTGCGCGCGCCGCTCGACGATTCGCAGGCCCTGCTCGGCCAGCCCGAGGTCGCGGATCACCTGCGGATTGAGCAGGCTCACGGTGTAGGCCGCCACCGAGTTGCGGAAGCCCGGATGAAACTCCTCCGTCACGGCCGCCCCGCCGACCACCTGGCGGCGCTCGACCACGCGCACGCGCAGGCCCGCCATGGCGAGATAGGCCGCGCAGGTGAGGCCGTTGTGGCCGGCACCGATGATGACGACGTCGGTTTCGCTCATGATCTCCCTGGCGTCATGCCGGGGCGATGCGAAGCATCGAACCCGGAACCTCGAGATTCCCCGGTGCGCAATTGCGCACCTGTGGTCTGGTCCTTCGGACCATCCCGGAATGACATCTCTATATCAAGCAATCGTTGCTGCAACATCACGAGCCCCTTTATTGCCCGTTCGGGCGCCTTGTGCTCCATTGCGCGCGTCCGGCGCCCGCCGGGGAATTGCTTGCCGGAGCTTCCATGGATTCGATCGTGCAACCCGCCGCCACGGAGCAGCCGTCGTCGTCGCGCAACCGGCTGCTGCTGACGGTCTACACCGCTGCGATCTTCGTCAGTGCGCTGCTGCTGTTCTCGGTGCAGCCGCTGTTCACGAAGATGGTGCTGCCGCGGCTCGGCGGCTCGCCGGCGGTGTGGTCGGTGGCGATGGTGTTCTTCCAGTCGCTGCTGCTGGCCGGCTATGCCTATGCGCATCTGCTGATGCAGACCAGGAATCGCGTCATCCCGGTGGTGGTGCATCTCCTGCTTCTGGTTCTGGCCTTCGTGACCCTGCCGCTCGGCATCGCCTCGGCTTACGGCGAGCCGCCGGCGTCGGGTTATGCGTTCTGGCTGCTCGGACTGTTCGTGGTCTCGATCGGACTGCCGTTCTTCGCACTCGCCGCCAACAATCCGCTGCTGCAGGCCTGGTTCGTCCGCACCGGCCATCCCGCCGGGCACGATCCCTATTTCCTCTATGCTTCCTCCAACATCGGCAGCTTCCTCGCGCTGTTGTCCTATCCGTTCCTGCTGGAGCCGATCTTCACGCTGCACACGCAGAACCGGCTCTGGACCGGCGGCTATGGCGTCCTGATCCTCCTGATCGCCGCCTGCGGCGCGCTGCTGCTGCGCTCGCCGAAGCTCGCGATCGTCGATGCGGAAACCGCGGACGTCGATGCGCCCGCTCCAAGCCTGTTGACGCGGCTGCGCTGGATTTTCCTGGCCGCGGCGCCGTCCGGCCTGCTCATCGCCGTGACCGCACACATCTCGACCGACGTCGCGGCCGCGCCGCTGCTGTGGGTGCTGCCGCTGTCGCTGTATCTGTTGACCTGGGTGGTGGTGTTCCAGTCGCGGCCGCTCTTGCCGCACAAATGGATGCTGATGCTACAGCCGGTCGCGATCGCGGGCGTCGTTGTCCTGCTGGCGTTCGGCGGCGAGCAGAACCTGCTGCTCACGCTCGGCGGTCACCAGCTCTGCTTCTTCGTCATCGCCATGGCCTGCCATGGCGAACTGGCACGGACCCGGCCGGCCGCCAGATATCTCACCGGATTCTATGTCGCGCTGTCGTTCGGCGGCATGGTCGGCGGTCTGTTCGCGGGCCTGGTGGCGCCGTTCACCTTCTCATGGATCGCCGAATATCCCATCCTGGTCGCGCTCGCCGCGCTGTGCCGGCCGCCCGCGAACGAGCGGCTGGCAGGCATCGTCAAATGGTACTGGCTGGCGCTCGCAGCGCTCGCGGTGGCGCTCGTCGTGCCGTCCACCATGACGGGCGGCCTCTCGACCTGGTTCGAGGATCACCGCGTCTGGGTGGCCGGTGCCGTCGGTGTTCTCGCCGCCTTGCTGGCGCTCGCGCTCAATGCAGGTCGCTGGAAGATATTCGCCACCGTGGCGCTCGCGCTGGCGCTGATCCGGGTCTATCCCGCGGACGAAGGCCGCGTCACGACGGTGCGCAGCTTCTTCGGCGTGCACAAGATCGTGGTGACGCCGGGCGGCTATTTCCACGTGCTGATGCACGGCACCACCATTCACGGCGCCGAGCGCTTCCGCAACAATGACGGCACGCCTGTCACCGGCCGGCCCGAGCCGATCACCTACTATCACAAGGACGGCGGCATCGGGCAGGCCATCACGGCCATCCGCGAGCGCAAGGGCGTACCGCTGAAGGTGGCTGCGATCGGCGTCGGATCGGGCACGCTCGCCTGCGCGGCCGAACCGGGTGAGGACTGGAAATTCTTCGAGATCGACCAGTCCATGGTCGACGCGGCGAGTGACCCGAAGAACTTCCGCTACATATCGAGTTGCATGCCGGGCCTGAAGCCGGTGATTGGCGATGCCCGTCTCACCTTCGCGAAGGAGCCCGACGGCGTCTATGATTTGATCATCGTCGATGCCTATTCGTCGGATGCGATCCCGATCCATCTCGCCACCGAAGAGGCGATGAAGATCTACAAGGACAAGCTTGCCCCGCACGGCGCCGTGGTGATGCATGTCTCGAACCGGCACCTCGATCTCGAGACCGTCGTGGTCGGCATCGCCGATGCCAACGATCTGAAGAGCTGGGTCTTCAACGAGGATTCCGGGCGCGATTCCGATTACATCTTCTCGACCGACGTCGTCATCTCGGCGCGCGAAGAGGAAGATGTCGGCAAGCTCGTTTCATCCAAATCATGGGAGCTTACCGAAGCCGACGACAGGGTGCGGGTCTGGACCGACGATTATTCCAACATACTCGGCGCGCTGTATAGGCGCTTGAGGGATGGAGAGTAGGGCGTTTCGATCATTCATGCCCCGGACGCAGCGCAGCGCTTCTTCAGCGGTGCGCTGCAGAGCCGGGACCCATGTCGCGGCTTCCGGGTCCGGGCTCTGCGGAGCAGCGTTGCACGCTGCATCGCATCCGAGACACGAGACTGAGGCTTACGGCTCCACCGGCGTCCCCGCCGGCAACGCAATGCCCTTCTCGCCCGCGACCTGCCGCAGCAGGTCCGGCCGGTCCGAGATGATGCCGTCGACGCCGAGCTCGATCATGCGCGCCATGTCGTCGCGCTTGTTGACCGTCCACACCACGACGCGCAGTCCGAGCGTGTGGGCCTCGGTGATCAGCGCCTCCGTGACATCGCCAAGATAGGGCGACCAGATCGCGCCGCCCGCAGCCTTGATCGTCCGCGGCAGCGAGCCACCGTGATCGGCCGGACTGAAGCCTGCCGTCCAGCTGGTGGCCTTGTCGAGCGCGATGGTCGGCGCGGAGCCGCGCTGGAGCGTCAGGTACACGGTCGCAATCTTGGGCGCCTGCTGCTGGACCAGACGCAGGGTCCGCCAGTCGAACGACTGGATCATGACGCGATCGGAAAATCCCTCGGCCTCGATCAACCCGAGCAGTCTTGCGACAAAAGCCTGCGGATCGAGCGCCTCGTCCGGGTGGTTCGGATCGATCTTGGTCTCGATGTTGAAGCGCACGCGGGCGTTGCCGGACTTGCGCACCAGCGCGAACAACTCGCCGAGGGTGGGAATGCGCGTTCCCGGCATTGCGCGCTGGTCGGGGAATTGTTTCGCGTAAGAACTGTCCGGCCGGATCTGGCCGACGTCATAGGTCCTGACGTCTTCAAGCCGAAGCTTGATGAATGGCATCCCTGGCGCAGCGATGTAGCCGCCGTTTCGATCTCGCGCGAGATCGGGGTTGAGACCACGCTCATGCGACACGATCACCTCGCCGTCGGCGGTGATGCCGACATCAAGCTCCAGCGTGTCCACGCCCATTGTCAACGCGTTGGCAAAAGCAGGCAGGGTGTTTTCCGGCAGCAGCGCCCGCCCGCCGCGATGCGCCTCAAGGTCAAAGGCCAGGTCGGATCCCATGGCATCTCCCGCAACCAGAACCGAGAGCGCAGTCAGTATTATCGCTGCACGTGATGTCATCACAGTCCGAGAGGCAGTGGAAAGCACGGCATTAAAACGCATTCTGCGCGCCGGGCCTATTCTAAAGGCTTTCGTGCCTCAATTCATTCCCAAGCCGGCGCATTTTCCTGCTGTCGACAGGTGCGGTGCCTGCCCGTATCTTCCGCGGATTGCCATTTGACGCGCGTGACGGGATTTTCGCATGAACCGCGCCCGCTTGTTTGTCGCATTCTTGCTTGTGGTCCTGCTTTCCGGACCAGCCTTCGCCCAGCGCGGCAACGATTTTGATTCGCTCGTCGCTCAGATGAACGCGGCCACGCAGGCCGGCCGCTGGGCCGAGGGGCTGGCTGCGGCCCAGAAGCTGGAAAATCTGGTGCGCCGCCGGCAGGGCGCCGACAACATGAACTATGCCGGCGTGCTGCACAACGAGGGCATGTTCCTCCATGATCTCGGCCGCTTCCCGGAAGCCGTCGACAAGCTCAACGCAGCGCTCGCCATCAAGCTGCGCAACAACGACGTCGCCTCCACGCTGCGCACTTCGAACATCCTGGTCGGATCGCTCGGCATGCTCGAGCGCCGGGCGGAGGCGACCGCGGTCGCCGAGCGGGCGCTCGCGCTCGGCACCAGCGCTTTTGGCGCCAGCGACGGCAGGCTTGCCGGGACGCTGTCGGCGCTCGGCGGGCTCGCGCGCGACAACGAGAACTTCAAGGAAGCGGCCGGCTATCTCGAACGGGCGCTCTCGGCCTTGCAAGCCGCCAACGCGCCGTTCCTGGATATCGCCTCCGCGATGGACGATCTTGGAGATGTCTACGGACTGCTCGGGCGCTTCGACGACGGCGAGCGACTGCTGACGCAGGGGATCGAGTTGCTCGATCGCAGTTTTGGCAAGAATGCCGAGACCACGCCGAACTACGACAAGATGCTCAACGATCTCGGCAACCTCTATCTGGACGCCGGTCGACTGCCCGATGCCGAGGCTGCAATGCGGCGGGCGCTTGCCATCACGCGAGCACGAAACGGCGACGCGCATCCGAATGTCGCGGCCACAATGGGTAATCTCGCCACCGTGCTCAAACACGAGGCGCGCCATGCCGAGGCCGAAAAGCTCTATCAGCAGACCCTTCAGGTCTACGAGAGGCTCTACGGTCCCAATCACCCGACGACCGCGATCGGGCTGAACAACCTCGCTAACGTCTACTCGGCGCAAGGAAAGCACGATGCGGCCGCAGGCCTCCAGGAGCGGGTGCTCGCGATCTACGAAAAGGCGTTCGGCCCGGAGAGCCCGGACGCCGGTCGCGCCCTGAACAATCTCGCGAACAGCTACGCGGATCTGGGACGCAATGCGCAGGCGCTCGATCTCTACCGGCGCTCGCTGACCGCCATGGAGCGCAAGTTCGGGGAAGGCAGCGGCCCGACTGCACTGGCGGCGGGCTCGCTCGGACAGGCCCTGATGGACGCCGGCCGCACGGATGAGGCCCGGCCATATCTGGTGCGCTGCCTGGAGATCGACGAGCGCGTGCTCGGCGGCACGCATCCGCAACTCGTCAAGGACCTGCGCAGCATCGCGCTTCTCAACCTCAAGACTGGCAACATGACCGATGCACGCAGCCGGCTTGGTCGCGCGCTTGCGATCGCGCAGGACAGGCTCGGGCCACGGCATCACGATTCCATCGCCACGATGATCAACCTGGCCGACGCCGACCGCCGCGACGGCAAGTGGCCGGATGCCCTGGCGCGGCTACGGCTCGCTGCAGCCGCGCTGAACGCCGAGAAGAATACGCAGTTCGTCCGTTTTCCCGAGATCGATCCCTGGCTGATCGATGCGATCTGGCGCGTCTCCGACGGCAAGCCCGACAATGCCGCAAAGGACGAGGCCTTCGGCGCCGCTCAGCGCGCGCACGAGACCAGCGCGGGTGCCGCGCTGTCGCAGATGGCGGCCCGGTTCGGCGCCGGCAACGATGCGATCGCCGGACTGGTGAGGCGGCAGCAGGATCTGAAAACCAGCCTCGAAACGCTCGACAAGCGGGTCACCTCCGAACTCGGGCAGGCGGACGGCAAGCGCAACGACGCACTGATCGCCAGCCTGCGCGCGCAGACGGCGCAAACGCGTAAATTGCTCGAAGACGTCTCGGCCCAGCTCGAGCGCAGCTTTCCGGCCTATGCTGAATTGTCCAATCCGCAACCGCTGTCCATCGCGCAAACGCAGGGGCTGCTGAAGCCCGACGAGACTCTGGTGGCGTTCATCGTGCGCGGTGAGAAGACCTACGCCTTCGCGGTGACCCGTGAGGCAAGCGCGCTGCGTCAGATTGCGCTCGGCAGCCGCGAGATCGGCGACCGTGTTGCTCATCTCCGGCTCGGGCTCGCCAATCCCGAGGCAGCCCAATCGTCATTCGACCTCGATGCGTCCTTCGAACTCTACAATGCGCTGTTCGGCCCGATATCGGCGGACATCACCGGCAAGCCAAAACTGCTGGTCGTCCCGGCCGGTGCGCTCACCAGCCTGCCGTTTCATGTGCTGGTGACCAAGAAGCCCGACACGGCGTCTGCCGACCGCTTTCGACAGGCGGCATGGCTGCTCAATGAGCGCGCCATCACGGTGTTGCCATCGGTGCCGAGCCTGCGCGCGCTGCGCAGCCTTGCCAGGGACTCACGCGCGCAGAAGCCGTTCATCGGATTTGGCGATCCGGTGTTGCGGCGTTCGCCGAGCGACAAGCGCGCGGGACGCAACGTGCAGCCATACCAGAGCTACTATGACGGCACTTCCGTTGATATCGAGCGCCTGCGCACGGGGCTGCCTTCGCTGCCGGAAACCGCGGGCGAGCTCCAGGCCGTGGCGCGTGCGCTCGGCGCCTCGCCGCAGGACGACGTCAAGCTCGGCTCAGCCGCGACCGTGACCAGCGTTAGCACGCTGCCGCTCGATCAATACCGTGTCATCGATTTCGCCACCCACGGCCTCGTTGCCGGCGAGGTCGGCGGCCTCAGCGAGCCCGCGCTGGTGCTGACATTGCCGGACAAGCCGACCAGCGACGATGACGGCCTGCTCACGGCAAGCCGCATCGCAAAACTCAAGCTGGATGCGGACTGGGCGGTGCTTTCGGCGTGCAACACGGCAGCCGGCGACAAGGCTGGCGCCGAGGGCCTGTCGGGCCTTGCGCGCGCGTTCTTCTACGCCGGCGCGCGGGCGCTTCTCGTCTCGCATTGGCCGGTCGATTCCGATGCGGCGGTGCGGTTGACCACGGGCGCCTTCTCCGAGCTCACAGCGCATCCCGGCATCGGCCGTGCCGAAGCGCTGCGCCGGTCGATGAAAGCCTTGATTGCCGACCGGTCGTCGTCGCGCAACGCCGATCCAGCCGTATGGGCGCCGTTCGTGCTGGTGGGCGAGGGCGGCTGACGGCGACCGGGTTCGATTGCCTCAGTTCTGGTAATAATAGCCGCGCGGCTGATAAACCTGCCGCGGCTGAGGCTGATAATAGGAGCCCTGCTGGCCATAGCCCTGGTTGTAATATTGCTGCGGCTGCTGCTGATAGACCTGCGCGTCATAGAGCGGGCGGTTGCCGCGCGGCGCCGGATAGCGCGCGCCGGTGTCGCTGCCGTCGGCCGGATAGATGTAGTTGTCGTCCTGCGGCATGTAGCGGCGGGCGGGCTGCGTCGGCGGCGCAAGATTCACCGGATCTCCCGACGTGGCGTACTGCTCCTCGGCCGGCTGCGGCGCACGGGCGACCGCGTTGTTGGTTCGGCCGCGCGGACTGCGGGCGAGCGCCACCTGCGCCGAGCCGGTCAGGGTCACCGTGGTGTTGAGCACGCCCTGCTGCTGCACCAGCGCATAGAGCGTCGAGGCGTTCTGGCGCGACAGCCGCACACAGCCGTGCGAGGCCGGCGAGCCGAGCCGGCCGACCGAGTCGGTGCCGTGGATGGCGTGCCCGACCTTGGTGAAGAAGATCGCGTGCGGCATCGGCGCGTCGTCGAATTCCTTGGAGTAGTGATCCTCTTCCATGCGGAAGGTGCGGAACGCGCCGTTCGGCGTTTCGCGCGAGGGGATGCCGGTCGACACCGGCCAGTGATAGCGGGCGACGCCGTCGACGGCGACGGTCATCTGCTGATTGTCTTTGTCGACGGTGATCTCGACCTTGGCCTGCGCCGTGCCGGCGCTCAAAAGCATCAATGATGCAAAAGCGATGAAATAAGAACGCATCTGGAAACGCATTTGAATTCTGGCCTCCGGCCTGTTCACGCTAGGCGCCGCGGCTCTCCGTCCCCCGGCGTGCAATATGCCTGCAATCCGGCATTCGTTCCAGCGGCCTGCCCAGCCATCGTTAACGTGATGCCGGGCGTAAGCAAGGCCGCTTTGTGCCGCGCAGGCCGCGGCCCTGCTGACATTTTCGCGAGCGGACCCGTTCATGATGGCGCCAATTTGTCATGAAGACGCAACCAATTGGCCGCATCTGCGTTAGTGCAGCGCTGATCTCTCTGCCAGCGGCCATCGCGGCCGGCTCACCCTTAGGAAATCTAATGAACAGAGTTCGTGTCGCCGCCGCTTCGTTGCCGGTCGGTCGTTCTGCCCGCCTGCTCTTCGCAGGCGCCGCTATCCTCCTCGGCCTTTCGTGCCTGCCTCAGCCAGGTCACGCCCAGGGTATCGTGCGGGGCGCCCAGGAAGGCTCCTATGAAGGCAACCGCATCGCCGGCCCGGTGGGTGGCGCGGTTGGAGGCGTCGTCGGCGCTGGCGTAGGCGGTGCCGTGGGCGCGGTCGAGGGCGTGTTTGGCATTCCCCATCGCGGCCATCGCCGCTGCCGCGGCTATTATGACGGCCACAATCGCTTCCACTGCTACAGGTGACGTCCACCGTCGTCATCCCGGGCACGCGCTACGCGCACCCGGAATGACAGCTCAATTCTTCAAACGGTACCCTGTCCGGAAAATCCACCAGATCACGGCGAGGCAAATCACCAGGAACGTCAGCGTCATGCCGATGCTGACGGCGACGCTGACATCCGCGATCTCGTAGAAGCTCCAGCGGAAGCCGGAGATCAGGTAGACGACCGGGTTGAGCAGCGCCACCGTGCGCCAGGTCGGCGGCAGCATGTCGATGGAATAGAAGCTGCCGCCGAGGAATGTCAGCGGCGTCACCACCAGCATCGGGATCATCTGGAGCTTTTCGAACCCGTCGGCCCAGATGCCGATGACGAAGCCGAACAGGCTGAACGTCACCGCCGTCAGCACCAGGAAGGTCAGCATCCAGACCGGGTGATGGATGTGCAGCGGCACGAACAAGCCGGCCGTGGCGAGGATGATAAGCCCGAGAATGATCGACTTTGTCGCGGCGGCGCCGACATAGCCCAGCACGATCTCGACATAGGAAATCGGCGCCGACAGGATCTCGTAGATCGTGCCGGTGAATTTCGGGAAATAGATGCCGAAGGACGCGTTGGCGATGCTCTGCGTCAGCACCGAGAGCATGATCAGGCCCGGCACGATGAAGGTGCCGTAGCTGACGCCCTCGACCTGGCTGATGCGCGAGCCGATCGCGGCGCCGAACACCACGAAATACAGCGAGGTCGAGACGACCGGCGAGACGATGCTTTGCAGCACCGTGCGCCAGGTGCGCGCCATTTCGAACAGATAGATGGCGCGGACTGCGCGATAGTTCATGACGTCCTCACGAGGTCGACGAAGATGTCCTCGAGCGACGATTGCGTCGTGTCGAGATCGTTGAAGCGGATGCCGGCGTTGCGCAGGTCGCTGAGAAGGCTGGTGATGCCGGTGCGATCGCCCTTGGTGTCGTAGTCGTAGACCAGCGTCGCGCCATTCTCGCTGAGGTCGAGCTCGTAATGGGCAAGGCTGTCGGGGAGCGAGGTGATCCTGTTCTGCAGATGCAGCGTCAGCCGCTTCTTGCCGAGCTTCTCCATCAAGGTCGCCTTGTCCTCGACCAGCACGATCTCGCCCTTGTTGATGATGCCGATGCGGTCGGCCATCTCCTCGGCTTCCTCGATGTAGTGCGTGGTGAGGATGATGGTGACGCCGGATTGCTGCAGCGTGCGCACCACCTCCCACATGCCCTTGCGCAGCTCGACGTCGACGCCGGCGGTGGGCTCGTCCAGGAACAGGATCTGCGGCTCGTGCGACAGCGCTTTCGCAATCATCACGCGGCGCTTCATGCCGCCGGAAAGTGTGATGATCTTGTTGTCCTTCTTGTCCCAGAGCGAGAGGTCCTTCAGTACCTTCTCGATGTGCGCTGGGTTCTTCGGCTTGCCGAACAGCCCCCGGGAGAAGCTCACGGTCGCCCACACGCTCTCGAAGGCATCGGTGTGCAATTCCTGCGGCACCAGCCCGATCAGCGAGCGCGCCTTGCGGTAGGAGGTCCGGATGTCCTCGCCGCCCACGAGGACACGGCCCTCGCTCGGATTGGCGATGCCGCAGATGATCGAGATCAGCGTGGTCTTGCCGGCGCCGTTCGGGCCGAGCAGCGCAAAGATCTCGCCTGGCTTGATATCGAGATTGACGTTCTTGAGCGCCTTGAAGCCGGACCCATAGGTCTTCGACAAATTGGCGACGGAGATGATGGAAGACATGATGGCCGGCAGATTGGGGAGGGAGGCTGGAACCGTCCCGGGAGGGCGGTCAGCGGAGCCCTGAAATAGGAATGCACTTGCCCGGCCGCAATTGCCGGGAGAAAAATGGTCTCAAAACAGGCCGTTCGGTGGCTGGTTTCGGGCAAGTGTTGCGCGATGGTCACGGCCTGCTGCTAAGATTGCGGTTCACGCGGCTCTTTGTTGCGTCTGCGAGCAGGCCATGGCTACGATTCCGGCCAATCGCAAAGCGTAGTGTCCCCAGGGAAAAGATCGATGAGACCGAACGGCCGTCACACCGCCGGCGCCAGCCAGTTGTCCGCCATCCGCGTGTGGGCGATCTGCCTGCTGCTGCTGTCGGCTGTTGCCATCAACCCGACCCCCGCCAGGGCCGCGCCCAGTCAGGCCGCCGCCACGACGCATGTCTACCTGCTCCGGGGCGTGCTCAACATCTTCTCGCTCGGGCTTGACACGATCGGCTCCCGGCTCCAGGCGCAGGGCATCCCGGTAACCGTCGCGAACTTCGTGTCGTGGTCCTCGCTCGCCGATGAGGCCGCGGCCAATTACAGGGCCGGCCGGCTCAAGACCATCGTGCTGGTCGGACACTCCTCGGGTGCCACAGCGCTGCCGGACATGATCGCCAAGCTCAAGCAGCTCGGCGTTCCCGTGAAGCTCGCGATCGGCCTCGATTCCGTGTTCAAGACCAAGCTCACGACCGGTGCGGAGCGCTACATCAACATCTACATCGGTGACGGCCCGGGCGAGCCGGTGAGGGCCGCCGACGGTTTCCGCGGCAAGCTCGACAATGTCGACGTACGCGGCACCGGCGTCGGTCATATCTCGATCGACAAGAACGAGGCGATCCAGCGCCGCGTCATCGCCGAAATCGACGCCGCGATCATGCGCTCGCGCGCACCGGCGACCCCGGTCGCCGAACCCGGCGCGCCGCGTCAGGCGCGATCGGCAGCGGCGACGGCACCCGCCAGGAACTGAAGCACTAGCCTGCAAGATCCAATCTGTTCACGACGCCGTCGACCTCATGGTCGGCGGCGTCGTTGTCTTTTCAGCCGTCAAGACGTGAGCGCCGAATATGCAAAGGGCCCGCCGTAATCGCGGCGAGCCCTGCAAATGTCGGCTGGACGGCCTTATTTCTTCTCGGGTACCCAAGTCGTGCTCGCCTTGTCGTACTTGAAGCCCGGGGCCTCCTTGAGCGTGTCCTTGGTCTCGTCGATCGTCAGCCACCATTTGTCGTTCTTCTTGGCGGTCTTGACCGCGCTGAAGGGAATGATGACGTCCTTTTCACCAGCGCCCAGAAAACCGCCGACGCCGAGGACGAGGCCGGTGATCTTGCCGGACTTGTCGACGAGTACGTCGTCGATGTCCCCGATCTTGCTTTCCTTGGGATCGTAGACGGCCTGCTTGTAGTAGTTGGTCACCGTCCAGCTTTCCGCCGGCGCAGATTTCACCGTGGTCGTTGCTGCATGCGCGGCGGTAGCGGCCGCAACCGCGAGAGCACATGCCAAAGCGAGTTTCTTCATCTTGGTCCTCCTCAACCGTTGATCGAGGTGCCAACGGGATAAATTGGCAAATGTTCCCTGACGGAGGCCGGAGGAACCTGGTGTTCGATCCGGTGTTGTTGCATCATGGCTCAGAAACGAAATGCCGGACCGATGTCGGTTCAGCCCGAGCGATGGTGGTCTGCCGTGCCGGTCGGCGAGACTGCGCCGGCCGACAAACCCCGCTTGCGACTGAATCGTTTGAGCGCGAAGCGAGCTGGCTTGTTGAGGCAGCAGGCACTGCGGATGCAGCGTGCGCTGCTCGCCGGCAAGAGCGACGGTCGCAAGTTTTCGCCGAAGTGACGAGCCGGTTGTCCGGTGAGCCGTATGTTTGGGACCAGAGCACGTGAAGCTATTCCAGTGTCCGTCGTGCCGGCAGCCGGTCTCGTTCGAGCACACCGCTTGCGCGAACTGCCACACCCAGTTGGTGTTCGATCCGTCGAGCATCAACCTGACCAAACTCGCATTCAATCAGTCCTGCCGTAACCGCGAGATCATCGGCTGCAATTGGTGTATCAAGGGCGCGGATTGGTACTGCGACTCCTGTCGCCTCACGCGCACCATCCCGCATCTCGGCAGCACCAGGAACGTCATGCTCTGGCGGCGAGTCGAGGAAGCCAAGCGCCGTCTTCTCTATGATCTTCGCCGCCTCGGACTGCCGCTGGTCTCCCGCAGCGGCGACCGCGTGGCATTCGACATTCTCTCCGACGAGATCAATCCGATCCTGACGGGGCATCTGTCGGGCGTGATCACGCTCAATCTCGCGGAAGCCGACGATGTCGAGCGCGAGGCCCGCCGCGTGGCGTTCCGGGAGCCGTACCGCACATTGCTCGGGCATTTCCGGCACGAGATCGGCCACTTCTACTGGGACATGCTGGTCAACAGCACGACATTCCAGGCGCCGTTCAAGCTGATCTTCGGTGACGAGACGCAGGACTATCAAGCGGCGATCAGCAGCTACTACGGCCGCACCGATCGTTCATACGACCGGAGCGGCTTCATCAGCGAATACGCCACATCCCACCCCTGGGAGGATTGGGCGGAGACGTTTGCGCATTTTCTCCATATCCTCTCGACGCTGGACTCGTTGGCGGGTCTGCCGTTGTCCCTCGACGAGCGCGCCCGGCAGACCTTGACGGATCCCTATCTGGAGAGCGACTTCGAGGCGCTGCTGGCGTTGTGGAGCCCGCTGTCCCGCGGCCTCAACGAGCTCAACCGCTCGCTTGGGATGAACGATGCCTATCCGTTCGACATATCGCCAGCGGTGAAGGGCAAGCTGCATCTCGTGCACATGGCGATCGTCGCGTTTCGCGAGCAGCAGAGGTTGGCGGCGTAGCGCGGCGGACAGCTTCCGCTACGTCAGGAAGGCGCGGATGCTGGCCGCGATCTCGCTCGCATGCGTCTCCAATGCGAAATGGCCGGTGTCGAAGAACTGCACCACGGCTTTGGGATTGTCGCGCTTGAACGCTTCGGCGCCAGGTGGAATGAAGAACGGATCGTTCTTGCCCCAGACCGCGAGGAAGCGCGGCTTGTGCGTGCGGAAATAGCTCTGAAATGACGGATAGAGCGCAACGTTGCTCTTGTAGTCGCCCATCAAATCGAGCTGCACGTCGTCCGCGCCCGGGCGCGCGAGATAGAAATTGTCGAGGTTCTGGCCGTCCGGCGACACCAGGGTCGTATCGGGAACGCCGTGCGTGTACTGCCAGCGCGTCGCTTCCGGTGTGAGGAAAGCACGCAACGCGTCACGGTTGGCGGGCGAGGGGTCCTGCCAATAAGCCTTGATCGGAGTCCAGCCATCGCTGAGGCCATCCTCATAGGCGTTGCCGTTCTGCGAGATGATGGCCGTGATCCGCTCGGGATGGTTGAGCGCGAGCCGGAAGCCGGTCGGCGCGCCGTAGTCGAAGACGTAGACCGCGAAGCGATCGAAGCCGATGACTTCGGTGAAGCGCTCGATCACGTGTGCGACGTTGTCGAAGCTGTAGCGGAACGCTTCGCGCGAGGGCATGTCGGACTGCCCAAAGCCGGGAAGGTCCGGTGCCACGATGTGAAAACTGTCTGCGAGCAGCGGGATTAGGTCGCGGAACATATGACCCGCACTCGGGAAGCCGTGCAGCAGCAGAAGCTTCGGTGCCGCGGCGCGGCCGGCCTCGCGATAGAACACCTTGAAGCCATCGACGTCTGCGGTGCGGTAGTTGGGGGCCATGGAGGTTCTCCGGAGTAACCTGTTAAATACTGAAATGGAGGTTACGTATTGCGTTCGTAACTTGTCAATAGCCATTTTACAGGTTACTTAGCCCATGCCGCCTACCGACTGGCCCAGGACCGCTTATGCACCGCCCGCCCGCGATGTTCATCGCCGACTCGCTCGGCCTCGATTTCCTGAATTCGGTCGCGACCCCGGACGATACGCCGGTCGACTGGATCAACGATGGCGATGGCCTGATCGACTGGCTGGCCCAGGCGAGGCTGGTGCCGCCGGATGAGCTGGACGCGATCAGGGCGCGCGCGAGACCGGGAGAGCTGGAAGCGGTCGCGGACGAGGCCCGGGCCTTGCGTGAGTGGTTCAGGAAATTCGTGCGCAAGCATGCCGGCCGGCCGCTCACGGCGGCGGCGCTGAAGGAACTCGGTCCGCTGAACAGCCTGTTGGAACGCGACGAAGCCTTCAGCCGGATCGAGTCGGGGCATCACGGCGGCGCGTTGTCGCTGCGAACGAAGCGGCGCTGGCGAACGCCGCAAGCTATGCTGCTGCCGGTCGGTGAGGCGCTGGCAA
>Ga0102590_1001749_pt1 | contig 30128 bp, 31 predicted proteins | sample AraplaMF_Col_mMF_FD_76859 | JGI IMG/M metagenome (GOLD analysis project Ga0102590, IMG submission 76859) | Arabidopsis root microbial communities from the University of North Carolina, USA - plate scrape MF_Col_mMF | ecosystem: Host-associated > Plants > Roots > Endosphere | place: USA... | reverse complement strand
CGAACTCGTAGAACACGTTTTCGCAGAAGCGTACGCGCCGGCCGTTCATGGCGAGCCCGAGGAACGTGCCGGCCGGCGTGCAGTCGAATTTCAGCCGCGCTGCAATACGCGGCGGCTCGGCGATCAGGAGTTCGATGTCAAAGTGCAGATCCGGAATCTCGCGAAAATCCCGCTCCAACATCGCCCGATAGCCGGACAGTCCGAGCGGCCGCGCATTATGGACGACCTCGTCATGCACGAACCGGCTGAGCGCAGGCCAATCCTGCCGGTTCAGGCAGGCGATGTAGTCGCGATAGATGTCGGCGAGTTCCTCCCGTGCCATGGCATGTTCCATCCGCGCCTCTGCAATGCTCGACCAGCGCCCGTAGTTTCGGCGCAACGTTGCGGATAGTACAGATAGAAGCCGGCGAAGACGGGGCAATAGTCTTCGAGGATGGGCACCAGCTCGCCACGTACGATCGCAGGGCGAAAGCTCGCCTCCACGCCGAACGTGATGCCGGCGCCGGCAATCGCCAGCTTGATCATCAGCGCCATATCATTGGTCGTGATTTCGGGGCGACCGCGACGCTGAACTCCTTGCCGCCGTCGGCGAACTCCCAGCGATAGGGCCTGAGCTTCGGCGCCGGCCTCCAGCCGATGCAGCGAAACGACGCGAGCTCGGACGCATGCGAGGGGACGCCGAAGCGGTCGCGAAACGACGGTGCGCAGACCGCAAGCTGGCGCTCGTCGCCGGCGATCGGCACTGCGATCATCTGCTCGATGACCTCGCCGAGGCGGACGCCGACATCAAAGCCTGCGGCGACGATGTCGAACTCCGCGTCGGTTACGTGATGTCGAGTTGCACCTCCGGATTCGCTTCGGTGAAGGACGCAAGCAACGGCCCGAGAGAAAATGCTCGGCGATTGAAGAGACGGCGAGGCGCAGCAGTCCACCCAATGCCAGCGCTCCATGGCGATGAAGACTTACCGCGCCATGACCGTTTGCTGCATTTTCAGAGCCGCTTTTCGAAGAACAGATCCGGATACGGGTCGTCGTTGAAGCGCGGAATCTCGCGCCAGCCGGTGGTGCGATAGAGCTGACCGGCCTCCGGCAGGGCGCTGTTGGTATCCAGCCGCAACAGCGCGATGCCGAGCGAGCGTGCGGCCTCTTCGGCGTTGTCCATCAGGCGCCTTCCAAGCCCCAATCCGCGCGCGGAAGGGGCAACCCACAGCCGCTTGATCTCAGCATAGCCGTGATCGGTGCCCTTCAGGCCGACGCAGCCGATCGGCAGCGTATCCGAGATCGCGACGACGAAGCTGCCGCGCGGCCGGCGCATGTCCTTGGCGTCAGGATCGCGCGAGAGCGACACGTCAAAACCCTGTTTGAAGCGGCGGCCGAGCTCGGCGTAGTACTCAGCCAGGCAGTGGCGCGCCTCGTCGCTGCGAGGATCCATTTCGGTGAGCGCGATGCGATCGCGTGTCAGCGCGGAGGCGATCAGATCCATCGCCGCCAGCAGCACCTCGCGCTGCGAGTTGCGGGCAAGAAGACCTTCGGCCTGACTATTCGACAAGTCCTCATAGGCTGCGAACTCGCGCTTGCCCGCGCCCGTGAGGCTGGCCACGCGACGGCGCGCATCATCCTCATGCACCTGCGTCTCGATCAGGCCTTCGTCCTCAAGGCTGCGCAGCAGCCGGCTCATCAGCCCGGAATCAAGGCCGAGATAATCGCGGATCTCGCCGACGTCGGAGCGCCCATGTCCGATCGCATTGAGCACCCGCGCCGCCCCGAGTGGCCGCCCGCGCCCGAGGAAGGACGTGTCGAGCGCGCCGACGGCGGAGGTCACGGCACGGTTGAAGCGGCGGACGCGGGAGACGGGATCAAGCATTATCTGACTTTAGTCAGATATATTCCCCCGGTCAATCACCCCTTATTTTCCCAGCATCACGCGTCGCTGGCGCGGTAAGCGTCGGGGACGACGAACACCTCGTCGGCGCGGCCATAGCCGCCGTCGGGCGGAGGACCTCGCCAGCGGCACGCTGGTCGAGGTGCTCGCCGATCACCCGCCGTCGCCAACGCCGCTGTCCGCGCTTTATCGGCAAAACCGCCAGCTAGCGCTGCGCCTGCGCGTGTTCCTCGACTGGATATCGGGAATTTTTGCCGGCACATCACCGCCGACGGAATGCAAGAGGCCGCCGATAAGCCAGTAACGCTGTCAGTGAGTTGTCCGATCGTTCTCCTGATCGCCTACCACCTCCGGCGCCATCGCGGCCCAGGCACTGGACGCGAATTGCCGCCGCCAGGTCACCACCACCACGGCGGCTGTGGTCACGAACAGCACCCAGGGGCTGACGAACCAGCCGAGATAGCCAAGCGCGAAGAAGAAGGCGCGCTGGCCGCGGTTGAAATGGCGCCCAGCGGATTCGAACACGCGAGAGGTGCGGATCACATGGGCCTCGGCCTCCGGCGTGTCGCGCATGGAGGACGGCGGCATGCCTCCGAACAGGATGGCGACATAGTTGAACAGCCGATAGGCCCAGGCGAACTTGAAGAAGGCATAGACGCAGATCAACACGAGGCCGACGCATTTCAGCTCCCACAGCGCCGGCGAGGGGCTGAGGTCGATCGGCAGCTTGCCCAGAATGGTGATGGCGTCGTTGGTCGCGTGCAGCAGCGCCAGCGCGCCGCCCAGCGCGAACAGGCTGGTGGAGGCGAAGAAGGCGGTGCCGTTCTGGAGCGAGGCCATGATCTGCATGTCGACCATGCGCGTCTCGCGGTCGAGCAGGCGGCGGACCCAGACCTCGCGATACCTGTTCATCCGCGCCGACAGACTGTCGCGGCCATAGGCGGAGTGCTCGAGCGTGGCGGCATAGGCCAGCCATTCGATGATGAAGAAGCCGACGGCGGTGATGTCGACCCAATGCCTGCTCATAGCTCTCTCCTCGCGAGCCGCCACGATTGCCATGCTTGGTGGGGGGCGGCAACGATTGATTGGCGGCAGGCAATGGCGCTAAAAGCAGCGCATCCAACAGACCTGCGGAAGGATCCGTGACATGGCAGCGCTCAAGCTCGCGATCGGCAACAAGAACTACTCGTCATGGTCGATGCGGCCCTGGCTCGCGCTCCGCGCCAACGATATTCCGTTCGTGGAGACCATGATTCCCCTCTACACGGAGAATCCTGCAGACAAGGAGCAGATCCTGTCCTTCAGCCGCGCGGGCAAGGTGCCGGTGTTGGTCGACGGCGACATCACGGTGTGGGATTCGCTAGCCATCATCGAGTACATCGCCGAGCGCTATCCTGAGAAAAAGCTGTGGCCCGATGACGTCGCCGCACGCGCGTTTGCCCGCTCGGTCTGCGCCGAGATGCATTCCGGCTTCATGGCGCTGCGCAATGAATGCGGCATGAACCTGCACCGTCCGGTTCGTCCCGTGACGCTGTCGGCGGACGCCAAGGCCAACATCGCGCGCGTGCAGGAGATCTGGCGCACCTGCCGGACCCGCTACGGCGCCGGCGGGCCGTTTCTGTTTGGCCGCTTCGGCGCGGCGGACGCGATGTATGCTCCGGTCATCCATCGTTTCCGCACCTATGCGATCGAGGTCACGCCGGAGACCCAGGCCTATATGGACACGATGATGGCGATGCCGGCGTTCCAGGAGTGGACCCGCGATGGGCTCGCCGAAACGCTTGTCATCGAAAAATTCGAGAACGTGTGAGCATGACCCGGAGAAGTGATTGGGCGCCGCTTGACGGTGTGCCGGCTCGCGGCGCTCAATCACGGGGACAACGAAGAGGGGATGGCTATGGGAATTCTGGACTCGCTGGAGAACAACCCCGCATTGCGCAGCGCGCTCGGTCAGCTCGGCGCCGCCGTGCTGCCTGCCGTGCTGGGCGAGGTGATGGGCAACAACAACCAGGGCGGCCTGAGTGCGATCGTTGCCAAGCTCCAGCAGGCGGGCTTTGGCGAGCAGGTCAAGTCATGGCTCGGCAACGGCCAGAACCTGCCGATTTCTGCCGACCAGCTCCGCGCGGTGCTCGGTAACGACACCGTCCGTCAGCTCGCTGCGCGCTACAATATCCCGGTCGACCAGCTCAGCGAGATCCTCGCCCAGGAGCTCCCGAAGGCCGTCGATCAGGCGAGTCCGAACGGCCACTTGCCTCATGGCGCCTGAGCCGGGCCGTTCCGGCGGTATCACGGGACCCCGGGTTCCCTATCTATCATCCTGAAAACGTTGCGGGATTGGCGCATTTGCCGTGCCCGCATACTGCTGGCCAAAACGCCGCATCGCGTGCTATAGGTCACGCCGGGTTTCAGCCGGTCCGTCGCAGTGGGGACCCTGGGCACGGCCGGCGCTGTTTGAGTGATGGAGATGGGCGTTGAAGCATAAATTCCCCGTGGGATCGCGCGTATTGTTCACGGCCAGCAACGTCGCGCGTCCGGCTGCGAGTGGCTCATACGAGGTCATTCGCCTGCTGCCGACGGAAGGCGACGACTGCCAGTACCGGATCAAGAGCTCCACCGAAGCGTTCGAGCGGGTCGCCAAGGAAAGCCAGCTCGCGCTCTCGTAATGCGCTGACCGCCACACCCACTGACATCGCGGACGAATTTGCGCAACCCGCCGTCAAAAGGCCCGCTTCGCCTCGGCAAGGTGGGGCCGGGGCAGTTGCCGGTTCGCGGTGCTCGCTTGACCATCAGCTCTTGGCTCGCGTGAGGGGACGTCGCGCATGAACTGGGCATGGGCCTCGTCGCTCGACCAAATCTGGCGGTCGCCGGCGTTTCCGATGTGGATGACGTTGGCAGCTGCCGGCTTCTTCGGCCTGATCCTGCTGATCACGCTCGTGCGCGCCGAGAAATCGGTCGCCAACGGCGCGCTGACCGTCATCACGCTGCTCTCGATCGGCATCGCTGTAGCTGCCACCATGCGCGTCTACGGACCGCTGGGGCACGAAACCTCCACTGCGGAAGCCCGCACCCAAGCCACGGTGACCGCGACGCTGCCGGCACTGGCCTGCCTCGATGATCTCGCCGGCGATGCCGTGGCCATCGGCTGCGAGAAGGCGCTGTTCGGTGCGCCGGACGCGGCGGCTGCGGCTGTCGCCTACACTGCTGCGCGGCTTGATCGGCTGACCGCACTCGGCGACGCCGCATCCGCCGAGAAGGGCCTGACGCTCGAGATGAAGGTGCTGCGCAAGGCGCTGGAGCGTGATCGCTATGGTCTCGTCGCTCAGGTGCTGGTTGCACGCGACGGCTGTACCCAGTTCGATTGCGCCGCGTTCCGCTCGCTGACCGATCAGCAGCAGGTCGCTGCCAACATGGATACCCATCTCTATGATCAGCTGGTCGCGCGCTACGCGCCGACTTGGAGCGCGCCTGCTGCGGCGTCGGGCGCGTTGCCGCCTAATCCGATCGCCGCGTTGCCGCCGTCTATGCCGACGGGCAAGCCGACCAATGCAGAGTTCCCGAGCGCCTCGTCGACCCCGCCGGTGAGCATTATGAATCCGGAGCCGCCTACGGCTGCTACGCGCCAGGCACCCGCCAGTGCGGCGGCAGGGCCGGCGCTACGTGCCCCAGCTACAGCTCAGGCTGCCCCGTCTGCGGCCCCGGCTGCGAAGAAGCCGCCCGCGCCGAAGGCTGCGCGCGCAGCACCCGCCGCGCCGGTTCCGCTGGCGCCGCCGCCGGCCGTGGCTCCCGCGGCTGCGGATAACAACTAGTTCGGCTTTGAAAACCTGTGGCCGGCCCGCTAATGCTGGGCCATGCCACTCCATTTGATCAAGCTTGCCGTCGGCTGCGACTCCGTCAAGGAATTGAAGGAGTGGATCGCCGAACGGATGCAGACGGCCAAGAAAAAGGGCCTGCCGCAACACCACATCCACATCACCCGCATGGTGCCCAAGCGCGACGCCGAGATTCTGGCGGGCGGTTCGCTCTATTGGGTCATCAAGGGCGAGATCGCCGCGCGCGAGAAGATCATCGGCATCGAGCCGTTCCGCGACAAGGACGGCATCGGTCGCTGTCGAATCGTGATGCAGCCGAAAGTGATCTCGGTGTCGCCGCGGCCGATGCGCCCGTTCCAGGGCTGGCGCTATCTCACCGATGATTCCGTACCGCCCGATATCGGCAAGTCCGCCGCAGGCACCATCGCGGCTATGCCGGAGCCGATGCGGCGCGAGCTGCGCGATCTCGGTCTGCTGTAGCTAGACCGCGATATTGTCGATCAACCGCGTCGTGCCAAGCTTGGCCGCGACCAGAATCCGCAACGGCCCGTCCTTGCGCGAGGTGACCGGCGCCAACGTGTCGGCATGGCGGAGTTCGAAATAGTCGAGCGCGAAGCCGGCCGCCGTGATCGTCTTGGCGCCGTGGGCCATCGCGCTCGCAATGGCTTCGCCGGCCTGGATCCGGCGAGCGCTGTGCTTCATGGCGCGGTACAGGGTGGTGGCAGTCTGGCGCTCCTCGACCGAGAGGTAGACATTCCGCGAGGACATCGCGAGGCCATCGCGCTCCCGCACGGTGCGGGAGCCGATCACCTTCACGCCGAGATCGAGGTCGCGTGCCATCTGCGTCACCACGCGAAGCTGTTGGAAGTCCTTCTCGCCGAAGATTGCGACATCGGGCCGGCATTGCGTGAACAGCTTGCCCACGACGGTTGCGACGCCGCCGAAGAAGTGCGGCCGGAAGCGGTCCTCGAGGCCGGCCAGCGCCGGTCCTTCCGGGACGATGCGCGTCGCAAAGCCTTCCGGATACATCACCTCTACACCGGGGTGCCAGACGATGTCGACGTCCTCCGCCGCGAGCTTGGCGATGTCGGACTTCCAGGTCCGCGGATAGGCGCCGAAATCCTCTGATGGGGCGAACTGGGTTGGGTTGACAAAGATCGAGACCACGACGCGACTCGCGCGCTGCCTGGCGAGGCGCACCAGCGACACATGGCCGTCATGGAGTGCCCCCATGGTCGGAACCAGCGCGATCGTGGCCTTTCGCTTGCGAAGGCTGTCGACGGCTCGTCGCAAGGCGGGCACCGTGCGGGCGATCAAAGGACTTGCTGACATCAGGACTCGGAAAGGTTGGGAGCGGGCGCGGCCGGCTAACCTTAACAAGCGACGCTCGTGGACGCCATGCATCAACGTCAGGCACAGAATCATCTGCAGCGAGCAAGTCGCGCCGTTGTGGGCTGGATCACAGACGCGACACGGCGAACGATTCATCAAGACCTATTGGCGCACTGTGATTTCGTCATCCTGTCACGCATTTCACTTGACCGAAGACGCCGTCGACTCGAAGATATTGTTCAGGGGTGTTGAGGATTGCCATGCTTGTGCAGGCCAGCCAAAGCCAATCCGGCTCGGCGCACGTCGTTGTGCTCGGCAATGAGAAGGGCGGCTCCGGCAAATCGACCACCGCTCTGCACATTGCGGTCGCGCTCCTGAAGGCCGGCCAGCGCGTCGCCACCATCGATCTCGACTGCCGCCAGCAGAGCTTCACCCGTTACATCAACAACCGTTCCGCTTGGGCGCGCCGCACCAAGCTCGATCTCGAACTGCCGGTCCATCGCTGCATCAAGCTCGGCGAGACCATGCAGATCGCCGAGAACGAGAATTCCGAGTTCCAGCAGTTTATGGAGGCAGTCTCGGCGGTCGAGAGCAGCTTCGACTTCATCGTGATCGATACTCCCGGCACCGACAGCTATCTGATGCGGCTGGCCCATTCGATGGCCGACACGCTCGTCACGCCGATCAATGACAGCTTCCTCGATTTCGACGTGCTCGGCACCGTCGATCCCGCCAACTACGCCGTGACGGGCGAGAGCCATTATGCGGAGATGGTGCGCGACGTCAGGCGGAAACGCCGCCAGCTCGACGGCTCGACCACCGACTGGATCGTCGTACGCAACCGCCTGTCGATGCTCGGCTCCCGCAACAAGCAGCTCGTTGCCGAGGGGCTGAAGGATCTGTCGCTCCGGCTCGGCTTTCGCTACGTCGACGGCTTCGCCGAACGCGTCGTTTACCGCGAGTTCTTCCCGCGCGGCCTGACGGCCCTTGACGAGATCGACGAGGCCACGCTCGGGATGCGGCCCAATCTCGGTCATCTCACTGCGCGCGAAGAGGTGACGAACCTGCTTCGTCAGCTCAAGCTGCCGCTCGACGAGCGCGGCCGGCGGCGTGCGGCAAATCGCGCCGAGTGGTTCAGCCAGGTGGATAAGCCGCTCGAGGTTCACGACATCCTCGGCGCCTAGCCAGTACGTCGCTAATCTGGTCGTTCATGGTGGCGGGTTCCTGTGGAACCGAGCGCACCCGAAGTCGTTTTCACCAAACATTCACCGTGAAAAAGAAGCTGAACATGACGGGTTGCGTCGGATGGTGCCCTGCATCCGGATGTAGCGGTATCAGAGCAGGGTGCTCACGAAACGTGTGCGCCGCACAATGAAAGGGCTGTCGGATCACAATATTTAGCCTTCCTGTCACGCGCCTGTGACATATATTAGGGAATAGGCGCGAAGGGGCCGAAGAGCTCCTCGAACAACACGATTTTCAATAGGGATCAGGCCGCAAGGCCTGAGGCTGAGGACGAAAATGAAGCGTGGAATTGCCGTTCTGGTTTCTGTCGGAGCCCTTTGCGGTGTCGCCTATTTCACGGCGAGCAAGTGGGCCATCAAGCACGAGACCATCACTTTCTATGACGCTTCGCGCGACAATCGTCCCGTGCCTGTCGACATCGCGGTTCGTCGCGACAAGGAAATGCAGGCCGATGCCGGCATGATCACGCTGCCGGTCGCCGTCATCAATCACGGCAATACCGTCAAGAACACCGAGTACGGCTTCCTGGCCAACGTCTTTGCGGCGCGCGGTTATCTCGTGGTCAGCCCGCAGCATGATCTGCCGACCGATCCGCCGATGGTGACCAAGCCTGGGGAGCTTTATGTCGGCCGCCTGCCCCAGATCCTGCGTGGCGTCGCCAACATTCATCTTGCAATGCAGGAAATGAGGAAGGTTCAACCCAACGCGGATTACAGCCGGGTGACGATGGTCGGCCATTCCATGGGCGGCGACATCACAATGTATTTCGCCAAGCAGTATCCGGATGAGGTCAAGAAGGTCGTGACGCTGGATAATCTCCGCGTGCCGTTCGTGACCGCCGGCAAGTTCAAGATCCTGTCGTTCCGTTCTCATGATCCGCAGTTCAAGACCGATCCCGGTGTCCTCCCCACTGACGAGGAATGCGAGAAGGCCGGTATTCAGGTCGTGAAGACGGACTTTCAGCACAACGATATGCGCGACACCGGCCCGGACGACGCCAAGAACTCGATCCAGGGCATGCTCGATAAATTCCTGAGCGACACTGACAGCGCCATCGCGCCGGTCGACACCCATTCGGCTCCGCCCAAGATCCTCGAGCCCGGTCCGGTTGCCCTGATGGCGCCTGCCAAGAGTTGATCCGAAGACGAATTGCTCCGAAAAAGCGCTGACGCATTCGGCCATAGTCGAAGACTTCAAAGCCTCCGCCGGCTGCCCCGCGGAGGCTTTGCGCATTGACCGGGAAGGGCACGCTATCCACATTGGGGGCGTGAGACCAAATGTGACCTCAGATGCCCGGCGATCCCATCAAACCGCGCGATAGTGATGCCGTGTCGGCGAGGTCCGAAAGCGACGCCGCGTTGCCGCAGGAAAAGACGTCGAGCTCGGCGGACGTCGCGGCCTTCGTCGCCAAGGCGCGTGCGCTGTCGCCGCACGCGCCCGGCGCGAAGGGCCGCCTCATCTTCGCGCTGGATGCGACGATGAGTCGGCAGCCGACCTGGGACATGGCCTGTGCGCTTCAGGCCGACATGTTTCGCGAGGCTGCGGCGCTCGGGAGCCTCGATATCAGGCTCGTCTATTATCGCGGCTACAACGAGTGCCGTGCCACCGGATGGATTTCTGACAGCGGCAAGCTTGCGGCGCTGATGAGCAAGATCGATTGCCGTGGCGGCGACACGCAGATCGGCAGGGTGCTGACCGATGCGCGGCGTGAGGCCGTTTCATCGGGCGTGCGCGCGGTGGTCTTCGTTGGCGACGCTATGGAGGAAAAGATCGACGCGCTCTGCGCCAAGGCCGGCGAGCTCGGCATGTTGAAAGTGCCGGTGTTCCTGTTCCAGGAGGGCCATGATGCGCGCGCCGAGCAGACGTTTCGGGAGATCGCGCGTCTGACCGGCGGCGCCTGGTGCCGGTTCGATCCGGGCGCGGCAGCGCAGCTGCGCGATCTGTTGCGGGCTGCTGCCGCATACGCTGCCGGGGGCCGCGAGGCGCTGTTGAGACTGGCGAAGACGGCGGGCGGCGCGGCGCAGCTGATTGGACAAATGAAGTAGCGAAGTAGCAGCCTTAAGTCGCCGCAGCCCGCGGCGGAGGCGGACGCCATGCATTTTGCCGGAAGGGCGGCTATATTCCTGCCATGACTCTGATCGCCGGCGTTGTCGCCGTTATCACACTCTATCTATTGCTCCAGATGTTCCGCGCCGCGAATCCGGCGGTGCTGGCGCGCGCCATCAAGGTCGGCGGCGGCGTGGTCGCGCTCGCAGTGGCCGCCTTCACCGGCTTGAGGGGCGAGCTGGCGGTGGCGATTCCGCTCGGGATCTTCGGCGCCGGGCTGCTCGGCTGGACGCCGCTGGCCAATGCGGGCTTCGGTAATATGGGCGGTCTATTCGGCGGCGGTGCAACACGCCCATCCGGCCAGAGCTCGCGCGTGCGCTCGCAATTTCTGGACATGCGGCTCGATCACGGATCCGGCCAGCTCTCGGGCCAGATCGTCGCCGGGCCTTACGCCGGGCGCAGTCTCGATGAGTTCGATCTTGCAGGCCTGCTGGCGATGGTCCCGGCATTCGATGCCGAGAGCGTGGCCTTACTTGAAAGCTATCTGGACCGCCGGTTTCCCGCTTGGCGTCAGAACGCGCAGGGCGATGCGGCAGGGGGGCAGCGCCGCACGGCGGCGAGCGGCAAAATGACGACGGAGGAAGCCTATCAGATCCTTGGCCTGCAGCCGGGAGCGGGGCGCGACGACATCAGCCGGGCGCACAAGTCCCTCATGAAGAAACTGCATCCCGACCAAGGGGGGTCGACGTACCTCGCTGCCCGTGTAAACGAGGCCAAGGATACTCTGCTTCGTACGCATAACGGCTAACTCCGGCACCACGCCACAAACGCCCGTACCGCGTAAGCTCCGCTTACCCTGTTTGCCGTCGCCTCGATGCCCGCCATTGTCGGCGTGGTCGATCCCTTGAGCAAAGTCTTAACCGTAAATTCTTGACGAGAGGTTGTCGCGGAACAGCTTCCGGCGCCACCGCACCCCCAAAACAAAAATGCCCGCGCAAGGCACGGGCATTCTGTTGGGGAGGGGTAGAGAGATCAGTTGCGGACAGTCATGCAGGAAATGTCGGCGCGCTTCAGCGTCCGACACACCGCTTCGGCCTGGTCCCGCTCGAGCCCGGCGAAGCGGGCGCGGTAGAGCTTGCGATTATCCCTGGCGACGACAGGCTCGGTGAACGGATCGGCCTTGCTGAGCAGGCCGTGGGCCGAACTGCGGGCCGCTTCAATGCGCTGCTGCGCTTCGCTCTCGCTCTCGAGCGCGCCCACCTGAACGATCCAACCGCTATGGGTGACGGCCGGTTTGGTGGTGGCGCCCATCTGGATCGGTTGCGGGGCCGGATCGGCGGAGGCCAGCTTGGCGACTGGGGCCGGCGACGGTGCAGCGGCGGTGGCCGCCGGCAGCACGCCGAGGATGCCGTTACCGGTGCCGAAGCCCGCCGGCTGTTGCGGCAATTCGGCCCGGGCAACCTCGGCCCTGGCCGGCTCCGGCTTGTTCATGATGTCGGCCCTTGCAACGACAGCGCCGGACGTCTCCGCGACGTCGGGACGGGGCGAAATCGTATTGGTGACTTGCGGCGCAACCTGCGTCGGGGCGGCGGACGCCACCTTCACCGCACCAGCCTTGACTTGAACCGTCTTGACCCGAACGGGCTTCATCGGCTCGGACGAACCCGGGATGAGGGAGAGCGGCTGGCTGGCGATCACGCCGTTGGTGAGCGGGGCGGGCTCAGTCTTGGATTCCGTGGTCTTGGCTTCTGGCCTGGGCTGCATCGGCGGCATCGCGGCGGTCGCAGCGGCAAGCGTCGCCAGACGAGAGGGACGCGGCGCGGCTGCCTCGGGGGCAGGAGCGGCTGCGACCTGAACCGGGGGAACGGGGCGGGCAGGGGCCTCAGAAGCATCGGCCAAGTCGGTGCTGGCGTCAGCGCTGTTGCGCTCGGTCACTGCGGCAACGGTGTGGGTGGTTGCGCCCTTCTCGAGGTTCTCCGCAAGCAGGTTGCGCATGATGGCGTCACGCGAGCCGCCGCTCCGGCCGCCCAGCACCACACCGATCAGATGGCGGTTGCCGCGGCGTATCGAGGTCACGAGATTGAAGCCGGAAGCGCGGGTGTAGCCGGTCTTGATGCCGTCCACGCCCTCGACGCTGCCGAGCAGGTGATTGTGATTACGGATCGACTCTCCACGCCAGTTGAACGTGGTGGTCGAGAAATAACGATAGTAGCGCGGGAAGCGCTCCTGGATGGCGCGGCCGAGCGTCGCCTGGTCGCGCGCGGTGGTGACCTGCTCGTCATTGGGAAGGCCGTTGGCGTTGCGATAGACGGTCTTGGACATGCCGAGGGCGCGCGCCTTGCGCGTCATCATCGCGGCGAAATCGTCCTCGTCGCCGGCGATCGCTTCCGCGATCACCACGGCCGCGTCATTGGCCGAGCGGGTGACGAGACCCTTGATCGCGTCCTCGACGCGGATGGTCTGGCCGGCACGCAAATTGAGCTTGGTTGGATCCTGGTCGGCGGCATGCTGGGACACCGGCATCTCGGTATCGAGCTTCATCTTGCCGGACTCGAGACGCTCGAACAGCAGATAGAGCGTCATGATCTTGGTGAGCGAGGCGGGATGGCGCAGCCCGTCGGGGCTGGTTGCCTGGAGCACCGCGCCGGAATTGCCGTCGACGATGATCGACGCGAATTGCGGGCTGTAGCTCTCGGAGACGTCGCGGTGCACCCGATGATGGGTGTAATGGCGCCGATAGCGCCGAGCGTCGGCCGAATCGGTCGTGATGATGACGGTTGCGGTGACCGTGAGAAGTCCGAAAACGCCAACCCGCGCCAAGCGCGAGGAAGACCAGATGTTACGAAGCATGGAACCCCGTCCCCGTTTATGACTTGATCACCGGCTCGTGAGGCGAAATTGTGCCCTGCTGACCCGGGATCATTACCTGCTCAGGCTGTCCCTCCGCTGGTGCTCACTGCGGGGGACGTTGGACCTGAGCCGCTGTTCTGGCTAAGGTGATGTTCTAAAACGGCTTTTGGCCGCTTGCGGATGGTGAACACGTCCAGGGAATCAGGGTAGGGGGCCGCGGTTTCCAAAAGCTTAAGGAACCCTTGCGGGAAAGCCCGGGAATCTCCGTCACTTTTATCGATTTTTGTGCGACGCACAATATTCTTGACTTTTTTGTGCATTGCACTAATTGTGAGCAGAGTCAGGGAGCCGGGCTTCCGGACGCGAGCCAGGGAAAAGGATTCCAAGATGTTCAAGGTTGAAGACTTTCAGAACTACGGAAAAGAGCATTTCGAGAGCTGCGTCGCCTCCGCGACCTCGGTGCAGCACGGCCTCCAGGCCATCGCCAGCGCCTACGGCGACTACACCAAGAAGTCGTTCGAAGACACCAAGTCCTTCGTCGAGAAGCTGTCCGGCGTGAAGTCGCTGGACAAGGCGATGGAAGCGCAGACCGATTTCGCCCGTTCCGCCTACGAGACGTTCGTCGCGGAATCGCAGAAGATCGCCGGCCTCTACAGCGACCTCGCCAAGCAGGCGTTCAAGCCGGTCGAGACGGTCGTGTCGAAGTTCACCCCGGCCGCTCAGTAACTTTTCGAACTTCTGGAATCGAAAAGCCCGGCTGGTTCAGCCGGGCTTTTTTTAGTTTCTGGCTTCGCGCTGCCTCAGCGCGCCGGGCGCAAGTTCGAGATCAAGGTGCTCAATCTGGTTGAGGGCCGCCGCGATCCAATTTTACCGTCTCCGCCAGCGATTTTTCAGCACGGATACTGCACGGCGGAAGAGACCCGCGGAAACAGATAATAGCTGTCGGTGATCGGGAGGGTCCCGCTGATCGTATAACCGAGGTTGGGTGTGTATTGGTACGTAACCTGGCCGAGTATCACCGATATGTTGGGGGGCGTGGGAGTGCCGAGGGCCGCTGGCAGAGTTACCGGGTTTGTCAGCGGGGTTCCATTGAGCGCTTTGCTCCAGGTCACGGTCGCTTTGCCATTGGCGTCCGTGGAGATTTCCGACACCACCACTGTCGTGTTCGCTGGGGAATACGGAGCGATCGTCGCCGCCGACGCGCCAAGCATGGTGCTTAGCGATGCGTCGTTGACGCATGCATTACGCGACACCAGGTCCGCGACCGTGTGGGCGGTCTCACTGACCTTGACGCTGATCGCAAACCCGTTGCCGAGCTCCACGCCGCCCACATAGAGCAGCAGCATGAACGGCGCCACGATGGCGAATTCCACCGCGGCCACGGCGCGAGTGTCGATCCATAAATTCCGCACGCGATGAAGCCTCCAACTCATGAGTTGATATAAGCCTCGTTCATGAAAGCCGTGGAGGCCATGATCAGACGGTTGCCGTTCGCGAGGTTCGAAAGGTTGAAGCCGAGTGGGCCCATGAAAACGGGCCACTGATACATCACCCGCACGACCACGATGTCGCTTTGTTTGCCTGGGTTGAACTGCCAGGTGTTGGTCACGTTTCCGTTGCTGTCGAAGGTCAGCGTTGGCACGCCCGTGTTCGCCGAACTCCATGAGCCGGCAACCTGGACGTCGATCATCAGCTTGCTGCAGTCGAATAGGATCACAAGGTTTGAGCAGACCGCACTGGCAAACTGGGCCTGGGCCTGAGCCTGGGTCAGGTTCTGGGCCAGGGCCTGCTCCTGCCCCGTCAGGATCGTTCGGCTGGATTGGTTCACCGCCGTCTCCAGATACTGCTGCGCAAAGAAAACCAGGAAGCTCTGGATGATCGCTACCAGCAAAGCGAGGAACGGCGCGCCGATCAGCGCGAACTCGACCGCGGTTGCGCCCTTCCGGTCGGCAACGAATGCGCGCCAGCGGCGGCGTTGGGTGATGGGCTCGACGTGCGTGGCGGTCATGACTGCGTTCCCTACTGAGTCAGGCGAGGGTCGGACGCGACCTTGAGGAACAGCTTTTGCAGTGCGTCGGTAATGTTGCCGCCGTTCTGTACGCGAGTGAACAATCCCGGCGAGGCGCAGGATTCCAGATTAGCGGCAATCTGGCTGGTCAATGGTGCTTGGGCGTTGAACGGCGCGATGTGCGCATTGTACCAGGAGTTCGTCGCGAGCGGTACGTATTCGGTGTAAAGCACCGCGATGCGGATATTCTTGTTCTTGATGGTGGTGCAGATCGTGGTGTCGATCGGTTGCTGGCAGCGAGTATATCCACCGCCAGTTGTAACTGTAGGCTGGCTACAGAACGAAATATTTGTCGAGTCGTCGACGCCGTCGGTGACCAGGAACACCACTTCCTGGGGCGTGTCGCCGGACGAGTTGGTGCCGTTCCCGGGCGTCGGCATAAGGCTGTTAAGGCTAGTCAGCGCGCCTTCGATATTGGTGTCCGTGTCATCGCGATCGCCAGAGATGCAGGGAGCACTACTCATTTCAGTTTTTGCCAATGACGACGTCGATTGGCAACCGGCGTGTCCGACCGCCATGAGTTGGATGTTGGAGGCCGCATTCTGGATTTGCGCGACCGTGTAGCTGGTCGTCGAGGAGGGGGTCAGCGCGGTTTGCACCACCCCCGGTTTTCCGGAGGGCGCGAAGATCGGTGAACTGCTGCCGGTTGTCGGATTGTTGTTCAGAGCGGTATCGAACGTATAGATCGCGACTCCGTACGTGTTTCTGTTGGCGAACGATATGCTTTGGGCGGTAGTCATCAGGGATTGGACCGCCTGCGTCACCAAATCGATACGCAGCGTGATGCTGTTGTTTCTCGCGACGGCGAGGTTGTCCAGGGTCCTGCAATTCGAGCTGGTTTGGCCCTGGTTTTGACTGCTGGAGGGCGCTGGATTGGCGCCCCTGTCGGCGCAGGGGTAGGCTTCATGGCACGCGAAGCCGCAGTTCTTCGAGTTGCCAACGCTCTGGTTCGCCGTGGCGGCAATCAGGGCGTTGATGTCGTTCGGGGTCGCTCCGATGCCCATCGACGGTGAATCATCAAGCAAGAGATAGAAATTGATGTTGGGCGCGCTCTGGTTGCGTGTTGCTGACTGACCCGAGAACGGCCAGCTCGCCTGATGCAACACGCCAGGGAAGGCATTGGTCGAGGCCGCGTTGTAGCAGACCTGGACGTTGCGAACGATTTGGTTGTTGCTGTTTTTCGGGTCACTATAGACCGCGTTCGTGCCAGGGCAGGGGGGGTAGGTACAGTAGCCTGTTGTGGGGTCGGGGCTGCTGCAATTGACAGCGACCGTGAGAGTTGGCGTTCCCGCCAGGTTTTTGTTCTGGACCAGAGTATTCGCGGTGATGTTGAAAACGTTCCGCGCATAGGTCTGCGCCACCTGCGGGCTCTGCTGCATCATCGCCGAGGTGACCGCGGCGACACCGGCAGCGTCGGTGGCGGAGTCGAGGTTGACCTTCATGTGTTGCGCATGCGTGTAATCCAGCGCCATGCCCAACAGAAACACGGTCGGAACCATTACGAGCGCAGCGATGACGGCGACGTTGCCCTGCTCGGCGGCGGCAAAACGAGCTAGATGTCGACGAATGCTCCGGGCAACGGGCAGACGAAACATGATTTTCCCCGAAAACGATAACTTCTCTCGATTTCAGGGCGCCCGGTTGAATTCCAGGTAAACTTGACCGTACAAAACCGGGGTTAGTGTCGCGCAAAAGGTCGCATTCCCGCTGCCAACACTGTTTCTGGTTAATGGCGGTGAAACCCGGGGACGGATTGCTTTGTCAAATCGGTCCGAATTGATTAACTTGTCCAGGATCGCCCGGACCGGGAATCGGGACCGCTGCGGCCGCATCGGCTGGACCTCTGCACGCTTGCGGCGAGCCGGGGGCAGGCCCATATTCCCAGCAATCGATCCGGCCTGACCGGACCGGTGGGAAGCGGCGATCAAGACGGCGCGCCTGCGCGAGGCTCCCGAGGGCGGGGCCGGGCGGCGAGCCGTGATACGCTTCCGTGGGGAATTTGAACGCCTGAGCCATGCCGCAACTGACTTCCAGAGTAGACCTGACCACGGCCGCTGCCGCCCACGCTCCCCGGATGGGCAATGACGAGAACCGTTCCGGTGGCCCAGCGGGTCCGAACACGTCTGTCATCACGAAAGTCAAACCGAAGACCAAGCGGCCTAACCTCTATCGCGTGCTGATCTTGAACGACGACTACACGCCGATGGAGTTCGTCGTCCACGTGCTGGAGAAGTTCTTCCAGAAGGACGTCGAGGCCGCGACCAAGATCATGCTGCACGTCCATCATCATGGTATCGGCGAGTGCGGCGTGTTCACCTACGAGATTGCCGAGACCAAGGTGACGCAGGTGATGGATTTCGCCCGCAAGCACCAGCACCCGCTGCAATGCGTGATGGAAAAGAAGTAGGGCGCGTCACGGCGCGTTCGAAGCCGACCTGACGCATGGCGTACTGTCCCGGCGCAGCTATCGGCAAAACTACGGAAATCCGCGCCGGCGAGAATCTGTCTAAGATTCCTGCCCAAATCGGAACGGGTTTTGCATCGAGAATACGGCAGGTGTCGAGCCGCCGAGTCGCGGAACCGGTCTTTCGCCGCGATCTTGTATAACTATATGTGACAAAGGTTGTTGTTGCCTGACCGGGCGATGGCGATCATGATGGTGGGGGCCATAGAGGACGCGAATGCCGACTTTTTCCCAAAGCCTTGAACAATCCCTGCATCGTGCGCTGGCGATCGCCAATGAGCGTCATCACCAATATGCGACGCTCGAGCATCTCTTGCTCTCCCTGATCGATGATTCCGATGCAGCCGCCGTCATGCGCGCCTGTAGCGTCGATCTCGACAAGCTCCGCACGAGTCTCGTCAACTATCTTGAGACCGAATTCGAGAATCTGGTGACGGACGGCGCCGATGACGCCAAGCCGACCGCCGGTTTCCAGCGCGTGATCCAGCGCGCGGTAATCCACGTGCAGTCCTCCGGTCGCGAAGAGGTGACCGGCGCCAACGTGTTGATCGCGATCTTCGCCGAGCGCGAAAGCCATGCCGCGTATTTCCTGCAAGAGCAGGACATGACGCGTTACGACGCCGTCAACTACATCAGCCACGGCATTGCCAAGCGGCCGGGCGTCTCCGAGGCGCGGCCTGTGCGCGGCGTCGACGAGGAGACCGAGACCAAGGGCAACGAGGACGCCAAGAAGAAGGGCGAGGCGCTCGAGACCTATTGCGTCAACCTCAACAAGAAAGCGCGGGACGGAAAGATTGATCCGGTGATCGGGCGCAATTCCGAGATCAACCGCGCGATCCAGGTGCTGTGCCGCCGCCAGAAGAACAATCCGCTGTTCGTGGGCGAGGCCGGCGTCGGCAAGACTGCGATCGCGGAGGGCCTTGCCAAGCGCATTGTCGACAGCGAGGTGCCGGAAGTCCTGGCGGCTGCGACCGTGTTCTCGCTCGACATGGGCACGCTGCTCGCCGGCACGCGCTATCGGGGCGACTTCGAGGAGCGTCTCAAGCAGGTGTTGAAGGAACTCGAGGCGCATCCCAACGCCATCCTTTTCATCGACGAGATCCACACCGTGATCGGCGCGGGCGCGACGTCGGGCGGAGCGATGGATGCCTCGAACCTGCTCAAGCCGGCGCTAGCCTCTGGCACGATCCGCTGTATGGGTTCGACCACCTACAAGGAATATCGCCAGCACTTCGAGAAGGACCGCGCGCTGGTGCGGCGCTTCCAGAAGATCGACATCAATGAGCCGACCGTCGAGGACGCGATCGCGATCCTCAAGGGCCTCAAGCCTTACTTCGAGGACTACCACCGGCTGAAATATACCAATGAGGCGATCGAGGCTGCGGTGCAGCTCTCCTCGCGCTACATCCACGACCGCAAGCTGCCCGACAAGGCGATCGACGTGATCGACGAGTCCGGTGCGGCGCAGATGCTGGTGGCCGAGAACAAGCGCAAGAAGACGATCGGCATCAAGGAGATCGAGACCACGATCGCCTCAATGGCACGGATCCCACCCAAGAGCGTGTCGAAGGATGATGCCGAGGTGCTCAAGCATCTCGAGCAGACCCTGAAGCGCACCGTGTTCGGCCAGGATAAGGCGATCGAGTCGCTCGCGGCATCGATCAAGCTGGCTCGTGCCGGCTTGCGTGAGCCGGAGAAGCCGATCGGTTGCTATTTGTTCTCTGGTCCCACGGGCGTCGGCAAGACGGAGGTGGCAAAGCAGCTCGCGGCGAGTCTCGGCGTCGAGTTGTTGCGCTTCGACATGTCCGAATACATGGAGCGGCACACGGTGTCGCGCCTGATCGGCGCGCCTCCCGGTTATGTCGGCTTCGACCAAGGCGGCCTGCTCACCGACGGCGTCGACCAGCATCCGCATTGCGTCGTGCTGCTCGATGAAATCGAGAAGGCGCATCCCGACCTTTACAACGTGCTGCTCCAGATCATGGATCACGGCCGGCTCACCGACCATAACGGCAAGCAGGTCAACTTCCGAAACGTGATCCTGATCATGACCACGAACGCGGGTGCTTCGGATCTCGCCAAGCAGGCATTCGGTTTCACGCGCTCGAAACGGGAAGGCGACGACCACGAGGCGATCAACCGGCAGTTCGCGCCGGAATTCCGCAACCGCCTCGACGCCATCGTTTCGTTCGGTCATCTCAGCGTCGAGGTGATCGGCACCGTCGTCGAGAAGTTCGTGCTTCAGCTCGAAGCGCAGCTCGGCGACCGCGACGTCACCATCGAACTGTCCGAGCCCGCCAAGGCCTGGCTGGTCCAGCATGGTTACGATGAGCAGATGGGCGCGCGCCCCATGGCCCGCGTGATCCAGGAGCACATCAAGAAGCCGCTGGCTGACGAGGTGCTGTTCGGCAAACTCAAGAGCGGTGGCCACGTCCGCGTCGTTCTGGTCAAGGACGAGGCCGACGAAACCAAGGACAAGATCGGGTTCGAGTTCGTCGAGGGCCCGGTCACGCCGAAGCAGGAAAAGCTCCCCGGCGCCCGCAAGCGTCCACCGGGTAAGCCCAACAAGCCGGGCGGCGGCTCCAAGGGGCCAACCTCGAAGGGCCCGCTGGTCAAGGTTTGATCGGCATAGCGTGAATCGAAAAGGCCGGCTGAGGAGCCGGCCTTTTTGTTTGCGCCGCAATGCCGGGTTCTAGGTACCGGCTTCGGGTGCCGTTGCGGCCGGCGGCCTTGGTTTCCTCGCCACGGGCGGCCGGGCGCGGGGAGGAGCGGACGGCTGCATCGTCACGATGACCGGATTCGGCTTGTGATCAGTTGCCGCGCCCGTTGCGGCATCGACGCCCATGCCCACGACGCCGCCGAGCAGGAGATTGCCGGCAAAGCCGGCGGCCCCTCCGGTCTGGATGTCGCGGCTAAGCGGAACGATCTGCGGCTCATAGCCTTCCTTTTGGAAGGTGATGGAAATATCGGCGTTCCGCTTCACGACGATGGAGCATGGCGTCACGCAGGTGGTTGGTACGTCCATGCCGCTAACGACGGCTTCAGCGCCGGAAGGTGTCGACGCAATGCTGATGTTCTCAGTCGTCCCGCGCGTGACAGACGCGCAGCCGCCCAGCATGACGCTGAGCGCCACAATTTCAAATAAGCGCATGAAATGAAATTCCCCAAACCCTTGCGCAATCAAGCGCAAGCGGGGCGCGAGAGCAATAGGCCGTTGCTCCGAATAGTTCAGCCGCGCACAGATTGTGCGTAGACCCTGCTGTAATTTCGGCGTGGGCGCGGCTCATTCGCCGCGGAGGCGCTGGTCGTCCTGCACGCGGACCTGTTCGGCGCCGCGCGAGCCCGCCGGCGATAGCCGCAACATGCTCAGCATGGCGCCGCAGAGGGCAAATCCCACGCCGGTGAGGAGCGCGATGCGGGTCCCATCGATCGGATAGCGGCCGAGGAAGAGCGCGACCAGCGCAGCTCCGGTGGTCTGGCCGAGCAGGCGCGCCGTGCCCAACATGCCGCTGGCGCCGCCGGCGCGCTCGCGTGGGGCGGCGGCGATCATGGTGCGATTGTTGGGCGTCTGGAACAGGCCGAAGCCGGCCCCCGCCAGCGCCATCCGCCAGATGACATCGAGCGGCGTCGGGCTCGCCGGCAGGAGGGCGAGCGTGGCGAGGCCACAGGCGAACAGCGTCAGCCCGATGCCGCCGAGCAGGCCGGCCGGATAGTGCTCGACGAGACGGCCGGCCATGGGCGCTGCAAACGCCACCGCGATCGGCCATGGCGTGATCAGCAGGCCCATATGCACGGCCGAATAGCCGAAGCGGCTCTGAAGATAGAAGGGGATCGCAACGAAGGCCAGCATCTGCCCGCAGAACGAGGCGATCGAGGTCGCAATCGACAGCCCGAACACCGGGATGCGCAACAGATCGACCGGCAGCAGCGGAGATTTCATGTGCGTTTCGCGATAGACAAGCAACGCGCCGGCGACGATCGCGATGGCGAACTGGATGAAACAGGTGATCGCCGCCTCGCCGTGGCCGACGCTATCGATCGCGGCGATGCCAACGCCGAAGGTGATCGCCGAAAGCCCCGCGCTCTGCCAGTCGAAGGAATGACTCGCTGGCGTCGTATGCGGCAGGCTGCGCACGCCGAGCACGAGTGTGGCGATGCCAAGCGGGACGTTGATGGCGAACAGCCACGGCCAGCTGCCGACTGCAAGGATGCCGGCAGCGAGCGTCGGACCGACGGCAGCGGAGAAGGCGACCACGAGCGCGTTGAGCCCGATGCCGCGGCCGAGCAGGCTCCGCGGATAGGTAAAGCGTACCAGCGCCGAGTTGACGCTCATGATGCCGGCCGCGCCGAACCCCTGGATGATGCGGGCTATGGTGAGCAACGGCAGCGTATGCGCCATCGCGCAGAAGGCGGATGCGAGCGTGAACAGCACGAGTCCGACCAGATACACGCGGCGGTAGCCGACGATCTCGCCAAGCGAGGCCAGCGGCAGCAGCGAGATGGTGATCGCGAGCTGGTAGCCGTTGACGATCCAGATCGAGAACGCAGGGCTCGCATTCAGGTCGGCTGCGATCGTCGGCAGTGCGACGTTGGCGATAGCGCTGTCGACCACGGCCATGATGATGCCGAGCGCAATAGTCAGCACCGCTTGGTTGCGCTGCGGCTGCGGCAGGCCGTCGACGTGCTCGATTGTGGTTGACGACATCGTAAAGCGTGTTCGGTTGAGGCGCGGTTACTGGTCCGCAACTTGGTCCGACCCGGATGGTTCCAGCCGAAACCGCAGGCATTTCAGCCCTATTTCGACCTCCGCTGCTCCTGAATCGCCCTGAGGTAGCTTACCACGGCTTCGGCGTCGTCACGGCCGAATCGAGCCGTCGGCATGGCGCGATGAATGCTGCTGTAGCCATCTTGAAGGCGCTGCATGAAACCGGGATCATAGACTTTGTTCTCGCCGAGATAACGGAACGGCGGCGCCAGTTCGTTCGGGCTCGCGCCGGTCCTGCCGACAGCGTGGCAGCGCGCGCACATCCGCTGCAGTATTGCTTCGGCGCTTCGCTGTTCGAGGTCCAGGGCTTGACTGGCGGTGCTCCACAGAACGCCGATGGCCAGCAGCATCGGCGCGAACCTCTTCATCGTGTGCTCCCGTCATTCCCAGCGCGAGGTTGCCTTGGCCCAGACGTAGAGTGCAATCAAGGCGATCGTTACGCCTGTGGAGAAGATCAGGATGCGGCGATCCCAATCGATCCTCTCTCGCTCCGCTCTTCCGAACGAGAGAACCGTGAACAGGGCCTTCATGGCAAGTCGGCGCATCGGAAGCCTCGCGACGGTCGCAGGATGCCACGACCGACGCTAGCGCGCTTGATTCAGCTCAAGGGCGGGTGGGCGCTGATATGTCGCGACGATGGCTGAGTGGAGGTCAGTGCCGCAGCTGGCTTTGCCTGTAGTCGCGTGGCGACATGCCGAAATGTTCGCGAAAGACGCGACCGAAATGCGAGACGTCGTTGAAGCCCCAGGCAAACGCAATTTCGCCGATGTGGCGGTGGGCGAGCACGGGCGAGGCGAGGTCGCGCTTGCATTGGGCGAGGCGCTCCGCGAGCACATGGCGCTGGAACGAGGTATCCTCGTCGGCGAGGAGATCATTGACATAGCGCGATGAGATGCCGAGCGCGGCGGCGGTCTCGGCCAGCGAGAGATCGGGATCGGCGAGGCGTGTGCGGATATGCGCCTTGAGCCGGCAAAGCAGGGCGGAGCGATGGGTCGAGGAGGGCAGCGAAGTCTTGCCGAGCCGCTCGCTGAGCGCCATCGCCAGCAAGTCGGCGGCCTGCTCGGACAAAGCGGCGGCGCTGTTGGGCGCGAGCCGGTCCGCGCTTTGGCAAAGCCTGAAGATGAAATCATAGGCCAGCCGTTCGAGCGGCGCATCGGCCCCGAACGTGATCGCGGTGAGCGTCTCGGTGCCGCCCAGCCGCCGCTGCAACATCTCGCGGGGCACCTTGAAGATGGTCTGGGAGAAGGTGTCCCGGAACTTCAACTCATAGGGACGCGTGGTGTCGTAAAGCGCGAACTCACCGGGATGGATTACGGTCTCGCGGCCGTCCTGCACCACGCCGCCATCGCCGCGGTTGCCGAGCGCAACCAGGACATAGTCCTGATCCGAGCGCGCGATGCGCGATGGCGTGCGGAAGACGTGTTGGCGGTCGGAGCGCACCTCGGAGCAAACGGCTTTGCCGAGCGGGACCTGCGTGACTGAGCCGTGAAAGGCGCTGCCCAGATCCGACTTGCAATCGAGTCCGACGAAGACGTCGCAAACGATGTCCTGCCAGAGAGCGAGCCGCCGGTAGCCGGGGCTGCCGTCTGTCGTGAACTGGATCGTCATCGGCAGGCCTCCCTTTCTACATCCAGCAAAAACCAGACCAAGCCCGACCGCAGGCAAATTCCGTACCGGGGGCGGCAATCCCTTCCAGTCGAGTTTTTGTTCCGCTGTGGTCGAGCGCATGCCCGCGCAGCTTGGCCCAATAGACTGCATCGGACGTGGTCTTGGATCAACCGGCAAGGAGGTGGCAATGGGCATTGAACATCCGAAATACAAGGTCGCGGTGGTGCAGGCGGCGCCGGCCTGGCTCGACCTCGACGCCTCGATCGACAAGTCGATCGCGCTGATCAGGGAGGCCGCGGAGAAAGGCGCCAAGCTGATCGCCTTCCCGGAGGCCTTCATCCCCGGCTATCCCTGGCATATCTGGATGGACTCGCCGGCCTGGGCGATCGGCCGCGGCTTTGTGCAGCGCTATTTCGACAACTCGCTGTCCTATGACAGCCCGCAGGCCGAACGTTTGCGCGACGCCGTCCGCAAGGCCAGGCTTACGGCCGTGATCGGTTTGTCCGAACGGGACGGCGGCAGCCTTTATCTGGCGCAATGGCTGATCGGGCCGGACGGCGAGACCATCGCAAAGCGTCGCAAATTGCGACCGACCCATGCCGAGCGCACCGTCTATGGTGAGGGTGATGGCAGCGATCTTGCGGTCCATGCACGCCCTGACATTGGCCGCATCGGCGCGCTGTGCTGCTGGGAGCATCTCCAGCCACTGTCCAAATACGCCATGTACGCCCAGAACGAGCAGGTGCATGTGGCGGCCTGGCCGAGCTTCTCGCTGTACGATCCTTTCGCGCCGGCCCTCGGTGCCGAGGTCAACAACGCCGCTTCGCGCGTCTTTGCGGTTGAAGGGTCTTGTTTCGTGCTGGCGCCTTGCGCGACCGTCTCGCAGGCGATGATCGACGAGCTCTGCGATCGACCGGACAAGAACGCGTTGCTGCATGTGGGCGGAGGTTTTGCCGCGATCTATGGCCCCGACGGCAGCCAAATCGGCGACAGGCTCGCGCCCGACCAGGAGGGGCTGCTGATGGCTGAGATCGATCTCGGCGCCATCGGCGTCGCCAAGAACGCGGCCGATCCGGCCGGGCATTACTCGCGACCTGACGTCACGCGGCTGCTGCTCAACAAGAAGCCGTACAAGCGGGTCGAACAGTTCGCTCTGCCGGTCGACACCATCGAGCCCACGGATATTGCCGCGGCAGCGAGCTGATCACCGAGAGGGGAGAGACGACGATGGAATCCGCAATTCCCGCGCATCTTGAGACCCCACGCACGCGCCACAAGCGCGTGCCGGATGACTACCAACCGCCCTATCCGTCGTTTGTGGCACGGTATAAGCCTGCGGTCGGCCGCGTCGTGATGGCTTATTTTGGCGTGCAGTGTCGCAGGTCAGCAGAGACGGCTGCGACGGACGCGCTCATGGAAATCGCAGGGCTCTTTGCCAGTGAGGACGGCCCCTCGCATTGGGATCGAGCGCACTATATCGACCAGGCCGGCCACGCGAACATTGTCTCAGTGGCCTATTGGGACGACATCACGCGATTCGACGCTTGGTTCGCGCCGGCGCGCGAGGCTTGGACTGGAAAGCAGCGTGAGCACATCGGCACCTTCATCGAGGTGTTGCGTCCCGTCCTAGCGCGGCACGAGACCTTGTTCTCGTCGCTCGGGAGACCCGAAGGTATTGCTGTGATTGCGGACGGCATGAGCGGCGAGGTGCAGGAGCACGCCTATTGGGGTGGCATGCGCGATCGCATTCCGCTGTCGCAGACCGATCCGATGTCGCCGAATGGCGGTCCCGAGCTGATCCGCGACGGCGCACGGATGCGCGTAAAGGCGCACGACAATCTCTGCCTGATCCGTTCCGGGCAAGACTGGAGCGATACCGAGGCGTCGGAACGAAAGCTCTATCTCGACGACGTCGAGCCGGTGCTGCGCGAGGGCATGGATTTTCTCCGCGACGATGGCCTTGCGATCGGTTGCTATGCTAACCGCTATATGCAGGTGCTCTCCGCTGACGGCAGCGCAAGTGAAAAATCCTATGGTCAAAGCTGGTGGAAGAGCCTGGCCGCACTGGAGCGGTGGGCGGAATCGCATCCGACCCACGTGAAGATATTCGGTGCAGCGATGAAGTATCTCTCGACGCTGGGGCCGTCAGCGAAGCTGCGGCTCTATCACGAGGTCACGGTGGCCGCCGCCGATGAGCAGTTCTTCGAATATCTCAACTGCCATCCGAAGACAGGGATGCTCGCGGCGGTCGAGACGATCCCCGCTTAGGCCATGCAGTGGCCGAGCAGTTCCGGATGCGCGGCACAGATGTGATGTGCGCCGGCATCCTTTAGCTCGGCCTCGCTGCCATAGCCATAGAGCACGCCTATCGCCGTCATGCCGTTGGTCCGGGCACCGACAACGTCGTGGCTGCGGTCGCCGATCATGATAGCGCTGCCCGCATCGACCATGGTCTCCTCGAGCGCGTAGCGGAGCAGGTCACGCTTGTCGACGCGCGTGCCATCGAGCTCGGAGCCGAACACGCGCTCGAAATAGGGCCTTAAGTCGAAATGGTCGACGATGCGGGTGGCATAGACTGCAGGCTTGCTGGTCGCGACAAACATGCGCGGCGTCGTCGTGGCAAGCGTCGCCAGCGTCTCGATGATGCCGGCATAGGCTTCGTTCTCAAATAGGCCGACCTCGCTGAATCGCTCGCGGTAGAGCAGCAGCGCCCGGTCAGCCAGTTCCGGGCTACCCGTGAGCTTCTGGAGGCTCGCATGCAGCGGCGGCCCGATGCACCAGGTCAGCTCATCCTCTCCAGGGACCGCAAGGCTCAGCCTTTCCAAGGCGTACTGGATCGAACGCGTGATCCCGGGTTTCGGGTCGGTCAGCGTGCCGTCGAGGTCAAAGAAGATCGTTGCCATCAGGAGCCAGCCCGGGTTGAAACTGCCAGCCCGTTGCTAGTCGGATCGGACTTCAAGTCAAGAGCCGTCGCCTCATTGCTGTTTCGCCCATTCCACGATCGCGGCGGCATCTGTGCCCGCCTGCGCTTCCCAAGCGGTGATCGTGCCCGTCGCGGCTGTTCGCAGCGCCGCGATGAGGGACGCAGGTGCGGGCTCGGTGATGTGGACGCCATTGTCGCGCATGCGCGCATAATTTTCGGTAGTGCGATGGGCCAGCAGTGCGAGTTGGCTTTGCTCGGTCTCAGTCGCGGCGGCCAGCACCTCGCGCTGCATCGGCTCGGGCAGCGCGGCGAATGCCTCGTTCCGGACGAAGGCGATCGATATCGGCATTGCGTAGTTGATGGCTGCGAAATAGGGCAGAAAGTCCCACAGCTTGCGTCCTGCGCCGCCATCTCCGGACGTGAGGAATGCGTTCAGCCGGTGCTCCCTGAGCCCGGCAAGCGCGGTGTCCATCGGCAGGAATTGCGTGTTCACGCCGGCCGCCTTCATCACCTCGCTGGAATTGGCATCGTATGCGCGCAGGTTGAGTTTCGGCAGATCATCGGCGCCCGCGAGCGGTCGGTCTGACCACAGGCCCGTCGCCGGCCAGATCGTCAGGTAAAGCAGCTTGAGGCCGCGGGCGGCGAGGGCCTTTTCGTAAAGCGGCCGCGCACGCGAATTGACGGCGCGGGCGATATCGACCGATTGCACGACGAAGGGAAGAGTTGAAAGACCAAGCACGGGGTCCACGCCAGAAAGCGCGCCCGCGAAGGCATCGCCCCCCGCGATCCGGCCGTCCAGCGCCGCGCGCGGCATCTCGCCCGAACTGATCTTCAGCTGATTGTCGAAAGCGTTGGTCACCGTCACCAAACCGTTCGTGCGCGCGGCGACGCGATCGGCGAAAGTGGCAAGCCCAATCCCGGATATGTTGTTCTCTGGATATTCGGTGGTCATCCGCCAGACGGCTTGAGCGGTACCGTTCGGGCTGATTTGCGCCTTGGTCGGTGCGGCGCAGAACATGAGCGCGGCGAAGACGAAGACAAGGATGGTATGGATCCGTCGGGCGGGGGAAAGCATTGGGAGAATCAGGTCACGCAGCATCGATTGGCAACTCGTCGAACTATGGCACATCGCCGCGATATGGCAGATCGTCTTGTTGCATACCGCGCCCGCGCCCGCCGCAATGATGCGTGGGCAAGGATGGCGCGAGCAGCGTCACTCGTCATCGTCGCAATGCTGGTCCCGGCGACGGGGGGAGCGGCCGAGGACAGCTCGTCGGCAACGGCTGATACCGCGGCCCCGGGCGTCCAAGCGCCTGAGACGCCGCCTGCCACGCCACCGGAGAAGCCTGCGGATGGCCGCGAAAGCGATACGCGGGAATCGATCTGCCTGATCGTGGAAGCCGCCGCGCGCGATGCCAATCTGCCGCTGGAATTCTTTGCCCGGGTGATCTGGCAAGAGAGCCGCTTCCAGGCCGATGCGGTGGGACCCACGACGCGCAGCGGCGAGCAGGCGCAGGGGATCGCACAGTTCATGCCGGGCACAGCAAGCGAGCGGGGGCTGCTCAATCCGTTCAATCCGGTGCAGGCCCTGCCGAAGTCGGCGGAGTTCTTGAACGAGCTGCGCAACCGGTTCGGCAATCTCGGTCTGGCCGCCGCCGCCTATAATGCCGGGCCGCGACGGGTGCAGGAATGGCTCGCCGGCACCGGTGGCATGCCGGAGCAGACCCGCAACTACGTCTATGCCATCACCGGGGCAACGGTCGACGCATGGGCCAAGGCGGGCAGCACCGGCAAGGCGCCGCCGAGCTCCCCGCCGACGAGCTGCCGCGACCTGATGGCGCTGTTGAAGCGCGCGCCGAACCCGTTCGTCGCCGAGCTGGAGCAGCATGTCGAGCTTGCGGCCGCCAAGATATGGGGCGTGCAGCTCGCCGCCGGCTTCGACCGCAACAAGGCGCTGGCGATGTACTCTCGCGCGGTCACACGCCTGAGCAGCGTAATCGGTGACCGCGATCCCAGCCTGTTGAGCTCGGTCATGCGAAGCCGTGGTTCGCACGCCTTCTACCAGGTGCGCATCGGCGCCGACACGCGACCCGAGGCGGACGATCTCTGCAATCGCATCCGGAAAGCGGGCGGGGCGTGTTTCGTGCTGAAGAACCGGGGCGTTAGGGGTTAGGACGTGCTGCGCGCATGCGATCCCGCTGACTCCGCTTTGCGGGCGTTTTTGCCGGTGAAGTCTTCATGCTGGCCGGCACGTGGTGGTTAGGCTAAAACCCTCGCGAACAGCCAAGGAACTGGAAATATGGTTCGCGAAAACGAGCTCCGCGAAGGTGAGGTCGCCATCGAGCTGCCTTCGACAGAGGATGCCGGCCTCGTCTTTATCGGCCGCATCCGCACGCCCTGGGCCTCGCGGCTGGAGACGCCGCGGCAGGGACGTACCGATGGCCCGGTCTGCCGCCTGGAGATTTTCGAGCCCTTCGTGGCGGCGATCAAGGGCGTCGACTTCTACAGCAATCTCGAAGTGCTCTATTGGCTCGACAAGTCGCGCCGCGACATCGTGCTGCAAAGCCCCAAGAACAACGAGAAGACCCGCGGCACATTTTCGCTGCGCTCGCCGGTCAGGCCCAATCCGATCGGCACCTCGATCGTGAAGCTCGTTGGCATCGAGGGAAGTGCCATTCTGGTGCGCGGGCTCGATTGCATCGACAATACGCCGCTGATCGACATCAAGCCTGATCGCTGCGAATTCACCCCGCTGGCCGCGCCGCAGCCGGGGGATTTTCAGACGGAGTGACGATCAGCCCGCCTTCAGCGCCGCGATCAGCTTGGTCGCGTTCTCTTCCAGGACCTTGACGTCTTCCTGGCGGCTTGCGGGCGGCAGCATCGCAACGCCGTCGTGGCGGGGCATCACGTGCATGTGGAGATGAAACACGACCTGTCCGCCGGCGGGCTCGTTGAACTGTTGCACGGTGATGCCGTCGGCGTTGAACGCCTTCATCGCGGCGATGGCGATCTTCTTCGCAGCCCGCGCCACATGGGCGTAGTCGTCCGGCGTGACGTCGAGGATGTTGCGGGCAGGGGCCTTCGGGATCACAAGCGTGTGGCCGGGGACGCGCGGCATGATGTCAAGGAAGGCGAA
>Ga0102590_1001748_pt1 | contig 30161 bp, 36 predicted proteins | sample AraplaMF_Col_mMF_FD_76859 | JGI IMG/M metagenome (GOLD analysis project Ga0102590, IMG submission 76859) | Arabidopsis root microbial communities from the University of North Carolina, USA - plate scrape MF_Col_mMF | ecosystem: Host-associated > Plants > Roots > Endosphere | place: USA... | reverse complement strand
TGGGAGCAAAGCCATAGCGCTTCATTAACGCCACCAGCACGCGCTTCGCTGCCCTTTTATCACGCCGCTTCTGCAATATCTCTTCGAGAACGGTGCCATGTTGATCGCCCGCACGCCAGAGCCAGAATTTCTCTCCAGCGCATTTCACGACGACTTCGTCCAAATACCAAATATCGCCGGGCGTGAAACCGAGCAAACCCGACAAGCCAAAGGTCGAACCGCTGAAGGCTTTCTCTATTGGTGTGATGCTGAAGGCCTGTCAGCAGTTGGCTGACTATGGACCGGGCGGAGCTGTCGGTAGCTGGCGTGATCTTATGTCGGCAGCGGTCGTGGTGAGATCGATGCTGGGAATCAGCCCATCTGCTTACCAAGATGCGTGCGAGGTCATGGGGCCGGAAAATGCCGCGGTGGCAGTCGGTTGCATTCTTGAGCGCGCAAATCTGATCAATTCCCCAGGTGGATATCTGCGGGATCTCACGCGGCGAGCCGAGCGGGATCAGTTTTCTCTCGGTCCGGTGATCATGGCGCTACTCCGCAACAATGGTGGCAGGCTCCTTCAAGTGGTGTAAATCGCCGTTAGTTGCGACTAACTGCGCTAAACGACTGAAATAAAAATGTGTTTCTGGACTGCTTGGCGTTTCCGTCTTCTAGCCCGCGAATTTTGCTGTTTGGCAGCAAAGCTCGTTCCACTGCAATCCAGGCATCGCGATATTGGACATCGGGGGAGGGAAAGTTTAGTGCTGGCTGTAGAGTTGCTGGTGTGAATCTCGGGTAATTTCTTTACCTCCCATGGTCTGAAACACTCGAACCCGTCTGGCTTCCAGTTCGCAGACAATCGGGTGGAAGACAGGTGCTTGCGTTCGTTGCAATTGCTCAACGGGCGTCGATGACGGGAGCTTATTGGCCGTTAGTCGTGACTAACGGACTCAAGCGACTGAAATCACAACGGGGTCTTCGTCGACGCCATGTTCTTCGAGTTGAGCGGCGCGCCGGCAATGAGCGCGCGGGCTTTTGAAAAGTGTGGGCCCCGCGGGTGCCGCGTACTTTCCTGCTTCGGATGCCTCGTGCAAAGTCTGCGGGATCGTGACGGGATCATCGTTCATCTCCAAGAACTCGTAGCAGGACCGGCTGTCGGGCGCTGACCAAGCCTACGCGCCGCCAGTATGCTCGCCCCTCACAGTTTTGATATACACATTATCAGAGCTGCTCGTCCGGCGAGGCAGAGCAAGAAGGGAGCGAGTGCTGGGTGGGTGGCGAACATACAAGCTTCAATTCCACCGCAGGCGGAGTTTGCCGTGACTACCCGACGTCCGTCTGCCCCCGCACACGGAGGCGCGGGAGGCGAACCTCGTCTCCTCATCGTGCGACTTGTGATTTCGGTGGGAGCGGGATCTTACAATAAATGCAAAACGACATATTCGCGCATAGCCGTCGCCCGACGGCCGCCTAGGCCATGCTACGTTCGCAAGTGACAGTGAAACGGCTTAAGCGTCCATCGTCGATAACTCGTGTATGAATACCCGCCTGTTCAACCGCACCGAGCGTCTCTCTCAGGCGAGACACGCGGTTTCGAGCCTCGCCAGTCGTGGCAAGCGCGAACCGCAATGCTCGGAACCCAAGGATTTCCGGATGGAAATTATTGGCGGAACCGTGATGTGGCAATGTCATGACCACAATTCGGTCATCAAAGCCTTCGAAAAACGTACGCCATGGCTGGCGCCATTTATCATGCCGAAGCGCCGCGTCACCCGTGCCCAGCCAGCCGATGCCATCATGTGACCAGAAGAAGCGACCGTAGGGTGGTCCTTCGAGCGAGGAGCGCCATTGCCGGGATGGCTCGGTGTGGCTTGAGCTTGCGCCGGCGCCTTGAGATAACGGCCCAGAGTAAAGTGACATCGAAATCGCATTGTGTGCTCCGGCAAAATGCCGGGTGTAGATTTCGACCAGCCGCTTGGCACTTTCCATAGAACGTATGCGCTCAAGCAGCGATTTGGCGAGCTTTGCCTCGTCATTTCCCCGGAAATCAAGCACCTTTTTAATGTCCCGGAGAAACCGCTTTCGGGCGGGATCATCGACGGGATGGACATAGGGCAGGAGAACCCAATCGCCCCTGCGCCACGCGTCACCTGTAAAGGATTGCCACTCAAGCTGGAGATCCGAGCCGGATGCAGCCACATAGGCGCCGTTTTGCGTCTCTCGCGCTGTTGGATCCCCAGGAGTGAGCTTTTCAGCGATCGGCCAGTGTGGGGCACGCAAGTAAGACGCCAGTCTGTTTGCCGACGAGCCTTTGGACCGGAGCGTCATCGAGTCGTATCCGGCGTCCAGCGGACGGGCCGTCGGTCGGACCGTCGGGTTCCGCGCGACGCGGAGGAGGGATATCGTCAGGCCCGCCCGGTTGAAGGAAGATGATCCGTTCCGCACCTCTCCCGACCCACCAGGCTACGGGGCTCTCAAAGTAGTCGAGCGACGATCGGGATACCGTACCGCGCTCAAAATCGGAAAGCACGAAAAGCAGGCGCTCTACAACATCCAGGTAGGGAACGATGACCGTCTTCGCTGGCGCCATTGCCTGCAGACGATCGATGCCGTTGATGTGATCAGCATGAAGATGTGAAACAAAAAGCACGTCCGTCTTTCCGTCGCATGCCGCCCGGTAGAGCGACATTTCACTGTTGAAAGCGTCGCTTCGTTCCGAGCCGCAGTCATAGACATAGGAAAAGCTTGTGACGGGGCGCTCATTGGCAGAGCGCACGCCGTCGGGCGACCCCTCGACAGTCGAGATCAATCCGGAGTGAAAGCCGCCATGGCCGACCGGGTGCTGGGTACGTGTAATTTTGCGTGTTGCATCTACGTCCGGATCTTTAGGGTGAAGATCCTCGTTGGCAGTCGAGGGTCTATAGTTTGAGAAGCGATTGGGGTGGTGGTCGACGTCGGCTCAAGACGAGATGGACGAGGTGTGCTGCATTTTTCCGCGGACGAGAAGGCTCGCACGGATCTGCTCTGATTTTGTCGCGCCTGGTGTCGAGGCAGGGGAGGGTGAAGACGGCTCTGAGTTTCGCTTACCGCCGGTTGCCTTTTGCTTCAAAACTATAAAACAGTTCTGCGCCGCCATGCGATCATCCTCGCTCAGGGCTTCCAGCGGCCTACCGTCCAGATCATGGCGAACGGAATTGGGCGCTCGCGAAATAATATCGCTTGGAATGGACAAAGGCAGCAACCGCGCGGCGCAACGTCGTCATGCCAACACCGGGTTTCAAAAGCGGGCGAATTTCCTCAAAGAGCCCGATAGCAAAGGGTCGGATAGGATCACCTGGCCTTGCCGGCAGGATCCCGACCGGGCATACTAGCAAAGCGTTTATGGCGTCTGCTTTCTGGATGTCGATCTTCGAACCTACGATCGGGCCGCGGCTGACTGTCCAAGGTTTTGTCATAGGTTTCAACCCAATCTTTTCTTTCCCTGCGAGGCTGGGATCTACATCGTCTAAGCTGTTCTTGTTGCAGAAATGCATATTGCGGCAGCCGATCTCAAGGCCCGACTGCGCTTCATCCGTCTGTTTGGTACAGAACGGACTGCGCATGAGCTATGGAAATGCTCGCCCTCGTCTCCGCGGGAGTGGCGGTCCTTGGCAGAATCCTCTATATTGCAAACATGAGCGACGAACAGACCATATCGAAATCCACCAAGTCGGCCGTTGAGAAGGTCCTCCGTGATCGCCTCGGCCAGGCAGGGTTTTCTGGCGCCGACATTCGGGCCGATCGAGACAGCGATGGCGATCCCATCCTGCTCGTTGACGTGAATTATGCCTATTCGGACAAGCCGATCAGTTCGAAACTCACTTACGGTCTTTCGACTGAGGTGCGAAAGGCTTTGAGCGCCCTTGGAGAGACGCGGTTTCCGCATATTCGGCATCATTTCGACGAACAGCAGAAGATCGCAAGCTAAGTGTCGAATGATTTAATCGCCACCGCTCGGCGGCTTGCCAAGGCCAGCCCCAAGCGTCCACGCCAGTCCGACCTCAAACGTGGTGTCAGTACAGCTTACTATGCGCTGTTTCATGCGCTGGCTCGCGATTGTGCCGATCTACTGGTGGGGACAGGCGACGCGCGCAGTGAGCCGGCATGGGCGCAAGTCTATCGGGCTCTCGAGCACGGTGTCGCGAAAAATTCCTGCAAAGCGGCGGCAAGCCGCGGCTTTCCGGGCAATATTGTCTCATTCGCCGATACGTTTGTCATCCTGCAGGAAGAACGTCATCGCGCCGATTACGACCCGCTTGCGCGGTATGTGCGGGCAGAAGTACTCGTTCTAATCGACAACTGTGAGCAGGCAATCAGAGATCTTGCATCGGCGCCGCGATCGGATCGCAAGGCATTCGCGGTATGGGTTCTGCTCCAGAAAAAAAGATAAGGCCTTCTCCTAGAGCTGATTACAAAGAGAACAAAACAAGAACACGAACAGTTTTCGGACATGAGGTCCTGTGTGCAACGCTCAAGCCTGGCTGCGCCAGTCGTACCCGAAGGGTTTAATCCCTGGCCCAGTATTGCCGGCTCCAGGGCGCAAGGGAGGCATCGCCTGCCGAAGAGACGGTGGGACGTGGTGGGGAGGCGATAGAGGAAGAGGAGGGACGGGAAAGCTGTGGCGGATTGAAAGGGGTGGAGAGAGGCTCCGCCCGGTCCGTCATGGAGATACGATATGGCACAAGCCATCCAGAAAATCACCCTCAGTGCAGCCCGGGATACTCCCTTCAACAAGCTGGTGCTGAGCCAGCAGAACGTCCGCAAGATCAACGCAGGTGTCTCGATCGAGGACCTGGCGGAAGATATCGCTCATCGCGGGCTGCTCACCAGCCTCAACGTCCGCCCGGAACTCGACGGCGATGGCAACGAGACCGGCATCTATCGCATCCCTGCAGGCGGGCGCCGGTATCGCGCCCTCGAGCGACTGGTCGCGCAGAAGCGGTTAGCCAAAACCGCCAGCGTTCCCTGCATCGTCAGCAAGTGCGACACCCTCGAGGTCGAGGACTCGCTAGCCCGCATCTCTCACAGCGCCTGTGGCTTTGGTTGACGTTGGGCTGTTGGCGGCGGTCGGGGCCGGGCTCGCCGCCGAAGACGCGGGCGGCCGTCGCCGCGATGTGGGGCGTTTTGTCTGAGCCGGCGATGTATCCTGTGTTGTTGGCGGTAAGGGTTGAGGTCCTGCGGCATCATCGGGCCGCGGCGCATATTCGGGCGTGAGCCAGAGCAAACTCCTCGGCATAGGGGCAGGCCGAAGCCATCGCCACCTTGATGCGGCGGACTGAGACGCGGACCTGCGCGCCGATCTTCAACAGCTTCAATCGGATCGTGCCGCAGGTGGCATCGGCAAGGCGGCTACCGGTGAGGCCGAGGCGGCGTAGCGCACAGATCAGCACATAGGCCAAGGATGCAAACCAGAGCCGCAACTGATTGGCGCGCATGGTGTGGGCGCTGGTGCGGTCGGCATAGAGATCGAGCTGGCATTCCTTGATGCGGTTCTCCATGTCGCCGCGCGCGCAGTAAAGTTCCTCGTAAAGCGGTTGTGCCGCCCAGCACTCCGGTTCCAGCGAAGTGACGACGAAGCGCGGATTGGGGGCCGCCATCGTCCATTCGGCCTTGGCGACGACCCGCCGCCGGCATGACCAGCTGCCCTTCGTCGACCACAGGAAGTCGCGGAAGACGCGGGCAGCCTGGCCGCTTGCCTTGGCCGCAAGGCTCGCTTCCTCCAGGGCCTCGGCGATCTTCTTTTCCAACCGCTTGTTGCGGGCAAGGCCAAAGACATAGTCGACGCCGTTTGCCTCGCACCAGTCCATCAGTTCGTCGCGGGCAAAGCCGGAATCGGCCCGCAGGATGATGCGGACGTTGGGCCAGCGCGCGCGGATCTGCTTGACGATCCGCCCGACCTCCTCGACCGCGCCGGCGCTGGCGTCGATATTGGAGCGTCGCAGCTTGGCCGAAAGCAGGTGCCGGCCGCAGAAGATGTAGAGCGGCAGATAGCAATAGCCGTCATAATAGCCGTGGAAGAACCGTCCTTCCTGATTGCCATGCAGCGGATCATCGGTGGCGTCGAGGTCGAGCACGATCTCCTCTGGCGGCCTGTCGTGTGCGTCCAGGAACAGCTCTACGAACAGCGCTTCCAGAGCCCCGGCGTCATAGGCGATCTTGTGATAGCGCGTCGGCGCGCCGGGGCGGCCGTGCTCCAGTCGGTTCAAGGTGGATTTGCCGGCAAGGACTGCACAGTCTTGCCGCTTCGGCGTCAGCCGCTCCGACAGCAGCGCAAGCACCGGGTCGTGGCGCAGCGTGTCGTGATCATCGACATCCTCGTAGCCCAGCGCGATCGCCGCAATGCGCTGCCCGACCAGCGTGCGCGTGCTGTGGACCGTGCACTTGCGATCGCGGCCATCAACGAAGCAGGCGGCCACCCGGTCGAACAGCCCGATGGCCGCATCGACGTGACGAAGCAGCAGCGCACCGGCATCCGAGGTGATCGCGCCGCCGTCGAAACCAGCGATAACTTTGTGGCCGTCGAAGCCTTTAAATTCCAACTGCGCGGAGATACAGTCTGTTTGCATCGGGGCCTCCTTAACGAATCTGGTAAGCCTTTGTCGCAAAAGCAGTTTCTCAGATTCGCAGCCCCGATGCACCCCTTACTTTGAGAGATTCGGGCTAGCCGAAAACGTCCAGCGCGTATCCTTACATCCACTCGATCAGTTCCGTGCCTTCCAGACCTTGCGCGAGCAGCGGCTTGGCGAAGAGGAGATCGCCGCGCGCTTCTTCGTTTCGGTCGCGACAGTCAGGCAGCGGCTTCGTCTGGTGTCCGTCTCGCCGCGGCTTCTCGACCATTATGCCGAGGACGAGATGACGCTGGAGCAGATCATGGCCTTTTCGATCACCAACGACCACGTCCGCCAGGAGCAGGTCTGGGACACGATCTCGCGCTCGCATAGCCGCGAGCCGTATTACATCCGCCGGCTGCTGACCGAAACCGCGATCCGCGCCAGCGACCGCCGCGCCGTCTATGTCGGCATCGAAGCCTACGAGGCCGCAGGCGGTGTGACGATGCGCGATCTGTTCGACCACGATCAGGGCGGCTGGCTGCAGGATCCGGCGCTGCTGGAACAGCTCGCGATGGAAAAGCTCAAGGCTGACGCCGAGGCGATCCAGGCGAGCGAAGGCTGGAAATGGGTCGAAGCGGCCTTCGATTTCCCCTACGGCCACACAACCGGCCTGCGCCGCGTCTACGGCGAGCAGGCCGAAATGACTGAAGATGAACTGGCCCGCTATGACGCCACCCGCGCCGGATACGACAAGCTCAACGCAGAGTATGCGGAGGCAGATGAGTACTCGGAAGCGACCGAACAGAAGCTGGAGGAGCTTGGTGCCGAGCTCGACCGGCTCAACGACCGTCCGTATGTTTTCGATCCGCAGGAGGTCGCCCGCGGCGGTGTCTTCGTGTCACTAGGCGTCAGCGGCGAGCCCAAGGTCGAGCGAGGCTTCGTGCGACCCGAGGATGAACCGAAGTATGAGACGGATCTGACGGATGATATCGGTGACGATCATGACGCTCATGTCAGTGCTCCCCCGGTAACCGGCGCCGCCGGCGGGGAAGGCACCCAACCGGACGACGAGGACGAAACCATCAAGCCACTTCCCGATCGCCTGGTTCTCGATCTCACGGCAGCTCGGACGATCGCTTTGCGCAACGCACCGCCGATCCAGATCCCCCAGCAATTCGATGAACCTTTCCAACGCCGGGCGCGTCATTTCGAGATCCTGCTCGGACTGTTGAAGATCCTGTTCGATGACATCATTGCTGCTCGGCGACCGTCACCCGATTGGCTCGTCCAATCTGCCTGGGCGATCGCCCGAGGAGAAGCCATTCTCGCCGGAGACCCGGATCCTGAAGAGCCGGTCGGCCCACCAAAGCCTTCCCCACTTCCTGGTCAGTCTTCAGGAGGATCGTGTGCGCGCCGCAATCACCGCGGTGCTCGACATAGACCCGAAATTTAAGGGTTTAACATCCGAGGCCGTGACCGACGACGAGGTCCACGTCGCGTGCCTGTCTATTGCCACCACGATGGACTTTTCCGACGTGGTCGGAAACGCCGAATTCCAGGCGGCGCTCTTGGCAATCCGGTCGGCGCACCGCCGACTGGCTTCCGATTGATCCTTCCTCTTCCTCAAACATCACTCAACCTCGCCCGGCCGCCGTGCCGGGTTTCTGCTTTTAAGGAGACAGCTTATGACCACTCTCACTTCCAACAACCCGTCCGCCCGTTCCGCCTTCAAGGTCGATATCTCCCGCGGCGAGCGGATCGGCCGCGTTTCGTCGGAATGGTTTTCCCGTCCTGACGATGAACGCTTCCTGTCTCTGAGCGATCTCTACGACACCGTCCGGTCCCGCGCCGAGCGCGCCCATGCCCGAACGATCGAAAGCGCTGCGATCCGCGTCGAGGCAACGCGCGACAATGCGGAGCGGCTTGAGCTTGTTGTCCCAGGTCAGCGCCAAGTGATGGCACCGACCCACTGGAGCTACGGGCAGCTTTGCAGCCTGGTTGGCGCTCCCGCCACCTATATGCGGCAACTGCCCGCGCCGCTTGCTGCCATCAACCTGCAGCATGGCTTGCTCAACCATCGTGCCGAGCTCGTCAAGACGCTTGACATGGATGACGGCCGGCTGGAACTGCGCGCGGTGACCGGACCGGAATACGGTCGCATCTGGGACCACGAACTGGTCTCAGCGGTGATGAAGATCGCCGGTAACGGGACCGGCGATACGATGTGGAAAGTACCGGGCGTTCTCGATTGGGCGACGATGACCCACAATCCTTTCGTCGACATCACCAAGGACATGACCACCCTTTATGCCAGCGACCGCGATGTCTTCCTGTTTCTGGTTGACGACACCCATCCGATCGAAGCCGAACGGTGAGCCGGATCTCTACTTCCGCGGATTCTACGCCTGGAACTCGGAGGTTGGACCGAAGACGCTCGGCATCGCCTCCTTCTTTCTGCGAGCGGTCTGCGCCAACCGCAATCTCTGGGGCACGGAGAATTTTGAGGAGATCACCATCCGCCATTCGAAGTTCGCAGCGCAGCGGTTCGCGCATGAGGCCGCACCTGCGTTGACGAGTTTCGCCAATTCGTCACCGGCGCCGTTCATCGCCGGCATCAAGGCGGCGCGTGAGCAGATCGTCGCGCGCAAGGACGACGACCGCGAGACCTTCTTGCGCCGGCGAGGCTTCTCAAAGGGCGAGACCGGCAAGGTGATCGAGATGGTCCTGTCGGAGGAGGGGCGGCCGCCGGAGTCGGTCTTCGACTTCGTGCAGGGCATCACCGCGCTGGCGCGCACCAAGACCAATCAGGACACGCGTCTCGAACTCGAAGGCAAAGCGAAGAAGCTGCTGGAGAGTGCCTCCGTCGACTGGCTCGGCGACGATTTCGACGGCGTGATCGTCTTCGACGAAGGCCATGCGATGGCAAACGCAGCCGGCCGCAAGTCCGAGCGCGGCGACAAGGCGACGTCGCAGCAGGGCAGGGCGGGCCTTCGTCTGCAGCGCGCACTGCCGGATGCCCGCGTCGTTTACGTTTCGGCGACCGGCGCCACGGACGTCGAATCGCTGGCCTATGTCGAACGGCTCGGTCTCTGGGGCAGCGTCGACTTTCCCTTCCCGACGCGCTCCGAATTCATCGCGGCGATCGAGGACGGCGGCGTCGCCGCCGTGGAGGTGCTGGCGCGCGACCTGAAAGCCATGGGCCTCTACGCATCGCGGTCGCTCTCCTTTGAGGGCGTCGAATACGAGATCCTCGAGCACGAGCTCACCGAGGAACAGATCCGCATCTACGATTCCTATGCCGAGGCATTCCCGGTCATCCACAACCATCTGGACGCAGCGATGGAGGTGTCCGGTATAACCGGCAAAACCGGAACGTTGAACAAGGGTGCCAAAGCCGCCGCACGCTCGGCCTTCGAAAGCTCGAAGCAGCGCTTCTTCAATCATCTCCTGACCTCGATGAAGACGCCGGCCCTTCTCAAAGCGACCGCTTCAGATCTGAAAGAGGGTCACGCTGCGATCGTCCAGCTCGTCTCGACGGGCGCGGCTTTGACCGAGCGCCGGCTGGCACAGATCCCGACCGAGGAATGGGGCGATCTGCAGGTCGACGTCACGCCGCGGGAATATGTCATCGACTATCTGATGCACTCCTTCCCGGTGCAGCTCTTCGAAGAATTCTCCGACGCCGAGGGCAATCTCAGTTCCCGTCCCGTCCATGACGCAAACGGGAACCCGGTGATCTGCCGGGAGGCCGAACGCCGACGCGACGAGCTAGTCGAAACTTTGGGCAGCCTGCCGGCGATCCCGACGGCGCTCGACCAGATCGTCCAGCACTTCGGAACCAGCCAGGTCGCCGAGATCACCGGCCGCTCGCGTCGCATCGTCCGCCGTGAGGACAGCACGTCCATCGCCCGCTATGCGGTGCAGAACCGGCCGGGCAGCGCCAATCTCGACGAGGCCCGCGCCTTCATGGACGACGAGAAAGGCATTCTCGTCTTCAGCGACGCCGGCGGGACCGGCAGATCCTATCACGCCGATCTCGCGGCAAAAAATCAGCGCCTGCGTCTCCACAACCTTCTGGAAGCCGGGTGGCGCGCCGACGTGGCGATCCAAGGCCTCGGGCGCAGCCATCGCACCAACCAGAAACAGCCGCCGCGCTTCCGGATGATTGCTACCAACGTCAAGGCGGAGAGGCGGTTCTTGTCGACCATCGCCCGGCGTCTCGACACGCTTGGCGCCATCACCCGTGGCCAACGCCAGACCGGCGGGCAGGGCATGTTTCGCAGCGAAGACAATCTCGAATCCCAATATGCCCGCGACGCGCTGCGGCAATTCTACGGACTGCTGCATGCCGGCAGGATCGAAGGCTGCTCGCTGGAAACGTTCGAAAGCATCACCGGCCTGTCGCTCACCTCGGAGGAGGGCGGATTGAAGGATGAGCTGCCACCCATCCAGACCTTCCTCAATCGCATGCTGCACTGACCATCACCATGCAGAACGTGCTGTTCGAGGCCTTCGAGCAGCTGCTGGCCGCCCGCATCGAGGGGGCGATTGCCGCCGGCATCTATGACAAGGGTCTGGAGACGATCGCCGCCGACAGCATGACAATCGCCGAGCGCCGGCTGATCTATACGCATCCGGTCACCGGCGCGCAGTCGCATCTCCTGACCATCGAGCGCAGGGATCGCAATGCACCGATGTGGCTCAAGGACGTTCAGAGTCTTGTAAGGCAGGATCCGCGCGCGAAGCTGATGATCAACGGCAAGTCGGGCCGGCCGGCGGTGATGGTCCCGACCCGCTCGATCATGCTGGACGACGGCTCCATTCAGCCGCGCGTGTCGCTGATCCGGCCGATGGACGAGCTCCGCTTCGAAGTCCGCCAACTCGAAGAGACGAATTGGGAGGAGGCTGACGAACAGGCTTTCGTCCTCGCCTGGAATACCGAAGTCGCTTCCGTGCCGGAATTCTCGACGTCGATGATGCACATTGTCAGCGGGTTGTTGCTGCCGATCTGGAAATTGCTGCCGCAGGATTTTTGCCGCGTACGGCGTCTGCAGACCGATGACGGCGAGCGGATCGTCGGCCGCGTCATAGCGCCGGATCGTCTCGCCGGCCTTTGCCGCAACTTCGGGATCGATCAGACGCAAGTGCTGACCGGCGACCAAGCCTGGACGGCGCTGGTGGACGGATCCTCGATCGTCGGCCTTGCCGGTGACATGACGCTCCGCCGCGTGCGGGTGATGAACGAGTACCGCGTCGAATTGACCGGCTTTACCGACGGCACGCGAGACTGGCTGCGGTCGATCGGTCTGTTCTCCGAGATGATCAATTGGAAGCTGCGTTTTTTTGTGCCGACGACAGATGAGGGTGCGGGGATCCTGTCGAAGCTGATGCAGCGTCATCGCCTCATCGATGTCGCGCGCCGGTCGTGAGGGAGATCTGCCATGCTTTCCGCGTCGGATCTGGCGGGCCGTCTCGCGCAAGACGCAGAGGCGGTCTGTCGCCACTATCTTTCCGCGGGCCGCCGGGCCGGCAACTACTGGCTCGTCGGCGATATCGGCAACAACAAGGGCCGGTCGCTCTATGTGCATCTGATCGGCCCGCGTGCTGGCCGGTGGACGGATGCGGCGACCGGTCAGTTCGGCGACCTGCTCGATCTCGTCCGCGAGACCTGTGGCCTCGTGGACTTCCGGGACGTTGCCGAGGAGGCGCGTCATTTTCTCAGTCTGCCCCAACCCGAACCGGTGTCGGACCTCAGGGGCGACGTGAGTGACGCCTCTCCGGTCGAGCGGCCGGCGACAGAGCGGGCACGCCGGCTGTTTCGAATGACGCAGCCGTTGGCCGGTACGCTTGCCGACATCTATCTGCGCGAACGCGGTATTCTGCGGGCATCCACGCATGCGGCGTTGCGGTTCCACACGTCGTGCTACTATCGCGATCTCGTCACCGGCCGGACGAGCACCTATCCGGCGCTTGTTGCCGCTGTCACCGATGACGCCGGAGCGATTACCGGCGTGCATCGCAGCTGGCTCGATCCCGACGGCGTCGGCAAGGCCAAGCTGGACGATCCGCGCCGTGCTCTCGGTGGGTTGCTCGGCAACGGCGTCCGTTTCCGCTATCCCGTCACCGACCCTGTACCGGTCCTGGCAGCGGGCGAGGGCATCGAGACCATGCTGTCCTTGTCACATGTGATGCCAGGCATGCCGATGGTCGCCGCCCTGACGGCCAATCATCTCGCGGGCTTCCACTTCCCGCCCGGATGCCGGCGTATCTATATCGCGGCCGACGCGGATGCCGCAGGCCGGCACGGGATCGAGGGATTGAGCCGACGGGCGCAGGCGCACGGGATCCTGCCGTTGGTGCTGTCGCCGGAACTCGGCGACTTCAACGATGATCTGCGCCGGCTGGGTCCGGACCGGCTGACGGCAAGCCTCAGGGGCCAACTCATCCCCGAAGACATGATGGCTTTCCTGCCCGTCTGAATCTGGGCGCAAAGGCTGGGGAGGGGCTAGCGGCAGCACTGGCGAAGGGCGGTCCATTCGTCTCATTCCGGATAGGCGCGCCCGCGGGCCTGCCGAGAGGCGACCCTTAACACGCGGGCCTCGGGCCTTCAGCGGGTCAGTCGGGTTTCTTCCCCTGCCGGTCCGCAGGAGCGGCCCGTCATTCCTCGCGGATCAAGAAACTCTCCCTCCGCCGCCCGGCGCTTCGCTGGGCCGCTGCGCTTCGCTTGCGGTTCCGGCCTCGGCCCTCGTGACCGGGTTCGCCGTCAGGCCGCGAGAGGCGCGGCCCACCGAACGGAGACCACCATGGACCTGATCCTTCCCCCCCGACGACGGCTTCGAGCCCAACCACGCTTCCTCCCCGACCGACCGCTTCATCTACGAGATGCAGGTCTTCGGCTATCGTCCCTTCCAGGACGAGCCCGACCCGCGGCCATTGCCGGAGGAACCGCAGGTCCAGTCATCGATCACCACGATCTTCGCCGCCCTCGCAGAAATGCTCGGCGACACCCGGCTGGAGCCCGATCTCAAAGACCTGGTCTGGTCGATCCCCAATCTCTTCCATCGCGCCGGCGAGCGTATCCAGCGCGAACTCGATCGCAACGAGGAAGCGCAGCGCACCGGCCAGCGCGAGCAGGACGGCTCGGAGGTCAAGAGTGTCGAGCTCGAGCGCCTCATCGCCGAGGGCATCACGCTGTTGGAACGCCGCAACGCCTTCGAGTTCATGCGCGATGTTTCCGCCGATCTGTTTGAGGCGCAGACCGGATCGTCCTGGCGGCCGCGCACCGGCTCGAAAGTCAACCACGCCAACATGACGGCGGCGATGATCGACAGCCGCGACTTCCTCTCCGCGCGGCGGCGCGCCGAGACCGAGGTTCTGATCCCCGCCGGCACCAAGATCGCCTTCTCCGGCGGCATGGACTACAATGATCATGAGCGGATCTGGGCCAAGCTCGATCAGGCCCATGCCAAGCATGCCGACATGGTGCTGCTGCACGGCGGCTCTCCGAAGGGTGCCGAACGGATTGCTGCCTGCTGGGCTGAGGCCCGCAAGGTGACGCAGATCACCTTCAAGCCCAATTGGACGAAACACTCGAAGGCCGCACCGTTCCGGCGCAATGACGATATGCTGTCGGTCATGCCCGCCGGATTGATCGTCTTTCCCGGAAACGGCATCACAGGCAATCTCGCCGACAAGGCACGCCGGCTCGGCATTCCGGTCTGGCAGGCTTCAGGAGACGGCGCGTGAGCGCCGTCGTCCCGGATACATGGAAAAGATGGAAAACATGGGAAAAATAGATTATATGGGAATCGAAGTGGAGATCTCTGCGATGAAGCAGTTCACGACAGGCGACCTCAACAAGCAGATCGGCGACGTTACCGATGCGGCAAGTCGCGAGCCGGTTGTTCTGACTCGCCACAAGAAGCCTCGCTTCGTGCTGATGAGCTACGATCACTATGAGCGCATGCGCACCGGTGGCGACCCCCGCCGCGCCTTTCATATCTCGAAAATGCCCGCCGAGCATGCGGAACTGTTCGACGAGGCGCTCGATCGGCTGGCGCATGGCGAAGGCTACGACGATAAGCCGTGACATTGTCGGACCGAGGACCAGGCGATGGCTCTTCAGAGAGCTCTGGACGCACGTTTTACTGACTGCGGGCTGACGCTTCATCCCGACAAGACCAAAATCGTCTACTGCAGGGATGAAAGTCGGCGAGGTACTCACCCGGTCTACAAGTTCGACTTTCTCGGCTACACTTTCCGGCCGAGACTTGTGAGCAAGAAGGCCGGGGGCATGGGTGTTTCATTCGGTCCTGCGGCCAGTCCGACATCGCTCAAGGCGAGACGGGGCACGATCCGTAGTTGGTCCTTGCACCTTCGCAGTGACAAGGCTCTCGATGATCTGGCACGGATGTTCAACTCGTACATCCGCGGCTGGATCAATTACTATGGTCGGTTCTGTCCTTCAGCTCTCCAATCTACGCTCTGGAGTGTCGAGCGATACCTGGCTCGATAGGCTTCGGGGAAGTACAAGTCCTTGCGTAGGCATAAACGGCGATCCCGACATTGCTTTTGCGCATCGCGCAACGCCAACCTCGACCGTTCGCCCATTGGCCCCTGCTTCATGGATACGGCCGAACAATGGGAGCCGGATGATGCGAGAGTATCACGTCCGGTTCTGGGAGAGCGTGGGAGTGAAACTCCCCCGCGCCACTCGCCTCGTGGTGCGCATCGACGGTCAGAAATGCTGGTTGTGGAGAGCGGTTGATCAGGAGGAATATGTGCTCGACGAGATCGTCCAGACGCGCCGTAACACCAAGGCAGCCAAGCGCCTGCTGACGCGACTTCTGAAGAAGCAGGGCATGCCGCCAAAGCGTATGATCACCGACAAATTGCGCTCCTACGGGGCGGCCACACGCCAGGTCATGCCGAACGTTGAACACCGCTCGCATAAAGGCTTGAACAACCGGGCGGAGAACTCTCACTTGCCGTTGAGAAAACGGGAGCAAACGCGACAGGGTTTCCGGTCGGTTGGCTCATTGCAAGATTTCGTGTCGATCTTCTCCGCCGTCCGAAACTCTATCGACGCCAGGCAATGGCCGCGTGGCAAGCCGAGAGTGCCCGGCCTGCCTGAAAAGCGCAGGCTCGGTCTCACGTGACCACATTCAAACAACGTGACAACGCCGTCCGCACGGGCCTTGACTCGCCTGCCATTCAAAAAATGTGACAGCGCCGGCACCGCACCTCGCGCGCCGCTCAATCATCTTCGACCGTGGGACCGCCGCGGAGATTGGCTTGCGGCGTGGCCGCCAGTTGATCTGCATCAACGCCGCAACGGCAAACCAGACATAGGATCTCGCCGTCGCAACGGAGCAAGAGTCTATGCCCGCAAACACCGTCATTCCTATCGGCGACGACGCCCTTTCCACTGCAGTTAGAATGCGCTTGGAACTGGAACTCGGACTGACGTACGATGTCGTGAAGGTGACGGTTCTCAATGGCGAGGTGACCTTGCGCGGAAGGATGGCGTGTCCGTCGAAAAGGGAAGCAGCGAAGGTCACCGCGGAGAGCGTGCGCGGCGTGCGCAGAGTACTCAGCGACATTTCGACGGCATATTACATGGCCGGAAGCCCAGCTGATCGTTCCAAGGAAGGCTGCGCATGGGCCTGTCGCAAATTTTGGCGCTCAACGGTATGTTGACCATGGGAAGAGAGATGCCGCTCCGAAAGTTGAGGGGCGAGCCTATGATTCTGAATGCTATTGACGAAAAGTTGAAGCGGCAATCGAAGGATGATTTCAATGGCCGGCATTTCGAGGCATGGCCGATGTGCAGGCGGTTGCCTGGTATTTGGGTTATCCACTCAGCTATCGGGATCTTAAGGAGATGTTCCGGGAACGTGGCTTCGAGGTCGATCATAGCAACGTCAACCGTTGGGTTCTGGCCTAGGCGCCGATGATCGAAAAGCGGCTTCGCCAGTTCCGGCGGCCGCATTTCGGCTCTGTCCGGATTGACGAGACCTACGTCAAGATCCGCGGCAACTGGCCGCCGCAGACAACGCTCTGCTTTCCTCCGACGACGGCAATATCGTCGTTTTCGCCGGACTCGGCCTCGCCAACATCAAGGCCCAGGAATTTGTCTATGAAGACAACGCAAGCTCAGCCAGCTGAATTGGGAAAGCAAGGGGATGAGCCTTTTCACTTTGGTGTTGACGCCCAGATTGACAACGACTGGAGCTTGAAGGGTCGGCACCGGCGGCAACGGTCACCTGGTTGACTACGACTGGGATAGTTGCGAGTCATCGTGACTGGAGCGACCGCTCAATCCATCCCTTACCGAACTCGATCACTATGTCGCCGGAGTGACCCAGTTGAACCGGATCATCTACGGAAACGAGACCAGCAGTATCGCGGTCGGCGCCCGGTGTCCACTATGCCGACATCAAGTGGACCGCCTATGTCGGGTCCGGCATCTATTCGTCCGCGGGTTGCTTTCGAAACAACCCCTGGAAGGATCCAGAATGGGAAAGAGGCACCAGCTATCAGCGACAGATTCCGATTGACTTCCTCAGCCTGAGGCGACCAACACGTCCTCGGCGATCTTACGATCAGCGGCGGCCTTTCGCAAGGCCAAAACTGCACCGACGCGTTGGGCCGCCGAGCTTCTGGTGAAGAAGCCGTACAATGTCGTCGCTGTTGCTTTGGCGAACAAGATGGCGCGGATCGTCTGTGCATCGGCAAGGCGCCTTCGCTGTCATCGCCGCTGGCCGTCGCATCCCAAGGCGCGGCCAGCAACTCGGCCACATCCAGTTCAGTAGGTGTGGCTATCGATCAGACGCCGGCGTGGACTTTCTCATCCAGCTTGGCTTGCCAATGATATCCTTCGGTGCGTCGATTATGGATGCCGGGTTGTAGTGTGCATCGATCGGAAAAGAGTAGTCCGCATGATTGCCTTCGGTGATAAAGCCAGCGGCATAGAGCGTCTCCAGATAAGGATTGTCGGCCACCAGCACGTCGGCGTAGGGCTCAAGCGCGCCGAAAGTGGCACGGAAATCCATGTCGGGACGTCCGGGCAGGGTGATCGGCACGCCCTGATGGCTGTAGTAAAACTTCTGACCGTTCACGGAGAAGGCTTCGGAGATATAGGACATCGTGAGAGGCGTGTTGGCGAATGTTTCACCCGCTGCCCGGAATGTCTTGGTCACCTGGTTCATCTCGTCGAAGGTAGCGGTTCCCTTGAGGCGGGAGATTTGCACCATGGTCAGGTCGCCCAGCTTGTCGAAGGAGGTCAGCCAATCGCTAGCCTGGGTCACTGAATCGTCTTCGATGTGAGAAGACTGGACCTCTTCGACTGTGCCGAGAACCGGGATCAGGTTGAGCTTGTTGTCCGGTTGGACGGCGACATTGGCCTGCTCCAGCGCATCAAGTACATTGGTGGTCTTCTTGTCCCATTTGGCAATGACGCGATCGGTAGTGGGCACATAGGTCGAATAGATCTTGATGCCGAGGCGGCTCCGTACGTCAGCATTCTCAGGCGCCGAGAGCATCTTGATTGCTGCGATCGTCGACCCTTCGTCCTTGGGGTCAATGAGGACGTTGAACTCGTCGCCGTTTCTTTTTTTCTCACGAATGTAATCGATGATACTCTGCAGGTCCTCCATTTTTTGCGGATTGCCGTTGTGGTCAAGTGCCAGCGTGCGGTTACTAGTGATGGGATTCCATATCGAGAGGTTCATGTTCTTGATTTCCTCGGTAGAGACATCCGAAATCAGGCAATTGTTCGGATCGCCGGTAACCCGCCCGAGTGTTGTGTCGTGCATCATCCAGGCATGGCCGTTCTTATCAGCGCGAAGATCGAGTTCGACACCATGGAAACCGTACTTGAACGCATTGGCGGCGGCTGAAATGGTGTTTTCGAGAATGCCCTCGGAATTATCGAACATGCCGCGGTGGGGTAGTATTTGCTTTCGATGTGGATCGATGCCGCGGGTCTTGGTCTCGAGTCCGGTCAGGAAGAGATCCTTGCCGTAGCCGGCGCTTTCAATTTCGTCTTCTGCGTCGCCGAGAGCGGGGCCGTCCAGACCGAAGTCGGATTTCCAATCGGCCTTGTTGCCGGCCGCCAACCACTCGGTGATGGTCTGGTTGACGGTGCCGTCGACTGGATCATCCGGATCATTGGAGCCAAATTTTGCCGTCGTCTCGCAGCGGGTGGAAATCGATAATGCGACGGGCTCGTCGCCCGGCTGCACCGGGCCGTTTTGGGTTTGCAGGCCAGCCTTCGCCCCTTCCCATGCGATGGCATTGGTGGCACTGTCAACAATGATTGAACTCTCGCTTTGCGCGCCAACCAACGTTGAGGCGAGAACCATGCTCATAATGGACGCTATTAGATCTGTCATGTTGTCTGACTTTCCTTCATTTCATCCGTTGCGTTTCGTGCCACACGAAGCCGGAGGTGCGGTCGGGAAATCCCTGCACCTTATCGTGAGCAATGACATCAGCCGCGCGCCGGCCCCGATGGGGCGCAAAGGGAGATTAAAGCGCTTAGAAGCGTTCGCCGATTGTGTGGAAGGTGCCATCTTGTGTCCTTCGCCGCTCCTTTTTTGCTTAGGCTTTTTGGGCTTCCACTTGGACTTGCCGATATCCTCGATGGCGACCTCCCTCTTGCCGTAATCCGCCTTGGCGAACCCCTTCGTGCCATCCCTGACCCGCTTGACGAAGAAGGCCCTCTTCCGCTTTGTCATCTTGATTGCTCATCGATTGAACCGTTTCGACCTCCTGGGCGATGCGGAATGCCTCCCTGACCGCCGTCGGGCTCATCTGCATTGCTGCTGTGAATTCCTTGGTGGTCGCATGTGTCATAGCTTGTATTCCTTCACGTGTTCGGTGCGGTTATGCCGCACTGTGGATGGCGCCGGTCGCTCCCGCTGCCTTGCAATAGCTCTCAAGATTCATGCCAAGCCGCCGATTGAGCTGACGACAATTATTTGCTGCTATTTCAGCGATGTGGGCGGAAAATACGGGATTGGGGGAGGAAGAATGCATGTCGCGGAGCCGACAAAGGTGACGACGATGTCGTAAGTTGATTGTCATCAACAACCGACCCTACCGGAAAACACCGGTGGGCCAGTGCTATGGCGGTAAACTCCTTGGGATAGGATCCTGCTTGCCTCACAGCGCTGTCTCCGGTGGGATCATTTGACGACGATCAAGCGCCGCGGCGAGCGATCCCATTCACCAGGACGAGGTAACCTCGTGCCGCATCTGGTGCCCTGCATAACGTTGCCGTCCTGCTGCGTCATCGGCTAAAAAATGTTTGGGCGGCCTCACCCGGGCAGGGGACCGCGACGTCGCAAATGACGCTTGCCGGGCAATCACTTCGCGTGGTTCGGCACGACCCGCCCGTTCGACACCCTGACCCAGAGCTTCGTGGAGACGAATTTCAGTGCCCTCGGTGAAGAAGGAAGTGCTCGGCTCTTGCCGGGAGATCTTCCGCGATGTTCTCCAAGGCGCCCGGCTTATCGCCAACAAGTCGATGTGGCGGCAGTTCCCCGTCTATGGTGCGACAAATGGGAAGCGGGGCGGCATGTGCTGTTGGGCGACGCCGCGCATACGACGCATTTTTCGATCGGTTCGGGCACGCGTTTGGCAATGGAGGATGCCATCGCCCTGGTCAGCGCCCTCGCGGCCCATGAGGACGTGGACGCAGCGCTAGCAGCCTATCAGGCGGAGAGGTCCCCCATTGCGAGGAAAATTGTCAAGGCCGCGAATACATCTGCGAACTGGTATGACGGCTTTGCTTCGAAGATGAGGATGGAGCCCCTGGATTTCGCCTTCGACTACATGACATGTTCGGGCCGGGTGGACATGGACCGACTGCGCAAAATCACGCCGCAATTCATGGCCCGCTATGACGCATCGAAGGCGAGTGAGGGGCAAAAGATCGGCGATCCGGTCGGCGACGACGACGTTGCAGGCGCGGTCGAAATCGGCTTCGATAAGACAGCACATCCGAACTGCTCGTCTATTCTGTGGGACAATCTGGCCCGCAATCCGGATGAGCTCGCTGTGATCGGTCCCATCGGATCGCTGACCTATGCGGAGCTTGTGGCCGAGGCCTCGCGCTGGGGGAATGCCTTCATCGCGGCTGGTCTGCAGCGTGGGGAGAGAGGTGGCTCGGTTTGTCTGAACAGTTTCGGGCGTTTTGCTAAGTGGATTTCCGCCTCGATTATGCTGCCACCCTCATCGGTGTCAGCGCGTTGAAGTAGGTCTGATCCGGTGTCTGCCGGTCAAGGGATGAATGTGGGCGTCGGCTGTTGTAAAAGGTCAGATAACGGCCGATGCCAACGCGGGCCTCGGACACGGTCTTGTAGGCGTGGAGGTAGACCTCCTCATATTTGATCGAACGCCAGAGCCGCTCGACAAAGACGTTGTCCCGCCATGCGCCTTTGCCGTCCATCGAGATGGCGATTTCCGCCTTCTTCAGCACTGCCGTGAAGTCCATGGATGTGAACTGCGATCCCTGGTCCGTGTTGAAGATGTCGGGCTTGCCATAACGGACGAGAGCCTCCTCGACCGCCTCTATGCAGAAAGCGGCTTCCATCGTGATTGATAGCCGCCACGACAAAACCCTCCGGCTGAACCAGTCGACGACAGCGCAGAGATAGACAAAACCGCGTGCCATCGGAATATATGTCAGGTCCATTGCCCACACCTGGTTGGGTCGGGTGACCGCCAGCTTTCGCAGGAGGTAGGGATAGATTTTGTGCCCGGGCGCTGGTTTGGACGTGTTCGGGCGACGGTAGATCGCCTCGATGCCCATCTTCTTCATCAGCGTGGCGACGTGCAGCCGCCCAGTTTCCAGCCCTTCTCCCCTCAAGAGCCCTTGCAACATCCGACTTCCGGCAAACGGATAATCGAGATGCAGTTCGTCGATCCGGCGCATCAGAGCCAGATCGCCGTCCGAAACTGGACGCGGCAGATAATAGACGCTGCCACGGCTGAAGCCGAGAAGCTTTGCCTGGCGTGCGACCGACAATTTATGCTCGCGGTCGATCATTTCTTTCCGCCCAGCAATCCCGCCTTGCCGAGCGCACCGGATAAAAAATCGTTCTCCAGTGTCAGTTCGCCGATCTTGGCGTGCAGTGTTTTGACATCGACGGTCGGACCAGCCGGTTCCGCCTTCGCTTCCTCGCCGAAAACGCCGGTCGCCCCCTCAAGGAGCTGGTCTTTCCACTGTTTGATCTGGTTGGCATGCACATCGAACTGCTGGGACAACTCCACCAGCGTCTGCTCACCTCGGATGGCGGCGAGCGCTACCTTCGCCTTGAAAGCCGGGCTGTGGTTCCGGCGCGGTCGTCTTGTCATGGTATCTCCTGTTCCCGGCATCTAAGCCGAAGTCAGGCAGAAATTCCACTTATCCTGGCTGTGCAGTTTTCCCGAGCCAGCTCTGGCCGCCCCGAATTTGCGGCACCACCGCCGTATCGTTTCGTAAGAAACGACGATGCCGCGCTCCAGCAACATTCCCTCGACCAGCCGCAGGCTCAACGGGAACCGGAAATACAGCCAGACCGCACGGGCGATAATCTGCGGTGGAAATCGGTGGTGCTTGTAGCTGATGGTCGATGAGGTCATCTCAACCGTATTACCCGCCACCCGTTAAGTTGCCTACAACGTGACATCGCCCTGCCGAGCAATGTTTCTTCGAAGAAGGTGTTCTGGTACACCTTCGCGGGCATCGCTGTTGCACTCTTCGCGATGATGCTCCTGGGTGCGCTGCTGGCGGTACAGATCCCGACCTTCAGTGACAACTCCGGTGGTAGTCTTGCTATGCTGTTCGGTAGTTTTTCGCCGATCTTGTATGTGCTGATCGTCTACGCGCTTCTGTGCATCAACGTGTTCAATTTCTACGGCGCGTTCATGGCAGTAGTGACGACCATACAACCCTTTGGAAATATGCGTTTTGGGTCAACGCAGCGGGCCGTTGTGATGATCGCGATTGCGATCGCCAATGCTGTCCTGTCTTATTTTGGCGACGGCGACTTCTCGACCATGTTCTTGAATTTCATCTTTCTGATGAGCTATGCACTCATCCCCTGGACCGCAATCAACCTCGTTGATTATTACGTCTTGCGGCGTGGACAATACAGCGTAGCGGACATTTTCGATCCCGACGGCATCTACGGCCGATTTAATCCTATCGCGATCGGCGCGTTCGTGTTTGCTGTTCTGGCCGAGATCCCCTTCATTTCGATGTACTACTATACGGGGCCCGTGGCTGCCTATCTAGGCAACATCGACTTGGCATGGATCGTTGGCGTGCCTGTCGGAGCTTGCCTCTACTACTTCCCGATGCGAGCACGTTTGAGCCGGACGGGTCCTGTGCAGACTGCCACGAGATGGTGAACCTGAGGAGCCGCAGCGATGCGGCTTCATTCCGCAAAGGAACATTCCGTGCACCACCTCCAAACCCTGCCCATGATCGACCGGCCTGCGCTTCTGGTGGTCGATATGCAGAACGACTTTGTACGCGCTGGGGCACCGTTCGAGGTTCCGGCGGCGCGGGAAACCATTCCGTCGCAACAGCGCCTGCTCGGTGCGTTCAGAGAACACGATCTGCTAATTGTATTCCTTCAATGGGTCGGAATAGAAAACGATCCGTACCTGCGCATGCAGGATAAGTTCACATGGGTGCGTGGGCTAACTGATGATATCAAGGGATGTCGTCCTGGACATCTGCGCTATTATGCTGACATAGAGGCCCATAGGGATTGTTGTGCCATCATTGATGAACTCGCTCCCACCGCAGATGAGGTTCAGCTCACCAAACGTGGCTACGGTGCTTTCTTGGGAACCGCACTGGATTCCATCCTGCGGGACCGGAATATCGATGGCGTTATTATAACCGGCGTCATGTCCGAATGCTGTGTCGAAGATACCGCGCGACAAGCCTATCAGCTTCATTATCCAGCGGTGGTGATCAAAGACGCGGTGGCCACATATGACCCGCGGGCCACAGCGACAATGCTGGATGTTGTGGATAAAAATTTCGGGTGGGTTGCTGGCACCGAAGCGGTGATCGATTGGCTAAAAGCCGCTCAGGGGGCCAGAGCGCTTTCGCATAAACGCAAGTAGACCTACAGCCCGTCGCCTGAGATAGAGTTGGCATTTGAAACCCACTGCGAACATTGCTGGATTGGGAACATAGCGATTGCAATGGAGGCGTTCCCACTATCGAAGTCTTCCCACGCGCCAACACGTTCGAAATGCCCCCTACTATGTTCGCCTGCACACCTGCTCACGCACAGCCATGGCGACCGATGAGGCGTCATTGAAGCATGGGGCGTAGATGAAAACGAACGCTAGTGGTTCGCCGGGATTCCCGTGGACGCTGCGTAAACAGCGCCCACGGGTTCTCCTTTCAAGACCGGTTCTGCGGATCCTCCGCAAATTCCCTCGGTATCTCTGACCCCTTGTATTCGGCCAGGGCCTGCACCAATGGCGCCAGGTAATTCTGCTTTTCGTCGTCCGGAAGAGACTCACCCTCGACCAGCTCCAACGCATGCTCGATCGAATCAACTGCCCGATCTATTCGCCGCTCTCATAGAAGTAACGGGCAACTGCCCCATAAGAGATCGCGCGTGAGATGCCATCTTGTTGCGGACACAGTGTCAGGATGCGCTCGGAGAGCACCTTACCCATCGAAAAACGCTCCGCAGATGGAAGACAGGAGTAGTCGTACGGTGAACCGAAGAGTTGCTGCATCGCCGCCAGAAGCCAATCACCATCATCTTTTCTATTGCATCTCGGGCAAGTCCGGCCAGTACGATCCAGCCCGCCTCAAAGTCGCGCATCATTTCAAGCAACACCTTGACATGAGCTTCGCGAAATTGCGGATTATCCGGAATCGCTTCGTTGAGCTCTTCAATTGTCGAGAGCGCCGTCTTGAAATCCTTAATGCTCAGCGCGACATTCGCGCGGCGAAGGAGCGCTCCTCAAAGCCACTTCTCGTGGGCTTTTTTCGCTTCTGCGCTGTTGTCCCAACTGCCATCCATGACTTTTGGCAAAACGCGCTCGAGTAACGCCGGGCCCTCAGGATCCGGGTAGCCAATATAGGCGATGCTGTTGTCTCGGTCGACGATGAATATCGTTGGAACTGCGTAAGATCCGCCGGCAACCCACCAAAGCTTGTTCATTTCACCTGTATGTTCGAAAGCGATCGAGATCGTCGGATTCGCAAGCTCTTTGTTTAGCCACGTGTCCACCCGCGCGCCGGCCTCGTCAGCCGTTGCAGTCCACTCCATGGCTGCAACTCCACAACCCCGGTATCCCCGTATTTCTCGAGTAGCTGCCCCAGGTCGGCAATGGTTTTCGGGCAATGTGGGCAGGTGGTGCTGAAGAGTACAACGATGTATATCGTGCCGCGCTGTAGCGCGAAAACCGGTTTGCCACATATCCAGGTGAGCATTTCGATCGACGGAGCTCCAGAGCCAATTAGAACTGAGATCTCATTTTATCCCCCAATTCTAGTTCGCATGCAGCGTGCTAGCCATGATGCCAGTCCTCGCAGACATTGGGCCGTCTGCCCTTGATTCGATCAATCCTGCTCCGAGACATATTAAGTCCCTCCTTCCTCAGAGTAATTGAGATGCTGCCTGAGCAGCGCCGACAGCGCTGCTCTTTTACAATCCCACAATCCTCTATGCCTTGTACTTTTCCAATGCCTGCAGCAATTGCGCCAGCCATTCCTGCTTCACGTCATCCGCGAGAGACTCACCTTCTACCAACTCCAATGCCTCCTCGATCAACTCCACTGCTCGTTCACTTTTGCCGTTCTCATGGTAGTAAGGAGCAATTGCCGCGTAAGAGAGTGCGCGCGACCTAGCATCCCATTGCGGACACAGTGTCAGAATGCGATCGGAGAGTTCCTTGCCCATGGAGAAGCGCTCCGCAAAAGGAAGGCACGAGTAATCGTACGGCGAACCGAAGAGTTGCCGCATCGCCGCCAGAAGCCAATCTTCAGAGTTTCGTTCGATTGCATTCCGTGTGAATCGGCCCAACGCTATCCAACCCGCCTCAAAGTCATGCAATTTTCCGATCAATGTCGCCAAATGATACTCGCGCAAGTAGATGTTGTCCGGGATCACCTTGATTGCCTTTTCAACTGCCGAGAGCACTACTTGGAAGTCCTTGACCTTTTTTACCGCCGAGAGCTGATCAAGGAGCGCTGCTTTCAAACCGGGTTCCATGTTTGTCTCCGCAGTTTTAGTTCCGTTGAAGCTGCCAACCACGATGCCTTGTCCCCGCTTGACGAAGAACTTCCTTTTCCGGATGGACATGCTGATCTCCGTTTCATACAAGCTGGCTCCGTCGCAGCCCGGGAACAATTTTCAAGCGTCGTGCCAATTGAGCTGATTGATGGGCAGAACGAGAGTTGGTGCTGCCACAGACACTTGGAGGGGTAAAATACCGGACCGAAGAATCCCAAAGCGTGTCACGAAGCCGACAAAGTGACGGCAATGTCGCACATATGTCATGGGGCTCCTGAAGAAGCCGCATACGGTGAGCCCCAATGACGCACCTCGGTCGATCGAGCGCACTTGATGCAAATGCTGGCCGTGAAAAGCGGCGCTGTTCTCCAGCGAGATTGGATGGCTATGGTTTACCGGAGGCTCTGCTCCGCGCTGAGATTCACGCGATCAAATGCGGTGGTTTAACGGGCGACGACATGTGCATCACGCTCGCCGAATCCAACAGGCCGCGAGGCATATCTTCAGTCGTTAGCGGCGGTTAAACGATCTCGGAATCAGCGTTGCGTCTTGCCAAGCGCATGGAGACACCCGCTCTCGCAAAGCTGACAAAGCTGCCGCACTGTGGAGCCCCTCGCGAGAGCGGACTGGTCCGAAATCCCCAGGTTAATCAGGGCGCCATCGGCCTGGCACGACGAGTGCTAGGACCAACCGAGACACAAAAATACATTCGGTTGGAGCCAAGGGACGTCTGGCCGCTGACATGTAAGTCTCCCAACCTGTGAAGGAGGGGCTATGGCCTCGGTGCTTGAAAATACCCTAAGGCGCGTTTTGGAAGCAGCCGAGCTCCTGGATCTTAATCCTGGTGTACGGCTGAAGAGGAATACCATGATAGCGATCCGTGAGACCTGTTCACAGGAAAGGCATCCATGTCTCAAACGCCCGTCTCAAAGGCTCTGAGCCGACCTTCAAGAGCAATGCTAGGTCGGCATTACGCAAAAAGACCTCGCTGCACAGGAGAACACTATGCCGGATTCATTCGTAAGCCGCGACGGATCTAGATGGCTCCCGGAATATCTGAGCCAGATAGACGCAAGCTGCATTGGCTGCGGCCGCTGTTTCAAAGTCTGTTCGCGTGACGTCATGCACCTTTGCGGCATCACCGACTCGGGCGAAATTTTAGGTGACGGTGATGGAGAAGACGATGATGAGGTCGATCGATTGCTGATGATTGTCGATCACCCCGGCCGATGTATCGGTTGCGGCGCCTGCGCCCGCGTCTGCCCGAAGAATTGTCAGACTCACATCATGTCCCACTAACGGACCGAGGAGATTTCCCCATGACCTCTGCCAATCTTTTCCTCCGTCAGACGCACTCTTTGGTGCTGACACCGCGACTGATGCAAGCCATCCAGTTGCTGCAGATGACGCGTTTCGAACTCAAGCAGTTCATCACCCTGAAAGTTGAGAAGAACCCGCCGCTCGAATTTCAATCGAACGACGGGGAGACAGGCGACGATGAGAAGTTCGGCCGCTTGCCGGAGGACGCCGGCGCAGACGATCGTTACGACAACCGGACCGGCGCGCTCTCCAGCGAATGGTCTGACAATGCCAGCACCAGTCGGCTGAGTGAGGACGTCGACGCCGATTACACCATTTTTCCCAACCGACAAGGTCTGCCGAGTGACCCTGTCGCGTCTCCGACGAAAACCTGCAGCAAAGATGTCTAGAGCGGACAACCAACAGCATGCCCAGTTGGAAAGGTGAGGATTCTCAAACTGGCATCGCTCTTGCTCGCGGAACTGAGCTTTCAAGCGTTATTGGAGTTCGGAATGTCCCGAGGGATAAGTTGTAATCGTATAGCCACCAACACCGCGCCTGAGAGTAAGCGCTTGCCTACCCGCAGACACGCCATGCCGATGATCCAGTGTTCACCGAAAATGGGGGATCCTTCGATGAAAGTAATCGCTCTTGTGGGCACACTGCTCTTCTCCGTCTCCCTTGCCGCCTGTGGCGAGGCATTCGGTAGTCCGAACCTTGACCTGACAACATTTTCCTAACGACCAGGAGGTTTCCATGGCCTTGTCGGCAAACCTTTTCCTGCGTCAGACCCAGTCCCTGGTGATGACACCGCAATTGATGCAGTCCATCCAGTTGCTGCAGATGACGCATTTCGAACTCAACCAGTTCATCGCCCTGGAAGTGGAGAAGAACCCGCTGCTCGAATTTGCGAACGACGGCGAGACGGGCGACGAGTACACGGCAGGCGATGACGAGCGGTTCAGCCACTCAACGGAAGATGCCGGCGCGGATGATGGCACCGACAATCGTGAGGATGCGCTTTCCAGCGACTGGTATGACTATGGCGGCAGCGCCAGCACCAGCCGGCTGAACGACGAACTCGACACCAATTACAGCAATGTCTTTCCTGATGACGGTGCCCCGCAGCGCCTCGATGCGCCGGAGCTCGTCAGCCAGTGGAAATCGATGCCGGGCAGCGGCGAGGGCGCCGATTACGATCTCGACGATTTCGTCGCCGGCCAGGTGTCGCTGCGCGATCATCTCGCCCAGCAGATCCCCTTCGTTCTGCCTGACATGGCCGACCGGCTCATCGCGCAGAATTTCGTCGACCAGCTCGACGACTGCGGTTATCTGCGGGCCGATATCGTCGAAGCGGGCGAGATGCTGGGCACGAGCCTCGCACAGGCCGAGCGCGTGCTCGCCACCCTCCAGAGCCTCGATCCGCCGGGTGTTTTCGCCCGCAGCCTCGCCGAATGCCTGGCGATCCAGCTGAGGCAGAAGGACCGATATGACCCGGCCATGCAGGCTCTGGTCGAAAACCTCGAGCTGCTGGCTCGGCGCGACTTTGCCACGCTGAAGCGGCTTTGCGGCGTCGACGAGGAAGATCTTCTCGACATGCTCGGCGAGATCCGCCAGCTCAATCCGAAGCCCGGCAGCGGTTTCGGGGCGGGCGTTTCCGAAGCGATCATGCCCGATGTGGTCGTCAGAGCCTCCTCGGATGGCGGCTGGCGGGTCGAGCTCAATCCGGATGCGCTGCCGCGCGTGCTGGTCAACCAGTCTTATTTTTCCCAGGTGACAAAGAACGGCGAGGATCACGCCTTCCTCTCCGATTGCCTGCAGACCGCCAACTGGCTGACCCGCAGCCTCGATCAGCGGGCTAAAACCATCATGAAGGTGGCAAGCGAAATCGTCCGCCAGCAGGACGCCTTCCTGCTGCACGGCGTCGACTATCTGCGCCCACTGAACCTGAAGACGGTCGCCGAAGCGATCAAGATGCATGAATCCACCGTCAGCCGCGTCACGTCGAACAAATATATGCAGACGCCGCGCGGCCTCTTCGAACTCAAATATTTCTTCACCGTCTCGATCAGCGCCGTCGCCGGCGGCGACAGCCATTCGGCCGAGGCCGTGCGTCACAAGATCCGTGCGCTGATCCTGCAGGAGAGCCCGGAGGCGGTGCTTTCCGATGACGATATCGTCGACATGCTGAAGAAGGGCGGCGTCGATCTTGCCCGCCGCACGGTTGCGAAATACCGGGAGGCGATGAATATCGCTTCTTCGGTGCAGCGCCGCCGCGAGAAGCGGGCGCTCGCCAAGGTAGCTGGTTCGTGAAGAGACGCCAAGGGTGCCTACTTCGAAGGCACCAATCAGACGGTGGTTGCAGAAGGAGAACACACAGTGAAGAGCTATACCATTCCAGATCACGTTCCCCCCACCTTGGTGAAGGACTTCAATCTGTTCACATCTCCGGCATGGTGCCAACGGCAAACGGAGATCCACACGCAGCCGCTGCTCGCGTCCGTGGAGAGCCCGACATTTTTATTCTACCTGCAACGCGGGACCGGTTGGCGTCCTGGCTGATCGCCCGCGTGCGCCCGGCGCAAGGTGCTAGTGAATGTCGAATCCTTTTCGGCCATGAACATCTTCTCCTCCGCACTCGGCGAAGACTGGCCAGTGATCCCGCTCCAACTCCAGTCGCCTAACCAGCATCTTTCGCGCGCTCCTAGAAACTCAGTTCTCCCAGAGACGAGTGACAGAATTGGAACGGACCGTCCGTAAGCAAGCAAGCAAGTGTGATAGTCAATCTGATCGTGCGGAGCTCGAGCTGTTATTTTCATGAGGTGCTTCGCTCTTCCACAACGTTTATTTGGGCTTTATAGGGTTCTCGAACAGCAGATCCGACGACCTTATTGGGGTGCCACGGATCGTGTCCCATGGAGTGGTGTAGCTGGGTTTCATAGCCATCGGTGATTTCCGGTAGGGTCGGGTTGCTTAGAGCCAACCTGAAGGACACCACCGATGACCGACGACATGATGAACCTGCGCTCAC